>Ga0315314_1000810_pt1 | contig 30766 bp, 24 predicted proteins | sample TDP9_MG_FD_203631 | JGI IMG/M metagenome (GOLD analysis project Ga0315314, IMG submission 203631) | Freshwater sediment microbial communities from Lake Towuti, South Sulawesi, Indonesia - TDP9 | ecosystem: Environmental > Aquatic > Freshwater > Lake > Sediment | place: Indonesia: South Sulawesi... | reverse complement strand
GCTTACGCTAAAGGATAGGGGAAAGGATGAGCAGGCTTTGGACTTGGATGGCTTTTACACGAAGCTTAAGACTTCCACGATTATTTGGGTGAATCAGCCTGAGCCGAAAGGTTTCGGAGACGCCGTGTTAATGGCTCAACCCTTCGTGCAGAATGAACATTGTTTGGTTCATGCAGGTGACACATACATCGTTTCAGAAAATGCGCGACATCTTAAGTTGTTGATGGAGGTATATGAACGCTTTAACGCAGATGCTGCCTTCCTTGTGCAAGAGGTTGAGGACCCGAGGCAATACGGCATAATTGAGGCCAAGGAGATAGAGAAAAGATTTTACAGGGTTAAGGCAGCGATCGAAAAGCCGGAGAAGCCTACAACAAACCTCGCGATCATGCCTATTTACATTTTTCACCCTGTCGTCTTTAAGGCGTTGGAGAAGACTACTCCGGATAAGGGCGGAGAGTTTCAGCTCACCGATGCTATCCAAAAGCTTATCGAATGGGGTCTAAACGTGTGCGCGGTCCAGCTTAGTTCCGATGAGGTTAGGCTTGACATTGGCAGCCCGGAAACCTACTGGGAAGCCTTGAACTTGTCTTACCGACGCTTTCACGGCCATGTAAAGAAAATAAGTGAGTAACTTGTTGTAGTGGGTTGGATTTTGATGGGGGTTGTTGAAGAAGATGTTTACTCACTTGTTAGAAGTTTAAATGAGCAGGGGATTAACTTTGAGGGCCAGTCAGTTCTCGTTACGGGTGGGGCGGGTTTTCTAGGCTCTTGGATATGCGATGTTTTGGTTAAGCAGGGCACGCAGGTGATCTGCATTGACAATTTCAGTAGCGGAAGAAGGGAGAACATTCAACACCTTACGGAGTTAGAGAACTTTAAGCTTGTTGAGCATGATATTTCTCAGCCTCTATTCTTTGATGAGAAGATAGATGTGGTGATGCATTTTGCGAGTAGGGCTTCTCCTTTTGAGTTTGCTAGGTTTCCGATCCAGATTTTGAAGGCTAATACGCTTGGCACGTGGGTTGCATTGGGAGTCGCTAAGGAGCATAAGGCTAGGTTGGTTTACGCTTCTACGAGCGAGGTTTATGGAGATCCTGATCTCAGGAATGTTCCGACGCCGGAGACGTATACGGGTAATGTCAATTCTGTGGGTCCTAGGTCATGTTATGATGAGGCGAAGAGGGTTGGAGAGGCTTTCATTGTTGCGTATAGGATTCAGCACGGGCTGGATACCAGAATTTTGAGGATATTCAACACTTATGGTCCTCGGATGCGTTCTGGCGACATTTATGGAAGGGTTGTACCTCGTTTTATTGATCAAGCGGTTAGTGGGCGTTCTTTAACGGTTTTTGGGGATGGGACGCAGACTAGGTCCTTTACTTACGTGATGGACATGGTGGAGGGTGTGCTTAAAGCGGCGTGGCTATCTGAGGCTTCTGGGGAGGTAATTAATCTTGGGAGCGACATGGAGACACGGATTATTGATTTAGCGAAGATTATTGTGAAGTTGGCAGGATCAGAGTCTGGGATTGAGTTTCATCCTTTACCCGTTGATGACCCCCGAAGGAGATGTCCCGATATTGGCAGGGCAGAGAAGTTGTTGGGATGGAAGCCAAAAATTGGCTTAGAGCAGGGTCTTATAAGAAGTATTGCGTGGTTTCAGAATCGCATTAAATAAGTAATTGGTGAAAACTTTGAAGTCGATAGATCGAGTCTTGGTGACAGGGGGGGCCGGTTTTATCGGCAGTTGGACTACTGACCTACTCATTGAAAAGGGCTATGAGGTAACTATACTTGACGTTTTAGAGCCTCAGGTGCATCAAGGAAACATACCTGAATATCTGAACAAGAAAGCTAGGTTTATCAAAGGAGATGTACGGGATAAAGAGCTTCTTGCGCGACTAGTAAAGGAGGTTGATGCTGTGATCCATTTGGCTGCAGCTGTGGGTGTAGGTCAGTCCATGTATCAAGTAAACAAGTATGTGGACTACAACACAAATGGAACGGCAATGTTGTTAGATGTTTTGGTCAACGAAAGTAATGGTGTTAGAAAGCTTATCGTGGCGTCAAGTATGTCAATATACGGGGAGGGAAAGTACTGCTGTGAAAAGTGCGGTGAAAACCGGTATCCTAAGCACAGGAGCGATGAACAACTTAAGAACAAAGTATGGGAACCCCTTTGCCAAAAATGTAATATGCCGTTGAAGCATTTGCCAACGGATGAAGATAAGCCCTTGATGCCAACATCCATATACGCAATGAGTAAGAGGCACCAAGAGGAAATGTGCCTGTTAATTGGGAAAACCTATGGAATACCTACCGTGGCCTTACGTTACTTCAACGTTTACGGTCCCAGGCAATCTTTGTCCAACCCTTACACGGGATGCGTAGCCATATTTTCAAGCAGAATCTTGAACAGCAAATCACCGTATATATTTGAAGATGGAGAACAGCTGAGAGACTTTGTCCATGTGAAGGACATAGCTAGAGCAAATGTGTTAGCTCTGGAGAAAAGTTCAACCGATTACCTGGCGGTGAACATAGGAAGCGGAAAAGAAACTTCGATAACAAAGTTAGCCGATCTACTCACAGAAGTCTATGGAACACAAATTCAATCACATGTTTCCGAAAGGTATCGGAAGGGAGATATTAGGCACTGCTATGCGGACATAAAAAGAGCTCGTGAGTTTCTGGGCTATAAACCTTCTATGGATCTTAAAGAGGCGTTAATGGAACTCGCTGGGTGGGCTAAAGATCATAAGTGGGGCGCTGTTGATCTTTTCGAGAAGGCGTTAAGAGAACTCGAAGAAAAGGGGCTTGCTGATTAAACAGAGGGTGAAGAATGAGGGTTTTAATTACAGGTGGTGGCGGGTTCATAGGGTCACACGTTGCTGAGTACTATGCTAAACGGGAAGAGGAAGTCACAGTTTTTGACAACCTTTCGAGGGCTGAACTTCTCGGAATGGACCAGAAGGCAATGATGTACAACTGGAACTATCTCAAGAATAACTGTTCAAGTGTGAAGCTGGTTAAGGGGGATGTTAGAAACTTTGAGGCTGTCCAAGAGGTTGCAAAGGATATGGATGTTATAGTCCATGTGGCGGCGCAGGTTGCAGTGACGACATCGGTTAAAGATCCTAAAACAGACTTTGAGGTGAACGCTTTAGGTACCTTTAACGTACTGGAAGGGGCAAGGGGATCCGAAATGGATCCAACCGTCATCTATTGTAGCACGAATAAAGTTTACGGAATGAACGTTAACGAAATTGCGGTTAAAGAGGGGGAGACAAGATACTGTTTTTCGGATAAAATGTACGAGAAAGGTATACGTGAAGATTTTCCAGTGGATCTCTGTGAACACACGCCCTATGGATGTTCAAAACTAGTTGGTGACCTGTATGTTCAAGATTATGCTCATGTTTATGGTTTGAAAACTGGAGTGTTCAGGATGAGTTGTATATACGGGGAAAGGCAGTTTGGAATTGAGGATCAGGGATGGGTAGCATGGTTTACTATAGCGACGCTGACAGGCAAGCCAATAACCATCTATGGCGATGGAAAACAACTGAGAGATGTTCTACACGTTTCGGACCTCATAGAGGCATACGAGGCTTTCATGAATAGTAAGCTAAAGCACGGAGTTTTCAATATGGGGGGAGGGCAACGAAATACGCTGTCGTTGCTAGAGTTGCTAAGTATGTTGGAAAAAGTAACGGGGAAAAGAACGAAAATACTGTTCGATGACTGGAGACTCGGAGATCAAAAAGTCTACATATCTAACATTACGGAAGCCCAGCAAAAGTTAGGTTGGAGACCAAAAATTAGTCCGTTAGAAGGCATTAGGAGGCTGATTAAATGGGTTCAGCAAAATATGGGGCTCTTTTAGGCAAAGTGAATACTAGCATCCCTTGGAGAGTAAACTTATGAAGGTACTAATAGCTAATCCTCCTGCGTACATTAAGGATTATGACAGACATTTTGTGCAAGCTGGTAGCAGATGGAGTTTTACGATGCGTATTTCCAAGGATAGCAAATATAAAGACCATTATCTTCCATATCCATTTTTCTTAGGTTATTCGTCGGCTCTACTGAAACGTACTTTTGACGTAAAAGCAATCGATGCCTGTGCATTAGATTCTGATGAGCGGGAGTTTATGGAATACATAGTTGCTTATGACCCTGATATTTTAGTTTTAGAGGTGCCAACTGTCAGTTTTCCTCTTGTAATGGAAGTGATTCGAGAAATAAAAGAAAACATCGAATGCAAGGTTGTTCTAACTGGAAGCCATGTAACAGCTTTAGCGAAAGAGGTTATGGAGAACTATACATTCATCGATTATTGCTTGCTCGGAGAGTATGAGTTAACTCTCAAGGAGCTCATAGAGCATTTGGACAAGGAAAGCAAAGATGACAAGAATTTAAGAGCTATCAAAGGCTTAGGTTTTCGCCATGGAAATAAGATAATAATTAACGAGCGACGTGAACTGCTAAAAGAGTTGGATAGTCTTCCGTTTCCCGACAGAGAAGATTTACCGATAAAGTATTATCATGATTTTGAAATAGCTGGAAAGCCTTGTGCACAAATGTTAACCTCTAGGGGATGCCCCTCCGGCTGCATCTTCTGCGTTGAAAGGCAAGTGATATGGGCTTCACCGCTTTACAGGAAGAGAAATCCCACCAAAGTCGCCGATGAGATGGTTCTCGTTAAGGAAAAGTACGGAGCCAAGCAAGTGTATTTCGACGACGAAACCATGACTATCAACAGAAAACATGTGAAGGCAATATGCGATGAAATAATTGACAGAGGGTTAGACATCCCTTGGGCTTGTATGGGTGACATAACCTTAGACTACGATACGTTGAAGCTTATGGCTAAGGCAGGATGTGTTGGCGTAAAATTTGGTGTTGAGACAGTTAATACTAAGACCTTATCAGAAATTAGCAAGAGTTTCCTTAACCTGGAGAAAACTAAGCAATTCGTGGAATGGTGTAGGGAGTTAAACATATGGAGTCATGCAACCTTCATGATAGGGTTGCCGGGAGATACCGAGAAGGACGTGTCAAAAACCTTAAAATTTGCCATCGACCTTGATCCAGACAGCGCCCAATTCTCAATAGCAACACCCTTTCCAGGAACCCCATTTTTTGATATGGCTAGGGAAAATGGTTGGCTCAGTACGCTTGATTGGACGATGTATGATGGAGCTAACTACGCAGTTCTAAGCTACCCGTGGCTAAATAAGGAGGAAATAGAGAGGTTATATCAAAATGCGCTTAAGAAATTCTATAAACACGCCATTCTTAAAGGGTTTGTAAGACCGCGAAAAGTGATTAAACTCGTGCGGGTAAGAGGTTTAGGTTACGCTATACGTAAAGCGTTGAATGCGTCACGTATGTAACATATGAAGAATGTTTTAATGGCGTAAATGTTGCGAGAAAAATGGGTAAAAATCGGGTGGCTAAGCCACTCTAGTGCGCGCAGAAATATTTTAACGGTTCTCAAGTTTTCAAAATAAACAAAGTCTTAGACATCGCTTGCGGTACAGATGGGCATGCCGTTCATGTGCGCATGCATTTATTTTAGACTGCTTGAGCGATAGCTGTTACATTCCAAGTTTTTTCACTTGGTTGGGTATTTAAGTCAAGAAATGGACAGAACCTTAGGAGTTGAAAGCCGCTTTCTTCTAGGTAGTGTTTGATTTCTTCTGGGAAGTAGAATCTGACAGCGTGTTTTTCTTTTCCCTTGTATACAACTAAATTTTCCTTTGTAACTATCCAGTAGTAGTTTACCTTGCATATATGGTGGAAAGTGTCCATTGTTGGTTCAGAAAACCTAATAACTCTAATACCTTTCTTTTCTGAATTTTTTATTCTTGCTGTTGGGCGAAGAGAGAGAACAGATGGTCCATACCAGAAGTCAAAAATGAAAAGGGCGCCTTTTTTGAGACAATTACGTATATTTTGCAACGTTTTTGAAAGATCTTTGTTGTCAGTAATATAACCTATGACAGAGAACATGCTGATACACACATCGAATTTCTTGTCTAATTCTAGCTCACGTAAGTCCATCACGTTAAACTTGGGCTTAACTCCCATCTTCACCGCATTTTCTCTTGCAAGACAAATCATCTCTCCTGAAACATCCACTCCCGTCATGTCATATCCTCTCTTTGCCAAGGGTATCACATGGCCACCGGTACCACACCCCCCATCCAGAATCGTTCTCGGCTTGAACGGTGCGTACCTCTTAAAAATTTCTTCTAGGAAGTCGCATTCTTCTTCATAATCCTTATCGCTGTAAAAAATATCGTAAAACCTTCCATACTCCTTGAATACATCCACCAGAAACTACACCAGCGTTCGGGCGATAAGAAACAGCTTCTTCTATAACTGACTATTGTTTCTTAGAGAAACTTTTCCCATGCCCATTGTTGACCATTTTCCGTGTACCAAGTTACGATGCGCTTAAGTCCTTCTTCAATGCTGATCCTAGGCTCCCAACCTGTATACTTCTTTGCTTTTGAGTAGTCACACTGAAGAAGAGTAACGTCTATTGGCCTTAATCTCGATTTCTCTATTTCTATTTCTATAGCATCATGTCCAATTACTTTGCCAATTAGATGGACTAACTCCTCAATCGAGTAAGTCTTATTTGAGCCCAAATTGACTACTTCGCCGTCTGCTATGTCTGATTTGATTATGGAAATAATGCCTTTCGCAGTATCTTCAACGTATGTAAAGTCTCTTTTTGCCTTTATATTACCTAGTTTTACGTTGTTTCCTTTAGACAACTGAGTGATGATCTCCGGTATGACGTAGGGTTGGGTTTCTCTAGGACCATAAGAGTTGAAAGGGCGAATAATTACAACAGGTATTCCATGCTCGTGGTGAAAAACAAAACATAGTCTGTCAGCAGTCAATTTGCTGACGGCATAAGTAGACAGCGGGAGTGTCGGATGTTTTTCGTCCATGGGAATGCATTGGGCGGTTCCATAGACTTCCGAGGTGGAGACATGGATAATGCGTTCAACGTCTAGTGTTCTACACGCCATGCAGACGTTCATTGTTCCTTTAACGTTTACGTCAAAAAATTTCTCAGGATTGTCATAGCAGCGCGGTATATAAGGTTCCGCAGCAAGGTGAAAGACGTATTTCACTTTGTACTCTTTTATTGCATTGTATAATTTCCAGCTTAGTACGTCGCCATTTATAATTTGTATCTGGTCTTCTATCTCCATTAAATTATCTCTATCACCATAAAGGAAATTGTCATAGACAATCACGTTTGCCTCTTCTTTCAGCAATTCTCTTACTAATGCCGAACCAATAAAACCTGCGCCTCCTGTGACCAGAACGTTTTCTTCTTTCAACTCATGAACAGCCATTTTTGACTTTCCGTCCTTAACCATGTTTATCGTAAGTTACGCTCGCATGTGCAAGCATGAACAGCATTTTTCTCACAATGACATCATTCAGCAGAATGAGTGTCTTCTTCTTCGTTTTTTATGATTATGTAGTGTTCAAAATCCGAATATGCTTAATCTGGAGGATCTATAGAGCCGTGCGCACATATATCTCGTTAACGATTATAGTTATTCAATGGGAAGCTGCAGTCCTGAGACATCTTTTAGGCGTTGGTTATAATAGAAGGCAATCTCCCGCTTTCGTTTTATGATATCCTCAATCTTCAGCATTTGTGCACAACCGATGGCGGCTTGAAGGTTCGTCATCCGATAACCGAATCCAATGTCTTTATGCTGGAATTTATTCTCAGATCCAAACGCCAAAGCCCTCAAGGACCGCGCCTTCTCAGCGATTTCAAGATTGTTCGTGGTTAACATACCGCCTTCGCCGGTAGTGATTATCTTGTTTGCGTAGAAACTAAAGCATCCAATATCTCCTAAGGATCCCACTTTTCTGCCTTTGTACAATGCACCGTGAGCCTCAGCACAGTCTTCGATCACATAAAGACCGCGGCTTTTTGCGATTTCTAAGATCGGATCCATATCCACAGGATGACCGTAAACGTGAACTACCAAGATGGCCTTTGTGTTGTCTGTAATTTTTTGTTTGATCTTGTTCGGATCAACATTCCAAGTGTCAGGTTCGATTTCAAGTGGAATAGGTCATGCTCCTTGGTAGAGAACCGCAAAAAAAGTCGCCATATTAGTGAAAGATGAGACCAAAACATCGTCTCCTTGCCGGTTCCCAGTGAGGCTACCCTTACGCTATGGAAACTATGTGATAATTACTGGTCAACGATGTGTGGTTCCGGAATCGGGATAATAAATTTGCCTCCTGCCTCTTTATATTTACTGAGTTTTTTCATGATGCTTTCAGCGAAGTTCCATGCGAGTAAAAGCGCATACTCTGGAATTTCTTCAAACAACTTTTCATCTGGTACAATAGGTATGTGGGTTCCAGGTGTGTATTTTCCAATTTTTAAGGGCGATTTCTCTGTAACGAAATCTAAGAGTTCAGGTCCTATACGACAATAATTTAGTAGTGTTGTACTCTTCGCTGAGGCACTCACTCCAGCAATTCGTTTGCATTTACGTTTCAACGACCGCAGCATCCATGTTAGTTCGGCAGCATTTTTTCGCACCAAATCAGCAAAATTGTTGAGGGTGGCCATTTCGTAAAGTTTCTTACGCTTTTCGAGTTTAACTAGATTATTAACGCTATTTGAGATTGGATAATCGCCATCTCTTGCAATAAAATAACGAAGGGATCCGCCATGAATACTTAGCCTTTCTATATCAAATATCCGCATTTCAAATTGATTGAACAGTTCAATTAAAGGTTTTACCGATAAATAAGATAGATGCTCATGGTAGATTGTGTCATACTCTAATTTTTCAATCAGATCAAGTAAATATGGAGCTTCGATCATGAAGATGCCTTTATCAGCCAATAGTGTTTCCACCCCTTTTACAAAGGAGTGAAGGTCATTTACATGAGCAAAAACGTTTGTTGCAGTAATCACTTTCGCCTGTCCCTTCTTTTTAACAATTTTATGGGCTGTCTCTAAACTGAAAAAATCATTTAAAGTTTCGATGCCGTTCCTTTGAGCTATCTTACATATTTCTGGAGCAGGTTCAACGCCCAAGACCTTGAAACCCTCTGCTTTAAATCCGCTTAGTAGAACACCTGTGTTACTTCCAATGTCGACTATAAGATCTTTTGATCTGAGGTCAAATCTTGAAGCGATATATTTTCCAAGCGAATAGAAGTGTTGCGCACCTGCTTGGGTGACAGACATGTCGTACGGATAGTTCTGTTGAAACAAGGTTTTTGGTGAAACGACATAGCCGAGCTGGATTAAGGAACAATTGTCGCAAATGAATACTTCTAGGGGATAATATGTTTCTGGTTCTCTCAGCTGTTCTGGAAACAAGAAAGCATCTGCTAAAGGAGAAAACCCTAAATCCAGAAATTTCGTCATTTTTTTACTGTTGCAGACTCTACAACGGCTGTGAAAACCACTAGTTTGTTTTTTATTTTGCACCACGTTTAACTACTCCTTTGAATTAATAAGCATACGCAAAAAGATGCCTTAATTTTTCTGAATGCTCCATATTACCACTGATGAACACAAGCACTTTTACTCTTTCTTAATCACGGAAATGTAAACTTTTTCGTATTGAGCTATTAGCCGATTCCAGTCATATTTTTCAGAAATATCAAATCCCCTTTTAATCAAATTCTGCTTTAATTCCTTGTTATTGGCAATCTCCAGTATCTTTTCAGCCAAGAGATCCGTTCTTTCAGGAGGAACTAACACACCCCAATCTTCAACTTTCTTGGCTTCAGAGACCTCCGATGTCCAAATAACTGGAAGCCCTGAACTCATAGCCTCTAAGTAAACTATCATAAATTGATCGCCGGTCTTTAGTACATTCATAGTAGATGCAAATATGTCTGCAGATCTATACAAGGCAGCAAGAATCTCATCACTGACCCTTCCAGTCAAAATCACATTACCTTGAAGACCATAATCGGCAATGATTTTCTCAATTCTTTTCCTTTCAAGCCCCTCGCCTACTATCAAAAAAAGAAAATCAGGGTCCTTCTTGCAAACAATTCTTGCCACCGATAACAGCATTGGGATCCTCTTAGAAGGGCCTAATCTACCTACTGTTAGAACAACCTTCTTGTCATCCAATCTTATGCTGTTGAATTCATGAACTCTCTCTCCAATCGGAGTGAACTTGTTGCGATCGATGCCAATAGAAATCAGGTTTGCTTCATAGCCGAACTCGTTTAAACAGTTGTCAGCCACCGTTTGTGAGATTGCAATCTGCGCATCTGCGTATTTGGCTAGTCTTCCCTCTAGGCTTGTGTATCCCTCGAAAACAAACACATAGGGCGTGCCAAAGAACATTCTATAAATAAACATCAAAATGGCTTCTAGGTTGCAATGGACGGAGACAACATCGTATTTAATACCTTTGAATCTCAACCACAACAACTTGAGGAGTAACTTCATCCCAGAAAGAAGTCCATAAAACAGAAGCCAAGGATCGTCGTTTAATCCACGTGAGTGAGGGGCCTCTCTGGGATTTCTCGTTATGTACCATGTTTTTATGATTGATTTATAAGCCTCAAGTTGCTCCCCTTCCGTTGTAAGAATATGGACTTCATGCCCCCGTTTTGCGAGTCTAAGGGCTAGCTCCTTTATGTGCCTCTCTGTTCCTCCGACTTGGGCTCCTACCCATCTATTTAAGAACAGAATTTTCATTCGGCTCGCCTGATGCGATATTTTCTTTTGATTTTCAGTTTCATACTCATAGTATGCCAACAAGAGCTTCATTAATGAGGTACGCTTGTTAGCGTCTCAAAGATACTTAAGGTAATTTTCTTTCCCTTTCTCTTAGCTATCTTAGAACATTGAAGACTTACGGGAGAGTAGAGCTCTATGCAATTTACGATATCAGCGTTGGCTAAAGCCTGATTAATGCCGTCAAGCTCTATAAGGCTGACCGGGCTGCATGGTCTTCTGATGAACAAGTCGGATATGAAATCTGGGATGAGTTTTCTTATCGACACAGAATCTTGATTTGGCGCGCAAGGTCTTAACGTATTTGTGTTTGCAACTATTTCAAATGTATTGAAATGGGGTAGATTCTAGAATAGACTTGTTTCTTTCTGTTGCTTCTAGGACCTACAACTACCGCCAAATTGTATTTAGAGCGTGTGTGCATATATTTTCGTCTTGTAAAAAGCAGCTTAGAAAAAGGTTTTCAACTTGTCTCTTCGCTTGGTCTATGCTTAAAAATATCTTTTAAAACCCTTCCATCCATATCTGAAGGAATGGGGATGCCCATTATATACAAAATGGTTGGTGCAAGATCTGTGATTTGAGCATTGTTTATCGTCGCTCCTACTTTGAGGTTTTCCCCTGCCATCATGAACATACCGTTCATTCTATGCCATGCTGACTCCATAAATGAGGATTTTGCTGTAAGACAATCCCGTGTATTGAACTCAAAACCTGCACGAGTTACATACGTCATGTCATTCATTATGAAAAACAAATCCGCTGCAAGATCAACGTATGGACCCCAATATATTTCTTCTTTTTTGAACACTTTATCAACAATTTTTTTCCCAGTTTCGGGGTCTTTCAACTCGTACAACCTCTTAGAAATATAACGTCTCAACTCTTCGTATTCTCCTCCTGAGTTCACAATGCCTCCGGGAAATCTTTTTTTTCTGTTGAGATATATATAACCGCAATTTCCCGCGGCGAAAGCTTTTGTGATAGAATAATCGATTTCTGAAAGAGTAGGTCGTGATGCAGGTAGTGAATGATATAATCTAACTATCATATTTGCCGGTAAAATTCGAAGAATTCTCAGCGGTTTAGTCAATTCAGAGAGTTTAAGTAGGTTCTCTTGGATCAAACCCACTTGAGCAAGCCAGCGTCTGATTTCGAACTTTTTACTTTTTGTTTCTTCTTTCAAGTTTAGTAATTTGAGTTTTTTCAACCAATGATTGATGAAAACGTATTTATTTAATGGTCCAGCTCCATGATCAGACATTATGATACGTATTGTACGCTGATCCACCTTTTTGAAAATATGCCCTATTATACTATCCATTTTTTCATAACATCTGAAAATTACATTACTGTATTTATTCGCCTTTATATAATCTGGATGTTGCTTATCCATGTATTTCCAAAAGAAATGCTGTATCTGATCAACTATTTCAAAGTAGACGGCGAAGAAATCCCACTCGGTCTTCTCTAGCAGATATATTGACGCTTCTACATTCTTATTTGTAACATAATACCAGTTTTTTAGAAAGTAATCCTCTTTTCCCTCCACGAGATTTATAGCCTTCTCCGATGGATGTACGTAATCAGGTATTTTCGATCGAATTTCTCCTAAGATAGAGCGCGGATAAGTTTGAATCACGCCGAAAGGTGTTTCACCTGGGATAATTACACCGTTTACTTTTTCTGGAGGATAAGTCATTGGAATGTTAATGATCACGATTCGCTTTCCATTTTTGCTTAATATTTTCCATAAAGTATCTCCTTCTAAGAAATTTGAATTCACTTCAACTCTTTTATAACTTCCTTCAGGGAACATTTCGAAATCGAAAATTCCATGTTTTCCCGGATTTTTTCCTGTTATGAAGGAAGCACAAGCTACAGGTGAACAAGGGGGAAATACCGATCTAAGATTACCACTAACACCGTTTTTAATTAATTCTGTAAAGTTTGGAAGTTTCTCTTTCTTGATCAATGTCTTTATGATGTCAAAACTCGCTCCATCTATACATACTACCAGCACCTTTACTTTTTTCGATTTTGTCTCTGGTTCTGCGATACGTTTCATCGCTTTCCTTGTCTCGTAATAGCGCGCTAGTTAATAATGTACTTCATATTGGTTTTGCAATTATAACAAAACCATACGAAAACAATGTTGGCAGGAGTCGTGCAATTTTATATTTTGACGCGAGGCCAGTGTAGTCTATATTAGTGATTTCATAACCTGTACTCTCAAATAGCTGTTTGATTGTTTTCAAAGTGAAAAACCTTAGGTGAGCAGTGCTAATTATACCAAACTTTGGATAATCAAACTTTCCAAAGAGCAAATTTAACCTATTTTCAAGTCGTGCTATGTTAGGTACAGATGCTACAACATAACCATTAGGTTGCAAATATTTCTTAAACCTTATTAGAACAAGGTCGGGTCTCTTGAAGTGCTCTAAGGTTTCACTGTAAAAAATTACATCAAAGAAACCTTCAGGAAAAGGAAGTTCTGTTAAATTTTCGACATCAGCAATTATTACTTTGTCACAGTTTTTACTCGCAATACTTGCTATCTCCTTGTCAATTTCGATACCAACAACGTAACAACCGTTTTCTCTAAGTTTCCTCGACACAAATCCTATTGCGCATCCTACGTCCAAGACTTTTTTGTCATTACCAACATATTTGATTGTTTTTGAGCGGGGATCATGTGGACCAAATTTGAACGAGTTACAGTCAGACGATTCAAAGTACGGATTTTCGGAGGAAAACATGAGTTATTCCACACGTTGATTGGGTTTCTAAATTAGTTCCTACTAGCGAGTAAATAAATCTTACTAGACTAATAATAGATGCTTTTATGCAGAAATTGATACAGGCGAAGAGGAGCTGGATGAAATTTCTTTGTTATAGTACTGTTGTGGACTCTTGTAATAAGTTGATTTTTCTTACGTTTCAACCATATATCTCTAAAATTTGAGACATTCCAAAGGATTGCCTTCAGAAAACCATGCCACAAGATCATTGGATCTCTTTCTTTTAATACTATGTAATCATTCATCCCGAGAAGTAGAACTATATGAAGTGGAACATATTTCAGTAGATTCCGTAATCCATAATTTTTCAGCGAAAGTGTGATTATGCTCTTACTGGAATGGAAGAGCGTATCTAAACGATATTTCCGGTAGATGGGTTTCTTCAATAATTTTCTTTTTGCCATTGATTTTTTGGTGCCTCCTACACCGTGATAGGTTATTGAGGATGGAATGTAGAGAACTTTGTAGCCGCTAAGCCATATTCTCCAACATAAATCAGTGTCAAACTTATCAAATGAGAAATTTGGGTCGAACAATCCTATCTTATCCAAAAGACTTCTTCTAAATGCGATTCCGACGCTATGACCTATGAAGATTTCTTCGATTTTCTCATGTTGACCTCTATCTATCTCCCCTTGTCCTCTTCGATAGGTTAAGCCGAAGGAATCGATGAAGCCACCAGCGCAATCGATGGTTCTATAGTCACTTTGGAGTATTTTACCCTGTGCTGCTCCAATAGTCGGATCCTTTTCCAGTACCTTGACTAGTTCTTTAAGCCAGTCAGGGTCAACTTCTATGTCATTTTCCTGAAGTATAACATAGTCTCCACTAGCGTTTCGCATTCCGGAATTGAAACCTTCAGCGATACCTAAGTTTATTTCATTATGAACTATTCTCAAAGTTGAAACAAAACTGAATTTTTCTTTGACGTATTCTACGCTGCCATCGGTTGAACCGTTGTCTACTAATATGATTTCAAAATCTGGATAGTCGGTATTTAAAATTGACCGAATACATCGTTCTAGATAACTCCTACCCATATAATTGAGAACTATGACAGAAACTGAAGGCCACTCCTTACTGAGATCCTTACTGACTTCATGGGACATTCTATCTCACCTAGTTATATTCATTCAGCGTTGGTTTATACTTTCATGGATTTTGAACGGATGTCTGGTTGATAAATTATCCTTGGTTTGTTTTTCTACCGAAAATGTGAAGATCGTATCCAAAGCAATGTATCGGAAAGAAAATCGGTTTTATGATAAATTTGCCTATAGCTGCACGTAAATGTGAAAAGGGAGGAAATCCATAACCGATGCATGCTTTAATCGAAATCTCTCCAAAACCGGCCTGCTTAAGTTTGTTCTGCCAATAGTTTTTATCATGTACGTTTATATGTCTAAGATTAAAACTTTGTTTTCGAATACACCCACCATTAGGTGTTACAGCATAAAAGCAGCCGTTATCGTTTAAGACCCGATAAGCTTCCGACAATGCATGTGCAGGATTGGGCAGATGTTCAAGTACAGCAAAAAGGGTCACCACATCAAAAAAGCAATCTTCGAAGGGCAGAATATCATTACTTACGTCTAAACAGTAAAGCCTAGCCTTAGTATATTTTTGTGCATTTTGTATAGCGTACTTTGAGATATCTACACCAAAAGTTTCAATACCTTCAAAGTCGCAAGTACGGCAGAAAAAACCAAGAGCACAACCAACATCCAGGAGCACTTTGACATTTGAGTGCCTTTTCCTGATCTGTTCTAGCAAACATCGCTGTATACCCTCTACCTCTTTGTCCAATTTTCGAGGAGCAAAATATTCCTCGTTATAAAGCTCCGACATTACCGAATCACAATGTTCATTTTGTAACGATTTTTACCATAATTGTTAAAAGTCAATAACTTTGCGCTTTCCTAATGTTATCAAACTAACCTTAGCTTAGAGCAGAATGAGGATAAACAAAAGTCAAATTGCTTAACATGCCATCCTCATCATATTAGCGTACGCTTCAAGTATCTGTGGATAGAGGCAGGATAAAACCTAGGAAAGAGTTCTTGATCGGGCAACTTGCGAACAAGATACTGAACCCTTAATCGGGCTCTCCAAATATATCCAAAGTTTAGCAGAGACCATACGATGGCCTTGATATAGGCTATCGACTTTTTACAGTCTCTTTTTAACGAAAAATAGAAAATGAAGCTACAAACAAGAACAAGATATGGAATAAAATACTTCTCGAGATTACGTGTTTCATAATTCTTCAAAAGCAACATAATGTGGTTCTTACAACCATGAAAAAGAAGCGTTTCTGAGGTATGCGCGCGTCCACCAGATGACGCATGATACACCAATGATGATGGCACAAGAATCACTTTGTATCCGCTTAGGTACACTCTCCAGCATAAATCCACATCTTCACCACTAAAGAAAAATTCAGGATCAAAAAATCCTACTTTAGTTAAAACCGTTCTTTTAATCGCCATCGCTGCTCCTGCAGCATAGAAGATTTCCATTACTTTTTCAAATTCGACCCTGTTTTTTCCATGTCTGTTTATAGAAAAAGCATAAAAATCTATGAAGCCGCCTGCACTATCAACATAGCTGTCTATTCTTTTTTGGTTTTGGAGCCTCAAAAGTTTGCTTTGGGCAGCACCTACTAAGGGATCGGACTCCATTTCTCGAATAAGCTCAATAAGCCAGTTTGGGTTGACCTCTGTGTCGCAGTTTAAGAAAACTATATAGTCGCCTTTTGCTTTTTTGATTCCGATATTATTTCCTTCAGCGAAGCCCAAATTTCTATTATTACAAACAATTTTTAGGCGCTTGTCATTTTCAAAAAGTTTTTTTACTAAAAATAAGCTTCCATCAGTTGAAGCATTGTCGACGAATATGACTTCGAATCTAGGATAATTGGTGTTTAATACAGAACTCAAGCATTTCTTTATGAATACCTTGTCATTATAGTTTACAACTATAACCGAAACTAGAGGATGTTTTTCGCTTCGTATCAGTTTATTCACTTTGATTTGTTTCTTCATAAAGTTTTCTTTTGTTATTTTTGTAGTTGGAACAGGTTTGGTTTATGCTTGTTGCGCCCATTTACGCAATTTGTTAAATATTATTAGGAGAATTATTGTTTCTAAAAAAGTTGCAACAATTATCTGCGGAGCGTATAGACGCCAGAATGGAGTATTTATGTATGGCAACCAGCACCAAATTCGAATGTAAACAGATTTAATTTCCCACTGAGTGTATCGGTCCACAGTGATGTTTATGTAGTTTTCCGCTTCTAGAGAGTCGATAGAAAAAGTGAACTTGAACCAGGGATTTAGAGGATCAGTAAGATCACCATACTCCGTTTTTTCTAAGATGGATGTATTCATCGCGAGATCGATAACTTGATCGTTGTTTTTCACTTGTATATGGGGAACTGTTGGTCTAGTCGAAGATATGGCTATAAAATCGTAGTATACCTTGCACAATCCTCCACCAGTCCAAGCTCCTGCCCGATTATTCTCTACTCCAAGCCTAACCTCTTGAATAGATTTATTGGGATTCAGTTTCCATGTGACGACTGCCCAGTCAACAGTCCTCATTTTAGGATTAGTCCAGTGATCAGCCCAGTAATCATTTGTACCATCGTCATAAACTACCTGAATAATGTAGTTAGAAACATCAATTTCTGGCCAGGATAACTTGACTCTCGCAAAAAGGTATGGGTATTCCGTGGTGTTGAGATGAGGGACTTGTTTGCCGATGTATGCACTCGCATACGATCCTTGCTCCAGCTCACTCTCGATACAGGCAATATTTCCATCACTATTCCATATGGTGGTTCCTTCTGCACCTCCTTCTGTCGTGAGTGCCCAACCATTTTCAAAAGCGTTATCTATCCAGCCATCATGTTGCTCTAAGGGTATTTGGAAGCAAGAAGTTGGAGGCCGTCCTTCTACATACAAATCCGCACGTCCTACCTGTCTCAATTGATCAGTAATAAATGGGTAAAACCATGGATACATTTTCCAAGCAACCCAAGATTTTCCATCGTATTCAATATCGCCCACCGAAATATTCCCTCCATGCCACTCAATCGCTCCATGGCTAGAATCGTACTCCCCCGGGAACGATGGCTTAAAAGCCCAATACTCAATGGCATTGACCGTATGTGGATGAACTTCAGTGGAGATAGCCCAAATCAGTGGAACATAGGAAAAGATAAACATACCAAGCAGTAGGTAGCCAGTATTTATACGCGGGATTCTGAGTCTAACTTTAAGTAGGTAGCCCTTATTTATACGGGGGATTCCGAGTCTAACTTGAAGTAGGTAGCCAGTATTTATACGCGGGATTCCGAGTCTAACTTGATTCTTTTCTGGTTGGCGCATCTTGCTCTGCGTGTGAGCAAGTGGAGCATAAACCAGTACTTGAAGTAGGATCCATGACGCTGAGAACAAAGTGAAGAGAATCATTAAAGGAAAATTATGTATGAGTTGCACAATATATGCTAAATACATCAATGTAAAAGCAAGTGACAAGGTTTGAAGGTGCAAGCCAAAAGAAAATGTTCTGTTAATAACCCAAAAACCTCCAATGATCACAACTTGTGTTACTAAAAAGAGAGATGAATCTAAATGAAAAGTGATAGAAATAAAAGCAATTGTCGATATGATTACGATATAAAATGACGCAATAATCCTCGAAAGGTTTGAAGACAAAAGTTTACTAAACGTGGCCAGATATCCGCGTCTGTTTAATAAGGTCCACACTAACACAAAAGAACAGAAAAGCATAAAAAACGACAGGATAAACCTTATAAAAGCATTACTCGCAAGTGCAACACCAAAGATTTCAGTTAGGTAATATATGAGGAAGAGAAGGATTAAACTTCTTTCAACCTTTTTATTAAAGATCCTTTTATCAGGGTTGGAGATCTTAACCGGGTGATGAGGGAACAGACATAATATCACTATGGAGATCAAAAAAAAGGCATGTAGCACGCTGATGGCACGGCCTAAGGACCAATCTATAAGTTGAGGAAGCACACTATTACATAAGTAAAAATTGTAGGTCGCTTTTCCGTCAAAGAAAAATGATGCAACTAGAACAGAAAATGAAAGAGCATAAATGTAGTATTTGGGAATCTCTCTAAAGATAAAGGATTCTAGAATAATGAACGGTAGAACCCACATAAAATAGTTTTGAAAGTATAAAGGTCGAATAAGTAGAAAAAGAGAGCAAAGCAGGATCACGCACTTAACCAATGAATTAAATGACGCTGATTTTTTCCTTAGCACAATGAAAATCGAAATAAAGAATAAAACTACAAAAATCTTTTGATCGAAGAACACATTTACCTGTTGCCAAACACCAACTGCGGCCAAAAAGCCCGTGAGGTTGTTGGGGAAACCTAAAGGTAACGGAATTTCACCTGTCACGGCTAAACTAAAAGACCCTGTAAAATGACCTATATACCTCCAAAACAAAGCAGGCGATGCCAGATATGCTTTGAGAGCTACGCAAGCATAAGGAACAGCCAGAAACAACGAGGCAACAGCGAAACCTTCAACAAAACGAATCGTGTTCCCTCTTTGATTTTTCATAAACAAATACACAAGAAAGCATGGTAAGAGCAATACTGGGAACCACCTCGTAAAAACGGCCAATCCTAGGCAGGCTCCACTGCGAAACATTTGACGTCTGAGAAGATACAAAAGTGAAAGCAGAACAAATGCGGCTAATAACCCTTCCGAGTGCCCAATTATAGAAGACACAAAAATAGACATAGGATTGAGAAAATACGCCGACGCGACAATCAAGCTCCTTTTTTTGTCCCCCGCAACAAGCTTAGAAATGTTATAGAGTGCGTAGAAAATAATTACGTCACCTAAAAGTCCGGGTATTTTGAATAGAACTTCTGAAATGAACGTATAACGCACACCAAAGTAATCTAGGGCCATATTGGGGATTTGTACCGCCACTTCAAAGAGCCTCGTAGTTGTCCCAAAACCGATATCAATAATGTACGAAGTTGGTAAACCGAGATAGAACTGGTAGGCGTTGACCATAATATGCTCCCAAGTACCCGGATGTGCGGTGTAGGACATAATTACAAGCCGGATGAATATTCCAACAACGAGAACACCCAATAACTTCTTACGTATCGGATCTACTTCCTCGGTTACTTTATCATTTTTCATTTGGAGGCCGGTAAAAGACTTCATATGCTTGAGGTTTATCTTCATTCAACTTTTTGGGCAAGTATGTGCCAATGAAACGTAGATATGCGTTCAACGAGTCCAAAAATTTTCCATTTATGAGTGATCGGTTGAATGGCACATATTTTAAAATTCATGTTTTTTAGTAGAGGCACTAGTCGGCCCAACGAAAAGTTATGGAAATGCTGGCGCGCATAGCGTATGTATGTTAACTTTAACAAATCAATCAGGTTTGTTATGCGCCTGAGCTTGTAGGCTTTCTCATTTGTAATACTGATGTACAATTTGCCTTCATGCTTTAGAATGCTATAGATATTATTAAGACATTTTTCGGGTTTTTGGAGATGTTCTAGTATTTCTGAAGCCACGATTATATCCGCTTTCTTTTCCCCAAAGGGCAGATTCTGTGCGTCCGCAACGATTGCATTGCCACAATGCTTTTTTATTTCATGGGCACAAACGCGACTTATTTCAACACCAACTGTCATAGTCTTCTTTCTTACCATCTCCAAGTTTCTTCCGTATCCACAGCCTATATCGATTAATACATTGGTCTTTTCAATATCGAATACACCGTACATGGATGCGGGAGTACTCTTTGGGGAGAACTCTGCGTCTAGTTCATAATACAAATTGTGTTGCATGCCTCTTGGATACAATAAGAGGCTTTTCAAAAAACTTTTAAAGAACCAGATAAACCCTTTTTTTCTGAACAGTCGTTGAAGAGTACTGCTGATAGATTCTATATCGTTTTCCATTAAAAATTCCGCGTTCTTCTTATGCCTAGAAACTGATAAAAACGAAGGGGCTCTGGCGGAAATTTCTTCATGATATCTTTATCTCGCACTTTCCTGATGAGATGTTGTACCTTAAGACGCTCTGTCCAAATGTGCTTGACGTTCTTTACGTTCCAAAATATCGCTTTGGCGCACCCGTACCATATGCAAAATGGATCTGAATCCCTTTACCCTGTACTGCTCCAATCATTGGATCACTCTCCATAACTCGAATTAATTCTCCAAGCCAGCCATGGTCTACTTCTATGTCGTTTTCTTGAAAAACTATGTACTTTCCACGGGCGTGGTATACATCAGTATTAAAACCTTCCGCAACACCCAAATTTTCGCCGTTGGAAATTATTTTTAGCCTATGGTCATGACTAAAGTTTTCTGTTGCATATTCCATGCTTCCATCATTTGAGCCATTATCAGCCAAAAGAACCTCTAAATCTGGGTAATTGGAATTTAGAACTGATTTTAAACATCGTTCCAAATATTTTTTCCCGTTATAATTCAGAATCACAACAGACACAAAGGGCCAGTTCATACTTTTCGACGAGATTTCAATATTTTGGGTCAATCTGATCCGAAATTCTTGAGATGATTCATAATTCTTGTTGGACTAAGCTGGGTGCAGAGTAGATGCGCTGTTAGAGGTTGGTATCGCAATACTAACAGATTTCAATTAGTATCCTTCTTTATCTGAATTAATTATTGAACTAGGCTCAAGAGAGCTTTATCCATTTTTGCTCTTTGCTTTTCTATGTCAAACATTTCTTCGGCGCGGGCTCTGTTCAACCTTCGGAGACGGAGACGGAGGCCTGAATCTTCAATCATCCTAGACAATGCTGAGAATAAGGCATTAACAGATCCCTGTGGCACAATAAGGTTCTCAGGACCTACTATCTCTGGAATAACACCACAGTCAGTTGTTACGATCGGTAATCCTGAAGACATAGCCTCTACCAAAGCGAATCCGAACTGCTCCTCCCAAACTTTTATCCCCCACTTTTTGAGATCTTGGCTAGGAAGACAAAATACATCGCATCTTCGATAAATGTCCGGAATTTTGCTGTATTCAACATAATTAAAGACTTGTAAAGGATATTTTTCAGCGTAAGCATGAACAGCAATTTTCATCCTCTCAGTACGCAATTTAGCACAAATCCAAAGTTCTATATCCTGTCTTTCAGCATATAGCTTCGCGAAAGCTCTTAAAAGTACGGAGAGCCCCTTCTCGCCTGCAAGTCCGCTTACAAAAAGAATTCGAAGATTCTCATGGTCACTTTCTTTGGATGGAAAGAATGTTTGAAGGTCTATACCTGGATAAACAACTTCTATTTTTTCGTCCGGAACCGACAGCCGAAATAGATATTTTTTTGCTTTATTTGTGTAGGCTATAAAGATGTCTGCCTGTCTTAAAACTGTTCGTACATTTTTTGAGAAAGGCGGCATCCAATGAAGAGGCATCGCGGTATGGGTTTCAAAAATACTCAAGGACAGTTTCTTCTTTTCTTTTTTGGCTATTTTAGAGCATTGACTACTAATGAAAGAGTAGAGTTCAATGCAGTTAATGATATCTATGTTTCTTAAGTAATCATCTAAACTTTCAAGTTTTATCATGCTGACTGGACTATATGGTCTACGTACGAAAAGGTCGGACATAAAATCGGGTAGCAGTTTCTTTGTTTGGGTAAATTTGTAATTTCTGCATGTCATATTCAGGTGCTTTCGACCCGGGGAGTACACGTATGTACTATTAAAGTGTGAAAGCTTCCGAAACATGGATATTTCCTGTTCTTTTCTATTGCTGTCAGGTCCAACAACGATTGCAAGCCGGTATATTTCGTTCTCGCCAGTACCTAATTCCATTCTCACTATTTATCACATGCGCATAAAAGGAAACTCAATTTCTCTTTTGCTTTTTTATATTAAAAATTTCTTGGCGCGAGTTATTCTATTCAAGTTATCACTTTCCAAGGGTTTGTTTTTTTAAAAAAAAGGATTGATAATTTTTCAGGGATAACTTTTTGCAAAAAATACGTAATACTATAAACGAAGGAGACTAGGATACAGGCGACGGGGTGGAAGAACCAAGCGATATCTGGTTTCATACGATATCCGTTTACGCTGTCTCTAACTGGAAGGAATAGAGTGAAACTCCAAAGTATAAATTTTATTGCTTCCTTGATTGATTTTCTTTGAAACCATTTATATGTCCGATTTCTTGTGAAATACAGGTATTCGTGGATTCTTCGATAATTTTTCCGAAGAAACTGTCTTATGTTAGTGGAGAATATGTGAACTATCCCAACTTTTGGCATCGCAAAGATGTTGAATCCTTTATGAACTAAAACGTGTATGACATCTATATCGAAGTAGTAGGGTGATGTCGAATTTTCAAGCAACTGCTCTCTCCTAGCTATGAAGCCGTTTGCGCCCAAGGTGGGCACATTCTCTTTATCCAGCTCTAATAGATAAAAATCCTTCTTTTCTATAACTCGATGCTTGGGGTCCTGGATTATGTCTTGGTGAAGCCAATTCCAGCGCTCTCTGTTACCTAAGTAGAGTTGGAGAGGATCACAAACTCCGAACAATGCTACATATCGACTTATCAGAGGAAGGTCTTTGTCGTATGTAAAGGTGTATGGTTCCGACCCCACGATATCTTCCCTGTTTAGAGGAGCTATCATCTTTTTGATCCATTCCTTGGAGGGAAGAACATTATCTGAATCTATAAATGCCACCAGTTTTCCTCTGGATTTCTTTAAACCAAGATATTTTCCAGCTTCTCCTGTTCTAAGAGGATTGTGTACCACCTTAACAGGATACAGAGCCGCTATCTCCAATGTCGAATCTTTTGATCCGCCATCGACTATAATAACCTCTATGTTATCAAGTGGATAATCTTGCTCAAAAATGCTGTTGAGACATTTCCCAATGGTAGATGAACTATTAAAGGTAGGAATAATGATGCTTAGCGATTTCAAATCTTGTTGCAGCAAAAGCTTTATGTCCATGCGCTAATTTTTGTTTCATCCTGTAAACGACACATGCGTAAAATCATCAACAGCATGCTTTTTAACACTTCTAATCCACAAGACTTACAAGCAAAGCCAAAAAAGATGTCGTATATTCAACCATCCTAATTGTGATAAAGCCAAAAAATACAAGAGGATCTCGTACCATATAGAATCCTAACTTCAAATAGGATTTTTTGAAAAGAAATTGACTCAAAGACTGTGAGGGATAGGACTTTATATACTTCTTTAAAGCTTTCCCGCGGTGATATCTCTTCAGGGTTACATCTCTTAGTGATGGTGCGACATGATGTATAACCAAATATTTACATCTTGCTTTTTTAAAGCCTCCATTCGTGAATTTTATATCAAAATCGTAATCTCGGTATCCGGCCAGTGTCTCGTCATACCCCCCTATTTTCTCGTAAATGCTCTTTTTAACGAATCTAACGCATTCTACTTTTTCATCCCCTAAATTTAACTTCTTTTCTAATCCCCGACACTTTTGCCAGAATGTCTTCTCGGAGCATATCTCAGAAACTAGCACACCATCGGCTCCGGTATTTTCACATAGTCTAACGCATTCTTGGATTACTTTAGGTGTTATCTCCATATCTGAATCCATAAAATAAATATACTGCCCTTTTGCTTTGGTTACACCGAAATTCAATTGGATTGCTAATCCTCCCTCTTTCTTGAACAGCCGGCATTTTCGCTCTTTAGCTATCCTTATCGTTTCATCCGCGCTTTTGTTGTCAACTACTATTATCTCTTTGTTTGGATATGTTTGAGTCTCTACGGATTTAAGCGCAGTCATTAAGGTGCCGGCTGAATTGTGGGTTGGTATTATAATTGAAACTAGGGGAAAGTTGAATGCGGTATTTTCTTTCAGTATGGTTTGCTCCTTTTGAGGTTCAATGATGGCGTTCAAAGAATCACATTTCATTTAGCAAGATATTTCTGAGCTTTTCCCTTTGTTTATTTAGATTGTATTTTTTTTCTACTTTTTCTCTATTTGATTGTCCGATACTTTTTGTTAAATCTTCGTTAAGGAGTAACTGCTTTAGAGCAAGAAACAGGTGTTGAGACGATTTTTGAGGAACAATTATATTGTCGTAACCAATAACTTCTGGGATCGCTCCGCAATAGGTAGACACTATGGGAAGACCACAGGCCATCGCCTCCAACAGAACAAAGCCGAATTGTTCTTCCCAAACCTTTATTCCCGACTTTTTTCGATCGAAGCTTGGTAAACATAGAACATCACAATGTTGGTAAATACTTGGTAGCTGTTCCAGTGGAGTAAATTCAATGAAATTAATCGGGAGCTTATTAGACAACATTTTTGCTTTTTCGGCTATTATCCCTCGACCGCTTGCCCGAATCCATAATTCCATATGGGAGTATTCTCTGTATAATCTTAAGAAAACATCAAGTAGGATGGACAGACCTTTCTCTTCGTCATACCTTCCAACGAATAGAATCCTAAAAGCATTATCAAAATCCTTTTCAGGAGGTTTGAAAAACTCAATATCTATACCCGGATAGACTAATTTGATTTTTTCTTTACATACGCCTAATCTTTTTAAACAACTTGCAGACTGCAGGGTGTGAACAAGGAATAAATCTGCATGCCTCTTAACTTTTTTTATATTTCTTGAATATGGTGGAAAGTAAAAAATCGGGAGAGTGGAAATAGTTTCCCAGCAGTCGATTAGCACTTTCATCTCATGTTTCTTAGCTATATCTACGCAACAGTTGCTGACAAAAGAATAAACTTCAGGCAGAATTACTACATCGACGCCTCCTAAATAATCCGCCAACCCTCTAAGCTTAACAAAACTTGTAACACTTAGAGGGGGCCTGAAAAAAAACCTATTCACAAAACCGGGTAGTAATTTTTGTTTGTCAACATGTAAATATTCAATACCTTTGGTTTTGAGAAATCTTTCATTTGTTGTCTTCTTTGGATTCATGTCACCAATAAGTTTCAAATTGAAACCAGGAACAGCGAAAAGAGAATATGCTGGCCACTTATCTTCCGGTTGTATGTTCAATTTGATTAGGGCAAGGTTTGTCATCATCTTTTTTATGTGTCCTCTGTGTTTGGTAGACGATATACGTCAACTTTTCCTTAGACTCTATTCAAAAACGCTGTCGAGGCATCTCTGAATGGTAGAAACCTATTAAAGGTTGGGATAACGGCGCTCAATGATTTCGAACCGAAATACCTCAGTAAAGCTTCGCTTCCCGCTCCATAAGGCTCTCCCAGTCATACTTGCTCTCAACAAGTTTCCTACCGTTTCTACCCATCGTCTCAGCCTTGTCGTGATCATTAAGAACAGCCAGTAACGCTTCCGCAAGGCCCTCCACATTCCCAGGCTCCACAATGACACCATTGACACCATCCCTAACAATTTTCGAAATGGCACTAACCCTCGAAACGACAACGGGCTTCCCCATAGCCCAATACTCAAATAACTTGAAAGACAAGTAGCAGTTGGTTTCTAACGTCGACCTAAGCGGAATAACGCAAACATCAGCAACGGCAATATACTCCGGAACCTTTTCATGTGGGACCCATCCCGTAAATATTACGGACTGATCAACCCCAAGTTTTTTAGCTAACCGCACAACTTCTCTGAAATATTTCCTCCCACCGCCGACAATAAGCAACTTTGCATTTGGCATTTGTCTGAGAATGAGTACAAAAGCTTTAATCAACGCGTCTACGCCATCTATCGGCTTTACATCACCATGGAAAACTATTGTCGGAGAATCACTGAGACCATGCTTCCTTCGAACCATTGAACCATCTATCTTAAGGTTAAACATTCTAGGGTCTACGCCATCAGGGATCACATATACTTTATCCTTCAGGGCTCCAATCTCAATCAATGCCTTCTTCATTTCATTACTAACAGTAAAAATCTTTTCACAATTTTTGATGATTATGTGCTCAATAAATTGGGCCACTGGCATTAGTAGCGGAGACTCATGTCTTACGATGTCAGAGTAAAAATCCGTCCAATCAAGAAACACCTTAGTCTTTGTAAGTTTTCCAGCCAAAACAGCAGCCAACCCCGCCACAGGATGCCACGCATGTATAACTTGCAATTTCACCTTCTTGTGCAACGAAACCAAAGCAGCCACCGAAGTCACCAAATGCACAAAAACAACTGGAAGTCGTATGAAGCTGGAGTAAAGGAAAACCCCTAGCCCAAGGTGTTGAACTACATGAATCTCTGAGCCCGAACCGTCCACTCTTCTATGGGGATAAAAACTCGGAGAAACCATATACACTCTATAACCTTTCCTGGCAAGAGCCAAACTTAGCTTATAAAGCCTTAGATTGGCACGAGAAACAGGAGGAAAAGGCGCCTCAACCAACAAAGCCACATTCATGGGCATCGATTTCTCATTGCATACGAACCGCTAAGGCTTCAGACGTTAGAGGACCATAAATGCCAACTTTATAAGACATGACCTAACTACGCGTTTCCTTTCTCGGATTCGACTTAACCATGTAAGCCCGCTGATACCATTTGAGGATTCTCAACCTATACGTGATCCCAAGCAAGTCCAAGAACATTCTCCAAACCTCTCGAACGCTTAAAAGGTTGCGTAATCGAACGTTGATTGGCAACTCCACGATCTTTAAGCCGATCAAATTGGCTAAAGCAAGCAACTCGACATCAAAGGCGTACCGCTTGACCGTCAGTTTTGGAAAAACTTCCACTAGTACGCTCCTTCGAACGGCTTTGAGTCCTGTCTGCGTGTCACTTAACCTAAGTCCAACCAATAGTTTCACTAGGGCATTAAAGCCGTGGCTGAGGATTCTTCTGGTTAACGGAATATCTACTTTTGATTGGGGATGCCGCTTGGAGGCAACAACAACATCTGCATCTTTTAACGCCTCAACATAACGCCCAATCTGTTTCGGGTCAATATCCGAGTCGCTATCCATAAAAACTACCAAATCGCCGGCAGCTTGTGAAAAGCCAGTTTTCAGTGCATAGCCCTTCCCTACGTTGTTTTCATAGCCAACCACTTTTACATGACCGTTATTCCTAGCACAATCCGCAACCTTAACCCTAGTTCTGTCAAGGCTTCCATCATCTACCACGATTAACTCATACTTCAATCCTATTCGGCTAACAACGGTATCCACCCTCTCAATAACTGAGCCTATGTTATCCTCTTCATTATAGGCTGGCATAATCAAAGAAAGCTCAAGCCCGTCACCCATTTCCATCTTCCTCCTGTTTTTCCATACCTTAGCGCGCATAGTTTGAATCATATGATAAATAGACTTTATGAATCATGAATCTCTCAAAAGAGAATCTGAATCAGAATAAAAACAATTTATAATGAAGTGTTCTAGTTGTGGTCATTGGAATAGAGTTTCAGTAAACAAGCGCACGCTATAACGAACAATGCATTTATAGTTCCGATTGGTGAATAAAAACAGCAATTCTACCGCTTTTGTAGACTTCTTTAAAAGATGAGGGCACTGTTGGCTGTCCATGCCAACCGTTCCCATCAGTCCACCATATCAAGTATACTCTGTTATAACCGTCTTGAAGAGCTTCCAGCGCTACTTCTTCAGGATTATCATATCCGTAGGGTATAATTTGGTCCATATTCAATATCAAAAGAGCCCATCCATGAAAGGCATCGTGGGTAAGTAAACACATGCCATCATGCATGTTGCTTTTAAGCCACTGCAACACATTAACGGTATCTTCACAATCGCTAAGCGGCACGGTGTTTTGTAGCATAGACGATGGAACATAGTATGGAAACAATGTGTAGTATGGAAACGCTCTATTGTAAGGCGCTATAACAAAATTTGTGGTTAATACAAGTAAGGCAAAAGCGACGAACAACTGACGCGTATTTGATTTAAAGCGCATAAGAGCTTCTACGGCGTAAAAACTCATGGGAAATACGAGCATTAGCGTCCAGCGGTAACCTCCAGGAATGAAGGCGTTTGGGCTAATTATCGGTGAACAAATCGCAACAAGGCTCCAAAGAAACCACGACTTAATTTGAAGATTATTAAGCCTTCGAGCGCCCATTAGAGTAAAGGGCAGTAATGGCAGACAACAATACAGAAGAAAGCCCAACGTGTTTATCACCATATCTGGGTATGAAGCAAAACCGAACAATGTGAACCACCCTTTAGACTCCATTCTCGGAAAGTTGCTAACCACAGCGAATCTCGGTGATATCATATAGTTGGCGTAAACTATCGAAAGAAACAAGAGGGTCGCCGGCACCGAAGTCACGACGAGACTTCGTGCCTCAACATGTCTTTTGGTTAACAGCATGCGTACAATCGTAACAGCAGTTACTGCAAACATTATCACAGCCACAAGCTGATGAGCTAAAACAACAAGAATCATGGATATGGAAAGCAGTGCGTGATGTTTCCATCTTTTCCCGTCTTTCTGTAACAGAATTAGTGTCGCGAACAGCAAAACCAAGCCCAGTTCATTTCTGAGCATATCCCACGAAATTCTTAATGCTACGAAGTATAACGTTGCCAAGAGTGTTACGAGTAAACTTTTCCTATATGACCACGACAACGCTCTACTAGCGTAAAGATATATGGCAAGCGCAAGAAGACCATGCAATAACGGAGGTAATATTTTAAGCGATAAGGTAAGTGGAATTCCCAGGGATGCCATTCCCATAAGTATGGTGTAGAATAAGGGTGCCACCGCCATAAACTCCCAAAAATTTATCCCCTCTTTCAGCCACGTTGTAACAATCGGGATATAATAGCAAACCGGGTCAAACCCAACTATGTATGGGCCCATCAAGATTTCGGGTATGACTCGTGCGACTAGTGGTATTGTAAACACCAAAAAGAGATACCAATTCTCGCTTCTAGGCTTCACAAACATTTTGAAAAAACATGATTTGCTTCTTTTGTCCATTTATCTCCGTACTTTTCGTCTAGTTATACAGTTGGTAACTGCTCCTGTTTTTATCGTTTTTTTCCACTTTCTAGGTCTTTTCAAAAATATTTGAATCATCGCGTATAAAGCTATGAAAGTTTGCAGGCTCCAATACGCGTAAATGAAGGGCAGCCAAAGCAAGTTTCTCATTTTTCTCGGCTTCGTCGCGTAGATTAAGGCTGTTCCAACGATTAATAGAGTGGCTGTAGTGAACAATAACGTGACTCGTGTCATCGCCGTGAAAATGGGGTCAGGTTGAATCGGGATAAAAAAGGTGTACAAAGCCATTAGGTATCCTATGAAATACGGAGCTATCATATACGGCCCTAGCAGAGTGATTTCAGTGTCAATGTTTTTTCTATTAGGATTTGTAATGAGCTTTCCATATCTCAGCGCGACCTCCATAGTTCCTCTGAACCATCTTGTTCGCTGCTTTATCAGCTGAGTTAGGTTTGCTGGTTCTTCTTGCCAAGATCGTACGTCTGGCGCATACTTAACGTTGTATCCTTTTTGAGTTAGTTTAGCAGCCATTTCCATGTCTTCGGAGAGGGATTCTTCATTCCATCCGCCAATTTCTTTAAGGACATCTCGTCTAATGAATTGGCAACTGCCAGTTAGGGGAACGAAAAGGCTGAGGGCGTCTTTCCCTTGAAAATAGGCTTGAAACCGAACGGCTTCTTCGTATGAGATGAATTTTGTTAGCATGTTTTCGTCAGCGTTTATGGAACATGGTGTACCTTGCACGGCGGCTATTGATGGATCCTCAAAATACTCAGCTGTTCTTAACAGTATATCTGGTTCGGGAACATTGTCGGCGTCAAATACGGCAACTATTTCTCCTCTTGCATGTTCGAGGGCACAGTTAAGTGCAGATGGCTTACCGTTTGATTTAGACTGATGAATGAACTTGATACACTCTGGATTTTGCTTGGTGTATTTTCTGCATATTCTCGCCGTTTTGTCCACTGACCCATCTTCAACAATGATAATTTCCTTCTTATGTGAGGGGTATTCCAGTTTTAATAAGGTCTTCAGCAACCTGCCCACTACTCTCTCCTCATCTTTCATTGGAACTACAATTGAGAAGGTGGGCAATTTTTCCCAGCTTAGTCGCGGCGCCTTTCCCTCTTTCCGGCTTGTCCGCCGTAGGTGTCTAACACCAACTGCTAGAATTGGTACGTTGTACAAACTCCAAA
>Ga0315314_1000808_pt1 | contig 30793 bp, 25 predicted proteins | sample TDP9_MG_FD_203631 | JGI IMG/M metagenome (GOLD analysis project Ga0315314, IMG submission 203631) | Freshwater sediment microbial communities from Lake Towuti, South Sulawesi, Indonesia - TDP9 | ecosystem: Environmental > Aquatic > Freshwater > Lake > Sediment | place: Indonesia: South Sulawesi... | reverse complement strand
TAGAATACTGTAGAACATGCATGTAGTGAGCTTTATATGTTAGCAAAGTCGAAAATTTAAGCCTTCTTCCATCTCGCGAACGATTATCGCTAAGGGCACACTTATAAAAATATTAAACGTAGGAAATTTGAACCGCGATTTTAATCTACGTGAGCCCGCCATAATTCTAAGGACCATCGGAATGGGATGATTATTTTTGGTCTTGAGAGTTTCAGTTATGAAACTGAAACTGTTTGGCAAGTCCGGGTAACATATTTCAAACAATCGGTAATCGAAGTATTTTCGAAGTCTTCTGAAATCGACGGAAATTATAAATTGCCTTACGATAAAAAATATATGATCTCAATTCAATTATTGACGTTTTATTGTAGAAGAGGCGGAAAAATGAGCACGCATGCTGAGGACCTAAAGCTTCGATTAATGACTATCGAGTTGCTTCGAACTGCGAAGAAGCGATATACCTATCGGGAATTATCCACTAAAACAGGCTTGCCAGTGACGGTTTTGAGCAGGTACGCCAAGGGTCATGTTTTGCCCAATGCGGAAAGGGCTCGACAGCTTTGGAAAACCTTGACCAAACTTGTGGGTTTAGAGGTCGAGCTTCGCAGGAGGATACAATTTAACGAGGAAGGATACTTCGATAACACATGGATTATCGGCGACTTCAACATCCTCAGGCAAGCGGCACATAATGCCCTCGCAACCTTCGCTGGAAAGCGAGTAACGAAAGTCCTAACCGCTGCCACGGATGGCATACCGCTTGCAACGATGGTTGCCAACTCACTGGGCGTCAATTTAGTCATAGCAAAAAGAGGCAAGGAGGTGGGAGTTCCGGCGTTTTTCGAAGAAACATTTGCACTGAGGGATTCCGGCGTGACTATAACCCTGTATATACCCAAGGACTCCTTTAAGAAAAGGGACAGCGTGCTCATAGTGGATGACATGATCAAAACCGGTGAAACTCAAGCTGCGCTTGTCAATCTTGTTAATAAAGCGAGGGCAGAGGTCTCGGGAGTCTACTCCCTTATCGCCATCGGGGATGAGTGGCAGAGAAAGATAAACCTGCCGAAGGAATGCCCGGTTGAGGTCGTAACTAAGCTCAAGCCGACGTAGCCACCACACAATATCGTTGAAGTAGGCATTGTTTGCATTTCCTCTTTCGGCAGAATCCCTTGCCGAGCCGAAGTAAGGCTGTTTCAAAGTTCACAAAACTTTTTTGGTAGACCTCGTTTTTCCTCCAAAATTCTTTCATCTCCCCTAATATTTTTTCAGGGCTTTCCTCTTTTATTATTCCTAAGTTTTTTGCGGCTAAAATAACGAAGGGTGTGGGCTTGGGATCCGCTTTTTTCCAAACGCTCCTTAGTTCTCGTAGGAAGATGCTTACTGTCACGGCTCCTATGCCCTTCCCTAGATTTTTTAAGCGTTTTTCTAAATCGGATGAGTCTAGGGCTTGCTCATGGAGATGGTTTAACCTTCCCTCATATAATGTGACTAGATTGTTCATAACTTCAAGCAGTTTGTCGCTCGTCTTAAAATCATACCTAGTGTAGCCGCCCTCATCGAGTATGTCGACTAGACCATGCCAGCCTCTCTCCAGAATTTTTTTGGGGGTTAGCACTCCATGCCTCTCAAAACGCTGGAAAGTCCTTACCACAGACGTTTCATTGATGGGTGTGCCAAACAAAATGGACGCTAGAAACCATTTAAAAATCTCTCTGTCTTCCCCACCCTCTATATTAATTCCTAATGTCTCTGAATATTTTTGGCCAAAATTTTTGATTAATAAACTCGTAGTCTCCATATCTATAAACATTAGGTCTCCCCGTATTATGATGTGTCTATCGCATTATAAAAATGGCGAATTCAATTTATGGTTCCTTAAGAGAATATGTAGCGATTTTGATTTCATGCACGATAAAAATAAAATCGATCAACAAGTATAGAGAAGTCTTGAGGGTGTGTGCGCATGAGAACCATAGAGTGGAAAGATGGCACCGTTGTTACCATCGATCAAACAAAGTTGCCTCATGAAGTGGTCTTTCTGAAGATGAGGAATTGTCGCCAGGTTGCTTCTGCCATCAAGAATATGATGATACGGGGAGCCCCTCTCTTGGGTGCAGCGGCAGCCTACGGTTTGGCTCTCACAGCGTATCATTCGAAAGCCGAGAAAAGGGAGAAGCTGATGAAGGATATGGAAAAAGCCGCTGAGCTTTTAAGGAAAACAAGACCGACCGCAGCGAATCTTTTCTGGGCAATTGATCGAGTCGTGAAAAAGGCGCGGGAAACTTTGGGCGGCGTAGAAGCGGTCACCGAAGCTATAATCGATGAGGCTCAAAGGATAGCGGACGAGGATGTTCAAATGAACCGCAAGATCGGGGGGCACGGGTCCAAGCTGATTAACGATAAGGATGTTATCCTCACCCACTGCAACGCCGGCAGTCTCGCCACCGTTGATTATGGCACCGCGCTGGGGGTTGTACGAGCTGCTTGGGAGCAGGGCAAGAAAGTTAAAGTGTTTGTCACCGAGACCAGGCCAAAACTACAGGGGGCGAGGCTCACCACTTATGAATTACAACGCGACGGCATCCCGGTCACGTTGATCACGGATGGCATGGTCGGGTACGTGATGTCGAAGCAACTAATAAGCAAGGTCATTGTGGGAGCAGATAGGATTGTTCAAGATGCGGTAATAAATAAGATCGGTACCTACACAATCGCGGTGATAGCTCATAAGCACGGCGTTCCGTTTTATGTGGCCGCTCCCACATCAACCTTTGATTTAACTCACACTTCAAAAGATGTGGTCATCGAGGAGAGGAACCCCGAGGAAGTTACACACCTCGGTTCTCAAAGAATAGCACCAAGCGGAATAGAAGCGTTGAATCCCGCCTTTGACGTTACTCCGATGAAATACGTAAGTGCCATCATTTGCGAAACCGGGGTTCTTTCTGTAGCTGCCCTTGAAGGACTCGCGAAGGTTTGAGGTAAACGAATATCTTCTTTTAGAACAGCAAGGGTCCTTATGGAAGAGAATGCGCGTGTTCAAAAATAACAAATGTTTAAGAGTTAAAACTTAAAACGTAAATTACAACTTAATAAGCAGGTTGGAAGACTTGAACTTGGGGCAGTCAAGGAGCGAAGCTGACACGAGTCGTGAGGCTGAATTAAAGATAAAAGCCTCCTTTGAGGAAAAGGGTGTTTTGGTTTCCTCACCAGAAGGCATCGAAGGTCTTTCTTCGCGAGGGTATGGTGTGTCGGAAAATGGAAAGCTGACACTTAACTTTTGTGAGGCTTTGTTCCTGATTAGCAAGGGGATCATAGAGATTAAGGATGAAAAAACCGGAGGAACCGTGGACTTTCAAGATCTCCTCAAGCGGTTTCAGTTGATGGATGAGAACGCTTGGGTGAAATATCTCATTTATCGAGACTTGAGGAGTCGAGGGTATGTAGCGAGGGAAGGGTTCGGCTTAGGCATCGAATTTCGCGTGTATGAGCGAGGAGAGTACGGTAAGGAAACCGCTAAATACTTGATCTTTGGGGTTCAAGAGGGGCACACCCTTCTTGCAGAAGAGTTGGCGCGATCCCTAAAGTATGTTCAAAGCCTAAAAAAGAAATTGGTGCTCGCGGTCGTAAACCGTAGAGGAGAAGTTGTGTATTATTCCCTTTCACAATTAACCTTGAAATAAAATCAGAAAATCGAGCAACAAGTAGCCTATGCAACGCGAGAATCATTGACTATGCATTTTATTAGTCACGCTTTATAGAAGGCGCGCAAGAGATGCATGAAGAAGCGTAAGGTGAGAGAGCGGTACGGCAAATCAACCGCCATATTCTATGTGCCTTTCAGGGAGGGACCCATCTACGAAGTGTCGAGGCAGATCCCGATATACATCTCGGACCCGATGCGGAAGGGAGGATGATGGGCATGGAAATGTGAAAAGCCGCGAAAGGCGGCTTAATAAAGCAGGTAGCAAAGGCCCTAGCTGAATCAACAACATAGGTCAAAGGGTGCCCTAAACTCCTCTAAAAGAAAACAGGAAAGAAGAGCTGTTCGCTTATGGCTGGAAAAGCTAGTTGATTATTGTTTTAAAATTCTGTTATTAAGCGGCATATTAAATATCGTAAAGCACAAAAATGCAAAAACAGCATCTAAACTGACTGAGGTATTGAAGGTAAAACCTAAAAGTGTAAACTATGTTTTGACCCAACTTTCTGAGGGGGTTTCACCGTAAAAGAAAAGAGGTGGATTAATCGTTATTGGAGTAAATGCTGTTACAGTCTATCTGAAAATGGAGAGAGATTCTTGGCTTATCTTGAGGTGAAGATTGTTGTTTAAACCACCCAGAGGAACTAGAGATTTCATGCCCGATGAAATGAGGAAGATAGAGTATGTAACTAAAGCGATCAAGAAGGTTTTTGAGAGCTACGGATATGATCCCCTAGAAACTCCTGCATTCGAGAACTGGGATCTTCTTAAGGCCAAATGCGGGGAAGAAATTGAAGGGCAAATTTACAAATTTAAGGACAAGAAGGGACGAGAACTCGGTTTAAGATTCGATTTTACAGTGCCATTGGCAAGAATAATTGCTGGTAACCCAGCGCTTCCTAAGCCATTTAAAAGGTATCAGGTATCAAGAGTTTGGAGATATGAAAGGCCAGAAGCTCGGAGACGTTTCAGGGAATTTTGGCAAGCGGATGTCGACATAGTGGGCAGTGATAGATCGGAGTGCGACGCTGAAGCGTTAGCTGTGGCTTCAGACTGTCTAGAGGCACTTGGCTTTAAAGATTTCTTCATTCGTCTTAACAATAGAAAAATATTAGAGGGATTGGCTATGGCAATGGGCATCCATGAATCCAAGCATCTAGCAACGTTTAGAATCATAGATAAATTGGAGAAAATAGGGTTAGAAGATGTAAAAAAGGAACTTATAAGGGAACTGAAGAAGATAAAAGAACCGGAAAAAACGGCAGAAAGATTATTAAAATATGTGAAAGTGAAGGGAAACAAAGAAATCGTTGAAAGTAAAGAGTTTAGAGAGTTTCTTAAAAACACTGTCGGAGAACAAGGATTAAATGAACTAAAGCAGATCGTTAGTAAAGCTAAAAACTATGGCATTTCTAAGCGGATAATCGTCGACTTCAGCCTTGCGAGAGGCTTAGACTACTACACAGGACCAGTGTTTGAGATAACTGTTGAAAAGGGCGAAGATGTGGGTAGTGTTGCGGGTGGAGGAAGATACGATAAATTGATAGAACTCTATGGTGGTGAACGAACACCAGCCACTGGTATATCGCTTGGAATTGACAGAATAGTGAAATTGATGGAAAGAATGAACTTATTCAAGCTTCTTAAGACAAATATAAGAGTTTTTGTGGCGCCCGTAAGTGATGAAATGAGCGCCACAGCCATAGAAATAGCCCAAATGCTGAGGAAAGGTGAGATACCGACCGAAGTTGATGTCACGGGCAGAAAGCTTTCTGAACAGTTAAAGTACGCTGACAAAAAGGGAATACCCTACACGGTGATAGTTGGGAAAAAGGAAGTGGAAGACGGCTTTTGTATAGTAAGGGACATGGAAAGGAAAGATCAAAGAAAAATAAGAATAACGGATGTCCCTACCTTTTTAAGATCATCTAAAAGCGGGGTTAATCGAAATCTATAGCAGAGAAAGAACAAAAACGTTACGATCGATAAACAAGGGATCGGGGGATATTCCAGGTCCTTAAGAAACTGCTATTATATGACATCATTGTTAGACGACGTGTATTTTTTCAACAAGAGAACAGTTTGATACAGCCCTACACATCCTAGATGAAGCGATCGACTTAGTAGAAGAAAAGAGTAAATAACTATAGTTACCTGAACTTTAGGCTTAATTAGCGGAGTCTCCATCATAACATTCCTGCAAGCCCCTCTAAGGGAACAGCCAATAAAGAACTTTGCCTGATAAGGGCAAAACGCCTACGAAGCCCAGAACACCAATCGTTGAAGCGATACTACGCGCCTGAAGGGTGCCTGAGAAGGTGGAGTATGTGAAGACGGAACTTGAAATCCTCGTAAACCATGGACGGTAACCGATGGATAGCATTCTCACATTTTTAACCAGTTCTTGGGCATCCGAGAGGCAGTACGACAAAGAGAGGACTAAAAGGTGCATGCCCGACCTGATTTCGCATCTCAAAACGGGATATCTTGAAGTCTACAAACTCTACAAGGAGTGTGAGGAGCTAAAAATAACCTGAAAAAGAAAAAATGTAAATGAATGAAGATCCATTATTGTTACATTTTTGTGGGAAGTCCTTCGACAGCACCCCTTATTCTGTCGAGGCCCTCCTTGATTGTTTCCTGTGAATACGTCATTGAAACCCTTAGGTATCCTTCTCCACCATCTCCAAATGCTGTACCTGGGTACAGAACGACATGACCTCTCCTCACTAAATGCATAGCGAAGTCGATGGAGGACATGCCAAAGGATTTTATGTTTGGAAATGCAAAGAGAGATCCTGCTGGTTTTAAGCAACGTATTCCATGTATACTGTTCATTCCATTAACAAGTAATTCTCTTCTTTTATGATATTCTTCCATCACTTTCTGAATCTCTTTTTCTGTAAGATCTCGATTTGTTAAAGCCGCTAAAGCAGCTTTTTGAGCTATTGTATTAACACTGACACTCATGCTATAGATCACTCTTCCTATAACACTTAACAAACTTTTGTCGGCTGTTAGGTATCCTACTCTCCAACCTGACATACAATATCCTTTGGAGAAGCCGTTTATTGTTATTGTTCTGTCTTCCATGCCGGAAAAAGATGCTATGCTAAAATGTTTACATCCATCAAAAATGACTTTCTCATAGAGTTCATCTGAAACGACCAACAGATCGTGTTTTATCGCTATATCGGCTATTTCTTCAAGGTCATTCTTTCGAAGAGCAGACCCTGTTGGATTGTCCGGTGAAATCAAGATAATAATCTTCGTTCTTGAAGTTATCTTCTTTTCAACATCTTCCGGGTTGATCCTGAATTCATTCTCCTCCTTAACCGGAACTGCAATCGGGTTCCCTCCGGCTAATTTGGTTAAGCGAGTATATTCAAGGTAAGTGGGATCAGCGATTATTACTTCGTCGCCAGGACCTATAAGTGCAAGAATAGTTCCAAACATCGCTGGCGTAGTTCCAGCTGTTACTATCACTTCGGATTCGGGGTCAGCCTCTATGCCATTCTCCTCTCGAAGCTTCTCCGCTATTGCTTCTTTTAACTCCGACAATCCTGTTGCGGGGGTATAATGCGTATACCCTTCATCTATGGCTTTTTTCGCCGCCTCCCTGATATGTTCCGGTGTGGGAAGGTCCGGATCGCCAACCGACAAATACACCAGATCTTTCGACTCCATCGCAAGTTTCTTGAATTTCGTAAGTTCGTCCTCTTTAAAGGCGTTAATCCTATCTGCAAATATTTTTTTTAAAAACGATTCCTCCTTAATGCATTCAAGAGGTATGAGGTATAAATTGATTCAATATAAATTTTTCCTTCAATAGCCCGCGCGAGAGTGAATTGTTCTTTCTACTTAACCTTCAAAGATGGATTCAGTATATAAATTATTCTTGCACTTTAAAATAATTAGTTCCATAAAAAATTTATATATACCAAAAAGAGTATTTTTAAGGAAATGCTGAATTAATGAGTGGTAAATCATGGGATTACGACAGTATGTAATACAAAGGATTGTTTGGTCTATTGCTATGATGCTGATTCTTTTAACGCTCATATTTATCACGATGCGCGTAATACCAGGCGATCCAATAAAAGCTATGTATGGAGAGAAAATTACGGAGGAATTTGTGCTGAATATGAGAAAACAATTAGGATTGGACAAGCCTATGTATTTACAGTACGTTGATTTTATGAATGGCGTATTCACTGGAAATCTAGGAAAATCCTTTTGGACCAATCGGGCCGTTCTAGAACATATATCCTATGCCTTCCCAGTAACAATTGAACTTACTATAGCAGGGATGGCACTCTCGATTCTTATAGGTATACCTCTAGGTGTAGTTAGTGCGTTGAAAAAGAATAAAGTACCTGACTACTTGATAAGGGTGTTTTCCCTTGCGGGATTCTCAATGCCTGTTTTCTTTTTAGGGCAGATATTGCAATACGAATTAGGAGTGCAGCTGCAATGGTTTCCTATACAAGGTCGATATAATCCTTCTCTTACCCCTCCCTTGATAACCCATTTTATTACAATAGATTCTTTGTTAACTGGAAATTTCAATGTATTCTTGGATTCTTTAAGCCACTTACTTTTACCTGCGCTAGTATTAGCTTCATGGATTTCCGCATTAATAAGTAGAATCAGTAGGGCAAATATGTTGGAGGTATTAAATGAAGACTACATATTAACAGCAAGGGCTAAGGGTTTACGCGAGATAATCGTGATTTCTAAGCATGCATTTAGGAATGCTATATTGCCATTATTCACCATAGCTGGTTTGTGCTTTGCACTCTTACTCGGAGGAGCCGTTTTAACAGAAAGCGTCTTTTCCCTAGAAGGTATGGGAAAGCTCCTAATAGACGCGGTATTCCGACGAGACTATCCGATTATACAAGGTTGTGTTGTGGTATTCGCTTTATCAGTCGTGGTGATCACTACGGTTGTAGATATTGTTTATGCTTTTCTTGATCCAAGGGTAAAATTCTGAGGGAGGGATTAAGTTGAGTGGAAGATTTCGCAAATTCTTGGCTCAACACCAGAAATCAACTGTGCTTACGTTTTTCATAGGGTCATTGATAGTTCTAACGATCATTTTCATGGCTGTCCTAGCTCCTATAATATCACCATATGATCCTTTGGAGCTAGGCGTCCGTGCGTTTAAACCACCAGATGAGAAAAATCCTCTAGGGACAGATACTGTAGGGAGAGATGTTCTCAGTAGGACTATTTGGGGAAGCAGAGCCTCACTTATGGTCGCATTCATATCTATATTAATATCCATAACTATAGGCTCCTTGCTAGGCTCGATGGTTGGGTATGTGGGGGGAACGCTGGATCGGATGATTACGTCAGTTGTAGACGCCCTGTACGCGTTTCCAACTTATATATTTGCACTCATGATTGTTGTAATATTAGGTCCACAAGTTCTTAACATTGCTATGGCTGTAGGAGTATCATTTATTCCACAGTATTATAGGGTTGTGCGGAGCATCGTACTTTCTATTAAGGAAAGACTGTTCATTGAATCGGAGAAGGCCTTAGGCGCTTCCAGTTTATACATAGTTCGACAGCACATATTGCCTTATGCTATTTCGTCAATTATAGTTTTGATGTCGATGGGTATAGCTGACTCAATATTAACAGTAGCTGGGCTCGGTTTTCTCGGAATTGGAATACAGCCTCCTACTCCAGAATGGGGAACCGACATGCGTTTTGGCCGTGATGTATTCCTAATAGGTGGTTGGTGGGTATCCGTAGCTCCTGGCATAATGATTTTCCTATCCGTTATGGGGTTCAACCTATTCGGTGAGGGGCTAAATGCGTTATTCCAAGAACGTGGAGGTCAATATGGTGCTTGAAGTTGTAGGTTTAAAGACCTATTACCGAACACTAGGCGGCTTTGTAAAGGCCGTTGATGATATTAGCTTTGAGCTACCAGAAGGTGAAGCACTTGGGCTAGTGGGTGAGTCTGCATGCGGCAAATCCACAGCGGCACTATCGCTTATGAGACTTCTTCCTCCTGAAGGGAAAATTATTGCTGGGGAAGTTTACCTTCAAGGAGATGATGTCCTGAGGAAAAAAGAATCAGAAATGAGGCAGATAAGGTGGAAGAAAATTTCTATGATATTTCAAAGCGCTATGAATGCACTAAATCCAGTTTTTAGGATCGAAGACCAGATAGTTGAGGCGATTCTGACACATGAACAAGTCAGTAAGTCTGAAGCTTTAGAGAGAACTAAAAAGCTGATAGAAAAAGTGGGAATGGATCAATCGATACTCAGGAGCTACCCCCATGAGCTAAGCGGAGGCATGAAGCAACGAGTTGTAATAGCTATGGCGCTAGCTAGTAACCCTAAGATCGTGCTAGCTGACGAGCCGACAACAGCTCTAGACGTGATCGTGCAAGCTCAAATACTAAAGTTGATAAAAGATATACAAAAAGATGAGCATCTGTCTGTAGTTTTAATAACCCACGATTTGTCCGTTATTGTTCAAATGTGCGATACCATAGCAGTTATGTATGCTGGAAAAATTGTAGAGCGTGGAAGTACACAAATAATTATTAAAGATCCGAAGCATCCCTATACAATGGGCATGTTATCCTCATTCCCAAGCCTATCCCGTTCTCGATATGATCGCCTTACATTCATTCCCGGAACTCCGCCGAACCTTGTCGATCCCCCGAGCGGCTGTAGATTCCATCCAAGATGCCCACACGCAATGGATGTTTGCATAAAAAAGGAGCCTAAAAACATCGAGTTGGATAAAGGTCACCCTGTGGCATGTCATCTCTATATATGATTGGGTGAGCATATGAAAGATGACGAAATAATATTAGAAGCAAAAAACCTAAAAAAATGGTTTACTCTTACAACAGGTTTCATGAGTATGTTTACTCCAAAAAAATCCGTGAAGGCAGTTGATGATATCAGTTTCAAGGTAAAGACGGGTGAAATTTTTGGCCTAATTGGCGAAAGCGGCTGTGGCAAGACCACCACAGGAAGGTTGGTTCTTAGGCTTATTGAACCAACGGATGGAAAAGTATACTTTGAAGGCGAAGACATATTTTCAATGGACAATAAAAAATTACTTGAATATCGTCGTAAAGCACAAATAATCTTCCAAGATCCTTTCGGATCTTTGAGTCCAAGATCTACTATTTTGGGCCTAGTATCCGAGCCATTAGTTATTCATAAAATCTGCAATAAATCTGAAGTAAAGAAAAGAGTAATTGAAATCTTAGATAAAGTGGGTCTACCCACAACTCAGGAGTTTTTGACAAAGCGTCCTGTACAACTGAGTGGTGGACAAAGGCAAAGAGTTGCGATAGCTAGGTGTCTTATTCTCGGTCCAAAATTTTTGGTTGCAGATGAACCAGTCTCAATGTTAGACGCATCGATTAGAGGATCACTGATAAACCTTATGCTTGAACTAAGAGACAAATTCAATGTTACATATCTGTTTATAACCCATGAGTTGTCCGTTGCATGGCATATGTGTGATCGGATTGCTGTAATGTACCTAGGAAAAATCGTTGAAAGCGGTCCTATAGAAGATGTTATTAAGAGTCCGAAACATCCCTATACACAGGCCTTAATGGTGGCTGTGCCAACTCTTGACACCTCCCAAAAGTTTTATCTAGATGTGGAGAAAAAAATTCGAGGCTATATATCTAGTTCAATTTACCCTCCTAGCGGCTGTAGGTTCCATCCAAGATGCCCATACGCTATTAAAAGATGCAGTGAAAAGGAGCCAGAACTTATAGAAATAAAAAAAGACCATGAGGTTGCATGTTTTTCGGATTAATCAATATGATACCAAAATGATGATCAAAATTATTTAACTCTTATTAATAACGTAAACTCAAAGTGCGCGTTTGAGGGATTTATATGACCGTTTCGGAGACGTTGGCTGAATATATCAGTGACTTAACATTTGAAGGCCTTCCGAAAGAAGTTGTTGATAAAGCGACGAATTGCATACTTGACTCCGCGGGTTGTATGCTAGGGGGTTCTAGAACAGATGTTGTTAAGATATTAGCAGCGTTTGCAGGTCATCTCGGTGGTAAACTAGAATCAACGATAATTGGAACCAAAGAAATGACATCATGTGCTAACGCTGCATTCGTTAATTCTGAGTCAGCTAATGTCCTTGATTTTGATGATACATTTATGGGGCACCCAGGAGCAACTGTGATTCCTCCAGCTCTTGCAGTAGCTGAAGCACAGCACGCTACTGGCAAAGAGCTAATATTGGCTGTTGTAGCAGGTTATGAGGTTTCGATGCGAATTGGTATTGCCATACGTCCGTCATATGAGATAAGCAAAAAAATAGCAGGCTACCAAACGTGGCAGATTTTTGGTGCGGTAGCGTCTTCAAGTAAGTTGCTAAACCTAAAAAAGAAAGCTATACATATGGCAATGGGCATCGCGGGGGCGGCTGCTCCAATACCTTCTGATATGAAGTGCTCCATGAATCCTTTGAATAAAGAAGTCGGTATGCCTATGACGAAAAACAATTACGGGTGGGCTTCACTAATCGGTGTTAACGCAACTATACTTGCAAAAATGGGCTACACCGGCCCAGTAGATATTTTTGAAGGTGAAACAGGCTTCTGGAGGATGTACGGATCAGATAGGTGTGACTTTGAGAAATTTATTGATGGATTTGGTAGAAGTTATTACATTTTGAAGGTAGCGTTTAAACCATACTCATGTTGCAGATACCTACACCCTGCGTTAGATGCAACTCTAAAAATTGTTAAAAATAACAAACTTGAAGTGGAGGACATTGAGAAAATTACTGTAAATACCTTTTCAGATATAACCGTTCCACCTTGGGATGATCGAAAACCGAAAACAATGCAAAGCGCCATACACAGTATACCATACTGTATTGCCATCGCCATAACAGGCTCAAAACCGGGTCTTGAATGGTTTACAAAAGCAAGTTTAACAAATTCAAAGGTTTTAGAACTTGCAAAAAAAGTTGAATTAGTGGGAGACCCAGAAGCGGATAAGATGAAAGTTGATAAGGGTAAAACGCTTCTAGCCAATGTTCAAATACATTCAAAGAAGGGCACCTTCCAGGAAGTGGTTGACTGTCCAAAGGGAGAACCTGAAAATCCTATGACAGATAAGGAATTAAGGGCAAAATTCAAGCGTTTAGCTAAGAAAGTAATTACTGATGAAAAAGCTAAAACTATTTTCCATATGATTAAGAATCTTGAAAACATCAAAGATGTAGCTGAAATAACAAAACTTCTAAGAGTGTGTACGGTCTAGTATTCCTGCAGTTTGCTTGTTATTTCAATGTCTTAACGGGTCACTTGAGAGGCTACATCTTTGAATGCTTCATACAATGTGTTTAACCCTGCATCTGCTTCGTCCAAAGTGATGTTAAGCGGTGGAGTTATTCTGAGAACCTGCTTATAGGTTCCACCAATGAGCATTAATAACCCTTTCTTAAATGCTTTAATGTGGACATTTTTTGTTTCCTCTGTAGCGGGTTTCTTTTCTTTATCACCCTTAACTAGCTCAACGCCAATTAACAATCCCTTTCCACGAACATCCCCAATCAGTTCAAAATCTTTAGCCATTTCTTTTAACCTCTTCATCATATGTTCTCCGACTTTCGAAGCGTTCTCTAACAATTTTTCTCTTAAGAGCACCTCGATAGTCTTCAGCGAAGCTGCACATGAGACAGGGTTCCCTGCAAATCCAGAAAGAGGATGCGCCGGAACCCATCTCTCCATAATTTTTCTATGAGCAATAATAGCGCCTAGTGGCAACCCGTTTGCTAACGGCTTCCCCAGGAACATTGTGTCGGGCACAACATTCCAATGTTCGATTCCAAACATTCTGCCCGTTCTCCCAAGTCCGGTAACGACTTCATCGTCAGCGAAAAGTATGCCATAACTATCGCAAATATTCCTCACCATGCGGAAATAACCATTCGGAGGAACCACAACTCCACCGTGTGTCTGTATCGGTTCCATGAAGATTGCCGCGACTTCCTCAGGGTGAGCAACGGTATCCAAAATGTATTCTATAGCATCTGCACATCGAAAATTGCAGTCTGGATATTCCTGCCCGAACATGCATCGGTAACAATAAGGGTAGGGAACATATGCCGTACCAGTCAAGAGTGGTCCACAATACCTCCTTAACTCTGAACTATCAAAAGACAAGGATAATCCACCAAATGTACCGGCGTGATATGAACCTAGAGCTCCTATCACAATGGTCTTTCCAGTACTACACCTAGCAAGCTTTATGGTCCATTCTGCAGCTTCAGAACCTGTGTTACAGAAGCACACTCTACCTTTTGACAATCCGCTTGGAGATATTTCCAAAAGTTTTTCAGCCAGCATTACACGAACTGCTGAAATTCCCACATGGTGACCAGTGTCCATATCCTTCTGCAACTGTTCATATGCAGCAGCCAATACGCTTGAATTTGAGTGCCCCACATTGCAATTTTGAGCCGAAAAGTCGATGTAAGTATTGCCATCTACATCCTTCACATATACACCCTTATTCTCCAAGATAACAAGATCCGGAAAGCGTTCAACAACGGCGTGGGTAATAACCTCTTTCCTTTTCTGAACCCAAGTGTTTGCCTTTGACCCTTGACCAATAGGGTGTACCATTTTAATTCCCGCAACCTATTTCACAAACGTGACACATATAAGATTTGCCGTCTTGGCATACGTAGCATCACTGTCTCGCAACTAAGTGGCTTTTAGCGAATATGCGCGCTACATGGAACTTGGTATGTAAAACTGGTGAAGGCCACCCTAGGCTTTTTTCTTTTAAGGGTTTTATAACTTCGAGAATACCGCGGGCATATGGTCTTAAATGAAGATGCGCTAACGAAAAATTTTTTATATATCTACGAATAAAAAGTAAACTGCAGATAGATATATAAAAACCGAAAAGGAGATTAAGAAAAATGATTAAGGTGTTCTTTCAAAGGAAAGCAGTAACCAAAGTTCAGGCAGCAGTTATTGCCGTGATCATAGTTGTTGCGGCCATCGCTGGTGTTGCCTACTACCTGAGTCTGCCTCCAACCCCAACTCCTACCCCAACTCCAACCCCTACCCCTACCCCAACTCCTACTCCTACTCCAACTCCAACGCCTACTCCTACCCCAACTCCAACCCCAACCGTGCCACAAGTGCTTGTGATCGGTACTACCTCTACTGTTGATAGTTTTGACCAAGCCTGGGGATACAGCTGGCCTACCTATTTGATGGGCGGTTTTATGAATGACATGCTGGTTACTTGGAAGCTTCCCGAAACCGCTGTACCGGCTCCACAACTAGCGACATCGTGGACCATATCTCCAGACGGCAAAGTATTCGAATTCACACTAAGGAAAGGCGTTAAGTTTCACGATGGATCAGAGCTTAAGGCCAAAGATGTGAAGTTTTGTTTCGATAGACAGAAAGAAGAGGATGCTGTATTTTGGACCTTCTACATGGATATAGACCATATCGACATCATAGATGATTACCACGTGAGGTTCGTGTTAAAGACTCCGAGCCCAGAGGTTTTCCTAAAGGCTCTTGGACTGGGTCTCGGCGGCAATATTTATCCAATGGATGCATTTAACAAAGCTGGCAAGGAAGCTTGGGGCAAAACTGTCTTGATTGGATGTGGTCCCTTCAAGTTCGTCGAGTGGGTCCCGGGAGATAGAGTTGTCGTTGCAAGATTTGAAGATTATTGGGGTCCAAAGCCGAAATTAGAGAAGATAATACTTAGACTTTTCGCCGATGCTACAACTGCCAGGTTGTCCTTAGAAAGGGGCGAAATTGATATGTTCTACAAATATGCGCTAGCAACAGACATTCCTGTCCTAAAAGCGAATCCCAACATAAAGTGGCAAGCCGCGGGGTTTGAATATTACAGATACCTAGTTTTCAACGAGGCTATTAATGTATTAAAGGACAAGCGAATCAGGCAGGCTATAGCATATGGCATAAATATTACAAGAGTTTGGGAATTAGGTTACAAGAAAGACGGCAAAATAGCCTGGGGAGGAATGATTCCTTCATGGGACCCCTATTACAAGCCAGTACTCGAGAAGTACGCATATAACCCTGAAAAGGCAAAAGCCCTCCTTGCAGAAGCAGGATATCCAACGGGCTTCTCAATAGATTTCTATTATACTCCAACCCACTGGGATGTTATGGACAAGGATGTGGCGTTGGTCATTAAAGATGACTTAGCTAAGGTTGGAATCGATGTAACGGTCCGCATGGAGGAGTGGGCAGCGTTCCGCGAAAAAAGGGACGTGATGCCCCTTTATGTTGCCGGCTGGATACCTGACTACCCTGATCCAGATAATCATCTGATGCAAGTAATTCACCCTGTATATGGCTTCATTGCGAAATGGACTATGTGGAACAATACTCGCTTCATCGAACTTGGATACCTAGGCAAAGCGGAAATCGATCCAGCTAAACGAAAAACAATTTACGACGAGGCCCAAGATATTGTTGCTGAAGAAGTACCAGTATATTCTATGAAAGAAAGCTTTAGATATGTATTCCATAGGCCGTGGGTGGCGAACTTCACGTTGTACAACAATGTCTATGCGGACGACATAAGCTTTACCTACTGCTACATAACCCCCCACTAACCCCTCACTTTTTATACCAAGCGCGCGCTAGGATTTAGTGATATCACGGCAAAAATTGCTGGAGCTGGCAGCTGAACTAAAGATTCCTGCCAAGGAATGCGACCTACAAGCCTACGATACCGTACCCGAACAATCTATAAAACTTCCTCTTTTTTTAATGAGAAAGATAAAAAGTGAAAAATAATTTTATTATTAGCCTAAAAAGAAAATCCTGTAAAATAGAGGATACGTTATTGCTGCAGAAGCAACCATGGCACGCGTGAGGGCTCCGATTGTATGACGTTCCTTGAACATATCCAGATTAACTACTTTATGTAAGTGGCTTAGTCACCGTTTCCTCTATATGGATTTTTCTCTTTGCCAACTCAGAGAAGAACATATTTGCTAGGCGGTGGTCCCACCCAATTTTTCCCGGGTGAATTACACCTCTTTCGCTGAGGTCTCCACGACCGATCATCCGTGTAACTATGGAGCAAGGATAGGTCGTCGTACGGCCCATCGCTGTTATCTTGTTCTCTTTATCGTAGAAATCTATTAGGTTGTAAGTGTATTTTGTCTTTTCTCCGTTCTTTTCTCCTATTACTCCAACCCTTAAAACAGCAAGATCTCCTTCATCTTCCTCATACTGGAGAGTCTTATTTCCCAGATCGATCAGGAATTCCCTCGGAGAAATCTCACATCCTTTTATCCTCAGTGGCTCAGTGCTTGTCATCTTCAAATCAATTAATTTTCTCCACATCTCACAGTACCCCGGCCAGCGAACAGTTTTGCACCAAGCCTCCTCCACATCTTTCAGATTCAGCTGCTCTATGAGGTCTAATGGTGCCTCCAGCCAGAAGGCTTCGACCCTACCCACCGGCTCAGGGAACTCAAGTATCTCTGGATCAATTAACTTATCCATCTCTACGATCTTGTCACCTTGGAGTATGCTAGCCTTCCCGTGCACAGCTCTGATAACACTTGCCCAAGTGAACGTAATTTTGTAATGTAATGGATTGCGATATCCAGGAGTATCCTTCTGAGGGAACCCTCCGCACCACATATGGATCTTCTCCACTTTGTCCAGCTTGCTTGCAGCGTACCCTTCCAAAACCCTATCTATACCTGGGTCTAATCCAATACCTGGTACGATGGTTATTCCAGCAGCTTTTGCATCTTTATCTAAATCAAAAACATATGGCAGGTATCCACCTCGAGGAAAGAAAACTAGATCCGTATAATTTACTCTTGCCTCTATTGCTGCTTTGACTACATTGAAGTAGTAGTCTCGTAAAACAATGTAGTTTAGGGCGCTGGCAACTACGTCGAAGCCCTGCCTCATTAAATCAACCGTTTTTTCATAGTTCGTTATATCGATGTAAGCTGCCTTTACCTTGTCGCTTCTCAGTTCATTGATATATTTCTGAACGCGGTTTATGTCTACGTCAGCGGCAACAACCTCTGAAACGTCATCGCTCATTGCAAGCTCTCTAGTCAAGAACCTCCCCATATTTCCTATACCCAAGACAAGTACTCTCAAAAGAAATCCTCTTTTTCAGTTCATTTGCTTTCTCATTTATATGTTTTTCGGATAACGATGCAGGCATGTTTAGTTCCAAAACTTTAAGCGTGTTTTGACGACGTACACGTTCTGATAAAGCTTTTATACAACATTAATTTTAAAAAACATCGTGACTTATATGGCCAAAATAAAGATTAGGGATCTAGAAGCTGAGGAAGGAAGCAAGGTCTTTGGCTTCATAGACGTCGACAAGACTTCAACGACAATGCACAGGATCCCTTTAGCTCTATTTAACGGCGCCAACCCGGGTCCAAAGTTATGCGTTCTCGGCGGCATACACGGCTTAGAGTATTGTAGCATAGAGGCTGTGTTAAGGGTTATCGAGAAAGTAAATCCAAAGAGGTTGAGTGGAGTACTTCTGGCGGTGCCCGTAGCAAACCAAGCTAGCTTTGAGGCAAGGACCGCCTTTATAAGTCCGCTTGATGGTTTAAACCTAAATAGATGTTTCCCTGGTGATCTTAAAGGGACGATGAGCTACAGAGTTGCTCATACCCTCTTTAGTGAAGTAGTCTCTAAGGCGGATTACTTAATAGATTGCCACGGCGGCGACCTAAACGAAGATATATATGACTTTGTCATTGCAGGCGTCAGCGATAAGGAAGAAGTGAATAAAGCCGCAATGGGTATGGCTGATTGCTTTAACACGAAATACGTCAAAACAGAGAAGGCCATGAGTACGGATGTAACGGGAGCAGTTATAACTGGCACAACTCAGATGGCTACACGAATTTATGGCATACCCTCCGTGGTGCCTGAGTCAGGCAGAGGCGGCGAAGTCCGCGAGTCCTCGGTAAAGTTCATCTATGATGGAATAATTAATGTCATGAAGTATCTAGGGATGATTGAGGGGAGAGCAGCCAGGTACAAGTACGTAGTAGATCCTGAGACCTTCAAGTTTACAGCTGAGAAAGGAGGTATTTTTAGATCTAAGGTGAAGGTAGGTGAAATGGTTTCCGCTGGAGATGTTGTAGCAGAGGTAGTAGACTTATTTGGGAGGCCGCTTCAAACAGTAAGAGCACCAGCTGATTCCATGGTGGCACTTATGAGAGTTTTCCACGCTGTCAACCCTGGGGAAACCCTCCTGTGGCTGGTAAAACTGGAATAACCTTCTCAAAGCTTAAATTTAGTGTTAAGGGTTATCGAGGAGGAATTTGGGTCTTAGAAAGAGCGGTAGATAGAACTGCTTACCTATCTGAAATCACTTGGTTTCAGTGGTATACTAAAACATATGGGCCATATCTCACAATCCAGCATTAATTATCGCCCGATGAACCACAGCGTTAGATATTATATCAAAGGTGAGAGCCCAATGAAAGGCAAAATAATCTTTGATAGTCAAGATATTTTATCGTTTGATGAAAAGAAGCCCTAGCCTCGCAAAAAAGTTGAAGACATGGTCGTTCTTCCAATAAAGTATTCCCTCTAGGTTACATCTTATAATGAAGTTCTTATCCCGAAGTTCGAGAGTTCACCTTAGAATAGAGTAAGTTAACGGTGAAAATGCCGAGAGTCTAATGAATCTACACAAGAGTGTCATTTCTTCATCAGATATCATTAAAAGATGCTTAACTGCGAGACAAACCATCCTGAACTTATTGAAAATGGACATTTTGTTGCATGCCATGGAGTTATATAGTTTATTCCGGTGAGACTAGAGAGTACAATAACGTAACTGTTATCGATCGAAAATTTCACCAAAAATTATATATAACATAGAACCGAAATCTGACAGAAGGGTGTATTGAAATGAGAGTTAAACCTTATGACTTTAATAAGTTCTTCGAGATAGGACGGGAATTAGGCTGGGACCCAGAAAAACGAATTTGGACAGTGAAGCCCTTCGTAAGCCCCTCATCAAGACATCCATATCTCAAAGATATCGTTGAGTTTCCACCAGACTTCCGGTTAGACTGGTCGGGTGAGTGGTTCGGTCCTTTAAGACTTAAACAAGTCATTAATGAGTCTCAAGGATATAAACTGGATCCGTCAGAAAATATTTACGTTACGCATGGAACAGAGCACGCAAACTGGCTAGTAACAACAACCATAGTTGACCCAGGCGAAGAGGTGGTTATTGATATCCCTACATGGATGACGGAGCATCGTCTGTGCGAAATCATCGGTGCCAAAATCAAAGTGATTAAGCGCAGAGAAGAAAAGGGGTGGAAGTTCGACTTAGATGAGTTGAACGAGATAGTCACGCCAAAAACCAAGATGATCTTCATAAATCATCCGAACAATCCAACCGGTGCAACATTTACTGCGAAGGAAATGCGGACAATTTGTGAGATCGCAGGTGACGTTGGAGCCTACGTTCTTTCCGATGAAATATACCGAGGACTAGAATACGACGGCTTCATGTCATCACCCTCTGTGGTCGAATACGAAAAAGGAGTCAGCACTGGCAGCGTCTCAAAAACTGTCGGTATGGACGGAGTAAGGATCGGATGGTTAGCCTCACTAGACAAGGACTTAGTCAAGTCGTGTAAGGAATTAAACGAAGTTAATACATTGGCTATAAACAGTCGTCTCGACGAATTTGTGGCAACGGCGGTTCTCCAACCAGAAAAATTCAAGGAGTTAGTGAGAAAATCGATGGAAGAAGGCAGGGAAAACAGAAAAGTCGTGGACGAGTGGATATCAAAAAAGGACTACATTGACTGGGTGATGCCAACGGCTGGATATCTTTCCTTCCTGCGCTATGATTTAGAAATTGGTTCATGGGACTTGTGCATAAAATTGTTGAAGGAGCCCTACAAAATATATCTATTTCCTGGCGTCAGCTACGGCTTCGAGAAACATTTGAGGCTTGGGTGGGGAGGCATCGATACAAAAAGTGTCCAGAAAATACTAGAACAAATAGATAAGTTTGTCGAAAGCTTTCGAAAAGGAAGAATTTGATATGATAGGGATAAAGGAAAAACTAAGTTTACGAACTAAATTTGTGGGTTTTTCATCAGAAGACGAGGTTATGAAGAAGATAAAGGAAGGCCTTCCTGACGCATTAAATCTGGCCACAGGTATTTGGCCCCCCGAATTTACTCTACCAGAGCATATAACGGAGGCATGCAAAAAAGTCATCGATAAAAAACCGGACTATAGACCTTTCGGTTTACCAGAGCTAAGACGAGCTATAGCCGAAAAACTAGAGAAAGAGAATGGTATAGAGGTGGATCCGGATAAGCAGGTACTCATCACCACCGGCGGAATGGAGGCTATATATTTAGTTTTCTTAACGTTTGTTGATTTAGGGGACGAGGTCACAATGGGAGATCCCGGGTATTTCCTAACACATGAAGCTGATGTCTTAATGGCCGGGGGTAGGGTACTCCAAATCCCTGTAAGGGAAGAGAGAAACTTTGAGCTGGACCCGGGAAATCTCGAGAAAAGACTGACGAGAAATACCAAAATTATCAGCATAATCTCGCCAGAGAACCCTACCGGGGCCGTTATGAAGAAGGATGATCTGGAGGTAATCGCCGAAGTGGCAAAAAGGCATGATCTGATAGTTTTATCTAACGAGATTTATGAAAAACTAGTTTATGACGGTCGCGCAAACATTAGTATTGCTAGTTTTCCAGGGATGGAGGATAGGACGCTAACCATTAATGGCTTCTCTAAGAGCTATGATTTGCATGGGCACCGGGTTGGTTATATAGTTGGTCCAGAATCCGCTATAAGGAAGATGATGGATATACAATATCACACGACCTTTTCTGTTAACGATGTAGGGCAATACGCGGCTTTGGCTGCCTTGACAGGACCGCAGAATTGGATCGTTGAGGCTGTCAAAGAGTTTGAGAGGAGGAGAGACCTATTCGTTAAGAAGTTGAATCAGATAGAGGGGATTAAATGCCAGATGCCTGATGGCGCCATGTATGCCTTTCCAAACGTGAAGGCATTTGGTCTCACATCCTTTGAACTCTCAAAATATTTATTGGAAAAAGCGCACGTTTGGGTTCATCGGGGAACGTATTTCGGGCCTAATGGAGAGGGCTACCTTCGCATATGTTTCTTGAGATCCATTGATGTCCTTCTAGAGGCTCTAGACCGAATGAAAACAGCCTTAGAAGGTCTGAAACCACAGTCAACTGTTTCTAAGGAATAACGATTATCGCTTTCATTACAGGATCGTCAACTATGGTTTAACGCTAGGGTTGTCATCGCAATGGCACATTAAGACTTGTAGAAAAATGTTAAATATTCCTTTGTAAAAATGGAAAAAGAAAGTGATAAAAATGCAAGTTAAACCATCAAAGTTATTTCAAAACTTCCGTTACTATGAAGCGCCCTTCGTAGCTAGAATGATGGAATTGAAGAGAGCGGGCAAAGAGATAGTATCCTTTAGTGGCGGTGATGCTGCATTGCTCGGATACGAGCCACCGGAATACACGACAATAGCATTAGTTAATGCTGCTAAGAAAAATTTAACAATGTATCCGTCGTCAGCGGTGGATTTGATAAAGAGGTTTAGGGAAGCTGTGGCGAGAAGAGAGAAAGAAGTCCATGGAATGTCTTATAATCCCGAGGACATCGTATGGACTAATGGGGTCACGCATGCCCATGACCTCATATACTTCTCCCTTCTAGGTCCAGAGGACGAGTGCATTCTTCTTGAGCCCACATACCATTCGTGGTGCGAGCTTGCTTACATCTATCAGTGTAAGTTGGTGCCTGCAAGAGGAGGAGTTGAGGAGAACGAGTGGGTCCCTAATCCCGATGACATCCGAGCCAAAATCTCTGAGAAAACCAAAGTTCTCATAATGGTTAACCCGAACAATCCTACAGGAGCAGTCTGGGACTGGAAAACCGTGAAAGAAATTGTTGACATAGCCGGGGAGCACGACATCCTCGTCATCTCAGATGAGATCTATGATCTCACAGTGTTCGATGGACTTAAGAGCATTCCTGCGGCATCCCTGGCTAAGGATGTACCGGTTATAACTCTTAACGGGATGACGAAAAACTGGCTTCTACAAGGATGGCGGATGGGCTACATGCTGTTCCATGATCCGAAAGGTGAAATGCAGGAGTTTAAGAAAAAGTTCATTGATTATGTGAATTACTCGTTGCTGATGCCTCCAACGATGATGTTGGCAGCCACAGAAGTGTTAGAGAGGTCTCTTGAGAAGGGCGCTATGGATCATCTTAATGCCCTAAACAGAAAACTGGAGAAGCACGCAGACTACCTTTGGAAGCGCCTAAACGAGATGGAAGGAGTAAGCTGCGTTAAACCTCGATCCGGGTACTTTGCCTTTCCCTTAATCGAGGGAGTCGGAAATATCTGGAAGAACGAAGGGGAGTTTGTACTGGATTTGCTGGAAGAAGGAGTCTACGTACGGCCAGGGTTCGTCTTTGGCTCAGTTTATGGCCAGAGGCATGTTCGCGTGAGTTTCCTTCCATCCATCGAAGAGATGGAAAAGGGCTTCGATTTGTGGGAGCGCTTCATGAGGAAGCGTCTTTGTTAACATGAAATTCATGGCGCATTGCCTGATTAAATTGATGTTAAGCTTGCGATTCTAGAGAGTAGAGTGTCCCTTTATCCGAAACTAAGGAAACAAAACTTACAGAATCTTATACAACACGGCAAAGTTTTTATTATAATAATGGAAATTTATAGACGCTAGGGTGAAAAAGAAAATGAAAGAGTTAAAGGGAGTAATTGCATTAATACCAACGCCTCTAACTGGGAATATAAAGATTGACAACGAGGGGTTACGTTCAACAATAGACTTTGTAATGAATAATGGTTGTTATGGAGTGGGCGTCCTAGCTGCAATTGGTGAAGGCTACCTATTTGCCGATAATGATTGGAAAACTGTTGTGAAAACTGCTGTCGATCAAATGAATGAGAGAGGCCCACTTATAGTGGGATGCGCATCCATGGGTACTGGTCGAGCGGTTGAGCTAGCCAAAGTAGCCGAGGACATTGGTGCGGATGCGATCCTCGCCTTCAATCCCCAAGGAATGCGTGCCTATACTGAAAACGAATTGTACGAACACTTTAAGGCTCAAACAGATGCTGTCAATATTCATATTGTTCCCTACGCTAGAGCCGACGACCCGATTCCATTTGAAGTACTAAAAAGACTTGTGGACGAGGGAAGAATTTCATACATGAAATACGCTTGGCGTAATTGTGGGTTTCTCCAAAAACTGGATAAAAATTTGGCCGATAAACTCTTTAAGTTCTGTGGCGCTGATGCATGGACGCTCAGGTTTCTTTTGTTAGGGTGCAAGGGCATAATGACGGCAACCGCAGCCGTTTACCCGAAGGAGAACGTAGAACTTCTGTCCTTGGTTGAGAAAGGGAGGGTCGATGAGGCTAGAAAGTATTGGTACGAGAAGTTTTTGACATGGAATGACAGTGCTTTTCATGATGAAAAGACTTGGCAATGGGCGCACAAGTATGCTCTTAAGTTAATGGAAGTGATAAAGTCTGATGCTGTTGCGCCACCTCAAGCCTCCGGACCAGACTACCAAGCCGAAGAAATAAAAGCACTTCTACGCTACCAGAAGAAAATCTAAAATCTACTACTTTTTATATTTCATAATATTTAACCAACAAATGCGTTTCCATGTCTCTGTCAGCACGATTCATGAAAGCTGCATTATTATATCTAGCCTCTCCAGCATCTGACTACGTCACAGGACAAACATTCTTTATGGATGGCGGATGGACGGCTTGGTAAAGCGCACTATAACAACTCCATCTAGCCTTTACTAGCATAGAGATCAGCGCATGAAGAAAAGAAGTAATTACAAAGTAAAGGAGACAGTATTGTTCGTTTGATTAAATGAGACCAGAAACGGCGGAGATGGATACACTAACGCTTAAAAAAACCATTCCTTAGTTGCGTATCTTTCTTACAGAAGTTTTCGCTAAATTCCGCTCCGAATTTGTCATCTCACCTTTAATCAGCTTAATGCCAAAGGCTTCATTGAATCCCTTTATTAATGCCCTTTTCGTGTGGAAGTTTAAATATATGTTTCTCTAATGCTCAGAGAAGATTCCACAAGCAAGAACTTGGTGGGCGGCAGTCAGCATGAGGTATCGTTTAGGTTTCTAAAGGTTTATGTGTAAGATTCTAAACGGTTAAGTCTTGGTGTTGAACCTTGAGGATTAGCGGTCAGATGGAGAACATCCTCCTAGCGTTGTTGAAGGCTGAGAAGGATCCGTCTTCAAAAATAGGTCAAGTAATGTCCAAAAATGCGGAGGCACACGGAGCGCGAGGATTGGGTACGATGGATTTGATGAACTTCTTGAAAGGCAAGCTGGCGTTTGACGCTAAGGGTAGATATAGACATAGTGTTAGACGTAGCTACTGGAGGTCTCTGAAAAAGCTTCTCGAACATGGCTTGATCTCAGTTACCTTAGAGAAAAGTCCTGGCGAGCACGGATACCTCTACGGTTTGACGCCTAAAGGTCGAGCGAAAGCTGAGGAAATCTGGGCTGAGGTCAGCATGTTCATCGAAGAACGCTCAAAACTGGTTTAAGCCCTTTTATGGTGTGCTCTGTTGAGGTCAAAACAACGCAAGTCTGTGATTCTGTTTGTGAATAATTTTCGTTGGTGGTGCGCTGACTGGAATTTTTCCTCATCACCACCATGCTAAGTGTGGGCTGTGAAGAAATTTTTGTTTAGCTTATGGAGGGGCTGGGTTCATTCTGTGGCGGGCGGGACCAGCTTAAATTCCTTGTTCAAATCCTCGGAACAGAATTACATATTTTTGCTAAATTTCCAAAATCGAGAGATCGAGACAGAACTCGATGGAAAGCTATTTGACCTCCCGTATAATCAGCCAGGTTTTGCCTTTGTCATACTCTGGCGAGTCTATGTCAAATATGGTTGCCGTCGGTACGTGCCATTCTAACTCCTAAGTCTGCCCCAAGGGTTCTTAAGCCATTTTAGGAGTTCAAAGATTAAGCTGAGGTATTGCAGCAGACGCAGAGTTCCTGCCCTGCCTTTAGTGGGCAGCCGCCTCCACATATGTTTAAGCTTGGGCAGTCGTAACATTTGTCTGAGACGTACTTCCGAGCCCTGAGTTTAAGGCAAAGTGGGCTCTGCCAAATCTTCTTCCATTCATCCTTAAATATATTGCCGAGTGGAACGAAGTAGCTTTGGCAGGGGATGACGGTGCCGTTAGGTTCGATGCACATGCTTATTCGGCAGGCGCTGCAGCTCTTTATTCCCAACTCGAGCTGCAGAGGGTTGAGGACACAGTATTCCGTAGGCGTGTACCAAATGAACTCCATTCCCAGTTCCCGGGTGTGGTCTCGTATCTGGGTTAGGACTGGTTCTAGGGACGCCTCATCTAAAGCGAAGTTCTTTGCCACTTCAGGCGCCTTTCCTGAGTAGATGAGGCTGTTGCAGGCGAACTGTTTGAGTCCGAGGCTGTGGATGAAGTCAATGGTCTTTAGAATGTCCTTAACGTTGTACTGGTTGAGGGTTGTGTTGCTAATCGTGTAGATGGGAGAGGCGATGGCGTTCTTGAGGCCTTGCACTGTCTCATCCCAGCTTCCTTCAACGCCAGTAATTTTGTCGTGAACTTCGGGGTCATGAGATTCAAGAGTTATCTGGACATGGTCTAGGCCAGCGTCGACGAGGGATTTGAAGTAAGCCTCATCCTTGAGCTTTCGGCCGTTGGTGATAAGACCGCTGACCAATCCAACCTCCTGAGTGTGGGCGATCATAGTGGTCAGATCATCCCTTAGAGTGGGTTCACCACCAGTGAAGACCACCTGAGGAATGCCAAGCTCGAAGAGTTTGTTAATTACCAATAACCATTCTTGGGTGGTTAATTCCTTCGTCTCCCTTGGGCCTCCTGTATAGCAGTGAAGACACTTGTTATTGCAGCGATATGTTATGGCTAAGTCCATACGATACGGCGCACTCAGCTCCTTCTGGAAAGGCTCCACCTTCTCCACACCGAGATAGGAGACGGGACAGACGTCAGGAGTCTTGGCAAAGGTGTTAACTACGAATAGTACATCTTGGTAATCCTTTCGAGCGGTCTCAGCATCAATCCTATAGCGTCTCCGAATTCCCTTGACCGCCTCTTCCTCTGATTCTCCGCGGATGAATGATTGTACAAATTCCGAGGCTGTTCGGTTAAGGAAGAGGACGCGTGATGCGTTTATAACTAGGACCCCGGTTCCATCCTCTTCGAAACGTAGATGTAGCCTTAGACCTTGATACTTGCCATCCTCAATCCTCAGGTGGTTGAGGGCTTTCCTAGGCTTTGGACGAAGTCTATCAAATATTCCCAACTATCTTGCACCTCCGCCGGCACATGCACATGCGCAACTCACACAGGCACATGCACAGGCACAGGCGGCGCAGGCACAGACACAGCTTGATCGCTCTCTCACTGGACGCTCGCTTGCCGCGGCCGCCTGAGCTGGGATAAGGCGGTTTGTGAAGTCTTGGACATTCTTAACAATGTTGTTCGACGCATTTTCTAGACTTCGGACGACATTGTTGGCGAAGTCTTGGCCCGGTATAGGTTTTGCTTCAGTTGGGGTAGTTGGCGGAACGCGTTGCTGTCCGAGTGGGAGATAGGGACCGCTCCAATACCACCACCATCCTGGCCTGGGGTAGATGATGATATCTGGTGGGAAAGCATTTTTGAACCGGTCGTCGAATTTCTCGTCTGCGAGGAGCCACTCTATATTTTGGTCTAAAGCATCTCCCTTTAGTTCAGGTGTTCCCGCTTGTGTAACTTGTGTCCAGGCTTGGTTGACTATGGACTTATAGTAGTTTACGGTATCTTCTCTAGAGTAGCCGCGCAACTTTCGGTTTATGGCGTCGGTGAGCCCTAAGTAGGTTCGGGCAAGCGTCGTCTCGTTGAGGGTTCCATCCGGTTCTATGGCTTTCAAGTAATCGATCTCGTAATACCGCAGGGAAGGAGAAGGCTCATTCACAGGTCTTTCCAGCCTCTTTAGTTTAACGAGGGGATCCGTGGCAGTGACCATAACTATTCTCTTAAGGAGAAGGCCAAAGAGAATCATCGTGAGGACGCGAACGGGCTTCAGGCCGATGACTATCCCCGCCTCAACCGCTGTAAGATCTCGAGCAGCGCCGAGGGCCTCAACCGATATCCTTGGCTTCTCATACACCGCCTTTCTAAGTCTGGGAACCGTTATAGCAGCTCCTACCAGAGCGACTATGACGAAAGCGCCTATGCCCACGTAAAACCATACACCGGGGCCACTGGGGCCAAGAGACACATACTTCTCTGGGAAGGAGACACCTGACGTGAACGTTTGCCCAGGAGGCCAGCCTTTTCTCTCCCAAAAGACAAAAAGGTTGTTTCCATCCATGTCGACCTTATCGAACGGCGTGCCCGATGGGGACTTCACCTCGTTATTTTTGACGCCTTGTGGAAGCACTATTGCAACACGAAGATTCGCGATTGAACCACTCGCACTGGAGAAGGTGGTAGGATAGAAGAGCATACCCACATTTCCAGGGTTCGTCTTATCTGGAGAGACCATTCCTGGAACAACAGCGTAAACTATGAAGGTGTTCGTCTTGTCAAGGATTATTGGGGTCTTGAGGTACACGTCGATGCCGTAGAAATTGCCCTGTGACACATCCTTGTATTGGAGACTTGATTTTGAGAGATCTTGAACATACTCGATCCGGAAGCCGCCTTTGGGCATTCCAACGGTGACGATACCTTGAGGTGAGCCTGAAAGGTAGGTCAATGTGATATTGTATTGGATATCTATTGACCCATCTTTGTTGATCCAAATCCTCACCCATTCTTGGTTTACAGTGTAGGTGACCTGAGCTTGAGCCAAGGGGACAAGCATAGAAAAAAACGAAATACAGAAAACAAGCAGAATGAAAGAAAAGATTGCGTATCGGTTTCGGATCACCATGTTGGCTCCTCTGTCAATTCAAACTTATTACCACAGTAGCTGCAGGTCACGTAGGGCTTTCCATCAACGATCTCAGCTTTAGTCGGCTCGATAATGGCATTGCAATTGGGGCAGCGAATCTCCTTCACCTTTATCGGCCCCGTTACAGTTACAGTCTGCTTGATCTCTAACGGTTTCTTCTCTCGGCTTAGGATAAGCAGCAAGCTTGCGACCGCTAACAAGGCTAGTCCCTCAAAGAAGTAGATGATCCCAAGGTTAGTGGAGATTATAAAGACCAGACCAAAGAAAACCAGTACTGCGGAGGCTAGGTAGATAAGGATTTTTAGAGGACCGCGCACCATATTCATGTTGCCCCATTGTACTTTATATTTACTCTAAGTTCTTCGGTATAAACAGTTCTTACTCTACGGCCCATTTAGTAATAATAAGGTCAGCGCCATAGAAGAATTTGTTTCAATGTTCATTGTCTATTCTCTTAAACAATTTCAAGATGCGCCTGAAATAGAGAAAGCGGGATAATCAATGATCATACACTTTACCATTACATTAATTTCATCGATAAAGAGTTAGGAATAACGAAAAAAGGAGATCTTTTAGACACATTTAACAAAGATGAAGAAAGTCTACGTGGCATTTTTCTAGCACCCGAACTATTAAAACCCACCTTATCAGACGAAGGATTCGATGCATTTCTAATTCTGAAGCTTCTCAAAGAGAATGCAGAGGAGCACTTTCAGAAGGTATCTATTAGGCAATTTAACGAAAAGTGAAATAAGGAAAAAGGATTTTAGTCAGCATAACGGCACCACGTAAAATGAATACTCTAATTTTGGCTTCTTTTGGAAAAGAGCATAATTTTGAACCTTTTTTTAAGAAATAAGGTTGATGCGGGCGGGACTAGCTTTACATTCTCGTCTAAACCCTCGCGACACATTTTATAATATCTTTGTTAAATTTAAGATAATGTCAGCGGATGAAGTGCCGATGGAATTCTATTCTATTTGCCCGCTAAGGTATCAGAATGTCAACAGAAAGGATAGCTTCACTGTCAATTGTGGAAAAGACTTAAGGGTAATTCTAGACATGTTGGTAATTGTATTCCGTAAAAGTTTCAGGGGGACAACGTGCTCTGGCAATCATGCTTTCTCCTCACGCTGAGGAGAAGTTAAGGCGTTTAACAGAGGTAGGTATAACCAAAGAAAAAGTGATGGAAACTATCCTGCGACCTGACAAAGTGGAGCCGAGTTACTATGGTCGGAAGATAGCCCAGAGTACACTAACAGACGAGTTAGTCCTAAGGGTCGTGTTTGAGGAAAGGGATAAGAACATCCTTGTCATAACAATTTATCCAGGGGAAAGGAGGAGATACGAATGAAGATAAGCTACGATGGTGAGGGCGACACTTTAAGCTTCTTAATTCGTGAAACGCAGATCGACCACGCTGAGGAAAATGGCCCAATCATCGTGAATTTTGATGAAAATAACTCAGTGGTAGAGATCGAGATACTAAATGCCAGCAAGGTGCTCGGAGACTTCCTAACGGTCCTCCTTCAAGCAAAGCCCAAAGCAAAAATAGTTGAGGTTAAATTAGAATAATTTCAGTTAACATAACGACACATCAAATAGCGCCTTTTGTGAACGCGGGTTCAAAGCGAAAGTGAACCTCTATGTCTGGCGATCTTTCTCAGAAATGAATCTTCTAATTTTGCCTCCTTTAGTAAACAAAGCATAATTTTCGGATATTTTTGCAAAATAAGGTTGATGCGGGCGGGACGGGATTTGAACCCGCGACCACAAGCTCTCTTCGTGTTCAGCTTAGGAGGCTTGTGCCCTATCCTGGCTAGGCGACGGTGGAAAGTCAACCGACTTTCTATACCCGCCCAACCCGCCCACACCACGAAGTCTTCAGTGATTCGAAGGTAATAACTGTAACGCTGAATCTTCAAGTGGCTTGAGCAATCATTTGTGTGCTCGGCGTTGTAACTTC
>Ga0315314_1000807_pt1 | contig 30814 bp, 32 predicted proteins | sample TDP9_MG_FD_203631 | JGI IMG/M metagenome (GOLD analysis project Ga0315314, IMG submission 203631) | Freshwater sediment microbial communities from Lake Towuti, South Sulawesi, Indonesia - TDP9 | ecosystem: Environmental > Aquatic > Freshwater > Lake > Sediment | place: Indonesia: South Sulawesi... | reverse complement strand
CTATATAGTCACACTAACCGTCACAGACGATGATGGGGCAACAGCGTCAACAAGTGCCACTAAAACAGTTTTGAACAGACCTCCTCTAGCGTCTTTCGTCTACTCTCCTGATCTCCCAAGAGCTAGTGAAATAGTCACTTTCAATGCCAGCGACAGCTACGATCCAGACGGCAAAATTGTCAGTTACATTTGGGATTTCGGAGACGGAAACATAACAACAGTAACAAAGCCTACAATAACTCATGTCTATTCAGCAGCCGGAAACTATACAGTAACCCTAACAGTAACAGATGACGACGGTCTAACCGACACTATAATCGACACTATAACTATCCGCGAGAGCATTCCAATGGCAGTTTTTACGTATTCGCCTGATTTTCCGATTGTGAATGAAACCGTAACTTTCAACGCTTCGGGCAGTTATGATCCCAACGGCTACATAACTAGTTATGACTGGGATTTCGGAGACGGGAACACAACGACTGTAACCGACCCCATAATAACCCATGTCTACTCAAGCACAGGAAACTACACGGTAACCTTAACCGTAACGGACAACGATGGCCTAACCGATACCACTACGGACGTAGTTAGGGTTAGGCAGTATCCCACAGCCTCATTCACGTATTCTCCAACGTCCCCCTACATGGGCGATACTGTCACTTTTAATGCGTCTTCGTCTGTGGCAAACGGCGGCGTAATCATTAGTTATCTTTGGAATTTTGGCAACGGATCACAGTCCGTTAATGAGACCGATCCGATAACAACGCATGTATATGATGCTGCTGAAAACTACACAGTAACCTTAACGGTCACTGATAGTGAAGGGCTATCCGATTCAGTCACAGAAATAGTAACGGTTGGTCAAGCTCCTGTTGCAGTTTTTACTTATTCTCCTGATTTTCCAATAGTGAACGAAACCGTAACTTTCAACGCTTCGGGCAGTTATGATCCCAACGGCTACGTTGTCAGTTATGTCTGGAAATTTGGCGATGGCAACATAACCACCGTATCTACGCCGATAATAACTCACGTCTACACAAAGCAAGGAAGCTATAAAGTTGTCCTGACAGTTGTGGACGACGATGGATACACCGATACATTAACTGCTACAATAAAGGTGAGGGATTACCCAACAGCTTCATTCACTTATTCTCCTGATTCTCCGATCGTGGGTGAGGTCGTAACTTTCAACGCTTCCTCATCACTGCCCAACGGCGGGGAGATCACCAGTTATAGTTGGAATTTCGGAGACGGAAACACCACTACAATAGCCGACCCGATCATAACACACATCTACCTTGCATATGGAAGCTATACGGTGACATTAACGGTCACAGACAGTGAAGGGTTAAGCGACTCAGAATCAACAACTTTGAGTATCAGGGATTATCCAGAAGCAGCATTCACCTTTACACCGAGTGCCCCAAACAAAAACGACACAGTGACCTTTAACGCATCATCATCGATACCAAACGGCGGCGTAATCACGAGTTATTGGTGGGATTTTGGAGACGGAACACCGCCAGTAGACAAGACCTCTCCAACAACCACACATACCTATACCTCTGTTGGAAATTATACAGTAACTCTAACGGTAGCAGACAGCGAAGGATTAACTGACACAGCATACGGCACTATAACGGTCGGAAAAATACCAGTGGCAGCCTTCACGTACACACCTGGTTATCCAATAGCCAACGAAGCCGTAACATTCAATGCCTCTGACAGCTATGACTTAGATGGCAATATCGTCAGTTATGGTTGGGATTTCGGCGACGGCAACACAACTACGGTAACTACACCAACACTAGCCCATATCTACACAAAAGAAGGAAACTATACGATTAACCTAACGGTGACGGACAATGATGGGCTTACTGACACCACCACTCAGACAGTTAGTGTGAGGAACTATCCCACGGCAGCGTTCACTCACTCGCCGGATTATCCAATTGCAGGCGAAACAGCGACGTTTAACGCCACATCTTCTTCACCTAATGGCGGAACAATCACCAGTTATCAGTGGAACTTTGGAGATGGAAACGTTACCACAGTTTCTAATCCAATTATAATCCACATCTATTCAGCAGGCGGAAACTACACAGTAACTCTGACAGTGACAGACAGCGAGGGATTAAGCGACTCCTTAACTAAAATTGTAGTAGTCAAACAATACCCTGTAGCTTCCTTCACTTATTCACCTGCTGCTCCTTATGTAGGTGATGTCGTAACTCTCAACGCCTCACAAAGCTACGATCCCAACGGCTATGTTACTAGTTATCTGTGGGATTTTGGCGATGGAACGCCAACCATAAACAAAACTAACCCGATAACGACCCATATCTACACTATAAGCGGAAACTACACAGTGATGTTGAGAGTCACTGATAACGAAGGACTTAATAACACAACCACCCGTGTGGTGAATGTCCGTAAGGCTCCCATCGCAGTTTTCACTCATACACCAGATTTTCCGATAGCGGGTGAAACTGTGACCTTCAACGCTTCGAATAGTTTTGACCCTAACGGCTATATTGCTAATTATACTTGGAATTTCGGCGACGGAAACGTAACAACTGTGACTACGCCAATCACGACCCACACCTACTCGAAGGAAGGAAACTACACAGTGACTTTGACGGTGACCGACAACGATGGATATACCGATACAACCAGCGACATTGTAGCAGTAAGAAACTATCCAACCGCCGCCTTCACATGCTCTCCAAGTTACCCAATCGCAGGAAAAATAGTGATCTTTGACGCCTCTTCCTCATCACCTAACGGCGGGGTCATCACGAGTTACAGTTGGAATTTTGGCGACGGCACCAACGCCACTGGCGTTGTTGTGGATCATGTCTATGCGACCATTGGAAACTACACGGTAACCCTAACGGTCATAGATAGTGAGGGGTTAGGTGACCTCGAATCCAAGACTGTAAGGGTTAGACAGTATCCCACGGCAGCGTTCACTTACTGGCCATCTGTTCCATACGTAGGAGATGCCCTAACGTTTGATGCATCTTCGTCAACTCCCAATGGCGGTGAAATCATCAGTTATAGCTGGAATTTCAGTGATGGAAACATAGTGACAATGACCACACCAATCGTAACCCATGTCTACTCTGTAAAAGGAAATTACGTTGTGACCTTAACAGTGAAAGACAGCGAGGAACTGAATCACACGATTTCCAAAGTGGTGAAGATAGGGCAATCCCCAATAGCGCTCTTCACGTACACGCCTGTTCATCCAGTTGAAGACGAGTATGTTACTTTTAACGCATCAGAAAGTTATGATTTGAATGGCTACGTCGTTAGTTATCGTTGGAGTTTCGGCGATGGCGGCGTAAAAACAGTAGATACCCCAACCGTGACTTACCTATACGGGACATCGGGAACTTACAATGTGACCCTTACGATAACCGACAATGATGGATTCGTCGGCACCACCATGCTTACTGTAAAAGTAAGGCTCCCAGGTTACCCTGTTGCCCGTTTCACCTATTCTCCTGGATTTCCAACAGTTGGCGAATCCATAACTTTCAATGCCTCGGATAGTTACGACCCTACTCCAGGTGGATCAGTCGTTAGTTACTATTGGCGATTTGGTGATGGCCAATCTACTCTTGTGTTTAAGCCTGTCGTAGCTTATAGTTACGCAAGCACCGGAGACTTCAACGTCACTTTGGAGGTGACTGACAAAGACGGAAATAAGGATACGGTATCTAAGAGAGTGGCGGTTTCACTTCATCCTCACGCAGAATTTACTTGGTCACCACAGATTGCACAAGTATACGAAACCGTAACTTTCAATGCTTCGACTTCAATACCACGAGGAGGTGTTATCACCAGTTATCAGTGGAATTTCGGTGATGGAAACATCAACACAACGACTACACCGACAGTAACACACGTTTATCTGATGCGTAGAGATTATGCAGTAACTCTGAAAGTTACTGATAGTGAAGGATTGAGTGACACAATCATAAACGTGATAACTATTGGTACTCTTCCAGTGGCAACATTTACTTACTCACCTGATTATCCTCTGTCTGGTGAAGTGGTTACCTTCAATGCGTCAGGTAGCTATGACCCTGACGGCAGCGTCAACAGTTACAGATGGAACTTCGGTGACCATAACATATCTCTCACGACTAATGCGGTCATAACCCATACGTATATGACCACAGGAAACTACACAGTCACCTTAACCGTAATGGATAACGATGGACTCGCCAAAACCACTACTCAAACTGTGAGAATAGGAGACTTTCCTACTGCGGCATTCACCTATTCTCCTTTCTATCCACTTGCAGACGAACCCGTGACTTTTAACGCTTCTTCCTCATCGCCGAACGGTGGAGTAATCGTTAGTTATAGTTGGGATTTTGGTGATGGCAACACCACCGTGGTGACCAGTCCGATGATAACTCACGTCTACTCAGCGTATGGAAACTATACAGTGACATTAACGGTCACAGACAGTGAAGGGTTAAGCGACTCAGCCTCAACAACTTTGAGCGTTAGAGATTATCCAGAAGCGGTGTTCACTTTTTCGCCAACTGCTCCGTATGTCGGGGACACTGTAAACTTTAATGCTTCATCATCGACTCCTAACGGCGGAACCATTACAAGTTATTTGTGGAATTTTGGTGATGGATCGCCGCCTATTGACAAAATGGACCCTGTTACGACTCACATTTACAAAACAGCTGGAAACTACTCGGTGTTGCTCACCGTTACGGACAGTGAAGGGTTGAGTAATAAAACTACGCGTGTCATAATTGTTTACAAAGCACCAATAGCCTCCTTCACGTATCTTCCAGACTTTCCGATAGTAAATGCAACAGTGACATTTGATGCATCAGACAGTTATGACCCGAATGGCTACATAGCTAATTACACATGGGATTTCTGTGACGGTAACATAACAACTCTAACCGATTCAATAGTAACTCACGTCTACTCAGTGGAAAGAAACTACACAGTTGTGCTAACCGTGACAGACAACGAAGGTTACGCCGCCACTCTTACCAAAACCGTGAGAGTGAGAAACTATCCTACCGCAGCATTCACTTACTCGCCTGAGCAACCATTTGTTGACGCAAGCGCAACATTTGACGCTTCTTCCTCATCGCCCAACGGTGGAGTAATCGTTAGTTACGAGTGGGATTTTGGTGATGGAAACATCACAACCGCCACTGACCCAATCATTTACCACATATACAGGATGGTAGGAAACTACACTGTTGCGTTAAATGTAACAGACAGTGAAGGACTTTGGAGCATTACTTCGATGACGATAAGCATTTTGCCTCTCGGTCCCACGGCAGACTTCACTTGGTCTCCTCTCTCTCCGTTGGTGAACCAAACCATCACCTTCAACGCTTCAAGTTCCACAGCTGGTTGGAATGGTACGCATCTTCATCCTATCGTGAGTTACAAGTGGGATTTCGGTGACGGTAACACCACCATCGTGACTTATCCTATAATAAACCACACCTATACAGCGATGGGAAACTACAATGTGACCTTGACGGTTACGGACAGCTCCGGACTAGAAGACGAATGCATGCAAATACTGAATGTCAAAACCGCTTTGGAAGGCGATTTGAACGGTGACTGCAAAGTTGACATGAAAGACATAGCCATAGTCGCAAAGGCGTTTGGGTCTTATCCTGGAGACTCAAATTGGAACCCGATCGCTGACATAAATGGTGATGGAAAGGTTGACATGTATGATGTGGCTTATGTGGCAAGTCGGTTTGGGACTGCGTGTGAGACGACTTGACGTCAATGAATTGGCACTCTGAGTAAAAAAGTAATAAAAATTTAGGCAGAGGATAGGACTAGGCGTTCTGAGCCAACGTCTACCTCGGCAATTCTACAGTTTTCGAATGTTTTGGAATTGCCAATAACGTCTTTGACAGTGACCTTACCGTCGTCTACCCTTACGTAAATTGCATCATTAAACACGGTTTTTCCTTTAAGCAAAACTTTGAACTCACACATCTGTTTTCACTCAACGTTCATGATGAGCCGTTTGAATTTAAGGATTGTTATGTTTAGACAGTTGTCCTTTCGATATAACCGTTCCTGCCATGAAAAGTGAGGCAATAAGGACAAAAAGTGTAAACCCCTAGAAACGTTCTTCCACACTTCGCACATTTTTTATAACGCATTATTTCCGCCTTCCTAACTGGAGTTATCGGGGTCACTGGAACAATCGGCGCCTCAACTCTCTTCTGGAATGCGACTAACCCATAGAAAACCAACCCCAAGATTATTAGGCAAAATGCAACGCCAGTCGCAATTAATGTTAGAAGAACCGGGGAGAGACGTGAAGGTTTCTGAGGAATCTGTGGTTGCACACCCTCGCCTTGTTCGGCAGATTTGATTTCAAAGGTCTCCTCTCTTATACTAGATTGGTTGTTCCACTGAGCTGAGGAGAGCACTGTGTAGTTTCCTAACTCAGTTTTGGGGGGCAGAGTAAAAGTCGTAGCGAAGTTGCCATATTGGGTAGTATTAAGGGTTGCGTGAAGAAGTTTGGTCCCATTTGGGAAGTTTATGGATAAGGCTACTTGCCATTTAGGGATGGGATTGATTCCCACCCTTAAAGTTCCACTGACCTCTACTCTTTCTCCTTGAAAGTATGTTGGCTTATCAGTGGCAACTGTAAGGTTTAAGAGAGGAACGGTGCCTGCAACGAAAGGCGTGTTCAGAAGAATCGAGTAGAGTAGCAGAAGAAGAAAAAGTAAGGAACTGGTGGTCTTCAAACACTCGTCTCCTCCAAATAATTTATAAGGAGTTCGTATCTTTTAGGGTTGCGTTTTTCAACCCTGGGATGTATGTTTAAAGTTACGATCATAACGTTGTGAGTGTTTAGGTCACTCGGAGTTTCTTGTATGCCTCTTCCGGAGTTGCGAACGTGAGAGCAAGTTTCTCGAAGGGACAAATGTCACTTCTTTTTTGGTTCAGAATGTTTGGAACACACCTCTCAAATTGATAAAAAACATCGTTATCTTCTAGTACTTTGACTCCTTCCACACTGACTATGACAGCAAACACGGCTGAAACGCGAAAATAAACACATAGGAGGGCAACTGCTCGTCCAACGATCCTATCAGCCACTGAGGAGCGAGTTAGTTCTCTGCCGAGAAGTTCGATGGCTTCAAGAAAACCCCTAATGCCATGGGTTGCAGTTTCGAAAATGGTCTTCCCATTTTTGACTACTACAAGCGAAAGACTCTTTTTCCCGAGTCTCAGCCTTGCGAGTTCGATGTCTTGCATTGTAATTCTAAGCATAAGAATCGAGGTGTGGGAAAAACGTTACTCCTTTATTATCACAAACAAGTCTTCTTCAGGCATAGATGCCATGAGTTGGGCGAGTTCTTGTATTTCATGATTAGAAGCCTTTTCCGATAACAGTTTCTTCTTCAGTTTGTCAAATGTGGTTTGATTGACTACAACCGTCACTTTTTTCTTGTTTGGGAGTTGAAATTCGACTGTGATGCCTGGAGAGTTTTTTAGAGTCAATTTCTGGTTTCCAAATGTGCATCCAGTGGTTGCTTGGAGTCCATCTAAGACGCATGAGAAAGGAACAGAATACTTCAGTAATGCTGTGGCATGCAGCTTTTCAGCGCCTTCTTTCAATTCGAGTTCTCTTAAGCCGATAAATCCCATTCTTACGCCTATCACTAGGAAAGGACCTAAGTGACCGTGAAAATCAACTGCTTTCTTTATAATATTCTCTAGTGTCGTGTCGATACCGAACTGAAGTGTCATCGTATTTCATGCTCCTGCGGATGATTGAAACCCTTTCGAAGTGACTATTCTAGTCTTTAATGCTCCTATCAATATAAGTCCAATTATGCCACCGATGAAACCGCCAACAGCGTGTAGTCCAGCGAATACTGTTATCAGTGGTTTTGGGCTCATGAAGAAACTTCCTATTATTGAGCCTGCTAAGCCCGCACATATTGTTGAGAACGAGGTTAACCCAACAACCGCAGACAAAGGCTTGTCCAGACAGTTTCTATAACCCACTATCCTCGTGAGAATGTCGAAAGCGATGCTTGCCACAGCAAAACCAATCATTTGAGTTGCTCCGGGTCGGAATGCCAAACTTAACCCGGCAACGAGTAATCCAGTAAAAGAGGCTGCACCAAATTTTCTCGTCCACCAAACAACCAGTATGAGTGACACGAAAGCTAAGAAGTCGCATAGAAAGGGCAGGTGAGTCGCCGCCCAGAAAACTGGGGCAAGAATAGTGTTCAAAACCGTCCATAGTACCGCGCATATCACAATTGCAACAATGTCTCTAGTGCCAAAATAGGGCAGGGTAACACCTTTTTTTAAGAAAGTGTTACTAACAATAAAAACTTTATGGTTCAAAGTACAAACTTATTTGAAGTGAGACATATGACCAGAATTGTTCGTGTCGGAGTTACCTTTCCACCCGACCTGCTTAAAGAGTTTGACGAAACAATAGATGGAATGGGTTATGATAACAGGTCGAAGGCTATTCAAGATTCTGTGAGGTCGTTCGTCAACGAGAACAAGTGGCTTCGTGAGCAGAAGGGAACGAAAATTGGTGTGCTGGTATTGGTTTATGACCATGAAGCCAGAGGCTTAGAAGATGCGTTGATTGACATTCAACATGAACACAGTCGCATAATCTTTTCTTCTATGCACGTTCACCTGAGCGAGAGAGACTGCTTAGAGACAATCGCTCTCAAAGGCGATGCCAACGAAATCAAACGACTAACTCAAGAAATAATGACAAGAAAGGGTGTAAAACAAGCCAAATTGACAGTAGTCTCCTAATCGTGAAAGTTCAGCATCTTTTCTAAGGCTTTTCGAGCCTTCTTTGCAACTTGCTTTGGGACTATTATTGGGTGTGTTTCTTCTTTAAGAGAGGCATAGATTTTTTCCAAAGTGTTCAACTTCATGTTAGGGCAGACAGCCCCTTCATAAGCTGGAATGAACTCCTTTCCTGGATTCTCATTTTTTAGTCGATGAATGATTCCAATCTCTGTGCCAACAATGAATTTTTTCCCCGATGCTTCTTTTACGTATCTGCAGATTTGGGATGTGCTCCCAACAAAGTCGGCAATTGACTGAACATCAGGCGTGCACTCTGGATGCACCGCCACCAAAGCGTCTGGATATTGCTTCTTCGTTAGATAAATGTCTTCCTTGAGAAAGAGTAAGTGAGTTGGACAGAAGCCTTTTCTTGGAATAGGAACAATGGTTTTCCCGGTTTTTTGTTGAACGTGCCATGCAAGATTGTGGTCTGGACCAAACAGCACAGTGTCCGCTTCTAAAGCCCCTATAACTTTCACAGCGTTTGCGGAAGTGCAGCATATATCCGCCTCAGCCTTTGCTTCAGCCAACGTGTTAACATACAGCACAACTGGCGCCTTGGGATAGCGTCTTTTCCACAGCCTAACCTCTTCAGCAGGAAGCATCTGAGCCATTGGACATCTCGCGCCAATACTCGGTAACAGCACTTTTTTTTCGGGGTTCAAGATTGCTGCTGATTCCGCCATGAAATCGACTGCTGAAAACACTATGATTTCGGCGGTGTCGTTCTCTTCTGTTGCTTTTCTGGATAACTCGATGCTGTCGCCAACGTAGTCGGCTATGTCTTGGACCTCCGCCCTCTGATAGGTGTGGGCGAGTATAATCGCCTTGTTCTGCTTCTTCAACCGATGGATGTCATCAATTAGTGTCATTTCGACCATATCTCAATTATGAGAAGGGTCTTTAACCACATTGAAGGATATATCTTTACCGTTTAGCAGCACGAGGCGTGGAATTGATTAAGAAAGTGAAGTTGAGAGTTTTGGTTGAAGATTCTGTGGATGAACGTGAAAGCAGTCTTGTGGCTAAGCATGGTTTGTCCTTTTTCGTAGAGGCCATTACCAGTGATGGTGAGGTTTCAACCCTAATGGATACCGGTGATGTCGTCGAACTGTGAGCCCAGAGTGGAGGATAGTTTACACATGAGTAAGAAGTCTCACGTGAACTTTATCGGGGTGGTGGAGAGTTCGGATGAGTTGTCGAGGGTTGTGATTTTTCCACAGTTTCGTGCGGGACTGCTGGGTCTTAACAACTTCTCCCATATCATCATTCTTTATTGGTTTCACTTGAGGGATAATGAAAAGGAGAGGAGCACTCTTCAGGTTGTTCCAAGAAGACATCCAGGTGCTCCCAAAGTCGGTGTCTTCGCTTCGAGAAGCCCGAGTCGACCAAATCCAATAGGACTCTGCGCCGTAGAACTCACAAAAATAGAGGGTTACACCTTGTTTGTGAAAGGACTTGATGCGGTCGAAGGTTCGCCAATAGTTGATATCAAGCCATACATCCCGAGAGCGAACTCCATTTCTGAGGCCACAGTTCCGGAGTGAGTATCTTATGGATCTCCAACTTGAATAATGCCTCTTGGAGACTGGCCAATCCTACTTTGGTTTGAGATGTCTCTTTAAGGCTTCTTCTAATGGTTCCCGTCCAACGGCGCCAACAATTGTTTCGACTGGTTTACCGTCCTTGAATATTATGAAGTGGGGTATGCCCATGATGCTGTAGCGTTGTGAGACATCTGGGTTTTCGTCCACGTTAACCTTGGCGAATGTCACCTTTCCTGCGTAGTCATGGGCTAGTTCTTCTATTACAGGAGCCATGACTCTGCATGGCATGCACCATTCTGCCCAAAAATCAACCAAAACCGGTGTGTCAGCGCTCTCCATAGTTTTGTCAAAACTTGAAGATTCCAGAGCGACCACACCCTTTGCCTTCGTTTTCTCACTTTCTTCTATTAACTTCTTTAACTTCCTTGACCGTATCCTTTGAAGTTCTTCTTCTTGTTTGTTTGCCACGGGAACACCTCTTTTTTGGTGTTCTTTTTTTGAGGGTGTGTCTCTAACCTCATTGAGAGATATATGTCTTTACCGTTCGTTGATTCTTAAAGTGTCATAGAGTTTGGTTTCCGTGTAAGGGAAGGATCTTGGTATGCGATATTTGAAAAATAAAGGGGAAGAGGTCGGCTGTTAATTTCCTGCAAACTATTCTACTAGTGATGGTGGGGCGGGCATAGTTTTCGGTCGGCGTCCACGAATAACAAAGACAAGGACTACTACGACTGCGCTAACTGCGACAACGCCTATTAGCGCCCACATCCAAGGCTCTACAGTCATGCCAAGAGGCACATCTTCGCCCCTCGCAACCGCGGCTTGAGCCTCAGTGACATAATGTTGGGCGTCTGGGTGTCCTGGGAATAGGTTCAGGGCTTCCTGAAACTTCTGGATGGACGCAGAATAATGGTGGTCCCAGAAAAGCGTCAGTCCATCCTTGAACGCTTTATCTGTGGCTCCTTGCTCATTTTCCACGCCGTTTGCGTTGAGAAGGCTTTGAACAAGGGTACCTGGTCTGAGAAAGTTGAAGCCTGGAGCATCATAACCTTCTTCTGTCAATGATCCGAAGGTTGCGACACCAACTACTTTACCTTGCAAGTCAATTGCCATGCCCCCACTGTTGCCATGAGTTATAGCTGCATCTGTTTGGATAGCTGGCGAACCGTCTGTTGTTTGCCGAAATGCGCTGATGACCCCAGAGGTGACTGAAGGCTCCATGATCTGTTCCTCATTTAGGAAGTTGTGAAAGAGAACCACGCCAGGATAGCCTATTGCGTAAATCGCTTGCCCTACTGTGAGTTGGCTTGAATCTCCGAGCAGTACCGTCGGCATATTTGACTGTGTAACCTTTAGAAGCGCTAAATCCCAACTCTCCGCTGGTTTCGTGTCAACTATTTGGGCACTGTACAATTTACCCAGATTCCCTAAGCCTGAAACTACGCTGCCTACGCCAACGTACGCTTTGACCTCATAGTTGGTGACTGTGACCTGATAATCCGAGGTGGGCTTCGTGTAATCCTCTATCAACCAAGCGAGCCATTGGTAGAAATCAAAGTTCCAAGGATAACCAGCTTGCGCGTTGGCTTGCATCAGTGTGTACAGATACGCGAGGAAGAGTCCATAGTATCTAGCCAGTTCGCTTTGCCATGCGTTTACTACGTGACCATTTGTTACTATGTACCCGTCAGAGTTCACGGTAAAGCCAGAGCCGAAACTGCTGGTCTGTATCAGAAGAGGTGAGGGACCCAGTCCTGCTTGATACAGATAATTGTCAATAAAGGTCCAGGAGATGTAGGCGGACACAACTGAAATCACTATTACGGCTGCGGGTTTTGCGATTGCGACAGCCTCTTGCCCGGGTTCCACTGCACGCACTGTTGGGATGGGTAATTTTTGAATCGTCACTAAACCTGTAGTGATGACTAGATAGAACAGCGCTAGAGTTAACAATTTTTTAGTCAATTAACCAATCCTCTAGATGTTCATAAAATACTCATCTGATAAAATTTATGAATTGAAAATAAATTCTGATAAGTTTTATCTAAATCATACAGAAATCGAATTTAGAATCAGAATACTAATAAAATCATGTGGTCACGCTGATTCTTATGCACTCGCTTGTTTTTTTTAATCGGAGACTTGGGAGTTCCCGTATTTAGAGTGTTGTAAGCGACAGCAACCTGAAGGTTATTCCGCCTATCACTAGAGATAGTGTTATGTCTACAAACGTGATCGTCAAAGCTCTTTTCCATCCGTATTCACGTATCATGGCAGCAACCGTTGCGATGCATGGTGTATAAATCATAGTGACCAGCGAGAAGACTATCATTTGAGTTGCGGTTAACGCTTCAGGCAACGCCTTGGGCGACACAAGTTCGGTGAGTAAAATCAGCGTGAGTTCTTTGCGTAGGATTCCAAAAGTTAAAGGTATGCCACTTTCTGCAGGAAGTCCTAACCAGCCTGTAATCAAAGGGCTCATGAAGTCGGCGATGGGGCGCATAAGCCCTGTCACACTCAGAGATTCCAACACAACACTACCGACTATCATTAAAGGAAAGGCTATGTAAACGAAGTCCTTGGTTCTGCTCCACGTTTTCAAAAGCACGTTCTTTGCTGAAGGTTTCTTGTAGGGTGGCATCTCCATTATTAAGCCAACAGGCTCCCCGGGCAGAACCCTAAAAGCCAGCCTACCTAGCACAAAAACGAGAATCAAGTCAAACAAGTATAGAGCCAAGGCAGCATGCAACCCAACATACCTACCAACTAACCCAAGAATAACCACAGTCACAGCGGCGCAAGGAATCAAAACGATAACAAAACCCGCGAGAAAACGTTCACGTTCCGTTTCCATTATTCGACAGCCGATACACGCTGGAACGTTGCACCCATAGCCAAGGATTAGGGGAATGAAGGCTTTGCCGTGCAAGCCGATCTTGTGCATGAAGTTGTCCATTAGGAAAGCGGCTCGTGGCAAATAGCCACTGTCTTCAAGAATTGCCAACAAAATGTAGAAGGGAATGATGTATGGTAGAGCTATGGTGATTCCAGCGGCTATGCCGCTTATGATTCCTCCACAGACTATGTCAACGAGTGCGGGTGGCAAAACACCAAGTAAGGTCTCGGTGATTGTTGGTATCAGAACATCGTTAAAAATGACATCTAAGCCGCTGGTGAGAAGGTTTCCTCCGACAAAGATTAAGGCAAACATAGCAGCCATAACCGCTGCCAGTATAGGGTAGCCGAAAATCTTGTGGGCTGTTATTTCGTCAAGTTTTTCCTCTATCGTTACTCGTGGAGGCGTGATAATGCTTGTAACATCTTTGGTTATCATGTTCGCTATACGGTATCTCTCAGAAGCCATAATTATAGGCGAGGTTTCACCGTGAACTCTCTCGATTTCAGTTGCTAGAGTTTCGGCAGATGAAGTGACTTCACTTCCTTCTTTGTAACCTCGAACCTTGCCTATGACATTTGGGTCTCTCTCAAGTAGTTTTACGGCAATCCATCTTGAAGGGTACACTTCACAAAGGTGTGGGACTTTGTCCTGAACAATAGTTTCGAGTTTCTTTAGTCCACTTTCGATTTCTTTGCCATACTCCACCTTGAGTGGTTTGAGTTTTGTCTTTTTTTCTACTGCACGAATGACTTCTGATAGGAGTTCTTTCACTCCTGTGCCAGTTGTGGCGACTGTTGGTGTGACTGGGATGCCGAGCGTCTTCGACAACTTTTCAGTGTCGATTCTGATTCCTTTCTTTGCTGCGAAGTCCACTTGGTTCAAGTCCATGACTACCGGTGCTTCTAACTCAAGGAGTTGTAGCGTGAAGTATAAGTTGCGTTCGAGGGCTGATGAATCCACGACGTTTATGATTACGTTGGGCCTCTCTACCGCAATGTAGTCGCGGGAAACAATCTCTTCTATGGAATAGGTTGAGAGCGAGTATATGCCAGGTAAGTCAATCACATGTACTGTGTAGCCGTGAAAGAACAGTTTTCCTTCTGCTCGCTCAACGGTCTTGCCAGGCCAGTTTCCTACGATTTGATTTAACCCGGTGAGCTGGTTGAATATGGCGCTTTTTCCAACGTTTGCGTTTCCAGCAAGAGCTATAGTCAGATGCTTTTTATTCTTCATTAGTCTCCCTCGCAACAGGTTGGATGGGTCTGACAAGGACTTTTGAAGCCAAACCATAACCTAAAGCAAGAGAGACTCCGCGAACCTCCACTTCTATTGGTCCACGAAAGAGGCCACGCCTCACAACTTTAACCTCGGTGTTTGGGGTTAGGCCCATTTCAGCCAGTCTCCGAACAAAACCGGGAAGATGACGGTGCCCGTGGTAACGATAAGGTGTCATCACCGAAGTGACGATTCCTTTCTCTCCTTCCCTGAGGTCTGTCAGAGCTAATGTGTCTTCAATGCGTCCTTTAAAGCCTTGAAGATCACGATAGAATTGGTTCAATGAATTGTTGTCGAAACCGTGCTTGTGGCTCCAATGCTCACGCCAATTGCTCACTTTTCCCTCAAATAGCCTAGCAACGCCACCGAAAAATCTTGGGAAGTGGGCGTATTTTCTGTGTAAATAACTTTCTCTGTGCTTTTGAACCTCTGCACGACCCTTTTCGGTAAGTTTTAGGGCTCCTTTCACACTTTTTATTAGTTCCTCTTTTAGGGCTGTCTCCGTAGCCACTTTCAGATGTGCGAGTGGGCGTTTCAACTCTTCTGCTATGTCTGTTATTTGAGAGGGTTTGTCCTCTGCTTCTCTGGTGTTAATGATTTCCAGCAAACAATAGACGAGTTCGTAGGCTTCTTTTTTGGACAAAGACTTGACCTCTGAATTAGAGCTTTCTTACTCTTATGGCGGATGCGAGGTCGTGACTGAGGGTATGGGTGACTTCTCTAACTCTCACAACAATTAAGCTATCGACGGGAGTTTTCTTCTCGATCTTAACAGTTTCTCCAGGTCTTAAACCCATTGTGGCTAGATGTTGCAGTAGGTCATGCTTTTCCTCTGTTATTTTGACTATTGTGGCGTTCTCCTCGGTGTTTAGGTCTGTTAAGGGTTTTGTTTCTTCTGCTGGGACGACTCCGTATTTTGTTGGTATTGGGTTTCCGTGAGGGCAGGTTTGTGGATGCTTTAGTGCTTTTTCGAGTGGTTTGATCATGTCCTCTGGAATGGCGTGTTCAAGTCTGCACGCTGTTTCGTGGGCTTTGCTCCAGTCCATTCGCAGAATGTCTGTGATCAGTCTTTCGGCGAGTCGATGCTTCCTCAAAACCTCCAGGGCGAGTTTCCGACCTTTTTCGGTTAGTTTTACACCTCTGTAAGGCTTGTGCACTATCAGCCCACGCTTCTCTAGACTTTCTACAGTGTTGGTGATGGAACCTGGCACTACTCCCAGTTGGTTGGCGAGGTCGTTGGTTCTGGCTAAACCGCTTTTCTCTTCTAGCCGACATATGGCTTCAAGGTATTCTTCAGTTTCATTTGAGATAGAATACGGCTTGTCTTCCATGTTTTTTCACTTCGCGAATTACGAGTACTCGTAATTCTATAACGCTGTTATAAATTTAAACTTTGCGCTAAACGCTACTCTCTATAAAAGTTTATCTAGTCTGAAAGAGTTGGCGCAGTGCCTACAACAGAAAACGGTCTCTTTTCCATCGATTTTTTCTTTATATCCGCCTTCATAGACTTTGCAACCGCAGTGTGCGCAAATTTCCAAGCTCGGCTCGATGGCAACTGAGATAAGGGATGAAAATCTTTTGAACAGATGTGTGCAGAGTTTCCTTCCTTCATTGGTGAGTTCATAGACTTTCTTTTCTTTTTCGCCAACCTTTTTTGCTGAATATTTGACTAGTCCATTTTGTTGAAGTTGCTGGAGAAAAGGATAGACTAGGCTTGGGCTGATGTCTTTTCCGATTCGTTTCTTGAATTTGCTGATTATGCTGTAGCCGTGACATGGGCCTTCGTAGAGAAGGGTTAGTATGTAGAAGCGGCTGAAGTTTGATAGGAGTTCTCCTATGTCTTCGTTTTTTGCTTCTGTCATGTATATGCGCTCTCTAAGATGTATCTACCTGCGGTTACATATAAATATTACAAGAAAGATATATCTGAATCAGATACATTTATATGCCTCACCTCCTTAATATATCCCTTGAAGCAGATGGAGTGGAAACTTCGTTGCCGAGAGACCCTGTGTGCGGCATGATTGTCGACGCTGACAAATCTATTAAAAGAAAGATTGGGGACCGAACCTATTATTTCTGTAGTGAAACCTGCGCCCGAACTTACGAACAACCTGAGCGAGAATTAAAAGCCATGAGGCGAAGGGTCGCTTTAGCACTCGCGGGCGTGGTAACCGTTGCTGCCTTGCGAGTTGTAGCCATGCTAGGACTAGCCGTAGCAATTATGACATTCAAAATCGTTGGAATCTCCGCGTGGGACCTAGCCTTCTTCATTTTGTCAACACCAATTGTCTGGATAGCAGGATGGGGCATCCATCACGGAGCCTACAAGGTGCTCAAAAACCGATCCATAAACATGGACGTACTTATAACCACCGGCGTTTTAGCCGGCTGGGGATACGGCGCAATCAGCACCTTTTTCCCATGGCTTGGATCTGAGGGATTTGGCTACATGGAAATCGCCATAGCAATTCTAGCCTTCGTGTTGCTAGGCAAATTTATTGAGGAAACTATAAGGAAGAAATCGGCTGCAGCCATTCGTAAACTACTTGAGCTTCAGCCCACAATCGCAAGGGTTTTGAAGGATGGGCAAGAGGTTGAGGTTTCTATAGACGACGTTCGATTTGGAGATGTTTTCGTTGTTAAGCCAGGCGAAAAAATTCCCACAGACGGTGTAGTAGTCTCGGGCTACTCTTCCGTGGACGAGAAAATAATAACGGGCGAAAGCATTCCCGTTGAAAAGAATGTTAACAGCGAGGTAATAGGCGCAACCATAAACAAGACTGGGTTATTGAAGGTTAAAGCCACAAAAGTAGGAGAAGACACAGCACTTATGCAAATTGTGCATTTGGTGGAAGAGGCACAAGCCTCTAGTGCGCCTGTCCAAAAGTTCGCAGACCGTGTTGTCAGGTATTTCGTTCCAGCTGTTTTCACAGTTGCGGCTATAGCTTTCTCATATTGGCTGGTTTCCAGAGGGTTTTCCTTTGCCTTTCTAGTGTTGTTGGCTATATTGCTTATTGCTTGTCCATGCGCTTTGGGTATTGCAACACCAACCGCGATTTTGGCTGGTGTTGGCAAGGGAGCCGAGTATGGGGTGCTGCTCCGAGGCGGTGAATACGTTGAGAACGCCAGAAAACTGTCTACGGTAGTGTTTGACAAAACTGGTACCTTGACAAAAGGCGAGCCCTCGGTCACTGATATCTTAGCACTTGAGGGCTACAAAGAAAATGAAGTGTTGGAGTTTGCTATGGTTGCCGAGAAGGGTTCAGAGCACCCCTTAGCAGAAGCCGTTTTGAAGGCAGCATCTAAAGCTGGCTTTAATGTTCCCGACGCTGAAACCTTTGAGGCTGTACCCGGACACGGTGTCAAAGCATCTCTTGGAGGCCATATGATTCTCTTCGGAAATCGCAGACTCATAAAAGAGAACAAGATTAGCATTAATCAGTTGACAGAGTCTCAGCTAACGCAACTTGAGGAACAAGGCAAAACTGCTATGCTCCTTGCGATAGACGGAAAAATCGCTGGAATTGTTGCGGCAATGGACACGCCTAAAGACAACGCGGCTGAAGCCATAAAACAGCTCAAGAATATGGGACTCGAAGTTGCCATGCTCACAGGCGATAACGAACGAACCGCCAAGGCAATAGCCAACCAATTGAGCATTGACACAGTTATTGCAAACGTTTTACCATGGGAAAAAGTGGATGTCATCAACAGGTTACAGAGCGAGGGCAAAGTTGTTGCAATGGTTGGCGACGGTGTCAACGACGCTCCAGCCCTTGCCCAAGCCCACATTGGCATAGCCATAGGCAGTGGAACTGACATTGCTAAAGAAACCGGTGGCATCGTCCTGGTCAAGGACGACTTACGCGATGTGGCGCGAGGAATTGTGCTTAGCAAGGCGACCATGAGGAAGATTAAACAGAACCTTTTCTGGGCCTTTATATATAACACGGTCTCAATTCCGATAGCGGCAGTCGGTTTACTCAGCCCCATAATAGCGGCTGGAGCCATGGCGTTCAGTTCCCTGTTTGTGGTGAGCAACTCGGCAACTCTAAAACTGCTCAAACTATAAAAATATGGTTGAGATGAGGAGGTAATAAATGTATGGCTAAAGACCCTGTTTGCGGGATGGAAGTGGACGGGAAGACCGCCAGATACAAGTCTATAGAAGCAGGTGACATCTATTATTTCTGCTCGCCTTCTTGCCAGACAGAATTCAGTAAAGATCCAGAAAAATACACGCGAAAGGAAACGAAAGAACACCATGCAACTTATTATGGCGGTCACTGCGGCGGCGGAGGCTGTGGAGCGCCTGCTCGAGGCGTAGGTTGGTATCTCTACATGGGGCTCCTCTTCCTGTTATTGTTGCTACTCTTGCTGAGACGATAGTATGACTAAACTTGTGGCAGAGACAAAACTGGGACCATAACTAAGGGAAGACTAGAAGTTACCGACATAGTTCCAGCAGAAGGGCACACAAAGAAGGAGGTTCTACGCTTAGTAGCAAGCGTAGAAGTTGGCGCGAGCATCCACTGGGCGAAGCCATTCTAAGAAAAGCAAAGGAAGAAAACTTGGAACTGTATAAGTCAGATGATTTTGAGGCTGTTACTGGGAAAGGTGTGAAAACCAGAATTGGTCGTTCTCCTCAAAAATTCGCTCTCGTTGAAAACAGAAAGCTGATGGAAGAAGAGAAGATAGACTACGAATCCTTAGAAGGTGATTTAAGAGTCTTGAAGGAGAAGCCAAAACGGTGATGCTTGTGACTGTCAACGGAAAGATCATGGGGGCAGTGGCTGTTGCCGATACTCTGAAGGAAGACTCGGGTTGATGCCAAAGGAACTTGAAGGGATGGGACTGAAGACCACAATGCTCACAGGAGACAGCAGATGCACCGCAGAAGCCATAGCCAAAAAGTGGGCATATCAAGAGTCTTAGCAGAGGTTTTGCCAGACCAAAGGGTAAAGGAAATCCAAAAGTTGCAGGAAAACGGCGAAATAGTTGCCATGGTCGGCGACGGCATCAACGACGCTCCGGCTTTGACAGCCCATGTTGGAATCGCCATAGGAACAGGAACAGACATAGCCATTGAGTCCGCCGACGTCACGTTGGTGAGAGGAGACCTGTCCGGCGTGGTAACAGCCATAAAACTCTCACGAAAAACCTTCAGTAAAATCAAGCAAAACCTGTTCTGGGCTTTCTTCTACAATGTCGTAGCCCTTCCCATAGCCATGTTAGGCTTGGCTCATCCAGTGATAGCGGAGATAGCCATGGCTACGAGTTCTGTGACCGTGGTGACTAACGCAAACCTGTTGAGAAGAGCCAGTATTCATCCAGAATATCAAAGAACGAAAAGTAGTGATCATTAAACTCGCTGTTTTCTATTCGTAGATTCTTTTTATTATTCTTAAGGCTAGTAGGGTGATCCATCTAGAAGGTTTCTCTTTTTGTCCAAAGTCAAAATTAGACCACACTTTAATGATCGATTCTGGTGTAAACTTTCCCCTCGCTGTCACGTTTTGAGATGAGCAGATTAACCATTTCTGATTCTTGAAGCCTTTGCTTGGCGTGTTTAAACTGTGACAGAACGTCCAGAAACTTCAAGATTTTGTAGTCGGTGAACGGGTATTTCAGTTTCTCCCAGTCGCTTCCAATCTGGCTATCATGACCCGCATATCTCATCTTTCCTCTGTTTTTCCAGCACATGATAAGAAAATCAACTCCCTTCACGGCAATTTCAGTATCACGGAGCTTAGGGTTCTGAGCCAACGCCCCCAGCACAAACATCGTAGCCATGGCACAGCTCGGCTCCTTCTCCCTCGGTCCGCCAATCTGCCCAGTGTTCTTACACCAGAACCCACCGTCGAGACGTTGGCTTTTGAGGAGCCAGTCATAAGCTTTCTGTACTCTGATATCTCCTAGAAGATCCATTTTTGCTAACGATTCAATTATGATGGCACTGTGGCAATCGCTGGGTTTTGTTGGCGGATCCCAACCAAATCCACCAGATTCGAGTTGGGTGCTAAACACGTATTCACAGGCTCTGGCAAGCCTTCTGTCCTCAATTGTGAAACCGAAGTCCGCCAGCATCGGAAGTATCCAGAAAGTGGTGTCTTTCCTTGGCCACCACGTGTGAATATCCTTCGGTGTGCCCCAGTAACCATCTTTGTTCAAGCCTTCAAAAATCTTCTTTATGAGTGGGTGTTCGGGAATTGCTTTTCTGGTTGTAAGGACTACATCGTCTTTTTCTTTCTTCTCCAGCAAATCGGTCAATGTGCGATAGGCTACCCAAGGCTCACCAACGAGTAGCCATTCGACCAGCTCTTCTCCTAATAACGTTTTCCAATTCAATTTTGGAAACCTATGTCACGTATGCGGTTTTTAAGGTGTCAAAGTTTTGTTTCAAGTCTTTTTTCATTTCTTCTTGAAATGTTCGAGGGTGAACATGTTTCCATCTGGGTCAACAATCGTGGCTGTTCGGGCGCCCCAATGCATGTCCTTAGGCTCTGTAACAAATTTGACCCCTTTCTCTTTGAGACTTTGGTAGGCTTTGTCTACGTTGTCCACGAGTAGAAAGATTTCTAGCTTTCCGCCTTTTTCGAAGCCAAAATGTATTCCTCCAACGTCAAATTCTGCATAATTAGGCCATTCGCCAGTCTTCTTGAGCCCTAGAATGTTTTCATAGAAAGCCACAGTCCTTTTTAGGTCAGAGACGGGAAAAGCAACGTGACACGACTTTTCAATCATGACTACTCACCTTCTAACCTCAAACTTCTATTATGCATTTTGCTTCATAAAAATTTGCGTGCATAGGATGGATCAGAAGGTCCTTCAAAGTCTTTAACCATCAAGCATTATGCTCCCTCTAACCTTATATCATTCATATCCAAAGAACAAGTTTGAAAGTATGAAAACCTCGCAATAATTGAGAGTTGATTTTGTTGAAGAAAGTCTTGTTTGTCTGCGTCGAAAATGCCTGTAGAAGCCAGATGGCAGAGGCATTCTTTAAAAAACTCGCCTCAGGAAGGGCGGTGGCGATAAGCGCGGGCACCAGACCTTCGAGTCAAGTTGACCCGAAGGCAGTTCAGGCGATGAAGGAAATAGGAATCGATGTGAGTAGGCAAAAGCCTAAACCCTTAACTTCAGAAATGATGGAGGGAGTAGACAAAATAGTCACGATGGGTTGTGGAACCGACGTGTGCCTAGCACCCTACATAAAGGCGGAAGAATGGAGCATCGAAGACCCCTCTGGAAAATCTCTTGACAAATACAGAGAGGTTAGAGACATTATTAAGAGCAAAGTTGAAGAACTAATCAAGGAGATTAGTCGATAATCTGGGATGAAAATGGTTCATGTTAGTCCTTTTGATCCCACCGAGTTCTACAGCAGACAGACAGTGCTCCTTGAACTCGGTCGCAAGGGTCAAGAAAAGCTGTGGCGTTCAAAGGTTGCCATAGTGGGGTTGGGCGGACTTGGCAGCGCCTCAGCACTATATCTAGCATTAACGGGCGTCGGTCACCTCCGCATGGTAGATCAGGACACAGTAGAACTCAACAACCTGCATCGACAGATACTATACAGCCTAAGGGATTTGCGGTATCCAAAAGTTGAAGCAGCTGCCCAAAAGATTAAGCAAATGAACCCTGAAGTGAAAGTGGAAGCAATTCCAGAGACTGTTAGGGAAACCAATGTGGACGAGATAGTCGAGGACACCGACTGTGTTGTTGATGGACTAGACAACATGCGAACACGATACATCTTGAACCGTGCCTGCGCCAAGAAACGGATTCCATACGTTTTCGGCGGCGCCATAGGAATCGAGGGAAACCTTTCGGTTTTTGCTCCTCCAGAGACCCCCTGTCTCGAGTGCGTCTTGCCGAACCTTGATGACACTCTTCTGCCCACTTGTGAAGTGCGGGGAGTGTTAGGCGCAACTGCTGGGATCATCGGGACGATGCAAGCCATGGAAACGATAAAGTTGCTGACAGGCATAGGCGAACCCTTGAAAGGAAAGTTGATGGTCTGCGACTTCAGAGACATGTACTTCGCCACAATCGACATCTTCAAGAGACCTGACTGCCCAGTTTGCGGAGTCAAAGTAGCCAAGCCATCGGAGGAAGCGGAGAGGCTCGTGTGGTTGTGTGGACGCAACACAGTCAACGTGAACCCTCCGAGACCCGTTGAAATGAAACTTACTGAGGCATACGAGACACTTAAACGTCACTTTAAAGTACTCGTTAAGTCCTCCCTCGTAATTGTCTTCAAATATAATGGCGGGATTGAGGTCAGTCTCTTCAATCACGGACGAATGCTGATAAAAAACGTAAAGGATGAAAAGTCCGCATTAACAGTTTATAACAGAATCATTGGAGAACTTGGTTTCAAGCTTTAACATGCGGATGCGCGCAAAGGCTTATGTTTTATTTAGTCTAAAATTAGTGTTTGTGGCTTCATAAGAATGAATGTGTTAATTGAGCTGAAGGTCAACCCGCTGAATTACGTTGCAAATCTAGAGTCACCTATTGGTATTTACCTTAGAAGAGAAATATTCAAGAAGGAAGCTAAGACTGATCCAACCTTAAAGATAAAATTGTATGAGGAAACCGTTGCCGACCAGTCTGCAGATGGAAGTTGGGACCAGCTATTTGTTCGAACCGCTAACAATCTTTGGAACCTTGCTCTTCTAGGCTATGACGCAGAAGATAGAAGTATAAAGAGGGGGTTAGAGTGGCTTCGATCAATCCAGAGACACGAATATAGAGGCTATCCGGGTTTTTTCTATTCAAACAACAGAAAAGACCCAAGTTTGATGCGTTCAACATTCTATGGAGAATTTGGGCCAGGCTGCACAATTTTTTATCAGACAACCTATGCAATTCATTTGTTCCATATTTTCGGTTTTGACGACAACAGGCAAGTTCAAACAACCGTAGAATCATATCTTCAGTTTTGGAGACCCGACTGGTGCGGTGCGTGGTGCACAATCAACGTGTTACGTATGTTGATTGAACACCCGTTAAGTAGAGAATCCAAACAAGTGGAGAGCGGTTTGAAATATTTAGCTGAGCGACAGACCAAAACTGGAGTGTGGAAGGGCTTTCCTTTCTACCACACGTTTCACGCTTTGTCCAGAGCGCATCATGTCTTGGCAAAGAAGCAGCTCGAAAAGGCGTTTCCATCAGTCGTTAAAAGACAGAACAAGGATGGAAGTTGGGGCGGAAAAGAGCACGAGACTGAAACGTATCTGGTCTTGGACGCTCTGAAGAATGTTGGCACCATGTAAAAGAAACGTGTGCGTGCATAACTTTCCATAGGAGGACAATTGTATCTCGTGCCAATAATGGTTGTGGGGCTCTAAGTGGTCAAGTTGGTTTATGCTGATAATGTGGTAAAGTTATCCAAAGTGTTGAGACCAGTATCAGAAGAGCAAGACGCAGACGCAGCAGTGGCATTGATGCTGAAACCCACGAATAAAGACTTCAAGGTCCTCTTTGTAAAGAGAGTAGAAAACCCAGCTGATCCTTGGTCGGGACAGATGGCTTTTCCCGGAGGAAAACGTGACACGAAGGACGAAAACCTGAAGCAGACAGTCGTCAGAGAAACCTTTGAGGAGACGAACATAAACCTGCTTGATCGCTGTCGCTTTCTCGGAGTGTTAACCGCCCTAAGATCAAAACCGAGACCCGAAATGAAGATTCTTCCCTTCGTCATCCTTCTCGACCACGAGCCGTCAATCAAACTAAACGAGAAAGAGTTGGAAGGGTTTGTTTGGATTTCGTTGGGAGAACTTGTCCAGAATAAAGGCACTTTCCAGTTTAGTTTCGGAGCGTCCCCTGCCTATGTGGTTGGGAGCAGCGTCATTTGGGGACTGACATACAGAATTCTTGAGAACTTCTTTCACACCCTTCAGACATGCCAAACCATGATGAATTCAAAGAACCAATAAGAAAAACCTTGAACAGATAGGTTTAAGAAAACAGAAACCTTCACGTCTGTTAAGGTCCGATTACATGAATGGGCTTCGCAAAAATAAGAAAAGAGACGCCCGCATCGAACGAGACAATATAGAGCTTTACCTAAAACCCACTTTCGTAATTGATTGTGATTCAGAAGCGATAAAAGAAAAAGCATCCGTGCTTACGAAAAAGTGCGGATCTGAGAGAGAAAAGGCGAGGGAACTTTTTTACTTTGTGAGGGATGAAATAAAGTACAATCCGTATCTGCCGTTCAATTCGTTTGCTCTGTCCGATTATCGTGCAAGCAGAACATTACAGAGAGGGGAGGGTTACTGTATTCAGAAGGCTGTGGTTTTGACAGCGCTCGCCAGAGCAGTTGGCATACCAGCCAGACTGGGATTCGCGGATATAAGGAATCATCTCGCTCCCGAGAAGCTTAGGGAAATGATGGGAACAAACATGTTCGTTTACCATGGCTACACGGAGTTCTGGCTGGACAAAAAATGGGTGAAAGCGACACCCGCGTTTAACATAGAGATGTGCGATAAATTCGACATAAAACCAGTCGAGTTTGACGGTGTCACAGACGCTGTCTTTCATGAGAGGAACATGAAGGGAGAACTGCACATAGAGTATATAAAATATCATGGAGCATTCGCGGATCTCCCGTTTAAAGAGATCATGCGAGCCTTTATCAATCAGTATGGACGCACACACGTGGGGGCTGCAGAACCCGGTCGTGACATCGAAGAAAGCCTTACGCTACTCAGGGAGAAACTAGAACACGAAAGAGTTGAAACCTCAGAAGAAAGCAAAAAGGCTAAGGATTGATTGAAACTCTAGACTTGGATGATGATGTATGCCGGTTACACCGTTTCATATCGGACCTGCCTTACTAATCTACGGAGTACTTGCTTTTCTTGATCCTATAGCACTGATTTATGGTTCGGTTCTTGTTGATCTCGAGCCAATAATCGTAGTGTTTTTCCTGCGTGCTGGTACGCTTCATGGACCAGTGCACTCTGTCATCGGGGTGTTACCTCTTTTACCACTCATCTTTGTTGTCACTCTGGTTACGAGAAGATTCTTCCCCTTAGCGGATTTCCTGTTCGCTTCTAAAAGCAAGAAGTTCACCTATTCGGCATCTGTTCTAAGCATCTTGATTGGTGTTTACAGTCATCTCATACTGGATTCCTTTCTCTATTCAGAAATCAATGTTGTGTGGCCTCTACCGTACTGGAATCCATTGGTATACAGGGCATCTGGTTTTGTGGTTTATGCTTTCTGTATTGTTGCATCTGTGATCGGTCTCCTTCTGGTTCTTTTGAGAAGGATGAAAAGATGAGGGTGTTTTGGAGTTATGAGATGACTAAAGAAAGACGATACACCAATGCTTAAGGGTTATCAGATATTCCACAATTACATCAGAGGGCATGAGGGACTAAACGGTAAAACACCTTCTGAAGCATGTGGAATAGTTATTCAAGGAAACAACAAGTGGCTAACACTAATCCAAAATGCAAGCTATCCGACGAAAATTTACAGTGAGACTAATCCGACAGAGACTTGACAGAACGATATTTGAGTAGGTTTATATGATATAACGATGTTATACTCTTGGGTGTAATAAATTGCGACCACCGTGCGAACTAGTCGTTCGTTACGTTTTGCCCGCCTTCAGGTCCCTAGTCGCCAAAGAACTTGTGAGTAGATACCACTTTTCCCAGAAGACCGCTGCTGAGAAACTCGGGACCACGCAGGCTAGCGTAAGTTATTATCTCTATTCTAAGCGGGGCAACAAGAGGATGAAGGAACTCGAGTCTGTGGCTTCCATCAGGTCTGTGGTAGGTGAGGTTGCCAAGGGTATAGCCACCGAAAAACTTGCTCCCATGGATTCTCTACTCATGTTTTGTCAACTCTGCACGACTCTACGGAACCGAGACATCATCTGTGACTTGCACAGAGACGCCACTGTTCTTCCAGATAACTGTGATGTGTGTGGGCGAGTAACAGAAACTTGATTGGCTTTGATGAAGCCGGAAGCGAAAAGAAGATTTATAGCCTTTTTATCTTATGTGATTGGTTGCCGGGGTGGCTGAGGGGTTTAGGCGGCGGGCTGCAGACTCGCTGCACATGGGTTCAAATCCCATCCCCGGCTCCATAGATGAATCCACGTAGTTTTACATTCTAAGAAAAAGAAATTTGAAAAATGCTATGGTCAACAAAGGATTATAGGTATTTGATGCAACGATTTATGCAACAATCAAAGCCTACAAATAATGGTCCGCCACTTCGACATTGGTAACTTGGAAAAAATTCAAAGGATGTCAGTAAAGTCGCCAGTGCTGTTAAAAAAGGGTGATTGACGGAGTGATGAGCAGGTTGGAGTCTTACAGGGATAGGGGGTTGTGGGAGAAGTTGGCTGATAAGCCAGAGAAGGTTGAGGACTTGTTGCTGGAGTACTTAGATTGTGGATAGCTGTCTCATAAGTAGTCGGTAAGGGTCTCCTTTCTCTTCCAGCTGTTTTCCGCGTCCAATTATTATATCTGTTTGGGAAGGCTTAAACCTTCTCGTCGGAATAGATGAGAGCGGTTGTGGAGTTTGGTGCAGGATTCCAGCGAGACTGTGGGTTTTGATTCTGTTGTTGTACGGTTTAGTGGCGAGATTTGGATCAAAGGCGCTTGGACCAGAAGGTTTTATGTTGGACGTCTGCTCCGCAACATGAAGAGGGTTTTGAAGTTTTATAGTTTGAATGTTGGAGCGGTTAGTAGGGTGGATGGAAGGTTGTTTTTGAAGACTGACAAGGCTGAGGAAGTGGTGCACAGGTTAAGCAGAGTTTTTGGGATTTCTTCTGTTTCGCCAGTGTTAGAGACAACTTCTAGGCTGGAAGATGTCGTGGATAAGACGGTTTTTCTGGCTGGCAAACGCTTGGATAAAGGCGATAGTTTTGCTGTTGGGTGTAGACGTGTGGGGGTTCATCCTTACGGGAGTAGAGATGTCTGTGAGGTTGTGGGTCGGCGGATTCTGGATAAGTTTGGTGATAGACTGGGCGTGAGGGTTGACTTAAAGACGCCTGACGTGCGCTTTGGAGTTGAGATTCGTGGTGAACGAGCCTTTATTTATTCGGATGTAGTTGATGGCGTTGGGGGTATGCCTCTAGGCACGCAACCCCGTTTAGTCGGTTTGTTGAGTGGGGGTTTTGACTCGGCTGTGGCTTGTTGGCTGGTTATGAAGCGTGGCGCCCCAGTTGTGCCCGTTTATTTTGATAACTGTCCGTTTACGGATGAGAGGACGACTGAAAGGGCTGTGGAGGTGGCTAAAACATTGTTTGGTTGGGCGATAGGGTTTCCTAGACGGATGCTTATTGTGCCCTTTGGAGAGACTTTAAAGGCTTTTGTGGAGGAGGCTCCTCGTCGACTGACTTGCGTCTTGTGTAAGCGTATGATGTATCGTGTGGCTGAACGCATAGCCGACCAGATTGGGGCTGAGGGAATCGTGACCGGCGAAGCCATTGGGGAGCAAGCGAGCCAGACACTACACAATCTACGCATACTAGATGAGGCAGTGCAAAAGTATCCGATTTACAGACCTTTGTTAGGGTTTGATAAGGTTGAGACTGAGGCTTTAGCGAGAAAGATAGGAACGTATGAGATTTGTGGCTGGAAGGCGAAGGGATGTGAGGCTGTTCCTAAGAAGCCTGTGACTAAGGCGAAGTTGGAGGAGGTAGCGGATGCTGAGGGAGAAGTAGACATGGAAGGAATGGTGGAGAGATGTGTGAATTTGATCAGGGTTGTGAATTTATAAATGTGGCTTGTTATTAGCTTGGTGTAGATGATGTTGTGTGGGCGTTGGTTAAATGGGTGTCAAAGCGAGCTATGAGAAGACTGTGAGAGAATTTTCGAGAAGGGTTGTGAAGAAGTTGGGGGACAGGCTTGACTCTGTCATAGTGTATGGTTCTGTGGCTACGGGAAGAGCTACAAAGGACAGTGATATTGATGTGCTGATAATCGCAGAGGAAGGAGACAAGGATGCGGTGGAGAGAGAGGCTGTTGATATAAGTTATGACATTGATTATGAGAATAGTTTTGAGACATTTATAGTTCCTGTTTTTATGACTCCGAGAGAGATTGGGAGGGAGATAAAGTCTGGTTCATTTTTTATTAAAGATATACTAGCGGAAGGCGTTGTTTTGTATGACAATGGAACCTTCGGGAGAATTCGTAAGGAATCATCTTGAGATAGCAGACAGGTTTCTGAAGAGTTCGAGAATCCTGTTGAGGGAGGGGGACCTCAGGTCAGCTGTGGATAGAGCTTACTATGCGATGTATCATGCAACGCAGGCAATTTTGGTTTGGAGGAAGGTGAGGCCTCCTAAGACTCATAAGAGGGTGAGAGAGGTTTTTGGAAAAGAAATTGTCGTGACTGGACTGGTTGATAAGGAATTGGGTAGGTATCTGACAAAGGCGTTTGAGACGAGGGAGTCGAGTGCTTACAAGATGTATGTGGACTTCAGCGAAGAAGGTGTGAAAGGTCTGATTAAGGACGCTGAGGAATTTATCAACAAGATAAAGGCTTTGATAAAATAATCATACCTTTAGAGTAAAGTTCAACTCTTATTCTTTTAGGTGTTTGATTAGTTTTGGCATGAGCTTGGTTCCATGTAGTAAAATACCTAACTCTCCTTTTTTGCATTCTTTTTCCGAAAACTTTTGAACCTTGTCAGCTTGGATCTTGTTGCCTGATATGAGAAGAGGCACAGGATCATCACTGTGAGCCTTCAGTTTACAAGGTGTTGAATGATCCGCTGTAACGCAGATGACATAATCTTCTAAGTTAATCTTTTGCAGCATTCTTCCAACAAAGTGCTTATCAACAGTCGCAATCAGTCGAGTCTTAAGGTTGAAGTCTCCGTCATGACCTGGCTCATCCGGACCCTTAATATGTATGTAGAAGCAGTCGTAGAATGGCAAGTTTTCCAATAGTTTTTCTACTCTCAGCTTGCAATCTCTTTCAAGACTCTTAGATGGAGGAGGCAACTCCACCATATGCATGCCCGCCAACTTAGATATTCCCCTCTCAACAGGCATGTCTGCGAGACAGACAAAACTGAAACCATGCTGCTGACTGAGACTGGGAAACTTTGGCAGACGGACACCCGCATCCCTGACGAGGATAACATTCGCCTTTAGCATTCCCTCTTTAACCCGCTTCTTATTTATCTCATGTTCATTTAGGACCGCTACACTTTTCTCGGTAAATTCATTGACAAGGCTTGCAGAAATCCTCGCTTCTTCAGTCTTATCCAAGGGTCTACATTTTTTAAGAACCATTTCCGCTTCGGCTTCTGCCACACCGATGCCTTTAACTCTCTTATAGGCTGGGTCTGTGTTAGTGATGTTCCCTGAAAGTTTCTTCTCTCTGCTCCTAATGACCAAAGCCCCTCTGTGACCCAGAGTGTTCTTAAATTGGAAACTGGCTGGATAAGACTCCAATCGCACCTGTTCGTTTATGGCTCTGGCTAGTTCCGTGGCTTCCTCTGTCGATAGGTTTCTTCCCACCCTTCTATCTACAATCTTGTTTCCAGAACCCAACGTAGCAAAATTACATCTTAGAGCCAAATCCCCATCTTTAAAAGGCAAATCTGCGCCCAAAGCCTCTAGAACTCCCCTGCTCACCTCGTATTTGAAGGGGTCATACCCCAAAATCGAGACAACAGCCACATCACTTTCAGGCGCTATACCCTTCCCAACCGCATACATCAACCCAGTCTTTCCAATTTTGGCGAGAAAGTCCATGTTAGGCGTGTCAGCTGCCTCAAGAGGAGTCCTATCCCCCAACTCGTCAATCGGTAAATCACCCATGCCATCAACAACCACATAAATCAACTTCAAACCCTCACGCCCCACCAAACCATTCATACAACAACTTCCATTTAAAACTTGAACAACCCTGAATCATGTATCAACCGCTTTCCTTCTAACACCTGATGATGATGAAGATGAAGAAGAAAAAATAATTTTACCTCTCCCCTCTAGAGAGGTAGTTCTCACACACGCACACAAAAACCACTTAAATCCTCTTCATCATTCATATCCTGTCCACTATGTCTTCTGTCAACATCGCCCTCAAAACCTTCCGCCAACTCCAACCACAAGACATCAAGATACTCCAAGCCATCGAAACCCAAACAAAACAATACCAATACACACCAGAAGAACTGATCCCCACAAAAGCCAAACTCCCACCATCCGAAGTCCAACACCGC
>Ga0315314_1000806_pt1 | contig 30914 bp, 28 predicted proteins | sample TDP9_MG_FD_203631 | JGI IMG/M metagenome (GOLD analysis project Ga0315314, IMG submission 203631) | Freshwater sediment microbial communities from Lake Towuti, South Sulawesi, Indonesia - TDP9 | ecosystem: Environmental > Aquatic > Freshwater > Lake > Sediment | place: Indonesia: South Sulawesi... | reverse complement strand
ATTATCATCGTCCAAACGTGGTATGGGTTGGAATGACGAGAGGAGAGGTTGAGCTGCGCAGCATATTTGATCAACTAGAACCCAAATTAAGGAAGCTTGGCTTTCCTCCAGATAGAAAGGGCTTCAGCCCTCATTTAACAATAGCTAGGGTCAGGTCGGGGCGTAACAGGCAGAAACTCGTTGAGGCTGTGGAAGCGCTTAAGGATCAGAGCCTTGGTTCGATAACTGTCCGTAAAGTCAAACTGAAGAAAAGCGTACTGACGCCGAAGGGTCCGATCTACACCACGCTGTACGAGGTGACGTCATGAAGAAATTGGAGCATGTTTGTCGCAGCGTCCTCAGGAGAATTAGACCAAAACGCCTCGAGAGAGAAATGATTCTTGAACTAGCCGAAAGAATGAGATTGAAAGTTTCGGATGCCGTGAGTAAGAGCGGCCTCGACGCCGAAGTTCGAATTGATGGATCGGTCGCGAAGGACACTTGGCTCAGCGGTGAAGCCGATATAGACATTTTCATGAGGGTTCCCCCAACTCTCAGTAGAGATGAACTCGAAACAACATGCCTTCGAGTTGCAAGGAAAGCGCTCAAGGGATACAGAATCATAGAAAGATATGCAGAACACCCATACGTGGAGACATGGGTTGAAGGAACTAGAGTTAATGTTGTCCCGTGTTATCGCGTAGAAAAAGGGAAGTGGAAGAGCGCGACCGACAGAACACCGTTTCATACTGAATATATGAAGAGCCACCTTGACGAAAACCTGAAGGATGAAACGAGGCTCCTCAAGAAGTTTATGAAGGGAATAGGCGTCTACGGGGCTGAAATCAAAGTCAGCGGTTTCAGCGGAATGCTTTGTGAAACGCTATCGCTTTTCTACGGAACCTTCAGGAATACTGTGACGCAAGCTTCGGACTGGCGTAGAAGTGGAACGATAGACGTCGAGATGTACTATGAAGGAAGGCGAGAAGAGATCGAGCAACTTTTCGACAACCCACTTGTGGTCATAGATCCTGTTGATCGTGGCAGAAATGCAGCTGCCGCGGTTAGCAGCAGAAGAATGTGGGAGTTTGTCGCTGCATCACGAGCATTCATTCAGAAGCCTAGTTTAAGATTCTTCTACCCGACAGTGCCCAAACCGTTTAGCGTTAAACAATTGAGATCGACCATGGCAAGAAGAGGTTCAGTTCTACTCTTGATTAAAATAGGAAGAGTGGACGCCGTGGTCGATATTCTTTGGAGTCAACTCTACAAGACTGAGAGATCGTTGAGAAATCTCTTGCAGGAGAGCGATTTTGAAGTATCAAAATCAGCTTGTTGGAGTGACGAAGAAAAGTGCAATATTATCCTCTTCGAACTCATAGGTGCAACCCTAAGCAAGAGCAAGAAGCATCTCGGCCCACCTGTCTCTAGGCGCGAGGAGTCTGAGAAGTTCCTAAAGAAGCATTTGATGAGCAAAGATACAGTTTCAGGGCCATGGATTGAAGACGATAGATGGATCGTCGAGAAATTGAGGAGGAACCGCAACGCTGAACTCTTGCTGGAGATGTCTCTAAGGTCTGGCGGGAGAGCTGTTGGCGTAGCCAGTCGAGTGGCTGAGAGTATTAGGCGTGGATTCAAGATCCTGCTCAATGAAGAAATAATACCTTTATACAGGTCGAACAGACAGTTCTCCATTTTTCTCTGCAGCTTCCTAAAAGGAAGGCCCAGCTGGATTGACCCCTAGCATCACGATTACGCCAGAAGATTTTGTTAACCCAGTTTATGGCAGAATCCTGTGCTACCCAAGATTTGGCTCCATTGAAGTCGAGCATAGGATTGCTGAACTGAAATCGATAGGGGTTATCGCCGTCGAACTTACCGGCCTGAAGAGAATAGAGAACCTGCCCGTTCTTGGCAAAGGATGTGTCAGCGTAGTCGTCGTTGCGCGTAATCCACTGGGAAGATACGCGTTGAAGATACGTAGAACAGATTCAGATAGATCAACTATGGAGCATGAAGCCGAGATGCTGAGAATAGCGAACTCCGCCGGGGCAGGGCCGAAACTACACGCTGCAAGCAAGAACTTTCTTCTCATGGATTACGTTGAAGGCACTCTTTTTCCATCGTGGGTGAATACCCTGAAAGGGAAGGGAAAGAAAAGGTCGCTGCAGAGTGCAATTCTCAAAATTCTTGAGATCTGCTTCAAACTCGACAAAGTCGGATTAGACCATGGGGAATTGAGTAGAGCGCCTAAACATATAATTGTCACAGCTGAAGCAAAGCCAATACTGGTAGATTTTGAAACCGCAAGCATCAAAAGAAGACCTTCTAATTTGACTTCAATTTGCCAATACCTGTTCATTGGAAGTGAAGTATCGAAACGCGTGAGAAAGATAGTTGGAGAAATCGACGTCAGAATTCTGATTGAAGCATTGAAAGAATACAAGCAAGAGATGTCAGAAGAACGATTCAAGAGAGTTCTACAAGCATCTAGACTGCTTATGATGGGGTCGGCGGGACTTTCGTGATTTGATCCTCAATTCGAACCCGCGACCGCCAGCGTTCTGGGCTTATCTCCCCAGGCTGGTATCCTAGACCAAGCTATCCGTATGTTTGCGTCGGTTCTAGACGCTTAGCATACCCTAGACGACGACCCCAGCCTCCCTTCGGCTCTTATGGTTGCTTTGTATGTCTTATAGTTTTTTGTTGCTTATCGTATTAATGCCATTAATAGGCACCAAACCATATATCCGATCCAAACCATGAATGCGCCGAAAATCGACCAGCCAATTAAACCCATTTTTCGTTTTGGTCTGAATCTGTGGCTTCTGGCTGTTCCAACCCAACGTTCATCGTGAATTTTCCGATGGCACTTGATGCAAACGTTAATTTTCAGTTCTTCCGGTTCATATCTTAGGTGATGTTCCTGCTCCGCCATTCTGGTTTTGCAGATTGCACATAATTCTCGGTCGCGCGACATATCAGTTTTCCCCGGGAAACTCATTGTTCTGCAGGGACCCTGAGCTGAGGGCTGATACTCCGTCAGTTCTTCCGGTTTTATCACCCGAGTGATAATTTTCTTCAGTTCCTGCGTCAGCCATATCCTGTGGCTTCTTGATTTTTAGGCAGTATTTTGCTCCTTGAGTTTATCGTCTTTTTGGACAAGTGCTTCAAATCCATATTCTTCAATGGCCTCTTGGAACTCTTTGTCTTTCCTCTTCAATTCTTCAGGTATTAACTTGCATTTAATCGTGATCAAGGCTGCATATGGCCTTATGGACTCTTGATATATCTCGGAGAAGAAGGGTAGTTTCGCATCGAAATCTGAGGTTGTAGGACCATGACGTTCAACGATCTTTCCGAGCCAATCATCAAGGATTTCTTTAAAGTCATAGTAGAACTCCTCCCATTCCTCTTCGGACATTTTAGGATGCTGGTTTGCTAGAGTTTTGATGGTTTCCTTTCGAGATTCCTCTTCTTGTTTTTTACGGAGATGCTCTGACTCGCCGTCTTGAGTTATCTTGTAATAGATTTTCTGCCTACCTCCTGGTTGTTCTAGAATATAAGCCGAATCTTCCAGTATTTTCAATCGCTTCTTAAGGCGTAGAGTCTGGCTGCCTAAGCTCCAGCCCAAGAGCCTATGAAGCTCACGAACATAAGCGCCATTGGGTCTACAGCCATAAAGGATTTCGAGAATCTGGTAGGCATAGGGGTCCAGTTTAGACTCAGACATACGTTTCCACTGAAACAATTAATTGGAAACGTCCTATTATATGTTACACAAGCTTTCCAATCCAGGTCGACGCGGATGCCGAAGCCTAAAGAGCTCGTGTTCCCGATAGGGGATGGTCTCTTGGTTATTGTTACGATAATGTATGAAGAAAAGATTCCAGCCGAGGTGAAAGACAGCCTTGCAGAAGAAAGATAGAACATCCGACTCCGAGGAGCGTCTGGTACACATGAGTCCCTACAAGATCAGGTTAAGCCGCGTCCAGATCAATCTTGTTCCCGCTCCCAGCAAGCTGCCTCGGAAGACTATTAAGGAAGCTTTAGAGGAATCCGAGGAGGAAACCTGCGGAGAAACTAAAACCTCTCGGATCACGGAGAAGACTGTTCCAGCCGTAGAACGGTTCAGCGTCCTCGACAGGAGAAGCTTTAGCATAAGAAGAGAGAAAAACGGCCTCTTCATCGAAGCTTGGGACACTCCCGCTAACAGGCGTGCCGCAGAGATCTTTGAGGAGATCAGAAAACTCGAAGGAAAAGAGATTCGACCCGATAGCGAAGAGGACCTTCACTACGCCGGGATGGAGATTAACCTCGACACCAGCGGTGAACTCGGCAGAACCCTCACCAGAACCATCTCTCTGGAATTCGAGGAGACACCTAGAGAAAAGCTTGGCAAACTGATTCGTACCATAGAAAGCGAAGAAGAATGGAAAGTGCTTAGACAGGCTTTAAGCTACGATCCGTTTAAGGACAGGCTCGTCTGGTCTCCGGATTTCACTGTACTCCACGAGAGAAAAGCTCAAGAGGCTAAGCTTGGAGTAAAGTACCACTGCGCGAACTGCAGTATGCTTTTCGACGGGGCGAATCTGACCTTTAATCTCTGCCCAAAATGCAGCCAGATTCTGGAGGAAGTCGTCGAGGCGAAGCTCTGGAAAATTAATGCTTCGCTCATCGGGAAGCGGGTTCGCTGCAAAGCCATCATCAACGGTGAAGGGCCCTCAAAAGCCGTCTACGTCAAGTGGAGTTTCGAATGCGAAAGATGCGGAAGCAAAATAGAGGTCGACTTCACGTCGAACGATTTGAAGCGGTTTTTCTTCGAATCGCTTGTAGCCAACGGAGCTTTCGGGAGCAGAGAGGCCCTTCCCATAATTCAGTCCCTGCCGAGAACAGGCGCATGCCAGAGAGGACAGAATCATTATTGGCGAATCGCACCTATCGAGCCTCCAGTAGACTTTCGCGAGATCAGTCTCCAAGATGATTTAGCCTTCGAGGAGTCTATGGATAAGAGCATCACCTCGAGAAACTATCAGATCATCATGTTCGGAGGAGTCCCAGAGACGCAGCGGGTTGACGCATCAGGCACCATTATATTGAACCCGAAAAACAATGCTCTGACGCTTATGGTCGACAGCTACAGTGAATCGTCTCCAATCCGCTTGGAACCGCTGTCTGAAGAAGACAAAGCCTTACTCACAAAATACTTCAAGAACAAGAGTCTGCCAGAGCTACTGGACTTCTCGGAGGAAAACATCGCTCCTTCGATCGCGGGTAGAAGCGAAGCAAAGTTAGCCAGCCTTCTGACAACGGCAAGCCCTATCTGGATATCATTGGACGGAAAGACACCGATCTCCGGCGTGTTGAAGACCTTCTTCGCCGGGGACAAGCGGACCGCTAAGGGTTCGATATCGAGATGGTGGCCTGAACGCGTGGGGGTGGGAATGCATGGGATCGGAGAGTCAGCCTCAAGGGCCGGGTTGAGCTTCTATGTCGATCCTGAGAGCAACATGGTGATTTGGGGACTGCTGCCTCAAGCCGATATGGGCTTAGCTGTGGTAGAGGCGATTCACGGGCTGCCGAGCGAGCAGATGCTCCAGTTCCGAGAAATTTTAGTGCAGCAGAAGGTCACAGTTAGAATGAAGGCGACTGGAGCTAGATGGGCTCGGACAAGAATAATTGCTGACGCCAATCCACCTCAAAGCCTAAGCCGTTACCCGTACCCCTGTATTGCTGTAAAAGACCTTAGATGCTTCTCAGATCCGGTGGACATCACACGTTGGGATTTATTCATTCCATTCGGCGAGAAGGATGTTCCGGAAGATAAGATTGTTACGGTCTCTCGCGGCGAGAATGAGGAAGCGATAGCAGCGATCCGGAAGCTGGTCTCCTTAGCTTGGAGTCGGAGAATGGAGCATTTCAAAATCTCCCAAGAAGCGATCAAAAGGCTTGAGGTTGAGTCTATTCGCTTAATCAAGCAATATCGACTGGATGAGATCCCATTCATCCACAATGGAACTAAATGGCAGCTTCTCCGTTTGACCGCGTCGTTTGCCTTAGCCACATTAAGCACAGAGGACTATGAGAATTTCGTAATCGAAAATAGTCACATCGATATGGCAGTTGAATTTCTAGAGAGCCTTCTGGATATGTGGATGCTCCAGGAGTATAAGGCGGAAACCGAAGGTATCGAGCTCGACGAAATGAAATATCAGGAATTGAAGAGGTATCTCAGCGAAAACGAGTCCGCAAGGAAAGTATACCTGAGAGCCGTTGTCAGCCCTGCTGACGGACAATCTTTGAGCGGTCTACTAGACATGCCTTACGGCTCCGTCCGCAACATCCTGTCTGAATTAAAGACAAAGAATCTGATCGAGAAGCATGGCCGGAGCTACCGCGGCACAGTCATGGGTGTCCAATTGTACCGTAGGATAAGTGAAGAGAAAGCTCGGAAAGAGGAAGAGAAGACGAAAACGAGGTGACAAATGACACTTCCAGAGGTGTACCACTGTCAAGCTAAAATCCGGTTCTCATTTTTGGCTAAAATTTGTCATTTCGCTGAAACTATGTGTAAAATGTCACTTGTGACTAAGGAGGATAGTCGTTTGAAGCCCGAGGTTTTCAGCTACAAGGATCTTAGAGAGATGCCGATCGCTGACGTCCTTGATATACAATGTACTGTAGGTATTCCACCAGGTAAACCTCTTCCCATGCCGGAGGATGAGTTCAAGGTGCATCTTTCGAGGGTATTGTCACCCTTCCTAGGGGCTGTCTCCGAGGCTAGGCTGTTTTTCGGTATGCCAATTGAGAAAATCTGCTTCATAATGGCGGAAGCCGCACCCTTCAACCTTCTCGGCAACGCGGTAGAAGACGGCTTCAATATCTTCATCAACCCTAAGAATAAGATTCTGGATTACAACGCAATAACCTACGCCATAATCTTCCATGAGTACGCTCATTGGATTGACTTGACTGCTAGGGGTAGGAGAGATCGGCTTCAGCCATTAACCACGGATGAACTTCTTAATCGGAGAGATGATCCTTCATGGTGTGGTGAATGGCTCTACGATGAGTATCGCGCCAACAGCCTTCTCCCCTATGACATCATCAAAGATCTCAAGCTCATTGCAGCAGCAAATCTCCTAGGGAGAGACGGCGACGAGTTTTTCAGCAGAATGGAGGGGGCATATCCAAGACTCGTCTACGCCCAGATAAGCCAGAGCTTCGCCAATCTGGTTGACAACTATCTTCCTATCTATTTGAATGAAGTAGAGAAGCAGAAGCGAATCTTCTTAGCGTTGCTGCAGAACTCGTATAAGCAATGCCATAAGAAATGGCTCAGCGTCTGCTACAATATCCTGCATGCGAAGCCCGTCTATAAGCCTGCGTTTCCTCATGAGCAGATCTTAGTCGCCATAGCTGGATACCAGCTGGAGCCGCAAGAAGACTACAAGTTCATCGTGGGGATCTCTCCGATACCCATGAGCTTCATTGGAAAAGCCGATTGGAGTTGGATGGATCATATTACTTCGACATTGCGTGCTTCTGGCATAGAAATCTCAGCTTAATGGGGGGGTCTTGACATTGGGCATGTCCGAGATTTACTACTGTAATCAAGATGTCCTTGAGGCTCTATATCTGCAATGTAAGAATAGAGAGGTCTTTTTGAGAGGAACTGAATTTGTAAGCAGTCGTCCTCTCTCTGTTTCGAGCAGTGAAGAACTGAGAAGTCTCATTGAAAGATACGCTCAGAATAGAGTTTCCGGCGTATTCGCGTCCATCGAAGTCTTCTCAAATCCCTTGGATCCGTCAACAAGAACTTCCTGGGACTTGGCCATAGACCTTGACGGTGAACATCTGGATCATCTCAAGAAATGCGTTTTGAACGTGGCCGGGGTCCTTCAGATATTCAAAATCAGCTGCCTCAAGATCAAGTTCTCAGGCAGACGGGGATTTCATATTGTTATACCCGGAGCTGCCTTCGACATCTTCATGAATGACAGTGAGTTCATTGAGGCTTACCCGAATGTGCCCAGAGCCATTTGCAGATTCATCGAGGCGTCATTGAGACCCGATCAAAAGAAGATGGTTACCTTCGACTATGACCTGTATCAAACTAGAAGAGTTCTGAGGCTTGCATACAGCCTCCATGAGGAGACTGGATTGGTGAGCCTTCCTTTATCGCTCGACCAGATTTCCACATTCAAACCTGAAGACGCTCTACCATCCCGAGTTGAAATCGACTATAAATGGCTTAAGACCGATGCGAAGATCGGAGAGGCATGGGACCTCATGGAAGCTACCTCCAAGTGGCTCAAGCGATGTCGCGAAACTCCAGCGGTGAAGGTCATAAGGCATGGGTCCAAGGTGAAGAAGACTGGATGGAGAACTCGATGGATTGAACAGCTTCTTAAAAATCCTGTGGATGACGGAAGACACCGCATCTTATGGCTCATCGTAGCCCCATACCTCGTGAACGTCAAACATCTAAGTCCTCAGGAGGCTGAGCGGGAGGCATTGAACTATCTGGAGCAATGCGACAAAGTGAGACGTATCCAAGGCGGCCTCAGAGGTCTAGCACGGTATTATGTGAGACGTTCTGCAAGAATAGGATTGAAACCTCTCTCTCTGCTTACGATGAAAGAAAGGTATCCAAACCTCTATGCAATCATCCAAAAGACTTTGAAAATCTAGCATCGTGAATACTTTATCCATCTTTCGCGTGCAACCCTGGTCTCAACGAAGCCTGTACCTTGCATTATCATGAAACCGAAGCTAGCCTTCTGGGATCCTTCTTCCAAAGGTTTCCGGTATGAAAGTTACTGAGATCATTCGACTTTGGCACCAGATACTGCCCAAAATGACGCCATTTGACCAGTTTAGCCAAATGATCATAAAGCAAGCTAGTTGCGAAGGACAATCGATCACGAGGTTTCTGTGCTGTTATTAGGCCTCAAAGAAAACCCAGATAACCCTGAAGGCCAGCGGGCATCCCTGTCAGAACCTCTTTAGGGCGAAATCATCCGTTAGTATTCTTGCAATTCTCCTATCCTTCGTTCTTCTGAAACATTCTTTGAGCAAGGTTACTGCATCTTCCTTTGAGATGTATCTTGGATTCTTTCGAGTAGAAATGCCAATGTAACCCGCGTCATCGTATCTTTCCGGCTTTCTGGTGAAGTCTATGTCAAGTGAGGGGAGTTTGCTCACTAAGGCTCTGTTGAACTTTACAATATTCTTGCCACGATCAGGTAGCTTGACAGATTTGTTTCTCGATCCCTGAAAGAAATACACCCTTTGCCTGCCCCACCAGTCAGGCTTGTCATACTTTGGCTTATCTGACATCATGTATAGGAATCCGCAAACGTAGTACTGGCTATCGATGTTTGGATTCTTCGCTATGAAGAAAGCAAGTCTTCTCTTCTTGATCGCCCTTCTACTCGTGGCGTATTCATAGTCCTTGAAAAGATATGCGCTTGCGCAGCCTAGCCGCCAATCGGCATTTCTTCCCTCATAACATTTCTTCGATTCGTGGCAGCAGGTTTCTTGAACGTCAGATTGCCTTTCTTGATTAGTACAGGGTCTTTCATATCCGTGCGGGTTCCAGTTATGGTTGATGAGTATGTGTCTGTCATCACCAGACGGTACGACGGGCGTGCTCCACCCTTCTGTTTTGCCTATTTTGAGTCGAGCTGTTTCAAACAGTGGAAGATTGTAATTCTCTCTTAGTGGTCTGCTTTCCTTCCAGTATTCTTCCATATCTTTGATCTCTGAGGGTTCAACCGGTTTCGCTGCTTCCCAGATCTTTTCGAAGAACGCGACAATCCGCTTCACAAGATCTCCATTCTCAATTACGACAGCAGCTTCAATGTTTGATCCCAAAGCTTTCAAAGAAAGATTGGGCGAACCCACGATCGCTCGATTATCAAAAATGAAAACCTTAGCATGCAGATTATCCGAAAGTTGCAAGCTTCTAACATTGCCTACTTCTGCTAGCTGCGCAACGCCTCTTGGATCGGTCGCGCCAATTGCAACATTTCTTCGATTAAAGTCTATAACAAACCTCACATCGCCCATTGATCTAATCTTTTCGTCGAAGACCTCGAAGCAGTTATTTCCTACATAGGGGGAAACTACCCAAATCCTCTCTTTTGCCTTTGCTGACAAATGCTTGACTTTTCGTAATAGCTTTCTATCCATCCAGTTGTAAACAAATTCCATAATTTTGATTTCAAGTTTGAGCTTATAAAAACTACCACGGACTTTATGAAGACATAGGCGTAGAGCCTCCTGAAGAGGGTGTGGAAGAGAAAGATTCGGAAAACTGATATCCCAGACTTCGTTCTTCTTCATCGACGACTGGGGAGAGTTATAGTCTTGGCGAGGATAACCTACGAGCGGATTAAGGATGAGGTGCGTAGAAAGCATGGAAAAAGTGTTGAACCCTGTTGGATCGCCGATGTCAAAGAAAGACATGGTTTGACAAGAGGACCCGCTCATAACAGAAAGCGACCGAGAGCCAACCCTTGCCCTGATAAAGTGAGACCACTCATAGAGGACGTGCTTAGACAGTTGGGTATGATTCCCTAGTGTGTTTTTCCACATTCTTATTCTGAATTTTTCTCTCTCTCAGGTTCCAACCGCTCTCTCGCTTTCCTCTAGCCTCGCTTCTCTCTAACAATTCGGCTAAAGTGCTCTTTAATTCGATGACTTCTATTGGGCATTCTTTCCAGTTGTGTTCCCAACATACGATTGTGTCGCATTGATTTGGGTCATGTTGGTGATTCTTGAAGTCTAGGCTCTTGTATTCAAATTCTATATCGATGGGCTCATATTCTGTTCTCCCGATTCTTCTTCTGCCGAAGGCGTCTGGGAAGCCTTGCTGTATGCCCTCAATGTATTCTATGCCAAGTTCCTTGTGATACTTGGCGAAGAGGAAGATTACGCCCTGCTCATTTACGGGCTCATAGACTAGATCAGGTATTTGGCTTCTAGGACCAACTATTCTCAACTTCTTCCTCTTCTCTTCCACTTTAGGTCTTACACCGGTCCTTAGAGCTTCTAAGCCTTTCTCGGTTATATCATAGAGCCCGGCCTTGGTTTCTCGAATGCAGCCCCATCGGACCAGCGGAGCAAGTCTACCAGCGACAACCGTTTTCGACAAGCTCAACTTGGCTGAAAGGTCTGAGCCAGTCTTAGACCCTTTCTTCAATTCATCTAGAATTTCGAGGTACTCTCTACTGAGCTTCTCCATAAGAAACGCCTCATAACTTAATGGTTGGGTAGCGGATATCATCTGGCATTCTAGTCCCATATCTATGGCCTAATAGCATGATCATCGAGCTCGATATTGTACTTGAGTAGAATATCCATATATGGATTATGAGTGCTCCATCAAGGATATGCACTCTGGACCTTTGAAGGCTCATTCTTGAGGCACTTGCATTTGGTTAAGAGATACGTCAACGTCAAAGTTCCAGAGGAACTAGCCAGAGAGATAGACAAACTGATAGATAAGAAAGTCTTGGGGTATAGAAGCAGAGCAGAATTCATCATAGAAGCGATAAGAGAGAAGCTCTCTTCTGTCCAGAGATATGGAAAAGCATAGTACATAGCAGATGCCCCATAATCTGTTGTCCGATTGGCGCGTTTTGATGAGGAAGACGGAAGGAAATTTGACTTGAAATTGGCATCCGCGCTTCCTTTTCTCGAGCCAAATCGGTAGCTTTCCAATATACTGCAAAGAGATCGAATTGACCCTTCGCTATCAGCCACGATAAAAGATCTGCTCTTAGGAAAATTGGCTGAGATACACTATCTGAATGAAGAAGAGAAGAAGGCGCTGGGAATCTAGTGCTTCTACCGCTCTAGCCACGTTGAACTTTTGTTCTCCCAAACCAATAAGTGCATCAAATGACTGCCTAAGGTTGTATTTCTTCGCAAGTTTAGACATCAAGCGACCTATATGCTAAGCGAATCGGGCATCAGGAGCGTATGTGCGGGTTTTCTGATGATGAGCTCCAGCCGTCCAAGTGTATCTGGGCTCTAGGAGACTCAATGGGTATTCTGTCAGGCGCTTGTGAATGTAACTTTGCTCGGCGTCAGACAGGTCGAAGGATTTCTCGATGATTCTGTCTGCCTTGGCAGAGAGTTCCCTGAACCTGACTATGTCTGGTGACTCGGGGTTCTCAGCATCGTCGATCATCATTACGATCTCTTCGTAGTTGACGGGTACTTCGAGAGCTTGGAGCTCTTTAGAACTTATTTCCGCATCTTCATCGTCTGGCAGTAGGTATGCAACCATTTTCAGGAGTGGGAGAGGGCCTTGAAGGAAGAAGATGCTCATGTTCTGATCCGCGTCGATTGTGGTCAAGGCGTCCCGTCCGTCAATCTTTGTTAGCGTGACGGCCCCAATTGCCGTGCCGCTCCATGTCGAGAAATCGAGTGGAAATATTGACAGACGTTTCTTATCAGCTCTCCTGATAGCTTCCTCAACGAGATCCCAGCGACGCTTAATTGTTGAAGATAGAGTTCTCAATTCTTTGGCTATTACGCCAAGTTCCTTCTCGTGTTCAAACATTGAGTCGGATATTGGCAAGCTTTCGACGGTGCGCCCGTAGAGAGTGCATCTTCTTCTAAGGAGAATCGTGGTTCGTAGAGACAAGTGGTGGATGAATCGTACTAAGGCGGAGTTCAAGTAAATATCCCATGGGAAGCTCTTGTGTTCAGATCTTGGCACGAAGATTATTGTCGAATCATTGAATGCAATCTCCGTGGGATTAAACATAGCAGCTATCGGTGCGACCACTATTCTGGGAAGCACGTATGCAATGTGATGAAGCCCGTCCAAATATCCCCAAATAGATTTGCTTTCAACATCATTCGGATTAATCCAACCCTCCGAGGCCGTACGATCCACATGGTAAGTCGCAACATCAGAACCCTTAAGCATCTGGTATGTGCCGCTTGCCTTTGATGGTCTAATCTTCTTCCCTGATCCGAGCTTCATGCCATACATGAGCGCTACATTGCTGACCTCTTCGTCTTCCGGGTTATTCTTCGTCTTCTTCCTGTGGGCGGAAATTCGTCTACTCGGAAGAGGCTGTGCGTATTGTGCGAGTTTGTCCTTATTTGACAACAGTTTCTCCAAGATTGGTACATCTTCCTCGCGGATCTTTGTTAAGAAGTAACCAAACGGATTCACAATGTTCTCTTCAAAGACTGATTGTCTAACCGAGTAGGAAGGAGCTTTGCTTATGTCGATGCCCCCGTTCTCGTCCTTGTGGGATGGATCGACGACTCGGACTGTGACTTTCCAGTCTGGCTGAGGGATCTCTTTCTGAACGACTACGAGCATTGGGACGATGTCTGCATCAAAGAGTCTGTAAGCGACTAGCTCTAAGTCAATGAGATGAATTATCTTAAATTTGAGCAGAGCTTGCCTCAAAGCAAGGGCCGCTCCCGAGTTGGCGAACCCCAGAGACAAGACGAAGCCAAGGATTCCCTTGTCTTCCAGCCACGCGGGCATAGCATCCTCGCCTAACTCGGTTTTTCTCCTACCTCCGAGCATGGCCCTTTGAACGAAGAAGAATGCTATGTCGCTGTTCCTAGTGTCAACAGGAGAATAGAAGGCTCTCCAAGGCCCCTTGTCTTTCAGCCGTTCGTTGCGGATGTAGGGTGGGTTGCCGACAACGAAGCGATACTTTGAATCGCGAGTTAGCGTGGCCTCGCGTTCAAGCGGTGCTGTTACTGCTTCCCCAAGAGTAAGTTGCGGATCATATTCGAGAGAGTTCAACCCTCCGTACACTTGTAGCTCTGGGAGTTTGTGTTTTTGATCGGGCTCCAAATACGGGAAAAGGCTCCAAAGAACCTGAAGCTGTGTGATGAATGAGGCGAAAACATTGATGTCCAATCCGTGAATCAATTCGAGGCTCGATTGTATTGCGTTCTTGGATGCGACACTTCGTGAAATCATCTCGTCCACAGATTGCTTTAGGGCTTGGACAAGAAACGATCCCGAGCCGCAGGCTGGATCTAGAAGACGCTCCGGTTCTTTGCCGAAGCCAGTTTCATCTAGAATGAACTTGACGATAGGGGGCTTTGTGTAGTATTCTCCAAGCTTCTTTCGTCGGGGCCTGTCTAGGAATGCCTCATAGAGGTTTCCCAGAATGTCGCCAGAAATCTCTTTGAAATTGAAGGCATTTAGTCTGTAGAAAATTCTTTCCAGTATCTTTGCGAGTTCTCCGTCGCCTTCATGGGCCCAGTCGAATATACTTTCCTCGAAGAGCCGTGCATAGACCTGTTTCGCGTCCTCGTAGGCGCTCCTGAGGAGCCAGCGGTAGTCGTCCTTCAAGTAAGTATAGAACCTGCGAAAGACTTTGATTCCGCCATTCGAGATCTTGCGCGTAGTAAGACCATGGTCTTCTGCAAACCTGATGAAGATAATGCGCGAGAGCACAAGGGAGGCGGCTTCAGTTCCGAAAACATCGGAGACGTATCTAGCAGCTTCTTCTGAGTCTGTCGGGGTCTGTTTCCCAACCTGCCTCTCAAATTCGGGCAGCACAACTTCCACGAGGCGGATTGCATTCGCGTGTTTGGCTCTCAGCTTGACCTCTCGAAGGCGCAACGAAGTCTTAGAATTTTCCCACCCTTTCAGTGATTCGAATTCAGACAAGAACTTGGCGTATTGCTCTTTCTCACTTTTCAATTTCGCAGACGCATAGTCCATCAATTCGCGGCCGCAGACCTTCAGGGCGTCATGGAATCTCTTCTGGTCTTCCGGAGATGTGACGCTCAAGTAGCCAGTGGGCGCTAGCCCCTCTCGGAAATCTCTCAAGGAATGTTCGCTCACAGAGTTGTCGTAGCTGAGAAAAGCCAAACTGTTGGGATCGTTGGTGTCTGTTAGGTTTCGGACATCAACCTCATCGAGCTTTATGATCCTTGCCTCACGAAGGTCAGGCAAGTAGACCGCTAATGTTCCGGGGTCTATCAGCAACGCATACACAGTGTCTGCGGTGACGTATCTTTGAAGCTGCGACTCAAGGACCTCTTTTCTCGCCCGCGAATCTCGAAAAACGCCTCGTTCCCGCTTGACCTCCGCTGATATCCAGGCTATCTGAAGCTTACTCGTCGAATCCTTACTTATGACTGTAACATCTGGAATTCCCTTCTTCTGCACCGTGTTGATCTTCACCGATTCTCGAGGATACCCCAAGACCTCAATGAAGAACTCTTTGATGTAGAAGTAGAGGTCGGGCTCACTTTCCCCGCTCCATTCTCTCAGCCTTTCTAGGGCAGCTTGAGCTTTGGTTAACAACCCGCTCCCCTTTTGGAAGGATTTTCTCACTCTTTTCTTGATAAAACACCTATGCAAACATCGCTTGATATATCTGATGTCTGCTTCTATCTTCTTAAGCTTCCTTTCATACTTCTTCCAATGCAAGCAAGAATCAGAGCAGTCACACCACAATGCAAATTCAAAAATCTCGCGAAAGAAACGGGAAACGCTCAGCCAATGGCCTGAATGTATAGCATTCTGGACTGAAAAAGCGTCAAACGATGATGAAGGGCCAATGGTAAACTTCTAATACTTAATTCGTCCGAGCAATTATTGTGGCCTTATGTCGCTGGAAGTTTCTCTTAAGGACCTGAGGCTTTTCTACGGCGAGTTGGAAGATGGTCAGGAGAGCCAGCAGAAGTTCCAACATTTCATCAAGCAGGAGAAATGGGGTTTAGAACATTTTGATGCATGGTTGAATGAGTCAATCAAGAATAAGTTACATAAGGAATTTCAAGACTTGATCGTCGCACTGGGACGCAAACTGGGATTTGACATTGAATTTGGATGCTACAAGGCTATACCTGGAAGAATACCCTTTGATGGGATTTGGAAAACCGCTGATGGAAAACACATCATAATTGAAGTCAAGATGGGAACGTGGGTAAGCATTGATGTGTCTCAGCTAGGGGAGTATTTGGATAGAATAGCCAAGGAACGAGGCATTTCAAGCATACAGGTGTACGGATTGTATGTGGTCGGTGACGAGGGAGAAATAAAGAGTCTAGCAGATCAAGTTAGGGGAAGCAAGTATGCATATGATGTCAGAATTATCTCATATGGGGACCTATTCGTCCTTGCTAAGATGCGCAAAGAATTAAGCTTGGCTGATCATCAAGTAGCTCGGCTTCTATTGCCTATTGATGCTGTAAATGTGGGCGAGCTTGTCCAACTGATCAATTCCTTGCTCAAGGCAAGGGAGTCAGAACTTTCTATCGCCCGTGAAACACCTACTCTGAGGCCGCTTGAGCTTAAGGAAGAGGAACTGCCGATCTTAACAAGGGAAGAGATGGCTAAGCTTCCTGACGGAGAGACTATTCTTTGTCCTTCAAAGCCTGACGGTGTCCGATTCCTTCTTAAGTATAATGCTTGGGGATTTGTTCGGTTGACCCGCGAACCCAGGTATCTAGCCCTTTATGTATCCGCTCCTATTGCCTCGATAAGCTATCTTGCTGAAGTTGACAGAATAGTGGATCCAAAGAGTCCAGATTCGCCTGTCAAAAAGCCCGAGGATTATGAAGGATACGAGGAGGGAAAGAAGCTCATCTTATTTAAGCTCGGCTCACTTCGCCGCTTGGCAGAGCCGATTCAACGTGGCTCCATCATTCCATACGGACCACGCTATTGTAGGTCAAAGGATCTAGCTAAAGCTAGGACTACCGACGATTTGAAATAACCGGATCGAAGTATGTCGGGGGCGTCAGGATACGGCAAGTAACACGAATGGCGAATTGGTCTCTTACTTCCAGCCCCAGTAGTCTTCTTCCGCTTCGTAGACCTCTTCGCAGTCTGAGCATACGCCCAGCGTCTTAATCACTCCGTCGGCTACAGCGCATTGTTCACAGTACTTCTTTCCACACTCACCGCACCCATACAGCTCCTCATCCCCCACCTCAGCGCCGCAGCCATCACATACGCCCAAGTAGGTCGGGCACCTCCACCCATGCATGATCGCAGGGAAATCATTCTCATTTCGTCTAAGTGCGTACTTGACTGAAGCGCCAAAACGGGCCTACTCTATTATAATCTCAACGTTTTCTTGTCAACATCGATGCCTAGCTCTCTCTCAAGCTTTTCAAGTTCCTCTCGGGTTAATGTTGGTTCGCTAAACTTCTTGCCAACTCCATCTGCCCACGATCGAATTTTCTCCATATCAAGGTTATCTCGAAAGTTGATTCCTAGAAATCTAATGCGTCCTCCGAAGGCTTCAGTTGCAACGGGTTCTATGTGAGGATATTTTGCCAGAACGTCTTTGACAAATCTCTTTGAGGCTTCATCGTAGCTCCTGGGGTCTCCAGCAATCCTGGACGAAACAAATATTGCGACTTTCTTCCCTTCAAAACTCTCCTCCAAGAACCGTAGAGCCACCTCAACCCATTTTCCATCAGCGACATCACTCCCAACGATTACGTTCCTGTATTTTTCAAGATTCGGTGATGGGTTCTCCTTGAGATTGACTACATCGACTTCGAATCCGTAGTTGTCTCGCAAAACCTCCGCAATCTCCGAGGCAGCTTCTGCAGTCGCACCCATTCTATTCCCGTACGCTATCAGGGTCCTATTATCGGGCATCAGATTCCACCGAGTGAAATTGGTGACCCAAACCACCTTATAGTGTTTACCGGTGTGCTTGCTCAGTGCTCTTGGGAGCCTGACAGTGTGAATGTGCTGGCAATAGTGAAGCGAGCGACTTTCCATCCGCCAAGGACGAGGGTCACCCTATTGCTATTCGTACTCTTCCTCGAGTATGATCCTTCTTGCGTGAACCTTCCTTCTCTCCGTCACGTCTGTAGTTCCCTGTTCCTCCACCATATACGTAGATTCCTTTTCTTGATCTTGAAGCCAAGGAGGCTCCTCCCTACGGCTCTCGTGGTAAACTGGGCTTAAGGCTTGCATCCCAAGCAAATCTAAACGCTCAAGAAAACCTGTAACCCTTCTGATTCTCGATGGAGAAACATCTGTCTCAACGGTAGCTTCTTCCTTGGAACTTCCCCATATTACACCCGTCCCACATCTCCGGCAGAAACCCTCACTACACATAATTGGATACCCACACCTTCCTATTCTGTTAAGTTGTCTTCACGTCCTCTAGCTAATTCTCGTATTGAGAATCTACAGACATTGTCGACAGTTCAATATATATCATCCATTTCTTATAGTGCAGACACAATATGACGCTAAAACAAAAAGAACCCAAAGCGTTTCCTTGGAAAAGGGACGCTGGACTAGAAGCCGAAGCAAAAGAGTTAGAGGGTCTCGACAAATTCGTCGAAAATGATGTGGTTTTCCTTTTTGGCTTCCGATTCGGAAGGCACGCCAAACACTTAGAGCATATTGACATACATTGTCGTGGCAAATATCCTGATGCACTTCTCGTCAACGAGGACACGAATGAAGTGATGAATGTTGAATTTGAAATCATAAGCTCAAACTTCTTAAAGCATGGACACGACCCCAAGGTTTGCGATTTGATTGTCTGCCTTGTACACGACTGGAAAGATTGTCCAATCGATGTCTATGAACTAGTTAGGGATGAACTTCATAAAGCAAGAAAGGAATAAGCCTGAAACCCTCTTTCTTTTTGATCTAGTGGTCTTCCCGGGCTTTCCGTATGGTATGAGTTCGAGCCATTTGTTACTTCCGATACCGTCTGCGATTCCAGAGGCTTCGGCGGGGGTTCTACCTTCTAATGCTTGATGTGCTAGAATGAACAAGATGAAACTCAGATCTCTTTGCGAGGAAAACTGAAGCCTGATAGCTATTACTTGCCACACGATCGAGACTAGTTTCAGCCTACTCTCAACCTAATGAAATTCATAGTCATAGAGTTGGTTGAGCTGGTTTCCTATGCCAATGTGGTGTGCTGACTGCGAGTACCTTCGAACTGTAAACGATCCTCGATCACTCATGCCCTTCTGTATCCACTACTGGAAGCAAGTCTTGCTAACAGGCACATGCCCAGAATTCAAACACGCGGAACCCTTCCCTTCCACAGAGCTCAGCATCAGCGAAAGGAAAGCCTACTGGGAATGGAAACAGAGAAAAATCAAAGACTACTCCAGCCTAGGCCTATAGCAACAAGAAGATGGAATGTTAATGCTATCCTTGCCGACTATCATGTACAAAATCATTGAGACAAACAGATTTTGCTGACAGTTTTGTTTTCTTCGACAGCAGGCTATTACCAAACTTCTCTTTACACTCGATGCAGAATCGTCGTGCATGCAAGGAGTGGAGAAATCTATCCTGCATGGCTTCCATGAAGTAGTACTCACTTGGGAAAATCACCTTGCCACAACAACTACATTGATGGGTTGTCCTAGCTTTGACCTTCTTCAGATACTTGAATTGGTTATATTTCATGGTTGTCTCTTGGCCACAGAGAATTAAAATTATCCATATTTCTTACGGATGGCTTTTAGCTTTCCTTTCAAAACTCCGAAATCTAATCCAACTTCGCCAAGAAGGCCAACTTCCGTACGTGTAAAGCTCAATTGCATCGCGTTCAAACGCACACAGAAATCCTTGAGAACAAAAGGCATCACAATATTGTCGTTCAGGGGGCTCATCAGGAACTCTATTAGATCGGTAGCATTACCCAAATACTTCTTTGACCGAGAATCTGCGTAAGAGCCTATGGTCCCAAGAGCCGCTGCGATTGTCATAAGCTCCTTCTCGCAGCACCTCGCTTTCTGCGATTCAGGAGCATCACTTTCCAATATTGAAAGGATTCGCTGACTTGCTACCTGGATGCGTTGTCTTTCCTCCAGAATTGCAAGTCTCTCTCTTTCAGAAATTTCAGACAAGGATGCTTCCTGACTTTCAACGCTTATGATGTTGACTCGCTTTTCAATTGCTGTTTGATCTAGTTAAGATTTCTGTACATAGTACGCCACACACACGGATTTATTCGGTGAGATCAGGAAATGAAAACAGAGAAGAATCAAGGACTATTCCAGATTAGGAATATAATGACATGAAGATGAAATAGTTTCAGGTGCCTTAAGCCTTTTGGTCTCCTGCGCATAAGCGTTTAGGTTGGGACCTGTGAAGCCCCATTTGTTGAGGATGGCCGGGCGAGATGAAGCCCGGATAAAACCTGTTTTTGTTAGAGATGGAAAACCGATTCCAGTTTGGGAATTGGTGAGGTTAAAGGGATCCCAGAAGATCGGGACTGCGAGATCCAGTTCGAGATCGGAAGCAGCAAAGAAGGCTTGGAGAACTATCAGACGAAAGCGAGGCTTAGAGTAGGCCATGAGGTGGCCCAAATTCCTCTTCTCCCGGGACCGGATGAAGGTTATACAGCGATTCCTCGAGTACCAGAAGAAACAGAGGAAACGAGTGAAACTCGGCGTCTTCGAGCTGGCGCTGCTCATCGAGAAGGCTTGGACTAGCGGCCTCGACAGTGAAGAGATCGATGTCTCCCTGAACTACTATGAAGCTAAACGTGAGTTGGAGAAGAAGAGCCGTGGCTGTTAGGCGTAAGACTCTGATCAGAAGGTCAGGAGTCGAGTGGACCGACTACAACTGCAACATCTACCGCGGCTGCGCTCATAGCTGCAGATACTGCTACGCTCGGTTGATGACGAAACGGTTTGAGCCTAACCCTTTCGACTGGCGAGATGTCAAGATTGTTGAGAACGCAGTTGAGCTAGCGAGACGAGATGTCAGGGCCCTCCGTCCTGGGCGGATCATGTTCTGCAGCATGACCGATCCATATCAGCCGATTGAGGCTGAGACAGAGTTGGCGAGAAGAGTTCTCGAGGTCTTACTGGACTCACCCTTCCACATCTTAATCTTGACTAAGAGCCCTCTTGTAAGTAGAGACTACGATTTGATTCGTGGCTATGGCAACGTAGAAGTGGGTTTCACCATCACGTCTCTGGAAGACATTCCTTTCTGGGAGCCCTATGCACCAGGCAACACCAAGCGCATTGAAGCACTGAAGAAAGCTCATGAAATGGGCATCAAGACTTTCGTGAGCATAGAGCCTTGGATACCGGACGTAACCCATCCGCAAGCGATAATCGAGAAGCTAAGGGATAGCGTTGACCGCTTCATCATCGGCAGCATGCAGTATTGCGATGTTCCCAGATCATTCTATGCGAAAAGTCTACCAGATCTGATTTCATGGTTGAAAGAAAACAAGATAGATTATCATCTGAAGAAAGAGTTGAGATCCTGCCTTCCACATGGAAGAGAAACGTTAACGTAAACGTTCCTCTTCGGATACGTACGATTAGGTAGTTTGAATAATCATCTTCTGATCAAGCTATCTTTGATCGTAGCCGGTTGATGACGCCAATTGATTGATCGCAAACATTGTGCTGCGCAATCCTTAGCCGCTGGAATAGGTTTTCAGATTTGAAATTCATAACTGCGGTCTCACTGGCCCTATCTGCGGATCGGATGTCCACCGATCTTCCTTTAAGAAGAGCTTCGAATTGAACGAATTTTGTGTCTATGGTTGGATTTCTATCTTCCAGCAGCTCTCTTGGACTCTTGCCTCTAATCAACGCGTCTTCGAGGGAAACTATATCAATGAATTGGTCGTCGAAGAACATGCGGTATTTCATGTCAGAAGTATCCTCTTGAAGCTCTCTCGCAACCTGCTCACGAGCTATTCGATTCGCCGGACTCTCACACGCTTTTCGGAGCTGATTGTAGTAGCGCACCTGCGAAACAAGACCTCTTAGTAGTTCTCGAGTTTTTCCATCAACAAGAAAGTATCGATAGTGTCGCATGACTTTGATAATTTCGTCCAAGTTAAGTGTATCAAGTTTCTCCGCATTTTCCATAGTTCTATTGACCTCTGCAAACAAAGGTCCGAAGACAATATCAACCGTCTCCTTCTTTAGCGTCTTCTTCCACATTCGCTCTTGAAGGATCAACGATGCAAAGAAAGCTGGGACAGCTCCAATGATAGCTCCGACGACGACGTCGAGCAGATCCATTCTCTATCCCTGCATCTTATGGTCTTTTCTAAGGCTTTCTAGTTTTCTATCCTACTGAAGCACTATTTTGATAGCGGGTTTGATCAAGAGCGAACTTGAGAATTAACTCTGGCTTGAGTACTTGTTTCCAAAGCTGATACTTTCGGTTATCTCTTTGACTCAAGTCAGCGTCCGTTACTTAAAGCTCATGCTCGGTTTCAATGAAGTCAGAGTTTATGTTCTAGACGATCTTCTGAGACGACTCGGGAAGGACTGTGAGGTATGCATCTACGGTCCAGCTAAGAGACGCTTCTTGACGAATGAATGCTGCAAGTGCATAGATCGGGCTGAGAGGCTGGTCCACCTCATCGTACCGGACCCGAACTACGTATCAAACCCTGAGAAACTCGACCACTGGCTGATACGAAGAAGCTCTTCCTAAGATTCCTCAATGAGAGAAGGCCCTATCGAGAGTCGATTTCAAATGCATGAGTGTTCCGACTGCGAGTACCTTCGAACCGTAAACGATCCTCGATCATTCACGCCATTCTGCATCAAACATTGGAAGCAAGTCCTATTGACAAGCACATGCCCAGAATTCAAGCATGCTGAACCCTTCCCCTCCACAGAGCTTAGCCCCGGCGAGAGGAAAGCCTACTGGAAATGGAAACAGAAAAAACAGCTCGAGAAAGCTTCGAGCCTAGACCAGCGGTGACAAGAAGTAGCCAGATGAAATCCGTTCTGGACGTTGCGCGTTCAAAATCCCGGTTTTTAACTCCAATAGTTACCCGAAATAGCTTCAGTTCCGCGATTGAAAGCTTTTAAACTATAGTTCAACACTCCTAAGAAGTTCCCCGAGTTTTTCAATGAATCTTTGAGGAGAAACCTTTGCTTCTTGCATCGCAAGCTGAGCTGCTATCAGAGTTATAACCAAGGTGCCTCTAACTGGTTCACTAAATCTTCGGTGGAGAATCACTTCTACTGACGTCCCCTCGGCCTTCGGGTGAATCATTGCTCGAGGTATTTCTTTCGTTCTAATCCTAAACTTAAGACCGTCACTCACTAAACTCGGATATCCGACTTGTTTGAGCATATCGTTCACTGCACCTGAAACAGTTTGAGTCCATTGAAACTCGCGTTCTCGTCTTTTGACTTCCTGCCGTTTGTCGAGTCTCTTCCGGATATCGTGACCAATAGATGTTTTAGGAATAGCCTCCGGGACAATTTCCCTAGCCAACACTTCGGGGAGGTGCTCAGGATTAACCCGTTTGAAAACCTCTTTCCACAGGGTTTGGTATGCTTCATCGGACTCAAAGAAGCTGTTTCTATCTATGTTGAGAGACTGATCAAGACCCTCGTCCACGTACAATTCAGCCGTGAGTTGGTGAAGTATTATTGGGCTTGCCGCATATATTTTCGAAAAAGCGTTTTCGTATCCTCCTATTCCTATATTCTTGACTCGTAACATTACACCTCGCAATATCCACGGAACCAATCTCTTGATCTGATGATAGTAGTAGCCCAAAGCCTTTAGTTTGCGTCCGTCTGGCAATTTCTCATCAACCTCAATTTCATAAAGCTTGTAGTCTTCCCCCTTTTTTTGCAGATTGTCCGATATGTGAGGAAGGAGAATTGGTTTGAAGATCTCCATGCCGTTGACAAATACTCTAAAATTGAAGCTGCTCAATCTATCGTTGATTCTGCGTATCACCCTAGAGTTCTCGTAGCCTCTTATAGGCCCGCCGGCCAGATATCTAACAGGAGTAAGCAACCCAAGCTCAAAGATGAATCGCCCATATCCAGAGATGTACTCTAACCGCTTGATCTGTTTTCTATCAATCCAATCTATAAATTCCTTGTAGGATGAGGCCTTCGCAAAATCGAAAGAATAGTTCGGGTCAGACGCTTCTACTGCTAGTTCTCTTGAAAAGGGCTCTTTGATGTCGCACAGAATTATCTGAGTGAAAGTCTTGCTAGACTTTCGGTCCTCTTGAAACACTTTCACATTACCAATTGTAAGTTTGTCAAGGGTCTCATACATCTTAATCTTGTCGTAATATGGGCTCAGATTGACTTCGGCTCTCATAGTGTAATCTTCGTCTTGGGGGGCGGAGATAAAAGAGAACGTGTTGCTGGCTTGACCTGCGGAGAGTAGCCCGATGCCTATTCTTCCTACGATAGGGCGATCCCTAGAAGTAAGCTCCCCTTCAAGCTTCTTTATGCTCGCCCCAATATGAGTCAACGAATACTCAAAATCGTCAGTGTTTATACCCACTCCGTTATCTGTAACAGTGATCCTATGCACTAGACGCGAGAGTTGATCAATATCGATATTAACATCGACCTTAGTTGCGTCAGCATCAAAAGAGTTGCTCAACAGTTCCTTTATGGCATTAGCGGGCGTTCTGTAAATTCCGGATGCAATAGACTGCAGTATCTTTGCGGCCACTCTCATGTCGAAAGTCTTTACCAAATTTTCAGTTGACTTGGCCTGCATCCCTACCACCTCTCGTAGGCCAGAAATCCTTCACCGCTCCCTCTACCGCATACAGATAGATACCAAACTCAGACTCGTTGACTTCAGTGATAGATTTCTGAGCGTGCGCATGATATCCGCCAAGTCCAGCAATGGTCTTGAAAACGTCAATTCTTCTGCATATGCTACGCCTCTTTATCTCGAAACGAGAACTGGGTTTGCATTTCGATTGAAGTTGTTCGACCTTTTTAAAGGGTCTGTCGGCCTTGCAACCTAGTTCAAAAAGAAAATCGTCTAACACGAGTCTAACTGCGCACGCTCCCGCCTTGTGAGCTTCTTCACTCAGGCAAATGTAGGCCTCTGTGATGATGTCTTTGATATAGGAGGGCACCTCAACATATTCGTCGATATTGCCGGTATCCCGTGTTTCTATATCAATAATCATTCCTTGTCGCACTTTTACTGTATTTTTATGGCCGTTTTGACAAGAAACAGATTGGGTGACTATATGTCGCGGATGAAAAGCTGATACGTCAATTGCCGTTCGAATACCACATTTTCCACAGGTAAAATGTCTTATTCCATCTTGATTTATCATACCTTCATATACTGTTAGATATCTAGTAAAGTTTAACTGAAACAGGTGGATAAGAGAGCGTTCCTATAGATTTGCACGACAGGTAAGCAACAAAGCCTCTCCAAAGTCTTTTTTAGACCAGTTGATACCACATAAAGCATATGACAAATTCTAGACAGATTCTGACATCGACTCTCCTTCAGATGGATAGAGAACATGGGATTCCTAAACTATCGATGCCAGAATCAGCCCATCGCCTAGATCTCAGAATTGCTGAAGCCACCGCCGCTCTAAAACACGCAATATCCAAGGGCAAGGATAGGTGGCTCATCACCTATTCTGGAGGAAAAGATTCTACAGCCTGTATCGTGCTTGCACTTGAATTGGCTAAGGAGGGAATAGTGGAGCCCCAAAGTATTGATATAGTATATGCAGACACAAGATTGGAGATTCCACCGCTTCGTGCAAATGCCATCGATTTTCTAGAATTTGTAAGCCACCGCGCGAAAGATCATTCGTTGCCTGTGAGTTGTCACGTCGTACAGCCGGATATCAGCCAGAGTTTCTGGTTCTGTATGCTAGGAAAGGGATATCCTCCTCCTCATCAAAGATTTAGATGGTGTACTCATCGGCTCAAAATTCTGCCAGCACGAAAGCTTATCAGATTGCCGGCAGGCTCTTCCAATATCTGCGTAATTACAGGAGTACGATTCAATGAGTCGCAAAACAGAGACCATCAACTTAGACTAACCTGCAGAAGAGGAGGGGAATGTGGTCAAGGCCTTTGGTACTGGTACAGTGACAGCTTGGGCGTATCGTATCTAGCGCCGATCGTAGATTGGAAAGAGTGCGACGTATGGGACTACCTGACCTTGTTGACCAATGGATGGCCGGTCCAAAGGCTTTACGAACTCTATCATAGCGGTAAGAGCCTGCGCTTTGGTTGCTGGATGTGTACCGTAGTTAGACAAGATCGAACGATGAAAAGGCTAACTGGGCTTCCCGACTTGGCCTATTTGACGCCTTTGCTTGAATTTCGAAACTGGGTCTTGCAAGTGACAAATGTTTCTCTCAATCCAGATTGTAGACTGGTGAAGGATAACTGCCCTAGGGGACTTACCTTGGAAACTAGGAAAAGAATATTCGAAAGATTAATGGAGGTTCAGAATCAAGTGAGAATGGATCTTATCTCTCCAGAAGAAAAAGAGGCGATCATAAAGAAGTGGGCTGAAGATGAATGAGTCCAGTGCCGATTATTGCTAACCTATAAATGCGCTTGAGTCTTGCATGCTACTCATTTTCGAGACTTTGTCAAGTCAAGCAAGAACAAAAGCGTGCACCAAAGAATTCGGGTGTCACTTACTGAAATCGAAGAAAGACTCTTTCAACTGAGCCGATCCAATGGTGAGACTGGAATTTAACAGAAACCTATATTCTGCAAGAATCCATTCACATATTGTGACGAACGAGGGCGATATCGTACTTGAAGAAGGAAGTATCTGTGAGGGTGGGCAGAAAACGAGGCAGAATAGACGAGATGACTGAGAAGAAGGCGATTGAGATCGAGAGAAGCGGAGACCCCAATAAGATATGTTGGGCATGCAGGAAGCTGAAGGCTAGTCGAAAGCGGCACAAGATACTGAGAGTTCACGATTGGGATGTCAAAAAGGCTCGTAAGATAGCTTCCAAAGTGAGTCCTTCAATTAAAGTTCGAAACCTTTCAGGAAAATAGCTATGTAGCAGCCAGTTCAGAGGGTTTCCTCCACTTTCTTGATTAAGGCTTCAAGCTCAGGGTCCCGCGTCTGCCTGTAGATCGGCTCGAATCTCTTGAGAGCTTGAGCCAACTGAACCTTAGCCTCATGCTTGAACTGAGAGTCCTCGGTTCTCTCAAGGTTATTACCTTTACCCTCTACAAGCTCTCCGCATGACGATCAAGATTAGAGTTAAAATCAATTATAGCGGAGGATGATATTCCATAGGTTTTCAAAGTTTTTGAATATTGAGAAATTGAAAAAAAATCTGGCTTGAAAAGCTTCTGATGATTCGAGATGGGGCCTGACACTATCGGCATTTCAATGAAGCGGTAGCCTCATCCCCCATATTCCCCTACAATCCCTATTCCGCTGATTTTTCAATTTTTTTAAAAAAATCTAGCCATTATGGGGTATAGATCAAGCTGGAAGAGGAGATTCGGAAGTACAATCGCCGGAGAGGCGATCTATCTAGAATCGCTGAGTAAGCCTTCACCCTATGGCTGGAGAAACAGAAGGAGAAAGAGAGGAGGCAGAAATCCTAGGCGACGGAGAAGGGCCCTTAACCTTAATAAAGCTTCAGCGTCAGAGCGCGAAGCCGCGCACAAGCAAAAGCGCTAGGGGACCTCCAATCAAGATCCTTTGGAAAGTAGTCCCCTATGCGTAGAACGCCCTTGATATTTTGATCGAAGGGACCTCTAATCACATTAGGGTTGAAAAGAAGGCCCTTAAACTACCCTAACCTTCCAGGGGACTACCAACGGGCAGGGCTGAAAAGTAGTCCCCTGCTGCCAGAGGCCCTACAATCATATGACTGCCCAACTTCCCAACACTGTCCAAGCTTCCCAACCCTTCACGCGAAGAAAGGAGGCTTAGGAGGTTCAGCTAGATTGTCAGGTTGACCCAGATTGACTGTCAATCTGGAAGCTGTTTTTTGCTCAAAATCAAGCGTATTTTCACTGGTTTCAGCCAGAATGACAGGTTTACTAGGGGAGGATAGAGTTTCTACACTGCATGTTGTTTCTATGCCAGTTAAAGGATCTATTAGAATAGGGGTGTATCCCCGTCCGGTCATTCTGTCATTCTGGCGTTTCAGTCTATTTTCATACTTGATTTTGAGCTCAGAGAAGGAAACAGGTTTACTTTCAATCTGAGGTAAATCTGAAGACTGGAGAGCGTAGATTTTCAGTCCACGCGCTGCCCTTGAATATCCTCTCGGAGAAAACTACAACTTCAGCGTAGATTTTGGCTCTGGCATCTTCAATCCTTTTATCGATATAGGGGCTGGGAAACCTGGGAAGTGTTGGGAAGTTGGCCAGGAGGCTACGCCTTCGTTTTAACAGAAAAAAATAAAATTCTAGCTTTATGGGGCCTCTAACCGATATAGCTGAAAAGTAGTCCCCTAAACTACGGTAGGCTTCTAGGGGACTGCTAACCGGTATGGTTGAAAAGAGGCCCCTTTTTAGGTTTGAAAAAAAATTATAGGCAGATTACGGTTCCGGTTGGGATATGGCAGATATCCACGAACGATCTCCCATCTGGAAAGACGCCGAAATAGATGGTTATTTCCGAGTTCAATCTTCTGAATTCCGCAGCCATCCCCGATCGCCAAGATATCATTATGGTATTCCTTGACGTGGAGTTTTGAGGCGGCTGAATCCAATATAAGGCAGATGAAACTATTGTCCGTTCGTCCAGAATTGTCCAGGATGGACATTCGCGGACATGAGGACGTTATCCTTTTCAGGGATAGTAAATAAAGCACAGGGATAGCATCTGCTATAGATAGCAAATGCTATCTGAGAGTGTTCAATGATAGCGAACATATAAAAAGGAGATTGAACGGCTAGGCTTCGGAGACTATAGTCTAACCAGCCTATAGGCAACTCAACGGAAAACGCCAAGTTTCGCTGAGTTCTTATATATCGTTAACCCATGGACCCGTTAATCGTCCCTTCCAGGGATACTACAAAAAAACTGAAGGGATTGTGCCAGGGGACCTCTAATCCCCAAGGGCCTTCTAATCACGATCCTTGCGTGCTCAGACGTTTCCTGACAAGACATAGGGTGATGTAAGTTATCACGCCGATCAAAAGGATGTACGTTCTATTAGGAAATTCCGGGATAGCTATAGGTGTTGGAGTTATGATTGAGCTAGGCGTTGATTGATGATCGATATAGAGTGTAAGTCCGGTTCCCAACGAGATCTGCGTATAGAACCAGTCTCCTTTGAAGAGCTTCCGATATTCTTGTAACGACCTAAGAGAGTAATCGAAAGAATACTTCGTTATCTCCGTGTTTTTCTTCACTTCATATATCAGACCTCCAAGATTTATTTGCGTCGTTTGAGATCTACATCCTAGGGAAATTATGATTCTCTGGTCATTATCGGCTTTAATCCATAGATTAAAGATATACAATCCCTCTGGGATAGTCGTATCAAAGTCTGCTTGAATACCAAAGACGTAAACTTCACTTCCTCCAGTCGTTTCTGCTTTGATAGGTTTTCCAGTGTTTCGTGTTGGCGGGTTGTAGTCTAGTGTTCCTGACCAATCCCAGCTTTTTCCAGAGTGTAGGTAGAGTATTGAGTTCTCGGCACCGATCGCTTGGCTTACCGTTGAGAATACCAACATCGCAACGAAGAGACTGAAAACAAGCGCTAGCAACAGTTTCTTACCTATATTCAATCCAAGCGCCTTCTAATCACTATTTTGCCATTGCTGAGTTCTCTGCAGATCTCCCAGCCTTCATCCAGATAGCTAATAAGCTCATCCTCGCTTACGATTCGACTCTCGAAAGGCTTGCCGCCGTCAGGTTTGCTGATGTCTTCTTTTGACCTCAATTTTGATCTTCGGTATCTGTCCGCTTCGGAATCCTTCAGCGATTGCTTCATTAATGTCCTTCGTTATTTGCTCTAAAGTTTCACTTGTGACGGTTGCCGACTTCAGTCTTTCAAGTTCAGACCGCAATTGTTTGTTCTCATCTTCGAGCTCTTCGACGCGGGACCTAAGTTGACCTCCATTTCCAGAGATGAATGTGAATCTGTCGATAGCTTTCAGGTACTCTTTCGCTAGTTCTTCCTCGCCAAGCCGTAGGTAAGCCCCGTCCAAGCCAAATTTGTGGCCCATCCAGCCCTCTACAATTCCTCTATCGATTCCACTCGCCAAAGCATTCGTGAAGAAGTATTTTCTCAAGCTATGCGGATGAATTGCGTACCTCGCTGATTCAAAATCCATCTTCTCTTTCAATCCAGCCTTATCGACCTTCCGCATTATCGCTTGATATAATGCGTCTTTGCCTACGGGCTCATGGCCCTCCTTCCGACTGTTGATAAAGATGTTTTCCTCTTTCCTCCCTATCCTAGTCCCTAAGTATTCTTTCAGGTATTCGGTGGCCTCATTCGAGATGAACACTATGCGAGCCTTCTTCGTCTTTGTCGCCCTCGCCTTCACCCTTATCTTGGTCGGGTTTCCAAACTCGATGTCACCAATTCTTAGGCTCGCCAGTTCACCGATTCTCATTCCGCTACTTGCTAGCATTGAGATTACAACTTTGCCTTGAAGCGCAGAATGCAGCATAATCTTCTTGACTTCATCATGCGTAGGAGCCCTATCAGTGCTAATCTCATATCTCGCTGGTAGAGTTATCTTCGACTTCAATTTCATGGCGTCTAAGGGCACGTCTTCACTGATGAGAAAGTCCTTCAATGCGCCGTAATAGGTCCAAGTGGTTTTCGGACTCTTCCCGGACTTCACTAGAAAACTGATGAAGTTATTCAGAACGTCGTAGGGCTCCATCTCGCCAGCCTTAATCTTTTGAACCAAGACCTCCGGTTCAGCTTTAAGACTTCTACCCCACAATCTTAACGCTCCAAGATAGGTTGCAGCCGTCTTCTCGCTCCGAATCGATTTCCGACTAACATACTCGTCTAAACCCATTTTTGCAACATCCGTAGTATAAATAGGCTATATAAGGCGCTTATAAGGCTTTCTAAAACCGACATTTATAATTCATTATACCAAGCTAGACGACGACCCCACGGGCACACACGAGTACCCTACTGACCCTATTTTCTCTTCTTGAAGAGTTTGAAGTTTTCCATTTTGTGCTATATATTCAAAGCCGGTCTCTATTAGCTGAGTAG
>Ga0315314_1000805_pt1 | contig 30915 bp, 26 predicted proteins | sample TDP9_MG_FD_203631 | JGI IMG/M metagenome (GOLD analysis project Ga0315314, IMG submission 203631) | Freshwater sediment microbial communities from Lake Towuti, South Sulawesi, Indonesia - TDP9 | ecosystem: Environmental > Aquatic > Freshwater > Lake > Sediment | place: Indonesia: South Sulawesi... | reverse complement strand
CGTCCAGATCGAAGGCCGTTGTCAAGACTGTCTCTTCGGTTCTTCCAGCCTGCGCGACGATATCGCCGTCGGGCCCCGCTATGAACGAGTTGCCGTAGAATGTGAGCTCCGTAACGCCGATCTTCTCAGTGCCGACTCGGTTCGATGCGCACACGGGTATCATGTTCGCGGCTGCGTGTCCCTGCATCGTCCTCTGCCATTGCTTCGAGGTGTCGACCCTAAGATATGGCTCTGAGCCTATGGCGGTCGGATACATGAGGACGTCGGCGCCCATGAGCGCCATTATCCTCGCGGCCTCTGGGAACCACTGGTCCCAGCAGATGCCCACTCCTAGATTGCAGTACCGGGTCTTCCAGACCATGAAGCCCGTGTCGCCTGGGGTGAAATAGAACTTCTCCCAGTAGCCCGGATCGTGCGGGATGTGCATCTTTCTGTACACGCCCAGCTGTGTTCCATCAGCATCTATGACCATCACCGAGTTGAAGTAGGTCTGGTTCGCCCTCTCGAAGAAGCTCACTGGTAGGACGACCGAGAGCTCCTTGGCGAGGGCGGACATCCTTCTCAGCATCGGGTTGTCCTCGGCTTCTCTCGCCAGCTCCAGGTACTTATGGTCCTGCTCCTGGCAGAAGTAAAGGTTCTCGAAGAGCTCCTGAAGGAGGATGACCTGGGCGCCCATCCCAGCGGCCCTTCGGATCATCCCTTCCGCCCTGCTGATGTTCTCGTCGGAGCTATCCGAACATTCCATCTGCGTGACCGCGAAGGTCACTTTGCCGTCGATACGTCCACCTCCTTGCGAGCTAGGCACAGGTCTGCTAATCCGCTCACGCCGGTGGGAGCTCCTTCCACGCGAGCGTGATGTCGATGCCCTTCTGTCTCCAGAAGGATTTCCACACGAAGTACCACGCCACTGCTGCGACCCAAACGGCGATGTATATCCATGTGGCATAGTTCCGGATCCACTCGATCCCTTCGGTCGTCTCGAGCTCGTAGAGGAGTATGACGACATAGATCAGGTTCAGCACGCCCGCCCATGTGATGACCGGTATGCCGGCCAGCTTCCATTTGTACGGCGACGCGTCCCAGATGACCTTGGCCCTCCTGACGTACGGGAAGACGATGGCCGCGATGGCCGTGACGGACCACACGGACAGCGCTTCCATTGCGGTTATCCCGAGGCTCAGGATGTACTCCGCGTTGAGGGCGTATATCAGTATGCCCAGCTCGCCGAGCACGAACAGCACGTAGTTGTTCTTGACAGCCGTGGCGTACTTTGGATTGACATCGGTGAACCACATCGGGCCAAGGCGGTCCATGCCCCATGCGAATGCGGCCCTGTTCCAAGCGATGTACGATATCGGCATCCAGAGGATATCGTACAGGATGAATGTCAGGCCGAAGATGAACAGCAGGACCTTGTTGTCGAGCACGAGCACGCTCATCATCGAGATGTAGTTCGCCCCCGACGGGAACGTGAACCCTGCGAGGACGTCCTCGTTGCTCCCGTTGTCGTAGTACGCAGCAGCCTGCATGAACTCGGTGCCGAAGAGCCTCGGTATGCCCCACGCGAACCACGCGGCGAAGATAGAGGGCACGATGACTGCGAGCATCTGCCCGAGGATGATGTTCCTCTGGGGCCGCTTGACCTCCCCGCAGATGAACGTGATCATGTACCCGTACGCGGTCAGGTACGATACCATAGGGAAGAGCATGAACGTGGCCGCCCAGTCGACCTTATCTGGGACGCCTATTCCGGCGAGCTCCTCGGACTGGTAGCCGACGTCCGCCTGGGCGATCATGTCGTCGTAGTTGTACGAGCCGTAGTCCGCTGCAGCGGCGTTGAAGTCGCTCACGAAACTGGCGTGAGAGGTCGTGGTCATGACGATGCCCACGACTATGAGGCAGAAGGTTGCCGAGAACATGACGATCCTCTGCCAGGTGTTGTAGTGCTTCAGACCAAGCGAGACGATTATGAAGCCCCAGATATTCACGATCGATGCTACGACAAACAGGCCGGTCGGGGTGGTGAACCATTCCGTGTCATACCCCAGGAGCCCTCCAAGGATGACCATCCCCGGGTCCGCGACCCAGGGGGCGAGGACCGCGATCCAGAAGGTCATGATGAAGCCGGCGTTTGCCATGCTCACCGCGACGCCTATCGTCGGATGTATAATCCTCGAGTTCGGGATGTAGTCGCCCCCGCTCCTGGGCATGGAGCCGCCGAGCATGCCCCAGACGAGCGCCACGCCGAAGACGCACATGAGCGAGCTGATGAAGACCGCCAGGAGCAGGTTCCCCTGGGGCGCCAGGAATACACCCCAGCTCGTGACGTTCCAGATCGACACGCCGATGCCCATGTTCATGAAGCCGAGGCCGAAAGTGTCAAGCAGCGATGCCTCGCGCACAAGTCCGCTAGCTTTGCGGGCAAATACTTCTCCCAAGAATTCCACGCTCCCCCGAGGACATGCCGATGTCCCCCCGGGCATGTCCCCGGTGTGAATCGTGATTGTGTCATATAGCTCTTGCTGACGATTCCCGAGAGTCCTGATCGGTGAGATTCGCATTACGCGCCAGCAGCCCATCGATGGACCTCTGGTTCCTCCTTCACGAAGGTCCTCGTTGCGGAGCTGCTGTCACACATGACTAACCCACCGTTTTGAGTTCCTCCTTGACCCGCTCGCCGATCGCCAGAAGAGTGCTCAGCATGAGAATATAAGAAGGGCGGGTGTTGGGATAGTCGTTTCAGATTGCTTGTTTGGTCAGACGATGGTTTTCCACCAATCCCGGTGTGCCAAGTACCAATCGACAGTGCTCTTGAGCCCTTCCTCGAACTTGACCTTAGGTTTCCACCCCATCTTCCTTGCTTTGTCCCAGTTAAGTGAATACCTGAAGTCATGTCCGGGACGGTCTTCGACGTATGTGACGAGGCTCTCAGGCTTGTTCATGAACTTGAGGACGAGTTTGGCGACCTCGATATTTGGCATCTCGTTTCCAGAGCCGACGTTGACTATGTCTCCTGGCTTGGCCTTGTCCATGATGATGTCAATGGCCCTGCAGTTGTCCTCGACATGGAGCCAATCTCTCACATTGGTGCCTTTGCCGTAGATTGGCAAGGGCTGGTTTCTAAGGGCACGAATGATTAGCACTGGTATGAGTTTCTCAGGGTACTGAAACGGTCCGTAGTTGTTGGATGAACGTGTGACAACGACATTGAGTCCGTATGTTCGAACGTACGAGCGAGCCAGAAGCTCTCCTCCTGCCTTGCTGGCTGAGTATGGTGAGGAGGGATTGAGGATGTGTTTCTCAGAAAAGGAGCTTGAGACTGTTGAGCCATAAACCTCATCAGTTGATATCTGGATGAAGCATTTCATGTCCTTGCGCCTGCTTTCTTCTAGAAGAGTGAACACACCAAGGACATCCGTTCGCACGAAATCCTCTGGAGTTGCTATACTCCTGTCGACATGGCTTTCTGCAGCGAAATTGACGACTGTGTCGCAGCCCTCCATTGTCTTCTTGACCACGTCTTCGTCGCAGATGTCTCCCTTGACGAAAGTGATCTTATCCATGATTTCTTCGAGGTTCTCGAGTCTTCCAGCATAGGTTAGCTTGTCGAGGACGACGATCTCGGTGTCGGGATGCTCTTTCAGCATATGCCTCACGAAATTGCATCCGATAAACCCTGCTCCTCCCGTGATGAGTGCTCGCATTTCGACTACTCCTTCTTACGCCACATATACCCGATGGTCGGGTTGTTCCACTCGAGCCTGTACTCGTCCGGGTTCTTGTAGTCGTATAGTTCGGTTGTAGTGTTGATGACCCATATCTCTCGGTCGTCCAAGGGCGTGAAGCCATGGTACACGAAAGGCGGGATCTTGATGAATTTCGGCTCCTTCTCCCAGACCTCGACCTCTTGGACGGCTCCTTTCGTTGGGGAGCTGTCTCTTGCGTCGTACAGGGCAATGAGCGCGTTCCCCCTGACGGGCACGAAGTGGTCCCATTGCAGCTTGTGATAGTGCCAGCCCTTGACCACGCCCGGCTTGCATGTTGTTATGTAGGTCTGTCCGAACTTCTGAAACTCGGGCCAGTCGCTTCGAAAAACCTCCATCAGCCAGCCGCGGTCGTCGACGATCCTCCTCAGACTCCTGACGACTACTCCATCGATCGTCCCTAGTCTTGCTGCCATCTCGACCACCACGAAAAGACTCATATGCTATTAAGATGTCCGTGGGCTGCTATACAGTTCGAGGGGCTTCGATTTGAGACGGCTGCTTGTTATTGGCGCCTCTGGCCTTTTGGGAAGCAAGCTCATGGTGCAGGCCCAGGGCAGATACGAGGTCTTCGGGAGCTACAACCCGGATGTTGACGGGAAGACCTCCTGGAGGCTCGAGTCCATGGATATCGGCTCGAAGGAAGATGTCGAGCGGCTGTTCGAGAAGGTCAAGCCTGACGTTGTGATTCTCACAGCCGCGATGACGAACGTGGATGTTTGTGAGAAAGAGCCGTTGTTGGCGAATAGAATCAATGCGACTGGCCCTGAGCTCGTGGCAAGACCGTGCAAGAAGCTTGGAATGCGCTTAGTGCATGTGTCGACGGATTACGTCTTCGATGGCACGAAGACGAGGAAGTACAAGGAGGATGATGTTCCTAGACCGATCTCGGTGTACGGGTCGACCAAGCTCGCGGGAGAGAGGGCAGTCCTCTCAACTCTGCCTGACGCAGTTGTGGCGAGACCGGCTGTGCTCTACGGCTGGAGCCCGATCGAGGGCAAAGACAACTTCGTGATATGGGTACTGAAGAAGTTTAGGGCGAAGGAGAAAGTTTCTTTGTTCGAGGACCAGAGGATATCACCGACATTCGCGGACGACCTCGCAAGGACTCTGCTCGACTTGGCAGACCGGGATGTCTCTGGCATATGGCATGTATCGGGCCCGGACTGTCTCGACAGGCCCACATGCGGCAGGATGATAGCGCGGAGGTTCGCGCTTGACGAAGGTCTTGTTGTGCCCGTGCCCTCGAGTTCTGTATCACTACCAGCGAAGAGGCCGAAACATTGCTGCCTGGACGTCTCGAAGGTCGAGAAGTTGTTAAATAGAAAGATGGTGTCTTTCGAGGAAGGCCTTGAGGTCATGAAGCAGCAGGAGGCGTCCAGGAGATGAAGGGACTCGTTCTCGCTGGAGGGTACGGGACGAGGCTGAGGCCCCTGACGCACACTGGCCCTAAGCAGCTGATCCCGATTGCGAACAAGCCGAACATACAGTACTGCATCGAGGACCTCAGGGAAGCGGGGATCACGGACATCGGTGTCGTCCTGGGCAATGTGATGCCGGAGAAGGTCCAGGAGTTCCTGGGGGACGGCTCGAGGTTTGGCGTGAGGATTAGTTATATCGTTCAAGGAGAACCGAAGGGGATAGCTCACGCAGTGAACTGTGCCAAGGAATTCATGGGCGATGACGAGTTTGTAGTGTATCTGGGAGACAATCTGCTCAAGAACGGGATCAAGGCGATCACGAAGAAGATGAAGGACAACAGGGCGGATTGCGTCATTTCTTTGATGCCCGTGAAGGAGCCGCAGAGGTATGGCATCGCGGAGCTCTCTCCTGACGGGAAGAAGGTCCTGAGGTGCGTGGAGAAGCCGAAGGAGCCGAAATCGAACCTGGCGGTCATCGGCGTTTATTCGTTCAATTCGAAGTTCTTCGAGATGTATCCGAAGCTGAAGCCCTCCTGGAGGAACGAGATGGAGATTACAGAAGCGATTTCCTTGCTGATCGATTCGGGGTACAAGGTGTTGCCACACCATGTGGAGGGGTGGTGGAAGGATACGGGGAAGCCTGAGGATATCTTGGAGGCGAACCACCTGATCCTGGATGGGGTAGAGGCTGAGAACCTGGGGAAGGTCGAGGACGGGGCGACAGTGGTTGGCCGCGTCAAGATCGGCAAGGGGACCGTCATCTACGGGCGATCTGTCGTGAGAGGCCCTGCGATCATCGGCGAGAACTCCAGGATCGGGCCGAGCGCATATGTCGGGCCATATACCGCGATCGGAGACAGATGTCTTGTGTCCAAGGCCGAGGTGGACGACTCGATAGTGATGGACGACACGGTAATTGACGTTGAGAGAAAGCTGGTCAGGAGCATGATAGGGAGGGGGTCGAGGATCCTGAGCGCGAACGGGCTCCTGCCAAAAGGGGAGAGGCTTGTGGTCGGAGAGAACACAACAATCTATCTGTGATTGTTGGTCTGCACCCCCAGCGATAGGTTTTTCAGATGAGAATGCTCATGGGTGCCCAGCAGGGCAGAAACTGATTCGATGAAAGACAAGCGAGTTTTGGTGACTGGCGGAGCTGGATTCATTGGCTCCAACCTGGTCTGGTCTCTGTACAAAGAGAACGAAGTCATCGTTGTCGACAACTTGTCGACTGGAAAGATCGAGAACATAAGGGCGTTGATTAATGACAAGAAGATACAGTTCGTACGAGGTAATGTCGCAGATTTGAAGCTCATGAAGAGGGTTTTGAAGGAACTCGATTACGTCTTTCATGAGGCCGCCATTCCGTCTGTCCCTAGGTCGGTCAAAGACCCTTTAGCGACCAACGAGGCGGGAGTTACCGGAACGCTGACTACGTTGGTGGCTTCCAGGGATTGTGGAGTTAGAAAGTTTATCTTCGCGTCATCGTCATCCGTTTACGGAGATACGCCCACGCTTCCAAAGCTCGAAGAAATGGCGTTGAATCCGTTGTCTCCATATGCAATCACCAAGGTCACCTGTGAGCATTACTGCAACTTGTTCACGGAGCTCTATGGTCTGAAGACCGTTTCCTTGCGCTATTTCAATGTTTATGGTCCCCGCCAGGACTCAGAATCGCAATACGCGGCAGTGATTTCCGGATTCATTTCGAAGGCACTCGCTGGTCGGAACCTAATCATCTACGGGGACGGTCAGCAGACACGCGATTTCACTTATGTCCAGGACGCAGTGAGTGCAAACCTCCTCGCTGCTGAATCCACAGCCAGTGGGAGCTACAATGTTGCGTCGGGGAAGAAGACCAAGATAGTTGACTTGGCTTCTACGATAATTGACATTACTGGCAGCAGGATCAAAGTCAGGCACGAACCACCGCGGTCAGGTGACATAAGACACTCACTCGCGGACATTGCCAAAGCTAGGAAGGCTTTTGGTTACACACCGAAATACGCGATGATAGAGGGACTTACTGAGACCGTCAAATGGTTCTCAAAAGGGGGCCGTTGAACTAGAGAATGAATGAGCATGCACCGCATACTTGCAGACAAGATTAAGACCAAAAAGGCCAAGCTATGTATCGTGGGCCTTGGCTATGTAGGCTTACCTACGGCTACCTTCTTTGCTGAGAGGGGATTCCCTGTTGTCGGATGCGATGTCAAGGAAGATGTTGTCAAGCTCATCAGCGTCGGGAAGAGCCCATTGAAGGGCCTCAATATCGATGGTAGGCTGAAGGGAGCAGTCAAGAATGGGAAATTGATTGTGTCCATGAATGTTTCTGAGGCGGTTCGAAAGAGCGACGTCGTGCTGATCATCGTGCCGACTCCTACCGGGCGAGGATTTGAGCCAGATCTTCAGCATGTCATTTCAGCTAGCGAGTCCGTTGGCGCGGGGTTGAGGCGTGGTCACTTGGTTATCCTTGAGTCGACTGTATATCCAGGAGTAACGGAGGAGATAGTCAAACCGATTCTTGAGAAATCTGGCCTCAAAGTGAACAAGGACTTTGGCCTTGCCTACTGTCCCGAGAGATATAATCCGGGTGATTCTGAACACACAATCGACAAGGTTGTTCGTGTCATAGGTGCAGCCGGCGAGGACTGGGTAAAGGTGGCGGCTATGCTTTACGGGCAAGTGACTCGAGTGGTTCGAGTTAAGGACATCAAGACTGCAGAAATGGCCAAGATAATCGAGAACACCCAACGTGATTTGAACATCGCTCTCATGAACGAAATCGCGCTGATATGCGAGCGAATTGGAATCGACATCATGGACGTTATTGATGCCGCCGCGACAAAATGGAATTTCAACGTGTATTACCCGGGAGCAGGTGTTGGTGGGCACTGTCTGCCGAAGGATCCATGGTATTTGGTCAAGGCTGCCGAGAGATTGGGATATCATGCTCAGATCATTACAGCAGGAAGAAGAGTGAATGACTGCATGCCGCACCACGTGTTTGAACTGCTCCTAAGGGCAATGAATGAGACAAACCGGTCAATCAAGGGTTCAACAATCGTTGTTCTCGGGCTGTCTTACAAAGAGAACATTGGAGACGTAAGAAACTCACCGGCTCTTGGAATGATCAAAGACATCAAAGAGATGGGCGGAATTGTGCGGTCCGTCGATTCATATGTTGACGAGAAGACTGCGAGAAGGGAGTTCGGCGTAGACACACATTTTCGAAAGATGGACAACGTCGCCAATGGAACTGACGCAATCGTCATTGTCACAGCGCACAAGGAATTCAAATCGCTAGATCTAGAGAAGTTGCGAAAAGAAATGCGCACCCCAATCATTGTAGATGGCAGACGCGCTATTGATAAGGAGAAGGCAATTCAGCTAGGTTTCATTTTCAAGAGTATTGGCTCAGCATAGGGTAAGGCCTGTTCGCGATATATTAATCTACAAATCTCTTCAGACTGTCATTGATCCCCTTTCGCAGTCCCCGCCCACATTCCTCCCGTCGGGCGCGGGTTATGTGGATCGCCATCCTCGAGGCAGGATACCGCATCAGAAAGAGCAGGAACCGGCCCTTGCTCGTTATGAGGGACGGAGAGGCCTTCCTCTATATAATGGAGTCCGGGAAGCGCAAGGCGAAGGACATCAAGATCATTGTCACGGGGGCCTGGGAGACGGTTCAAGATTTCGTGTCTAGGCGAACAAGTTCATCTGTTTGATGATGAGCTAGCCAGGCTGTACTCTTCTTGCGATGTGCTCCTGCTATCGTCCTTCTGAGAGGGTTTACCGTTGCCGACGAAGGAGGCCGTAGCTTGCGGGGAACCTCTTGTTGTGACGGATTGCCCACTTGCGAGGGACTTTGCTGTAAACGGAGTGAACTGTCTCGGGCTGTCGTCAGGGAACCCAGATGCTCTTTAGGAGGCAATCACGAGGGTTCTTGATGATGGCAACCTCTCTGACAAACTCGGAACGAACGGTCTCGACACTGCAACTCATTGAGCCGACGGGCAGATGAGAGACATCCTTGTGGGGGTTCTGAAATTGAGGTAGACTAGCTCAACGGACGAACCGAGCACCTCATGACGTACCTAGGGTGGGCCGCTCGATGAGAGCTTGCAGAGATGAGTTCGGATTGGCAATGTGCGGTCATCTTCAGAAGGTCCGTCGTCAGAGCACCTTCTATTATCTGTAAGAGCTCTATGACCGGTCCGAACGGGTACATAGCCCTGCATGTCGCGACTGGGGAGGAGTCCGTTGCGACGGCAGTGGGCATCAACGATTCCATGATCATGGAGGACACCACTATGGACGTTCACGCGAGAGGGGCTCGTGGTTGAAGAAAAATAAGACTATCTATCCTTAGTCAAAAGGTGGAGCTCACCTCCGTGCTGATGCGAGCAGCTCCTTGACTTCTCTGATAACCTCACCTTCTGTCAACAGGTAGATGCTCACGACGTAGATCAGGATTGCGACGACTGTTTGTGTGACGAGGCTCAGAAGAGAGACTCCCATCAAGAATCCCACGCCTGAGGTGAGAGTTGCCATCGCTGCGGAGGCTATGATGGGCACGTAGAGCATTCTGAGTTCGATCAGTAGCGAGAACTTGAGTATGTCAGCAACCATGAGGAATACCCATATGGTTGACACCAGGCCTGTGAGGAAGAACAGACACGCCACCCCGTCCAACTTCCAGTAGTATATCGTTGGAATCAAGCACACAAAGAAGGGCACCGCTATCACACAAGTTTGGCGGAACATCCTATGTGGATTGTTTGTTGCTAGGAAGACGCAGCCCGCTGGGACCGACAGAGAACTGAGGATTCCGAAACCAGACAGTATAGCCAAGGGGATGACCGCATCCGACCATTCAGATCCCAACACTTTCAGGACGAAAGGCTTAGAAACCACTGCAAGTCCAACGCCCGCGGGTATCGATACGTAGCTCATGTACTTCAAAGACGTCAAATACCTCGATTTCAACGTTTCTAGATCGTTCTGCATCCTCGAGAAAGTGGGGAACATGACTGTCCCCACGACACCGGTGAACAAGTTCGGTACAGTCATTCCATAGGTGAAGGCGATGTAGTATGCGCCTACGAGCGCAGGACTCCCCAAGACCGCACTCACTGCGAGTTTGTCGAAATTCACAATCATTAGTGCCACAAGCCCCGTCCCCATTGAGAAAGAGCCGTAGCGCAGTATTTCGCGGGCAATTTTGGTGTCTAGTTTATGGACGATCCTCCAAGGCCGAATTTTCCACAGCACAATTGCCGAGGCAATCATTCCTGCGACAAGTGCAACAAGCAGAGACCAGTACTTGAGTCCCTGATAAGCGAGCACTAGCGCTGTCACAGACCAAACGACAGTATTGGTCGCTTTCACCACACTGACTGACTTAAACCGAAGGTCCTTGGTCAGCCTAACCGAGGTCTCGAAACCGAACGTTGCCACGATGATGGCCAGGCTGGCGAAGCGCAGCGGGTCGAGGAGTATGTTGCTCCCGACAATTTCCGTGATGACTGGAGCGAGAATGACAAGCACAACTGAAATAACCATGGAGAGGCAGAACCGTAAGAAGGTCGCAGATTCGATTGTCTCATCCAGATCCACCTGCCTATATATAGCGGCGGAATCCAGGCCGAGAATCGAGACATAGGTCAGGATGTTTATGATTACCAGACATACGGCATAAAGCCCGAAATCAGCCGGGTCTAGCACTCTTGCTAGAACGATCATTACAATCTGGCTCAGCGTGACAGCTGCAATCTGAGTGGCTCCGACAACTCCTATGTTCGCGGCGGTACTCGAAGAACTGGTCAATTCGATTCGTAATATCTAGTTGCCCTAATCTTCCTTTCGCAGTCCGAAGATTGTTTGCGGCGGTGAAATGCGAAACCAGGGTATCAAGGTTAGCGGAGAGCATGAAGATCAGCTTCCCGATGCTATGCCTCGTGAGAAAGAGAAGCGAGGAGGTCATTGTTCGTTTCGCCAACGTGTGGATTCATTGCAGTCATGAGGTGACTCTTCTGGTTCCCAGATAGAACAGCTCATTCTGACACTCCTGCGGAGATCCCGCAGGTTCCGCATAACGAATGCCTCTTTCACACCGTTGTGTGAGGAATCTTCTTTCTTTGTGCAATGAGGTCCTGACACGTCGACGTGGTAGCCGCCCGTTTCGGTCTTATGCGCCTTGGCAAGAAATTTCTCGGAGGGAGGACCACAAGGAGATGCGAAGTCGTCCAGCATGACGGGGGCATATTCTTCCCGCCGTCTTTCTTGGGATTTCAGATAGCCAGACGTAGTCATGCTGGGTTCGAAAAGCGGCTGCAATAGGCATCGTTATTCCTTGCGAGATCATTATGTTGATATCTTGGCAGTCCTTTGATTGACTGTGCGTAATTGTCTTACAAACCTAGGTTCTCCTGCAGTGTTCCAACCCTAACAATTCTTCCTCTACAGTATGATCCTCGACCACTGATGGCTCGATCAGACCGTCTAGTTGATCCGAGTGTTCTGCAGCCAAACAGCGTGACGTATGGAGAAATATATATCGCAATTGCCATATCATGGAGGATGCTGTTGAGAATTACGGGAGTCTGTCGAGACATAGGATCCCATTTTCAAGAAGGAGATTATGATAATTGCGGAGTGATGACAAAGCCTGAATGGACGCGAAGATACTATGCGAATCAAGTTTTTGTTCGTAAATGCGATTGACCCTTCTCAAGAGGTTGAAACCAGATATCCTCCTTTAGGTATTGGGTATTTGGTCAGTAACCTGAGAAAGCGTTTTGGAGAGGAGAATATCGAATCTAGGGTCATAGATGATGATGTTGAGTATGAAATAGCAAATTTCAAGCCTGACATTTTTGCGATCAGTGCAGTCAGTCAGAATTACAATAGGGCGATTGCTTATGCGGAGATTGCCAAAAGATACGGACTACCTGTTGTTTGCGGTGGGGTACATATTTCAATGATGCCCTCCTCATTAACAAGAGACATGGATGTGGGGGTTATGGGTGAGGGGGAGGAGACCATATGTGATCTACTTGAATTGTTTACTAGAAAAGGAACATTCGACAAGGACGATCTCCAAGGAATAAGGGGAATAATCTATTGGCACGACGGTAGAATAGTTGCCACCGACAGACGAGAGCCCATAAACCCCCTAGATGAACTTCCCCTTCCTGCGCGGGATTTATTTGACATTCAATCAAACACCTATATGTTTACTAGTAGAGGTTGCCCATACCGCTGTACTTTCTGTGCCTCCTCACATTTTTGGAATAGAACTAGAATCTTCTCAGCAGAATATCTGGTCAAGGAGATTGAGCATCTAGTCAAAGTGCACAATGTCAGAAGTATCCAGTTCTATGACGATATATTTCCAGTTGACGTGCAAAGAGTGAGAAGAACAATAGACCTTCTCAGAGAAAGGAGTATCTTAGGAAAAGTAGATTTCAACTGTTCGATTAGAGCCAACATGGTCGATGATGAGATAATCGGGCTACTAAAAGAGTTGGGAGTCAAATCTATTGGTGTGGGATTAGAGTCGGGGTGCAATAGAACTCTTAGATATCTCAAACGGGACAACATCGACATCAAAGACAATGAAAGTGCGATAAGAATAATAAGAAAACATGGAATAGAAGTCTGCGGCAGTTTCATAATAGGCTCGCCAGAGGAGGACAAGAAAGACATTCTGGAAACGTTGAAATTCATCAAGAGAAACCGCCTAGCAAGGTTCGACATATATGTCTTGACACCATTTCCTGGGACACCTGTATGGGACTTTGCATTGTCCAAAGGTCTCGTTGCTGAGAAAATGGATTGGGGTAGATTGAATGTAAATTTCATCGACAACTATGATTCAGCTGTAATTCTGTCAGAAGAATTGACGAAGAAGGAGATATATAAACTATTTCTGCGATTTAGACGTGAACAAAGGAAGAATGCGATCTACAACTTGGTCAAGACGGGACTAAGAAATCCATTGAAGATTCCAAGTCTCCTAAATAGAGAATTGATGAACAGGGGTAGAAAGTGAACTTCACTAGACCATCAAAAGAAGGTGTCTTCAGAGATTCAAGGAAATGGTACGCAGAGGCGAGAGGAAGTGTAATCAATGAAGGGCTCATAGACTTCTGCAAGGAGTATGGTGGAGAGAGTATACTAGATCTTGGATGTGCCACGGGAGATTATTGTCTGGAACTTGGCAAACGGGGTTTTAGGTGTGTTGGCGTGGATGTCAATAGAGAATACATCAGAATTGCTGGGCAGAAGGGCGTAAACGCTTGCGTCGTGAGAGAGCAGCTTCCTTTTGGGGACAAATCGTTTGATACGGTCATCATGTTTGAAGTATTGGAACATGTTCAAAGCCCAGATAAACTTCTAAGAGAAGCTAAGAGAGTTGCCAAGAAGAACATATTGATTACTGTGCCAAATTGCGGAAATATCGAGACTCTGAGGAACTATGGATTGGTCTATGAGCATTTCTTGGAGACAGATCACAAAAACTTCTTCACAAAGAGAGATTTGGAAGACTTACTAGGGAAACACTTTGGAAAGTTCAAGGTGGAAGAAAAAGAGCCAATACTCCTGGGAGTAGTAGGATTGCCTCTTTGGTTGAAGTACCCAATGTATTTGGGATACAGGTTAGGGCTGATCAAGAGTACTATCTATTTTAGACTTTATGCTTGGGCTGCATTGTAGCAATTCTCGATGATGAGCAAAAGGGGGGCAAGCTTCTAGGATTTATTCTAGGTGCATTTGGTAAACAAAAAATCACATTCTCGGGTGCACATCTATTTCCGCAACTTGGATATTCTAGATTGACAGTGCATTAAACTAAGGAGCGATTCTCAAATGATGTCGGTTGTGTGCGTGTACAACAATTGGGCCGTCTTCAATAAGTATCTGCTACCAAGTCTCGAATCCCAGAGCGTCGAGTATGAGCTGATTGCTATTGACAATTCTCAGAACTCATATAGATCTGCGGCACAGGCGCTTAATATTGGCGGAGGACGTGCAAAGGGCAAGTACATTATGTTTGCCCATCAAGATGTCCTGTTCCTATCAAGACAACTCTTAGAAGAAGTTGAGAAGACTCTAGATTCGATACCCAACTTGGGCATAGCTGGTGCCGCAGGAAAGAGGGACAGCGAAGGGATATTGACTAGCATTACCAACGGAGATCCGACGAAACTACCTGGTGGAAGCAAAGGAGTTCGAATCACTGAGCCTGCCAAAGTCCAGACTGTAGATGAATGTCTAATTATCGTACCTAGGTCAGTGTTCAGTCAGTTGGCATTTGACGAACAAGCATGTAGCAATTGGCATCTGTATGCTGTTGACTATTCTCTGAGTCTGAGGGATTTCGGTCTAGATGCCTATGCTCTGCCGCTAGAAGTCCATCACAAGTCGATAGGTAGCTCGATATCTAGCGAGTACTACCACAGCCTATCGAAAGTCTTGAGAAAGCACAGGAAGAATTACAGATGGGTCTACACGACCATGGGTGACTGGCGGACAGGGTATCCATGGAGCACCTACTACGTCCTCAGTTGTATCGCCCGGCTCAATACAAAGGATGTCAAATGATAGGGTGATGGTTTTCGTGGAACGAATTGAAATGAAGGTTCGAAGAAATCCTCTTATCCTCGGTTTTGGTCAATTAGGTCTTCACTTTCTGGACACATCGAGGTACGTTAATCTGTGGGCGAGACAATCACATCTGTACCAGAAGCAAGAGAGACTGAGGGGAGGTTTGCATTGAAGGTTCACATAAAAGAGATGAATGAAGGACGTCCTCGGATTCCAATCGTGATACCAGTTGCGAATGTCGGTGACGAGATTACGGGAACGTGCCTTGAGCACCTCTCCAGATCTACGCGTCTTCCTTTGAAGGTCATCTTGGTGGAGTCGTCTGGTGAGGAGTTCTCGTACGGTCGTTCAATGAATGCAGGCATTCGTTGTGTCGATGATTATGATGTCGTCATCGGAATGGATAGTGACGCTTTCCCAGAACCGGGCTCGATGGAAAGAATGCTAACATGTCTGAGATCCGATTCAAGAATCGGTTATGTTGGTGCGAAAATCTACTCCGAGAAGGTTCCTCCTAGAATGGGATGGGTTCATTCTAACGTCCTGTGGTTCCTTTGGGATTCCCTCAGGCACGGATGGGTCTCTTATGCGATCAGGAGACTGTTGATGGGAGGTTGGTGGTCTTTCAGTGTGAGGTCTCCGAGAGACTATGTTCCTGGCAAGATGGTGGGGGCTCTAACGACTATGTTCGCCCTTCGAAGAAAGTGCTTTGAGGAGGTTGGTCCAATGGATGAACGGTACCGTGTTGCATTTGTTGACGTCGATTATTGTTACAGAATACTTATATCGAGAAACTGGTACCTCACTTCCTGTCCATCAGCTGTTGTGTTCCATAAGTACCATGAGACTCTTCTCCTCTACGGGTTTGAGAAAGGGTTTGAGGGTTGGAAGCTCTATTTGCGCAACTGGCCAAAGGATAGAATCAAGCTAGTTCTATATGCAGCTAAACGCGGTAAGTTCCTGATCCCACCCGATAGGTGAAGTGAATTGCTTTCATTCATGCTCATAGATAACGAAACAGGATTCCTCGTTCTCGATCGCGACACTATTCGCGGAACTGGTCTTGGGGAAGTCTTAGCAAGCATAGTTCAAGATACAATGATTGGTGTTCTTGGATATGAAATTCACAACAAGAAGGGCGATGGGAAATGAGGATTGTCATCTTCCTAACATCATTTCTTCCAGAGTGGGTTGGAGGAACTGAAATTGCCACTCACAACATTGCAAAGATCCTTGCAAGGTTTGGACACGATGTCCATGTCGTCGCTGCTAGGGATGGAGGTTTGGCAGAATACTCATTGGTTGACGGCTATCACATTCACCGACTCCCCGAGCCAAAAATCAGAATTGTTGGAGTCTTGTTTTTCTGGCTCAGGACTATCGCTCTTCTAAGAAAGATAGAACCCACTATCGTCCATGTGCAGGACTTGGGGAACGGTTTGCTCGGACTTCTTTCCAAGATCACAATAAGAGTCCCCTATGTTGTTTGGGCACAAGGCTCCGATGTCTACTCTCCTAGGACTTTGGAGAAGATATCTTCCAAGTTAGTTCTTGCGTATGCTGATGCTGTGCTTGCACTTACACACGATATGAAACTAGCTCTGACTAGATGGTATCAAAGGAGCATTTCTGTTCTTCCAAATGGTGTGAATCTGAGTGAGTTTGTTCAGTCTTCGCATGACGAGACAACCGAAAGCGTGGCAAAACGGATTGTTTTCGTGGGATCTTTGCGCCCGGTAAAGGGCCTTCGTTTTCTTATTGAGGCTATGAAACTCGTGATTGAGAGGGTTCCCACCGCTCAACTTGTGCTCGTCGGTGAAGGTGAATGCAGAGCAAGATTGGAATTGCTAGCTAAGAATCTGAAGGTGGATGAATTCGTCAATTTCGTTGGTAGGGTTCCTCACAATTCAGTTGCGAAGTATCTCGCATCTTCTCAGGTATTCGCCTTACCGAGTCTGTCTGAAGGTCTACCTCTCGTCGTGCTTGAGTCTCTGGCTTCTGGGCTCCCCGTCGTGGCCACCAAAATCAGAGGTATGAGTGAATTCATTGTCGATAACGAGAATGGTTTCCTCGTGGAACCAATGAACTCGAGAGAACTGGCGGAGAAGATCCTGCTAGTACTCGGGAATGACGAATTAAGGAGGAGAATGTCGGATAACTGTCTGATGCGTGCGAAACAATATGACTGGCAAGAAATCGTCACAAGACTTGAGTCGATTTACTTCGATTGCATCAATGATTGATTCTGTAGAACGAGACATTCTCACTAGCCTGTCCACAAATACCCGTCAACTGACCCACAGTCGTATACGTTCGAGAATCCCCGCTCCTCAAGTACAGCGTAGGGGTCATAGTTCAACAGCCAAGGCGAAGAACCGTACAAATAGAATGGTCTGTTCGTAATCTCAAGACGAATCAGTATCATCTTGCTGGCGTCTGCCTCGAAGTCTTCGCTATAGAGTTGGTCGTCTATCGGGCTTGCCTCGAAACCCAGATAGATCATTGCATATGTATAGTAACGATCAGTTCCAAACGCAAGATCGAAAGAGTCGCCAGTCTCATAGATAGCTTGGATTTCTGATTCCGTCAAAGCTGCTCTGACTCCTGTTTCTTGCGAGAAAGTCCGATTGTCAAGGTTAGCGGACACGCTCATGATCATGAAGAACGTTATGGCAGTGACAGTCGCAGCTAGCAGAACATATCTGACGTGCTTTCCTGGCAATTCTGCCAGGATAATAACGACAGATACTGCAAGAGGCACAGAGAGAAGTAATTGCGCAACATACCACCACCTGTCATTGAAAACGTTCAAGCCACCAATCACCGAGAAGAAAGGGAGGAATAAAGAGGTCATACCGCACAGTGTTACCGTCGCAGCTATCGGATTTCCGTGCTCTCTTGAGAGAGCAAAGAAGCTCCCAAGCAATGAAATAGAGAAGAACAGAAAACAGCCCATATTGTTGAAGAATTGTTCCCCCATCGACACTTCGGCAGGAAATCTGAGCACGGGTTCTGGTGCTTGGACGAATAAGCCCATTCTAAACCCACCAATTATCAGATTGGCAAGTTCAGCTAGGCTTCTTATGGAGAAAATCCACCATGTGACCATCGCGATCGTAAACAGGACAAGAATCTCCAATCTGAAGGAGCGTTTTAACTCATAACTACGGCCCTTCCAGCTGAACCTCGTAGTTATCCAGCCAACGGACAAGACAACGGCCATCATCGCCGCAGCCAAAGGGTGAGTCAAGATGATGGTCATCATGACAAGAATAGTCGCAAATCCAAGAAGAATTGAACTGCTTTCGCGCCTTTTCAATAGCATCCAGAGAGCTATCATCATCATGGTGACACCGAGTGTAGTGGGAATAGTCCAGAAACCCATATGTATCTCTACGTTCGCCACGCTGAGCATTAGTCCCGCTAGCATGCCGACTTTCTCGTTGAATGCCAGCCTCCCGATCAGAAAAACACAGAGAGTGTTGACGACAACTTGAATGCAACTAACGGAAATCAAAGCAGACATTCTATAGGTTGTATCGATTGCGATCGACGACATCACAACGTCCAAGTGGAATATTGGCATTCTGGAGTAACTGTATCCATCGGGTATGCGAAAGGAATCCAGTATCTTCAGTGCAAACATCTGATGCCACCACGGATCACTGCCCACGACCCCTGGAAACACTTCAACCTGCGAAATCACGAGACTCAGTCCGACAGCAATAATCTGAATCATGATTGCCAAAATCGTCTTTTTGCTAGTGGGCCCAAAGATTATTTCCAGCGATACAACTCCAGCCATAGCTGAGGTTAGGACGAAGTATTCAAGTGGTCTGACATATAAATCCGATCTCATGCGGAATGATAGAATGGAGAGCGCGAGCAGGAAGAAGAAAATCATGACTAGGAACCTGAAGAGCAAAGGATTCGGACGAAGGACAAGTCCTTCGAGGAGTCTCCTCCTACTAATCGAAATCCAGATCAAGCATGCAACGGCTACCAACAGCGTACTCATCACCAAGATCGTACGTGCGCCATTCCATGCCAAGTAGAGCGCTAATAACCCTGAAAGGAATGCTCCGATTGCGGCCATTGATCTATCAAGATGATAGTCAGATCCTTTTCGATTCAGACTAATCACCCCTGAACATTTCCTGCCACATTTTCAGAATCGTTTCATTTGCGAACTCTTCTTCAACATATGCTCTGGCGTTCCTAGATACCGATTCAAGGTCTTCGTAGTCCAGGCATCGAATGACATTCCTAGCTACGCAATCCGGCGAATTGTCCTTCATAATGAAGCCCGTGTATCCGTCTATGATAACGTCACGAACTGCACCAACAGGTGTCGCAAGTACAGGAGTCCCACATGCCATCGATTCGACCAGTATGTTGGGAAGTCCCTCAGTCAACGATGGTATCACCAGCAATTTGAAACTGTTAAGGTAGTAGGGAATCTCATCGTGGGCAACCCATCCTTTGAGATCTATGATTCCCTGCAAGTTCGACTCTACTATGAACTCTTCGAGTTTCTTTCTCAGCACTCCTTCACCAACAATTGTGAATCTCAGATCTTGTCGTTGGGTCATCAGCTTGGGTACCGCCATGGCGAACTCAAGTACTCCTTTTTCGTAACCCATGCGGCCAATGAAACCCACTCTCATTCCTCTGCTCCCAAAGCTTCTAGCTACTTTGAACTTTGAGAAGTCAACGAGGTTGTGACGGGCCACGAGAGTCTTTTCTTGATACTTCTCCAGATGCCATTCTCTGACGAGACTCTTAGAATAGACGACTATCCTGTCGGCAAGGCTGCAGTTCACCTCTGAGATCAATTGTGTCGGCCTCGATAACTCATCATTCGCCGACAGAAGAGTAAGAGATGCTGAACCCGCCAACACCAATACAACACTGTGGCACAGCATCTTGGCAACAAGGAGTGGAAGTATCAGCAAATCACCGCCTATGAAGAATACCCAGATATCGACGTTCTTGGACATCTCAGCGAGTTTGATTGCGAGCTGAGTCTGAGTGCGCACATATCTCAGAATTCTGGAAAACAGAGTTGCGCCAGAAGTGTGATAGACTCCGGCTGAGCGCACTCTCGCGTCGTCCTTGAAGTGCGTGACTGCCTCAGGTCCACTAATCAAGCACACCTCTTCAGACACCCGGGAAAGCAGATCGACCAGACTAGCCAAAGGAATCAACCCTGCGTCGCCAATTGGAAAAGTGAGTATGCCTATGCGCTTTCTCTTGTGAGTTCTCCTAGGTTCAATTATCATCGATCTGTCCGCTGCTGCATCATTCATTCTTTGTTGATATGAGCATATCATTAGAAGCTTTTTTCTGCGATTAATCCCAAACAGGTTTTATCTGCAGAGATACTCACTGTTGAACAACATAGGATGGAGAATCTTCCGTCTCAGAGTCAATCGTTCTGGTGGACTTCAAATACACCGACCTCTTTGATTGCCTGTCCGACAGAAAAGGTGAAGGGCATTGGAGGTTCTCTATGTTACGCCTGTATTCTATCCAGCCTGGAAGTACGGAGGCATAATTCCGTCTTCTTTTGGCATAGCTAGTGAATCATGTAGGAAAGACTCAACATTACGGTATTCACGACTGATGCATTGTCAAAACAAAAGCGGCAAGCAAGGGAAGTGGCCCACCAAGGAAATATCGATGTTCATTGTTTCCGTTATTGTGGCAATTACCTCGCACGGAGAAGTCTTTGGCTCTCTCCAAGATTAGATGCCTCGACAAGATCCGAGTTGCGAGACTACGAACCGGTGCAACTTGTGGACTTCAGGTTTATCTCAAACGCAGTCGCACGCAAGTCAGCAATGAGTCACAAGTTACTCTTTTGACTCAACTAATTTCTCCATCACGTCATTTTCTATGAGAGTCGTTAATTCCCTATGATTCAGTGAATGGCTTCCGATCTCAGGGTCATTTCCTAGTCTAGCGATTCCTTCCTCAGACAGAGTCCTTTTTTGGTAGTTGACAGGAATGTAGAATGTTCCCTTTAGGTTGTATTGTCTCAGAAAAAAAGCAATCTGTAGGTCGGATATGCTTCCGTCATCCCAGCTAGTTGTCACAAGCAACTCTGCCACAAAAATGCACAGGATTAGTCTGCGAATTTCGTTCGACTACATATATCTGCATCAAATCACATATCTCTCGATGACAGCCTTGAACGGGTCACTTGATGACAACAGAGACCACCAAAATCCTGAGCACAGGAAGAGGAGATAGCTGGATTCTTGAAATCGATGTCCCTAGCGGAAGGTGAAATTGTCTGAGAGTCTTATATCTCTTGCCTGTTTTCTATCCAGCTTGGAAATACGGGGGCCTAGTTCCTTCGTCATTCAAACTGATTACCGAGCTAGTCAAGAAGGGTGTTACCGCAACCGTATACACAACCGATGCTTTGGACAAGGAGAATAGGCAGGCTGAAAGAGGAATCCGTGTCAATGATTTCGATGTCCACTATTTCAAGAATCTGAGCAATAGGCTTGCGTGGAATCGTCTGTTCTTTTCGCCGGAACTCAATGAAGCAGTGAAATCGAGATTGGATGCATTTGATATCCTGCACATTTTTGACTCTCGATTTGCATCGAATGTTGTAGCCGCCAGGACCGCGCGGAGAAGGCGTCTACCATACGTCATAACTCCTCTCGATCCGTTCAAAGGTTATTCTCGGAAGAAGGGACTCAAACTTGTCTTCGACGTTTTATTTGCGCGGCCAATGATGCAGAATGCAAGCGCCATCATAGCTCAGAACTTCAGGGAGTATAATAGCTATTTGAGGATGGGAATACAACACGACAGGATTCGTATCGTTCCGAATGGATTCGATGGATATGATCCTGAAAAGGTCTTACCGAAGGGGCGGTTTCGAGCTCAATTTGGGATCCCCAGGGAAACGCGGATGATACTATACATCGGTCGCATTGATCACGTCAAAGGCGTTGACATACTCGTTCATTCTTTCTCTCGGCTCATAAGAGACCAATCGTTTCGCGATTCAATCCTCGTAATAGCTGGTCCCGATGCTGGTTATCTAGGACGCTTGAAGAGTATTGCGCACAAACTAAAGCTCGAGGAGAAGGTATTAGTTCCAGGTCCAATTGTAGGAGACCAAAAGCTAGCTGCTATTGTAGATTCAGATGTTTTTGTCATGCCATCTAGATATGAGGAGTTCGGGATTGCCCCTCTCGAGGCATATGCGTATGGAATACCCGTCGTTGTTACGAGTAGTTGCGGAGTGAACTATTGGATGGAGAAGTACTTCGATAAGGTCGTTCCACCTGACGTCAGAAACATAGAGACGGCGATTGCAGCCATACTTTCAGAATCCGCCAAGTGCGCGCGACCGAACTTGAAATCTAGATTAGAGATTCTCAACGGGTTCTTCTCTTGGGATTTGGTCTCTTCGAGTGTTTTGAAAACGTACGAACAGCTTCTGAACGCCAAAGTCTCTACCGATACCTAGCGTGGGGATCTTGGTCATGTGATCAATCCGAAGTGCCTGCGACAAAGATATGACTAGTCGCCCACTTCGGCAAGTCTATTGCAGAATTGATAGATTCTTCGATGCAGGTCAAGAAGACTCCTCTTGAAAGTGTTGTGGGGATGAATTAGTGAGCCAAAGAGGATCGAGTCAGCGAACAGAAACGTCTTCTGGCTAACTCTCGCGACAGATTGCGGGTTCTAATGACTACTCTATTCTTTGAGGGGGGAGTTGGCTACAACACCCTCAGAGATAGTACTCCTTCATTTCCTTAGAAATCTTCTCTTCATCTGGGTTCTTAAGGAGAGCTGCAAGGCGATAGATTGCTGGTGTAAGCGGGGAGTCCATAACCAGCTTCGCTATTGTGTCGCTATTGAAGAGTAGAACTGAACTCCTATCCAGCAACGTCCTCTGAATGTGGAACTGCATTTTCCATTTCTGCCAACCATCGTTTATCTGAATGCGCCGGAGATTCGTCGTACCTAGTCCCGCCTTTTCTGCAACTAGGATGTGCCGTGCCTCTTCAACAGGAATACCCATAATGGCGGCACCTAGGGTGTCTGAGGCGACGGCGTTGTTCGAAGCCAGAACAAGGTCCGTTTTTCTCGCCTGCCCATACATAGGACCGTGGCCATCGAGGGCGTAGGTTCCGTCTATTAGTACGAGCCTGGGTTTCACAGTCTTGGCAATGAGAGCAAGCTTCATGTCTAGATGCTTATGATGCAAGCATCTCATTGTATCTGGATAGCACCCCCAGAGATTCTTGATTCCGAGACTCACGCCGGTCATGACATGAACCTTCAGCACGGGAACCGAGACTAAACAATCGACTCCGTTTGTCAGGAGACTAGGAAGCTGAACCTTGACTTTCCTCCCCAAAATGCTGTCCTCGACAAATAGACTGTGAGTTTTTGACAGATCTACAAGCTCTGTCCCCGTATCTTTGCATATCTTGTCCATGCCATGTCCTTTGAATGCATCTTCTGCGGGGAATGAATTATTACCTCCATCGGATTCACCAACCAGAACTCGATTTGCCCTATCCTTGAGGATTCCCAGTAGCACTTTTAACAGTATTGGGTTGGTCGTTACCCCTTCCCTGTAACATGGAAATGTGAAATTGGGCTTTACGAAGATGACCGAATCGCTTCGGACTTGATTATGCCATCCTATGAATTCTAGTGCTCTTGCTAGGTCTTTTTTCAAATCGTCTATCCGAGTCACATATGCTAGCGGTCTAGGTGTTTCTGGCAACATCTTTAAGAACTCCTTCGAACTGGCCGACGATTACTTCCCAGTCATTATCCTCCACGGACATCCTTGCTTTCTTGCCTTCTGCTACCAGTATTCTGTGGTCCACCATTTCCATCGCTTTTGCAGGGACATCCTGAGGTCTATCTACGAAATGGATTCCTTTTGAGAGTCCGAATTCAGTTCTTATGCCAGGCAGATTGGTGGCAATCACGGGCTTTGCTGCAGCCATGTATTCGTACACCTTTATGGGAACTATGTTCTTCATGACCTCGACGTCTACTGCAGGGAGGATGCATACGTCAGCGGCGGCTAGATACTGCGGAATCTCTTCGTAGGGAGCCCAGTCAACCATTGCTATTCTACTCTTCATCTCATTCGCATTCTTGATCTGCGAAAGACGTTCACTCAATTCCCCTTTTCCTACAATCAACAGCTTGATGTTTTGATATTCCTCGGGAGACCTGGCTAGCTCCAATGCAACCTCTTTCAATCCTGAGAATTCGTACAGCCAGCCCATGAAGAAAAGAACGAGATCGTCCTCCTCAAGTTCGAATCTCTGTCTGATTCTTTCTCGATCCTCCTGCTTCCATTCATACCTCTTCAGGTCTACTCCGCCTGGAATCACTCTCGATTTTGTCCTTGTCCCTTCGACCTTGTCCACGAAGTTCTTCAATTCCTCGGTGATAACAAGGTTGAGGTTGGAGTTGCGAATGGCTTTGTGTTCGGCTGCTTCGACGAAGAAGGAAATCGGTTGCAGTGCAGTTGGCACAAGTGTATGATAGTCTTCCATCAAGTAATACAGAACTGGTATGTTGCGTCTTCTGCAGAGCTTCATCGTGTAGTTGATGTTTGCCAGAGCCCCGAAACACAGGACGATATCAGGCCTAAAAGTCTCAATCTCCGACTTTATTATGAATCTTTGGAGTACGAGACTCACAATATTAAAGATTGGCAGGTTAACGAAGGGAGGACGATAGATTTCGAGCTCTCTTGCTGGTACCCCTTTCCCTCTCACAGACTGCCTGCTCGTAGGTTGGAATCTTGGCAATGTTCTCCTTGCCATTGGGTCCCATATCAAAGGAAAATCGACTATGCGAACCTCGTACGCGTTCGGATTAAGCCTTTCCAGGATGTGATGTTGTTGATGAGGCCCCCTCAGTATCCAGTCAGTTTCTTGGATTTCCAGGATCTTCCTTCTTATCACTCTGCAACCCCTTTTGACATCTCTCTTTTCAGATTTGGGCTATACTGGATTTGATATCCATAGCATACTACTTCGGTGGGGCCAATGTCCATGCCAACAATAGAACTTTGCCCAAGGTGTAATTGTCTTGAATCGTGGGCACAAGATTCACTGTCGTCCATTTGTGCGTCTATCACCATTCAAGACCATTTCGCTGATTGCGCTCAGAACGAGACCAACAAGCACGCACAAGATTCCGAGGACAGTCAGCATGACCGCAATCAAGCTGGGGCCAAAGGGCAATGCTCTGACATCGATATACTGCTGAATTGAGTATAGGCCGAAGATCACTCCGATGACTGTCATGAGGAATCCGCCGACGCCAAAATACAACAATGGGTGTTCCGTTCTGACAGACCTAAGCACGGAGTTGAGCACGATCATCCCATGGCTTCCAGGAGTTAAAGTGGAGGTTTCCAATCCTTCATACATCGCAACAATCGGAACCTCTTGAATCTTCAGCCTTCTCTTCACAGCACTTCTGACCATGTTCGACTCTATGTCCATTCCTTCTGCGGCGTAGTCGAAGCCCTCCAGTACATCTTTCCTGAAGGCTCTGTATCCACTCTGCGAGTCCGTTATCTTCGTTACATTGCCCAGGTTTGTCGCGTACGTTAGCACACTCTGTCCTAGTCGCCTATGTGCAGGAATGAGTTCTCTTGATTTTTCGTCTAAGAACCTCGAACCTATGACCATGTCTGCCTTCTCGTCAAGAATTGGCTGGACTATCTTTGGTATGTCATTTGGATCGTGCTGTCCGTCGGCATCAAGGCAGACAATCACATTGCTTCTATTCAGGGCGGCAGTCGTGAGCCCGATTGAAAGCGCGTTGCCCTTACCGCTGTTCTTCGGGATTCTGATTACATTAGCGCCCGCAGATATCGCCCTCTCCCCCGTGGAATCTTCGCTGCCATCGTCTATCACCAAGACCTGATCGACATGCTTCCTTGCGCCCTCGACCACCTGAATGATGGTCTTCTCCTCGTTGAAAGCAGGGATCACAGCTGTTATCATAAGTTTGGAACCTTCGTTCGTCCTCATGTCGCAGACACTCCCCCACGACATTGCCAGTTTCGCGTGTGTTTCTGCCTCCTCAAGAAGTCTATGGAGGGGAAGTTTGCAATAAGCCTGCTGTCTCTTAATTCTTTTTAGTCTTTCACCGAAACCGTCCGGTCTCGTCGAGAAGAAGATACTGACTGAGGCAGTTCCACACCCAACGGACCGAGCAGCCAAGCTTTTTATTGCCGGCTTCTGCTACGAATGGACGCGAAAGGTGAGGGGTTGTCATTCTCACGGTCAAAAGAATCTGTTCTCCTGACTGCTTTCCTTATCCCCGTGGTCGCCTTCTTGGCAAGGAGCCTTCCGCTCCAATGGTCCCCTCTTCCGTACAATATTGATGGTCTGAGCGAACTCAGGGTCGCTCAGGATATTCTAGGCTCGGGTCACTTCGACTTCTCGGGTTCTGCTTCGACGAGAGAATACTATGTTTCTGACATGCCCTTACTGGCTCTTCTTCTCGCCTTCTTCTCTTCGTTCCTGGGAGTCAGCGCAGCATCCTCTGCGCAATTCCTCACCTCCATCATCGGCTCAGTCGCAGTCGCCCTCGGCTTCCTCATCTTCAAGCAGCATTGGCAGAGCACTCGCGGAGGGATCTCCGCCACTCTTCTCCTTGCCCTCGCGGGCTCCTTCGTCTTCACGACCGGCTGCGTATGGAAGGAAACGCTCGGCTTCGTGCTCATCGCCATCGCCCTCTACTCCTACCCGCTCAGGGACCAGCCCTCCCACCGCGTCCTCCTGGGCTCTTCCCTTCTTCTCTCCATATTCGCTCATCATCACATCACAATAGTCAGCTTCCTCATCTTCACATTCGCCGTCTCGCTGGACCTCGCCAACAGACCAAGGGACATCAAGTTCATTTCCAGGAAAGAGCTCGTCGACATCATCACGATCATAATCATCTGGACCGTAGCCATCCTGTACTACTGGTCCGTGGACCTTCCCTATCTCGACTACCTCTCCCCCAGCGCAGACCTCTACCTCTATCTCGCCGTCGCCTCGCTTGTGCTCCTAGTCGCCGTGAGCATGTCCAGGCGCGAAAGAGCCCTCACGAAGCTCCCCCTGGGGCTCGCCGTCCCCGCCGCCGGCGCCGTCCTGATGCTCTACAACTACTTCCACCCGCTCTTCCCGGGCATACCAGGACCAGCGAGCCTCATAGCCGTCCCCTTCCTCGCATACCTGCTGCTCGTCATCCCCGCCTGGGAGGGCGCGAGGCTCGCCCTTCGCCCTCGTGGCGCGACCAAGAACCTCCTCCTCGCCATGCTCCTCGGGCCGCTCTCGCTGATCATCTTCGCCTTCCTCCGCGCGAACGACGTCATGTCCCACGAGATCATCTTCCGCACGTTCGACTTCCTGATGCCGGCGTTTGCCCTGCTCGTGGGCGTCGGGTTCGCCGCCCTCGTTAAAGGCAGGGAGCGCCTCGGGATCGTCGCGGGCATATCGCTCGTCGTAATATGCGCTTCAACACTCCCAGTCGCGTACCAGACCCAGGAGCTGTTCGGGGTGAAGAACCAGACCTACTGGTTCGAGTACGACGCCGTGAAGTGGTTCTCTGAGCACGGGGTCGAGAGCTATACGTCTGACCAGCGCCTGGGGGAGACCGGGTGGAGGCTGTTCGACCTGGAGTACGGCAGGGGGTTGCCGTATGACCTCAGGGAGGGTTTGGCGCTGAACAGGTCATCTTTCTTCGTCCTTGAGGACGAATGGAGCAAAAAAGGCGCCCAGGAATTCCCGTTCGGGGTTGTCGTGGTGGACGAAGGGACGATCGCTTCAGTGCTCTCCGAGAGCAGCGTGTTCTATGTCGGGGGACCACCGGAGAACAACTTCGTCGGATTCCTGACGAGATAGCGACGGGCTACGCCCGCACAAGAGAATCTTTAGGAACCGCTGCGATGAGAAATGCGCAGGCAGATCCTGAGAGGTAACAGTGCACGACGAGACGCAGGTGTGAGGATCCTGTCGCGGGCTGCAGCTTCTGATGGGGGGTGCCTCTGCGCAGGACTACATGCAGTCAGAGGTGTGAAGGCTAGCTCTGAATCTCGTACCATCGTTGCACGAACGCGTCGATGTCTATCTGGACGAGAGTGGCGACCTTGGCTTCTCCGACCGCAGCTCGAGATACTTCGTCATCGTCGCCCTCGCTAGCCTCGATTCGAAAGAACTCGCACGGGTTCTGAAACGGGTTCGTCGGAGGCTCTATTCGCGCGGCACCAAGATCCCCGAGTTCAAGTTCAGTAGTAGCCCTGAGCACGCGAGAAGGCTAGTTCTGAGAGGTGTGGCGGGAACCAGTGCCCGAGTTGCCTGGGGCGGGATCAAGAAGCAAAACACCTCGTCCGAGCTGCGAAGTGATAAGAAGGAACTCTACCTGTGCGTGTGCTCAAGTGTCCTTTCCGAACTCATGAGGCGAACACACGCGAGATGGGCTCACATTGTCCTTGACAAGTGGTCCAGCGACCGCACGCTGCGACGGCATTTCGAGGACCATCTGCGGGATGTCATGGGCCGTCATCACCTTGGCTACTTCGCGCCATCGGTCTCGGTCAGCCATCTCGATTCCGCGAACTCAGCCGGGATCCAAGTGGCGGACATCGTGGCTGGTGCGATCTTTCAGAGCCTCGAGCATTCCGACACAACCTATCTCGATACAATCTCGCATAACATCGTCTACGGCGAATTGTACTGGTGAGAAGGTTGCGGCCCCCAGGGGGATTCTTGGCCTGGTCCGCCATACGGCAAACCATCTACCCCCCGGGACTTACCCGCAATGTGTTCATCATGCTCGTCCCTGATAAACCTATCGTGTGGCTGTAGCCTGGGCCGACTCGGATTTGTTCGGATCAGCACATTGTAACGATTTGAACAAGCTGCCCAAGGTTTTGCATGACCCCACGAAGGGTATCGCCCCTGAATCCTCCTTTTGTTGCTTGATCGGGAGGCAATGGAGCGCGAAGGGCGCACAAGAGTTTCCGTTTGGAGTCGTTTTCATTGAGAGATCAACTATGGATGAACTCCTGTCCGACAACGCGGTGTTCTATGTCGGCGGACCGCCAGAGAACGAAATCGTATGCTTCCTTACGAGATGAGTTCGCGAAGCTAACTCTGCGGGATAGCTTTATGAATTCCTTCGGGAATGTGAGCTGTGCAGGTAAGTCCTGGTCGGTAAATGTGTACCATGAGGCGCACGAGAAACAATCCGACCAGGGGCTGCAGCTTCTGATGAGGATGTGCCTCTGCGCAAGACTACATGCAGTCAGAGGCATGAAGGCTGGTTCCGAATCTCGTGCCGTCGTTGTACGACCACGTTGATGTCTATTTGGACGAGAGCGGGGATTTAGGATTCTCCGAGAGGAGCTCAGGATGCTTCGTCATCGTTGCCTTAGCAACTACTGAGCCGCACAAGCTTGTTAGGGTCATTCGAAAGGCTCATCGCAGGTTCAGCCTCGTCGACGGAGCGGCTTCCGAGTTCAAGTTCAATCGGAGCGGAGAACGGCTCCGTCAGTTCATCCTGGGCGGGCTCGTCAAGACCGACTCGTGGTTCGCCTGGGGCGGGGTTGTGAAGCCGTGTGTACCTCAGAGGTTTCGACGAGATAGGGAAGAACTCTGGCAATATGTCGCTGCAAGAACTATGGCGGAGCTGTCAAGGAGGACGTACACGAAGGCCCTCCACGTCTTCGTGGAGAGGCGCTCGCTCAGGAAGGTCGTCAGGCGTCATATCTCTGAGCGTCTCAGGTGGGAGGTGGAGAACCACCACGGAGGACATTTCCCACCAGATGTCAGGATCAGCCACATCGATTCTTCGATGTCGGCGGGCCTCCAAGTCGCAGACCATGTAGCAGGCGCAGTGTTTTGTAGTGTCGAGAGAGGGAATCCATGCTATGTGGAGCAGATCAAGAGCAAGGTCTCCTACGGGGAGATGTACTGGTAACAAGAGTGCAGCCCCCGAGGGGAGTGTTGCGACAAGCACCGCATGGTACTCAGATACCCCTCGGGACTTACCTGCGATGTTTTCAAGACCATCTAGGCTCATAAACGTATCGCCCAGATGTAGCATTTCGATTCGACGAGCTAGGCCGGGATCCAAGGGCGGCGAGATGGTCGGATTCCTGACGAGATAGCAGGGGGCTACGTTCGCGCAAAAGCCTTATTAGGAACAGCTACGATGAGAAGTCTGCAGGTAAGTCCCGGCAGGTAGATATGCGCCATGAGGCGCATCTGAAGTAATCCGGCCGGGGTCTGCACATTCTCGTCTCAGTCGTTAGCAATGGTCCTGTCTCCGGTAATCATGCCGGCGACGATTCTGGAGTAGGTTGTGTCTCCATGCTCGTACTTCTTCTGGACGGCACCAGCGACGAAATCCGCAACCTGAAGTCCTCTTGATCGCCTTGAATCCAACCTCGATACGCGGATGTGACTCGGGTTCAGACCCCTAGCCTCGCGCTCTGTCTCGAACTGCTCTACTAGTTGCCTGTCGAACTCATCGTCTACTGTTCTGTTGCACGGTCTGTCGTCAATCACAACATCGAGGCTGCCAATCGCTCCGACGCTTCTGACGATCTCCTTCGCAAGCGTCGCGAACAGGAAGGCGCACGCTTCGTCCTTGCCCTGTTCTATGACGCGCCTGATCATTGTCTTGTCCGCGCAGAGGGAGACAATCCGGACGTCGGAAGAGCGTGCCAGGAGCCGAAGCACTTGCTTCCTCACCCAGTCATCTGAGTTGTGGAATTTCAGCTCGGGCTTTCGAAGAATGGTCTTGCGGAGGTGTCGTTCCCGTATTCTCTTAGGTATCCGCTCCACTGTGATCGGGCGTTTTGTGAGGACCGCCGCAAGCGTGATATGTCGGGTGGAGCCTGCGCCGAATCCCAGGTCGCCTGACTCGTCTATGAACACCGTGCAACTACGCACAATGCAGAAGCTCTGGTCGCGCTGAACTCCCTTTGCGGTACATGTAGCAACAAACCGTGCGAACGAGTTCGAAGTCGTCGTTGTGGTGAAGGAGACGATCGACGATGTGCTGTCCGAGAGCAGCGTATTCTATGTCGGAGGACTCTTAGAGAA
>Ga0315314_1000804_pt1 | contig 30923 bp, 26 predicted proteins | sample TDP9_MG_FD_203631 | JGI IMG/M metagenome (GOLD analysis project Ga0315314, IMG submission 203631) | Freshwater sediment microbial communities from Lake Towuti, South Sulawesi, Indonesia - TDP9 | ecosystem: Environmental > Aquatic > Freshwater > Lake > Sediment | place: Indonesia: South Sulawesi... | reverse complement strand
CTTTTTCTCTCGCTCTTCTGGAGAAGGCATCAGAAGTCTCAACGGCATGGTCGACCACCACTGTGTGATTGGAGTATTGACAGATCCGGCCTGAAAAGTGCTTAGTAAGACAAGGTTCAGTCGGTATCAGATCAGCTCTCCGTTAATCCCATAGTCTGTCTCAGGACTGAAAGATTCATTTTGCCAGCCGTATACGTCACACCGGTTCTGATGTTGTTCACAGCGAATACCGCTGGTGCGAATAGATTGGGATCGATCTGGTAAAAGTCGAAGTTCGCCGCCTTAAAGATCTCATAGAAAGGTTTTCCATAGTCTCTAGCTGTTGAAGAAGGAGCTTTCGCCACAATCTCTTTCAATTTCTGGTCGTCTTCAAAGTCAACCGTGTAGTATGTGAAGCCTGCGTAGTATAACGCGTCATTTGTCCTGCCCATCGCCTTCGCGGATTTCGGATGGATCGGTGCGATCGGGGCGTAGCCGCACCCATAAAGAATCCTCTTTGGATCGAAGCCTGTCTCTGTCAGCTTGTGGATTCCAGCCTCAACTATCCTACCGGATATTTGTACAGAACCTGCAAGTGAAGAGGTGGAAGCCACGAGGACATATAGGTTCTGAAGTTGAACTTCACACTCCTTGGCAATATACTCCAGCGCTTCAAGCGGCGGATAGGTGTCTGTTTCAAGAACAAGCACTGCCTCGTCGGAGTCGTCCTCATACTTGATCTTCTGGTAGAGTTCTTTAGGTTTGAGTGCGAGCGCTCGAGCTGGACCTGATCCCATCGCGGAGTACTTCTCCGTCTTGATTCGCCAACCGGCGAACTGCGCTCCCAATGTAGATATAGCTGGGTAGTCTGTGTCGACGAAGATCGATGGCAATCTCAATCCTTCATAATCCATGTAAGTGATATTGGCTTTGCCGAGATTCCCCATACAGATTTCTGTAACCAGTCTCCCTGCTGAATAGCCACCTGAAGCTTTTATTCCAGCATCAATTATCGTGGCGCCGCTGGAATCTCTGAATATCGTTAATCCAAACTCGTCGGGTCTCGACATAGCGTCTTGTACAAGTTTCATGGCTTTCTTGTTTACACTGATTGGCAACTTGCTCTTTCCCTCATTACTCTAGGTATTCTCCACACCATTTAAGGTGAGGATTCTTGGCTACGTTGATGAAGAGTTTTCCGTTCCCATTCTCATTTACGTCGCCTGTAAAGACGTAAAATGGACCAGGTATCTTCTCTTCGCCGACTTTGACTTTCTCTCTAACCTCTTCTACATTAAAGCTTGGAAGAATGGCGGGCACGTATCCCCCAATTATGACCTTTCCGCCAGTCATTTGAGCTCCCGCTCTCCCACCACAGTCCTTCTCGATATAGATTGTTCCATTGTTCATGTGCATCCCCGGAAACATTCCACTGCCACCCTTGATTCTGATCGTTCCATTTCTCATCCAACATCCTACCTCAGTGCCCGCGTTACCATGAACGGTTATGGTTCCTCCCTTCATCCCCTTTGTGCTTCCTCGATAGGATGCCCCGACGAAGTCTCCAGCGTTTCCCTTTACTTCAATCGCTCCCCCTTTCATCTTCGAGCCCAGCCACGCACTCACGTTACCGCTTGCAATTATCGAACCTGAAGACATCTCTTCGCCCAAGTACATTCCGGCATCTCCTTCAATCACTATTGAGCCTTCCGTCATGCGATACCCGATCTTTCTGATTCTGCTAGCGTCGCCGACTATTCTTACGGTGAGCTTCTCAGAAGCGGTGTTGCCTTCTTCCTTCACTTGGAAGATATCGTCAAGTCTATTCCTTTTATTTCCTTCCCAGACCTCCGTAGCCCGAATTTGGTCAAGTGTTTTTCCAGCGAAGGAGTTTGGAGAGATCTCTGAACATTCGACTGGAACGCTCAAGGTTCTTTTGACCGTCAGGATGATCTCCTTCGTGGTTTAGACCTCCGCGGGGACCTCGATCTTTGTCGGCGATTTGAGATAGTTCTCTTCAACCGGGTAGTTGGCCATTCGAACTGTGTAGTAGTCTTCGAACTTTGCTGAGAGCGATGCAGTCGTTTCTTGCATTAGGTCATTGGAAACCTTCGGATCCACCCAATAGGTTGTGCCAGTCGGCGTCGCTACTATTTCGCCTTCTCTTACAACTATTTCGCCTTTCTTAATCGTGTACGCGGCTTTCGCAAGAGCTTTTCTGACATCTTCATAATTTCTCGAAGGATCAATACTGCTTACGTCGATGTTGTAAACAGCGATATCTGCGTCTGCACCGATGCCTAGATGTCCTTTCTTCTTGAGACCGAGAGACTTTGAAGTACCTGCTCTTGTTACGATCGCGATCTCTTCGAATGTATATTGACGGTCGATTCCTCCCAGGTCCAAGCGTCGCCTTGCGTTCTTATTGATTCTTGCCAAAACTCTCGCTCGTGCATCCTTGCTCATCAACCAGGTTATAACCTTCGGGTAAGAAGTGAACGGCCCTGCGTTCGGATGATCTGTTGTCAAGTAGATCTTCCATGGATCCTTGACGAGAAGCATCAGCTCCAAGCCGATGCCCCATTGCACAGCGTTAACGTAGTTGCTTCTCCTATAGCGGAATGGGACTATTCCTGCTCCAGTCTCGCCTTCAACATCGACATTGACCCATTTGTTACCTGAGAGCTTGTGCAGTAGGAACTGGAATGGCCCGTCGGCGGTCATCGTCGTGGTATCTCCAAACACGACTTGACCTGGATCGATTGTTACATGATCATGTTTGTTGACATATTCAGCTATCTCTGGCGCTCCTGAGCCTACGTTCAGCCAAGAGTTTCCAGTAAACCCGCAGAATTGTACATGGGTTATGTGAATTATTGGTTTCCCGCTGCTCGCTAGGTCTGCGACGCAATCCATCGTCTCAGTCGTCGTTAGGTAGTTACCCGGGTTTCCCAGATTGTTCGTGTGAACATGAATTGCATGCGGCATGCCGAGTAGCTTGTTAATCTTGCAGAGTCCGCGAAGTATCTCCCTTGGGGTGATCGCAAAATGCGGGACCTCCTCATCAAGCCTCTTTAGGTATCTGCCCCATCCCCAAGCTTCCACCCCACCTGGATCAACTATCTTTATCGCGTATCCCTTGGTCGCGTTGAGCATCCATGCGACGTAGGCCGCGCACTCCTCGAGCTTTCCTTCTTTCAAGTATTCCATTACGAACCAGTTGTTCCCGAAAAGTGGGAAGCATGCTTTGTCGATTATCGGTATCTGATCCAGTTCCTCATGTGTGTGTCTTGTCTTTAGCGGCGGAGTTGCCGGTTCGAATACCGTCGTGTACCCCATCTTTGCGTATCGATATCCTGTAGTGAACGTTGACGGTATGGAGTAGCCAACCCCTGCTCTTGTGATAGATGTTCTCTTTTCAGCATCCTTCTCGTGATCCTCTGGTCTGAGAATCCTTCCCGAATTGACTTTAGAGCCTGCTATGTGTGAGTGTATATCCACTCCTCCCGGCATCACTACCATTCCGGATGCGTCGATGATCTTCGCTTTTGAACTGACTGTCTCCACGATTCTTCCATCTCTTATTGCTAGGTCCATCTTCTCGCCGCGGATGCGGTTCAACGGGTCGAAAACAATTCCGTTTCTCACCAGAAGTTCAGTCATCAATCACGCTACCCCCTTCAGCTCTCTCGTTCTCCTCAGAATCGCGTTGAGGATCTCTTCGTCTGATCTCAGTCCCGTAGGAGGTTCAACCAACTTTCTCGCAAGTAGAGGAACGCCATCCATTCTATAGACGGTGCCAGCGGTTTCTATTCCTACGAATGATGAGGGGATTACTATGTCTGAAGCAAGAGTCGTGGGAGTGATGTGAGGATCTACCGTGACGAGAGGAACTCTCGACAGATGTCTCGAAGCAGCAACTGGAAAGTTGGATACGGGGTCGGATGCAACCACTAGAGCTGCATCGCATTCCCCGCGAGTCAGTATATCTACCGCGGATGTATCTCCAGGATTATACCTTGGATAGCCTTTACTGAAGTCAACCGCGAATGGATAGCCCGTCTGCCATGCCGTCACTTGGTTTGCTCCAGTGACATTAAAGTGCCCGCGCATAGGCATTATGAGAAACTTCGTTCGATCATTCAATTCTTTCACTAGTGAGAGCGCCGCGTCGATGTTCCTGCTTTTTCCTGCTGTCATAGTCAGTCCAAGACCGAAGAAGATTATCCCAAACTCGCAGTTTGTCATAAGATCCGCAATCTCCTCCACTGTTTCCACAGGAACCCCTGCGATCGAATCTTGTTCTATCTCGCCCATCTTTACAGCTGTCCGGAGTGCGCATAGCAATTCGTAGTCTTGATTAGGCGCGACCTGTAGGAAATGATCTGCCTGCTTTGCAGTATCGGTCTTTCGTACGTCTACGACGATCAGCTTTCGGTCTTTCCGTCCTTTCCTAAATCTGCCTTCGGACTGCACAGAATACCGCAACATGTGTTGTGGGTGTGCATGCACTGGATTGCACCCCCAATACACAACTAGGTCCGCTCGATGTCTAACCTCACCCAATGTACAAGTCGATTCGCCAATATCGTGGACGCCAAGTATTGAAGGTCCGTGACACGTAGTAGTAGTGTTATCAATAACGCCGCCAACGAGTTCTGCGAGTTCAACGCCCATCTCTATGGCTTCACAACTCGTTAAACTCCATCCGTAGAGAATCGGGTACTTCGCGTTAGCGAGAATTGAAGCTGTCCTATCCACCGCGTCTTCGAACTTTATCTCTTCGAACTCACCGTTCTTTCTCTGCATGGGGGCCGAGATGCGCTCCCGATTATAATTTAGGAACTTGCTTATCGAGAGAGCACAGCCATTCCTTATGCTGACCACTCTCTCATCTTTGATCTTCACTTCAATGTTATCGCAACAGCATCCGCAGAAAGTGCAGACTACGTCTTGAATAGTCTTCTCGACCAACGCCTCATTTTCCTCCAGAGATGTAGGCGACCAGTTCTCTGACCGTTAGAACTTTTTCTTGTGGAGCCGGGGTCACTTCTGCTTCTATTCCCTTGAGAGAGGGCATCCCGGTTTGATGTGTCTCAGGGTCGCAAATCATACTGGTCCAAGGTCCGTAAGGCATGAAGATCAAGCTTCTGTGAGGCGCTTGGGTCGAGAGCACGGCCTTGACTACAACTGTACCATGCTTCGTAGTCACCCGGACGTTCTGTCCCGGCGAGATCTGTAGGCTCTTCAAGTCTTCAGGGTCAAACTCACATATCCCAACGTTTTTTGCGTATTCGTCTGAGAGCTTGCCGATCTCTTTGGACCTACCTTGGCCCAATGTTCTTCCTGTCAGTAGGATGAATTTCATTTCTTAAACGTCCTCTATTCGTGCTGCACACCGGTGCTCAGATTCTTCTTTCTGTAGTAACTTCAAATTTGATATAAAACTTTCAATAGGCGTTCAGCTCGAAACCAAAGGGATAGTTTCTAGTGAACATTCTGGAGAATATTCGAACTGGATGCATAATAGTTATAAAACAAATTTCGTTAGTCTTTAGCATGCAAGAAACACGATTGGCCTTCAAAGATGTGAAGAAGTCTTCTTACGTGGCGTTGGTGGCTGCACTCGTTGCTTTGCATGTGATCCTCCGTTTTATACCGGGGGCTTGGCGGACTATGAGCATTCTTATGGAGCCACTTGAAGGAATAATAGCTGGACCTGCTGGAGGTTTTGCAGTTGGTTTGTTGGGGTTTGTTGTAGGCCGTGTCGCTAAGCCTGACCCTATTTTCGTTGAGAATCTTTTCGGTGTCGGCGAGGCTATTGGTGCTCTCGGTGCAGGTTTAATGTTCAAGAAGAAAGGGGTGTATGTTTTTGTTACATATGTTGCTCTCTTAGCGATTTTTCTTATACACCCTTTGGCGAGGATTATTCCACTTTGGACACTTTGGAACATCTACCTAGCGTTAGTAGCTGTTGTTCCAGGTACCATCATTGTCCGTAGGTACTGGGCGAATCCTTCGAATGCAAAGACGATGACGCTGGCAGTGACGTTTACGGCGTTTATTTGCGTTGAGTTAGACACGTTGGTTAGAGTTTTCCTCTTGACTGTCTGCGGGCTTTACCAAGTGTACGGCTTGACGGTCGAGGCGCTACCTGCTATCTTTATTCTAGGAGCTTTTCAAACTCCAATTGAAGCAGCATATACTGTGGCAATTGCGGCCATTGTTGGGGTGCCGGTGCTTTCCACCTTGAAGAAGAGCAAGCTTCTGCGTTGGCCTTTGACATAGCGGTCTATGGAAGTGCGTGTGTTTTCAGGTTTCACTTGGCTTCTTCGGCTTTTCGATCAACTTCCTCTTGCTTAGAACTGTTCCATCGTCATAGTGTGGCGTTCTAAGTATTTGATCAGGTCCTTTCTCAATTTCTCTCGCTTCATCCGCCATTCTCGCTGCAGATCTCATCATCTCATGAGCAGCAGCGACTATCTGCGTGTATCTTTCCCATTCCTTCACGATGAAGCAACCTTCAACAGTTAGATCTGCGACTCTTCTCGCCATTTCATATGCGGCGTAAGCTTTCGCTCTAGCATACGGGTTTTGGTAGCCAGCAGAGGCCAAAGCTCTCTCTCTATCGATCGTAACTCTCGGGAGTTGAAGCGCCTCCCCTCGTTTTGTCGCCTCGATGATCTTATCCAGCTCATTGCAGAGAATGTTGAAAGCTCCTGTGGCGGCAAGAACTTTCATTATGTCTACGTTGAAAAGCGCCATTTCAGTAGGGTCGAGGAATTCTCTTCGAGCTCCAATCATAGCGTCGGCCTCGACGATTATATATCCGAACCCCTCCTCCTCCATCTGCTTAACAGCCTTCTTTGCTGGGCTGTCTGAAACGACCACCGTCGGAATCCCAGCGTTCTTCAAGGTTTCTCGAGCCTTCGTGGGGCCTGGCAGAGATGCGTTCGGGCTCGTGACTACCGCGAAGTCAGGTTTGAACTCGTGCATTTTTTGAGCGACTTCCACGGCCACTTCCGGAGTCATCTTCGCGCCTGAGCTTACTACTCTAACATCAACATCTTGTCTTTCAGCTCTCTCATCAAGAAGGAATTCAAGTAGCGGCGCAGATCCTATGTTGCCTACTTTTACGAAACCTACCTTCACCACTTTCAATTGAACATGCCTCTCATAATAGAGCATCTTAACGGGAACGTTTCAGAATATTCGCAAGATATCGATATAACACTTTTCAAACGTGCAGCGGAAACATGTTCTTAAGGCATGTGCTATCGACAAACCTCATCTTACGAAAATCGGCGAGCCGTTCCCGCGGGATACTTTCGCAATCCTCTATCGGATAAATATTCTTCATTCAGAACGATACAGTCGGAGACTCCATCATGTTTACGAAGAATGGTAGGCACATTCAAATTCTCCAAAAACGCCATTGCACGACCTGCGGTGCGTTCACTGATCAAGTATGCTTCAGCGTGAGGTATGCTTGCAAGGAAGATGATGCTACAATTACGATTAAGAGAATGCTTTGGGCATGCTCGGTCTGCACCGCTGAAACGGAAGAGGTACGAGAGGTGCCGGCTGTTAGCGACAGAACTAAGATAATCCAACGTGTTCTACGGATGCAAGAGGACTATCCTATTCAATCCATGAACATAGCATGTGAACCCGAGAGACTCGTTATCGAGATGAGAATTTGAAATTTTTTTCTCAAAAACGGTTCAAATTTTGGGTTATGACATTTTCATAATGCGTCCTCCTCCCGGCTATTCTAGATGCTAAGTTTTAAACGGTAGGTTCTAGAATTAATTGGGCTGAGTGGATTGTCTTGTCACAAGATGTCGAAGTTGAGGACACTTTCGCAGAAGCTTTTCCAATGATTGCTTCGAGAATTCTGATAACGGCTGAAAGTGACAAATGGGCTATGACCGCTGCGACGAGCGCGACAGGGTTCGCTTCTTCAATCATCATGTCGCCCGCAGAGGCGGGAATAGAGGGAGTTCCAATTCCTCCGGAGAAGACGCCGGATGGGAGACCAGGCGTCATGATCCAGATATACCATAGGACAGGCCATGAGTTGAAGATGCAAATGCTTGGCAGGATAGGCCAGTGCATCTTGACCTGCCCCACGACAGCTGCATTCGACGGCATGCCTATGGCGAAGAAGAGAATAAAGATTGGTAGAGCTGTTCAACTTTTCGGAGATGGCTTTCAGAAAGGTGACACACTTGCTGGAAGGAAAATCTGGAGAATACCCGTTATGGAAGGCGAATTCATTATTGAGGATAAGTTTGGAGTGAAACGCGCTGTCGCAGGCGGGAACTTCCTTGTGATGGCTGAGAATCAGAAAGCTGGACTTGAAGCAGCAGAGAAGGCTGTTGAGGCTATTGGAAAGGTTCAAGGCGTTGTCTTGACTTTTCCTGGCGGCATTTGCCGTTCAGGCTCGAAGGTTGGATCGATGAAGTACAAGCTTGGTGCGTCAACGAACCATCCGTTCTGCCCCCTGCTCAGAGGTGCTATCTCGAACTCGCTTGTTCCAGATGGTGTGAGGAGCGTTTACGAACTCGTCTTCAATGGGTTGACAGCTGACCTTGTCAAGAAGGCTACTGGAGAAGGCATTAGAGCGGCGATGAGCGTTCCAGGCCTGAAGAGGATCACAGCGGTGAATTTCGGAGGGAAACTCGGGCCGTTCCCGATAAGGCTTAAAGAAGCTCTTGGTAGCTAGGGTTTCGGAATGATATAGTCTGATTCCGAAGCCTCAAGAGATCCAACTAGAATCCGGCTATATGTTTTTCCTTCTTTTCTGTCTCTGACCTGTTCTATCTTGCCCCGACAGATCACTTCTTCTCCGTCGGACGCAATGTCTGCGAATAGTCCTTCATACGTGACTATTTCTTGAATGTTCCGTGCCGAAGGCCCTTCCAACATTCTAACGCCTGTTATTCCATACCTTGCTGGCATGAAGAATGCTTCGGAAACGTCTGAAATCTCAGCTTTAACCGTCACCATACCGTAAGGAAGGTATATTCGGTCTCCATATCTCTCAGAAACCTCATATTCAGTCTTTACTGGATGGAGAGAGAAGAACGTATCTTGGAACTCCCCTCTGTTCCACTTTCTCTCGTAGATCCTTCTCGCCTCAAACGGAGTTAGATGATGAACTCTGGCTTCTGTTTCAGAGATCTCAGAAAGCTTCCTGGCACTAAATCTTCTGATAGAGGGGTGCTTGTCTCGAAAGAAGCGTTTCAAGGTCTCTTTGAGGGCAAAGCTGCTTCGCTTGCCGTAAACAGTCAAGTCGATATCTGAAAACTCTGTTCTATGGATTCCCAGAAGGACGGACCCGGTAACTCCGAAACCGCAAGGACCCACGCCGCTTTCGTCTGCAAGTACGTGGACCAAGTCCACCACTTTCTTTTCGAGCGGATCGAGTTCATGTTCTTTCAGCAGTTGCTGCAGTCTCCTTTCCGGCTGATAGTGCTGAGTTATGAGCTTCTTGGGCACTGCTGAGAAGGTCAGGTTCTGAAGATTCGAGTGAAAAACATATTGAGGATGATTCCTCTTAAGATAATCAAGAGATTGTCCTATTTGGAGCGTCGAGTAGGCTTCTATTGCCCTTCTATACTTTCTTCGCTTTCCCCATTTTCCTGATTTGTCAGGAATGTACTTCAGATAGGCGAATACCCTGTCCTTCGGGTGTACGTTACCCACATTCGTGAAATAGAGCATCTCAATGGTTTGCAAATGGTCTCTGTCTCTGAACCCTCTCTTCAAGGTCTAACACTCAACCTTGATCAAGTAGTCACTGGGGCTCTCGCCTATTACTATTCGATACCATTCGCCGCTCCGATCGACAACCCTCTCCAGTCTCCCGCGAGCTCGGACTCGCTCCCCTTGGAAGGCCTGCTCGCAGAATCTTCCTCTAAACGACACGATTTGACTCGGCACCGCTCTCCTTTTTCCCCTAAGAACCTTCGCCCTGCTGACTCCATACACGCAGGGGGTCAGAATGTTCTCCGAGTCGTCGTCAACTGCTCCGTGGATGATAGATGAGCCCGATGGATAGTAGTGTCTGTCACCGTATTTCTCTTCAACTTCATTCCAGTCTTTAATACAGCGGATGAAGTAGTTTCGTCTCCGAAATCTTCCTTCTAGAAGCTTCCGTTTCTCGTGCATCAGGAACTTGGTAAAACTCATCGCGTTCTGCATGGACCTAGCTCCATAGAGTCGCCTTATTCCGGCTTCATTGTATCTTTCAAGAAGCGTCTTGCACTGCGATTCCTTTAGCGCCTCCAGAACCTTATGCGATTCACGCACGCCATATACTATCAGGTCTATGTCAGAATTTTCGTCGTGTAAGTCTACGAGAAGCGATCCGGAGATGCCAAATCTCGTCGAAGGAAGCCCTGCTGTAGACTTAAGAAGGTTCACCAGTTCAAGGGCGTCCTCTCCCATCTGATCAAGGCTTTTCCTTGCTGACAATTGTTGGATCTTCTTTTTCGGTTCGTAGAGGACCTTTATCCTCTCCCTTGGAACTCCTTGCAGCCTTCTGTGGGCGACGGGATCGAAGTATAAGTAGATAGGAGCTTTTTTTCGCAGGAAAGCTTCTCGTCCCCTAAGCCCGTATACTTTTCTGTATCGAATTCCAAGTCGTGTTCTGCTTCCCTTTTCATCAGGTATGTACCGCAGATAGGCGATGACTCTGTCTGGCGGATGGACGATGCCCTTGACATCGAAGATGAGGTTGTCGTCGGTCTCCAGAAAATCTCCTTCACGCGCTTTGTGCATTGGATCTCGTACCTCTCAGACGCCCTTTCGCCGCTTTCTTGTGCTTTCGAAGTCTAGCTCAACTTGTAAGGCTTTTCTTTTGGAGTTTATTAAGAGTTGAGTGAAGTCGCTTGCAGGGTGAAACGTTTGAAGGTCTTCCAGACTGAAAAGAGCATAGACGAAATTGCTGGGTGCTTGCAGCTTGCGATGCTCCTCGAGGTTAGCGCCTACCCTAAGCCTGGAAACGTTCACCGAGCGGCCGACTTCGAGGAGACGAGATATGAACATTTTCTAGCTTCAGCTATTGGGATTGGGCCTCATTTTCGAGAGGCAGCTCGGCGAGGCGTTCTATTCGGCTCCAAGAAGATTCGGGGGAAGGAAGTGGGGATTGGAGCCGTGATAAGAGACGCTGTTCTTGACGTTGGGAAATGGCAACATGGCGGAAACACAAGCTTGGGCTCAATTATTCTTCTGATGCCGATTGCCGTGGCTACCGGTTCGGTCTCTCGAAAAGGTATGTTTACAATCGACGACTTGAGATCATCGATTAGAACAATAACTGACAACACAATATCCAAGGATACTCTTGCGCTATATGAGGGCATAGACGTAGCGAAGCCCGGAGGCCTTGGAGAGGTTCCTGTATTTGATCTGAAACGGATCGAAACAAGGGACCTTATTGTAAATCAGAATGTTACAATCTTAGATGTTTTCAAGATTGCCTCAACCTACGACTCGATAGCGTCAGAGTGGGTAAACAACTATCACATAACCTTCGACGTGGGTTACCCTTACTTTAACGAACAAATGGCATGTTTTGAGGACCTCAATGTTGCAACTGTCCACACGTTCTTGAAGGTTTTGTCTGAAGTTCCAGACACGCTTATCGCTCGGAAGGTTGGGGAAGAGAAGGCGCGAGAGGTCTCTCTTGAAGCGAATAGAGTGCTCCGCGATGGTGGACTGGTTACCACTGAAGGGAAAAAGATGCTTAGTGAGTTCGATTCTTCACTGAGAACGCCCAATCACAAGTTTAATCCCGGAACCACTGCTGACTTGATAACAGCAGTCCTTGCCGTTGCTCTCTTGATGGGGATGAGACCTTGATCCAAGAGGGGCACAGTATGGAAAAGTTTTGGCCTTACATCCTACCTCTCCCGAAGAAGACCGCTCAACAGTACCGAGTTCTGCTCTCAGCCTTTGGATCCAAGCTATCTCTAGAGATTCTGAAGAGGACTTCGCCGGAAAGGAAAGTCTATCAAAGAGACCTCATCGCCACCTTACCGTATTCCAATAAGACTGTCATCGATTATCTTAACAAACTGGTCTCGACAGGTATCTTAGAATCAGGAATGGAGAGGATCAGAGTTAGAAATAGGACAATTTGGGCAAAATGGTATTCGCCAACACCTCTCGGAAGATGGTTCGCTCTCCTCCTGCTCCCTACAGATGACTTCGGGCTCGACGAGTCGAAGAGAACTCTTTCAGAGATCTTCGACATATACTTGGAGAACGTGTCAGAGTTATGCTTGAAACTAGGATTAAGTCCGGTAGTTCTGGCGTCGAGAGTCTATCAGGCTTATGTGACAAGAGTGGTCGAGAAGGAACGAAAAGTATGCCGCAGATCTGACGTACTGGTTTTTGGTTCAGCGGCGGTGGACTATTCCATCATGGTCGAAACAATTCCCGACTTGGATGAGAGCATAATGGTTTCTGAGCATTTGGAGTCGCCCGGGGGATCTGGTGCGAATGTGGCCGCTGCATTGTCAAGGCTCGGCGTCTCAACGAGCTTCATCGGCAGAGTTGCACCTGATATCTACGGATGTTTAGTTGTTGAAGCATTGAAAAGGGAGGGCGTGGATCTTTCTGACCTTAAGATGTGTCCTGATCTACGAACACTAAGAACAGTAATAATGACGAACGGGCAAGGAGGGAAACGAATATTTTCTCCAATAGGCGAGTCTACAGCAATTTCAATTGTTTCCCCGAATGAAGTTAACTGGAACCGATTTGACGAGTGCAAAGCCGTCTATATCGGAGAGGCGTATCTTGAGGTTGCAGAGCTAGTGGCAAGCTATGCGAAATCAAGGAATAAGCTCGTCTTCTATAGGCTGCTGGCGCCGTATGCTTACTACGGGCTCCAGAGGATCGGCAAGATACTCAAGAATGTTGATCTGCTGTTGATGAATGAGAAGACCTATGAGAGCCTGAAGAAATCGTCGACAGAACTCTATTTGCCCAAAGACCTCTTGCAATATGGATTGAAGACGGTTACAGTCACCGTGGCGGAAAAGGGCTCGAAAGTCTTTACAGCGGGCGAGACTTTCGAAGTGCCAGCCGTAGAGATCGCTACGGTTGATACCACAGGGGCTGGTGACGCGTTCGTAGCAGCCTTAATAAAAGCAATTCTTGATAGAGCACAAATAAAGGCTGCAATCCGCTACGCCACAGTTGCCGCAGCGCTTTCAACTACGAAGCCAACGGGGATGAGATCTATGCCGACGAAGAACGAGGTTGACCAACTCTTTAAGGAGCAAAGGGAAGGCTGACTCATCGTTTAACTGATCGGCGGCCTTGCATTACCGATCTTCGAATGACAACGATCGGATAATGTGGAATCTTCTCAAGCATGTCTAACGTTACATCAGTGAGATCGACGCTAAAGCTTTCAGCCATGTCCCACGCAGTTCTTCCAGCACCGCATCCTCGAGCTTTATTGGCCACAGCGGCTATCTGCAAGGCTTCTTCTGGTCCCATTTTCGATCCCGAAAGAGCTAGGGGGGTAGATCTCGGTCTCCATTTCAAGAGCCTCCCGATCACATACGCAAAGAGGCCCAGCGCCTTTATCCCACTTATTGGATTCGGTCTAGGGGTGATGTGAAAGCCATGGAAGCTGTAGGTCTTGTCGGAGTCCACGATCATTATGGCGATATTCCTCTTCGTCTGAGCTTCGAACAATTCTGAGATTCTCTTAGCGATAGCCTGCGGAGACCTAAGTGGAAGGCAAGCGTAAGCACGAGGGACGTTAGTCACATCGATTCCCCCCTCTGATCCATGGCGGAGCGCTTGAGCTAAACCAACGTAATTCAAGGCAAGTTGTTTATGTTTAGCTCCCTCGATCCTTGGATAGTTTCTAAGTCTCTCGATATTACGTCGACTCATCCTACATATGAAACCAAGAAAGAATCCCCAGACAATCCTCATCCAGAAGTTTGTCAAGACCCAAGCGGTGAAGCCGGGCTCTATCTTATCTTCGTCAACGATCCTTCCTGAAGCGACGGAAATAGCCTTCTCCGAGATAACGAGAATGTCGCCAGAGTTGATCTTAGAGATTGTTGAGTCTAAGATGATCTTTAGGTAGTCGTCTCCAAGACTCCAGTATTTCGTTCTCACCAATCGAACAGAATATTTCGTATGTTGCGGGTTTTTCGGGTTTTTTCGTATCCTAACATGGTATTTAAACCCTTGACCAAGAGCCTTGTTGAGCATTGTTTGATCTTCATTCTAAGCTATTTGAGTGTCGCTTGTCTTTATTGCTTTTTCTGTGGCGTGACTTTAGAGAGAAATAGGGTGAGTGGATGTAGGAAGTTATGGTTCTTGTTGTGGGAATTCTATTGGGGTTTTCGACCCTAAGGGGGTGAATTCGGAGAGGTTCATCTTCATCTTCCGTTTGCAGGTCCCTTGGGCTATTGATGTCGCGAATATCGCCCACGGACATGTTACATCCTTCGGTCTCAGCATATCATGTACATGTTCAGCGAAGGCGCATCCGTCGATGTGCAGAATGCGTTTTTCGCCGGCTTCTTCTACGTCAACTCTCTTGACGAGGTCGGAAGCCATCAGTAGATCTGAAAATCTCTTAAGAGCATCGTCGATAGACTCAGCTTTTGCAAGTTCAGGAGAAGTCTTCTCAATTACCCTTTGAACGATCGGTACGGTCAGCGCCGTCACAGCGGAGGTGGAAGCCTCTCCAAGGGCGTCTCTCAGAACCTTCTGATAGCCGAAGAGGGCGCTATGGAATATAGCGACAACATCCGATTGAACTAATCTTCCCTCAGACAACCTGCCACACTCCGGCATGGATCATTCTTCACTTGGCTAGACAAAAAAACCCTTGCCTCTTCCCGCACCCTATCACAATATTTAGACCCTATCTTCTCGAGTTTAGAGCGAATTGCTATCCTCATTACTTGTCAATGAAAGGTTTCGTCTCTCTTTCTATGAGCTTAAGTTCTTTCACATTAAAGGCCTCTTCTAGTAGTGGCGCCATGAAAATGGAATCGTGCTGTTCAAATCGACTTCTATTCAACTGCAGGAACCGAATGAAGGGCTCGAACCCGCTGTTGGTTATCAGGTATTCAAAGCCGTCGAGCAGCACGACACCTCGTTTAGCCTTCTCAAGAAAGTTGCCGATCAAGACAGACAGGTCCTGTAGGGAGTCAACGGTCCTCTGATCCTTCGCTCTTTCGTGGGTGAGCCAGACGATGGGCGTCCTCTCCAAACCGTACTTTCTTCTAACCTTCGGCGGAAACTCTCGGGTAATGCAGAGCCCCTCCAAGCCGCTCAAGACGTTATCCGCGAAGACCTCGAAGGCCTTTTCTACGTTGTTCCTTACCAAGTAGGAACAGCCGAAGTCCAGCTCAAACCGCCTCTTGCCGACTTTGGCCACTTCTTTTACGGGCACTATGGCCAGGCTCTGCATCTCGAACAGTGTCGAAGCAAGTTCAGAGTACAATTCTAGAACGGCTAGGTCGCTGTTGTCTAGGATGAGATTGTTCTGGCTGCCAAGGATTAGGATGCCATATATCTCCTTTCCGAAAAGTATTGGAGCACAATGTACAGTAGCTGTCCTTATAATGCTCGACTCGCCTTGCCCAACCGTCTTAGATATGCATTTGTTCTTCTTAGTAGCCTCTAGCTCAATAAAGCCTGCATCCAAAGGATACCTCTCATTTACTTTAACCCCTTCAATCCTGCTCTTGAAGCATCGCGCCTTAGCGGTGTTCTCTTCTCGGTCGCTGACAAGGACCGCCCCGACATCCATGTCGAGATCGGTTAGAGCGGTATCAAGAATCAAATCCAGCCCGATAGATACGTCAGGGGACTTCCTCAACCTTTCCCTGACCGTAGCTATGTTGTCTATCTGACTTATCTTCTGGAGCAGCCTCTTTGATATGCTCTCATTCAGCATCACAATCGTCTCAGTGCGCTCCTTGAGTTCATCCTCAATTCGCCTACGTTCAGTGACGTCTCGCGCGATAGTTGAGGCACCAATGACTTCACCATCTGCATCCTTGATCGGAGATACGCTTAGAGAAACATAGATTCGTTTGCCATCTTTTCTGATACGCAGAGTCTCGTAGTGGTCGATCCGTTCTCCCAACCTGATTCTCTCGAGAATCCCTGGAATCTCATCGGGACGGTCGGATGGAACTAGGATTGAAGCAGGCTGACCTTTGATTTCAGCTCCAGAGTGCCCGTAAATCCTTTCCGCGCCTAGATTCCAACTGGTAATAATAGTGCCATCCAAGGTGTATGAATAGATGGCATCATCCGATGATTCCACAATGGATGCCAAACGAGACAACGCTTCCTCTGTTTGCTTGCGGTTCGTGATATCTATCCAGTAACCGATGACCTCCAATGGGTTGCCTGCTGCGTCACGTATCAGCCTTGCCTCCTCCCGCATCCACCTGTATGTGCCGTCTTTGTGTTGGAACCTGTACTCGTAGGCGCCATTGCCCTCTTTGATCACGCGAAGCTCCTCTTCGTGCATGCGTTGCCTGTCTTTGGGGTGGACATGGTCAATCCAGAAGGACGGATTCTCCAAGAGTTCTCGCGGCTCGTAGCCGAGTATATCTTTGAAGTTTTCGCTGATGAAGGTGGAGCCCAAATCACCGTAAGGCTTGGATGTGTAAATCATGGCTGGACTGGAGGACAGCAGGAATTGCAGTCGATCCTTAGTCGCACGCAGCTCCTTAGCTCTCTCTTCAACCAACTCCTCCAAATGCTTAGCATGTTTCTCAAGCTCGGCCTCCATTCCCTTGCGTTCTGTTATGTCGCGGAGCACCCCATCCGTGCTTACCAGACGTTCACCTTCGTAGACAGGGATCCAACGGTCTTCCAGACATTTCAATGATCCATCTTTGCAGCGCCACCATGTCTGGTAGCGATCCGGCGTATCCCTCACCCCTCGCTGCGTTCTCAATCGCTCAAAATTGCGATCCTGCTCAGCAAACTCCCCTCCTTGGATCACCTGGGATAGAAAGGCCCGTCGTCCTCCCATCTGTCGTATGTCCTCCAACGTATATCCGAGTAACCTCTCAAGTGCTGGACTCACATAACGAAACTCCTCCGTTTCTCCATCTACGCTATATAGCACATCCTCGATGTTTGCGGCAATCCGCCGGAACTTCTCTTCGCTTTGCCGCAGCTCCTCCCCCATCCGCTTACGCTCGGTGACATCGCGTGCGATTGCTAGATCAGCGGGTCTGCCATTGTATTGGATAACCCCGGCGGATATTTCCAGGTCCTTTATCGCTCCATCCTTGCACTGAATCTTGGCTTCATAGATAGGAGGAACCTTTTCACCTGCCATGCGCAACTTGTATCTTTGGGCAACTAGGTCCCTAGATTCAGGCGTGAGCCAATTCAGAAAGGGCTTGTCCACTATTTCTTCGACTGCAAAACCAGAAACCTCTGTCGCAGCGCTGTTGACGAACCTGCAAACGCCGTCTTGCACAATAGCCACAACATCCTTCGCTTGCTCTACCAAGGCCGAATACTTCGCTTCTGATTCCCGTAGCGCCTCCTCCACCAGCTTCCGCTCGGTTATGTCGCGGCCAATCGCAACTGAGCCGATCGGCACACCGTTCTCGTCCACCAAGTTCCTGCCGTACCATGACATGATCTTGTACTCTCCGCTTTTCGTTCGAATTTTCGTCTCAGCCTCCTCATCCGTGGCCGCTCCTTTTATAATCGAGAGTGCACTGTCGAAAACCTCTTTCCGATACTTCTCATCCGGATATAGCCACTCCCATATCTCGCTATGCCCTACAACCTCACCGCGAGAGTAGCCGCTTATCTTCTCCGCAGCCTTATTCCAGATCAAGACGTTGGCTTTCTCGTCCAGCACATCAAGCCATACATTCGCGTTGTCAACGACGAGATTGAGAAACTGCGTAAGCTTCCGGATTTCCTCCTCAGTTTGGTTTTGTACCGTAACTGCTTTACGGTTCAATACACTTTTCCCACTCAAAAAGGTTTAAGGTTTCTAAGTTAATGAGTCCCCACGAGTATTTAAGTTCTGACTCATCAACTATTTCGTTGGCAAGTTGGTCGTCGACTTGAAGATAGGCCTATTGACTAGGAATGAGAAAGCTTGGTGTTCTTCCAAGGTCAAACAAGCTTTGATCAAGAATGCAGTTGAACCACTATGTTTCAGCTTTTCAAACCTATCAGCGCGGGTCGGGATGCTTCCTCAAGTTTCTCTCGGGGAAGTGGAATTACTCAAAGAGTTGTCAGCGCTCTTGGTGCGCCCTATAGGGAGAGGTTCACTGGACGAGATAATATTCCAATTGAATATTCTCCATGAACTCGCTAGAAACGGGCTGCCTATAGTAAATCCGCCTGCAAGCATCGAGAAAGGAGCTGATAAGTACTACACGCTCGCACTGTTGAGCGAGAACAATCTTCCAGTGCCTAAGACCTTCGTAACAGAGAATGTTGAGGAAGCATTGAAGGCTTTCCAAAGATTCGGAGGAGACGCTGTTGTGAAACCTGTCTTCGGCTCTCGCGGAATCGGAGCAGCAAGGATATCGGATCTCGACATTGCGGAGAGAGCTTTCAGGACGCTAAGGTTCTATCGTCATGTAATCTATATTCAAGAGTTTGTGCCTCACGGAACTAGAGACATCAGAAGCTTCGTTGTAGGAGATAGAGTCGTTGCGGCAATGATGAGAGTTTCAAGTTCATGGAAGACAAATGTAAGCAGAGGCGCTAAACCCGTTCCGCTTAGCCCAACGAGCGAAATAGAAGAGCTAACCGTCAAAGCGGCGAAAACAATCGGTTGCGAAATAGCAGGTGTCGACCTCTTGGAGAGCAAAGAGGGGTTCGTCATAAACGAGATTAACTCGCAGCCAGGATGGAAAGGCCTTCAGACGACTACGAAAGTAGACATTGCTGATGAGATCGCTAGGTTCGTAATAGCGAAGGCTAGGCGATAGAACATGGACGCGATAACGAGCTTTCCAGTAACGCGCTTCAATCTTCAAACAGGCAAAGTTGAAGAGACCAGCGACCGAGTAGTCTCGGAGACACCCGTAAGAATAATGATTAACGAGACTAATTACGCGACCATCTTCTGTACACCAAAAAGTCTCAGAGAACTGGTCGCTGGGCATCTTCTCTCGGAAGGATTAGTTGACTCTTTCCAAGAAATTACTTCCGTCGAAATAGATGAGAGTTTACAGTGCCGCGTCACCATCGCCTCTGAGAAGAGCATCCAAGAAAAGCTTGCGATGATCACTCCTTTCACTAGAATAATCACCAGCGGATGCGGAGCCGAAATCCCTTGGCCATTCACTAAACTGAAAGATAGGCTAGGCTTTAGAAAGGTCACTTCTAAACTAGAGACGACAGCCAGTTGCATTCTAGACGCGGTCAGGAATTTGAATGCCAAAGCTTCGATATATAGACAGACCGGTGGCGTTCATGCATCAGCGCTTTACTCCAAGGATGGAGTTGAACTAGCGTTTGCTGAAGACGTTGGCAGACACAACGCAATAGATAAGGCGATAGGCATGGGTGCGGAACGCCACTGTAGATTCGGTGACACCTTCGCTGTTTCAACTGGGAGATTGAGCGGGGATATTGTTTTGAAGATCGCTAGAGTAGGTATCCCACTTGTCGCTTCGATAAGCTCAGTCCTCAGTTCGGGCGTAGAGGTTGCAGAGACTACTGGAGTTACTTTGATTGGGTTCGTGAGAGGAAATAGAATGAATGTGTACACCTATCCGGGCAGGGTGCGCGTCTAAGCTGGGTACCAAAGGCCTGGTTGCGAAGGCTCACCGCTCATGGCTACCCGTAGCTACACCTTAATGTAAGGGGAACTGCCAAAGTGCTTCTGCAGATGCTCAACTAAGCTTTCGGCGACTGAGCTTTCAAATCTTGAATGAGCTTGGGAATCCCAGATGAGTCGAGAGGGCCGACCAATACTTTCCACCCAGACATTTCTTCTATCTCGCCGCTCAGCCTTGCAGCTCTCCCGGGTATTATCAAGTTTCGATGCTTTACCTTTTCCTCGACCTTCGTGGTTTTGATGGCTTCAGCGACCTTATCTGCTGTCAACTTTCTTCCAGCGACGGCGCTCTCCACGGAAAGGCCCTCTGTATCAACCACAAGAAGATGGCAGGTGACTCCTCCTGATTCTATGTCTGAAGCAACCGTATAGTATGTTAAGGCGAAATTCGAGGTGAATAAGAGAGGCGAGTTCTCGTCCGCCGCTCCGAACATCTTTAATCCAGGTTGAACAGCAACAGGTTTTCTCGGGTCGGTATACAGGTTTTGTCTCAGTATCACTGTTGGGAGAAGGACCCAGCCTTCGAAGCTGTGCATTATCAGTAGATCCGCATATCTAGAGATCAACATTGAAGCAAGACAGGCTTCTTTCCAACTCGATATCTCAGGCATTTCCTGTCTATTTGACCAAACGACGAGCGGAACCCCGATCAAGGGAAATCCGAGAAGGTCATCCTCTTCTCTGCATGCCGATCTACGGAGCATTGTGAAATTGCCGATCGTCCCACCTAGACCTTCATTTGGGAGAGTTCCTGGATCGAGAGCAAGATCCTTTACTCCAAATTCCAGCAGAGTTTTCGCCAAAGACCTTAAGAGTTTCAGGTCGTTCGGAGCGAAAACAGCGAGGGGAGAGTTGTACATCAAAGCGAGTTCAGCCATCTCTTTCCAATTGTCCTTCGTCGCTGCGTAGATGAGCGGCTTATTCTTGGCGGCCACAACAAGTCCAGATTCGATGACGTTCGGATTGAAGGAGCAAAGTATAACCGGAAGCTTCGTGCTCTCAATGACCTTCTTAACCGTCTGTTTGAATCTTTCCGGATCGTTGCTCGTCGACCGGATCGCGATGGCATCGAGTTTCAGGTTTTGGCCGATGTAGGGGTAAGTAAAGTTCTCGACATCTTCTATTTTTTTGAGAAGTTCATCTTCAAGCATCTCGTCTGTGACATCGATAGCTATAGCCGTGGGGTTGAAGTACGTGAACTCGTGACGATACATTACAAGTTTGCCGCCTATCTTGGCAGCACGTTCACCTGAACCGATCACGATCTCCTTGACAGGTGGCTTAAGCATCTCCCAAAGTTTAGCAAAGGCTTCCTCATACTTCTCTTGCAGAAGAGGCGGGCACTGCTGCAAAGTAGCCTCTCTGTTGACTAACTTCGTGGCGAACGCCATGCAGTTCTCTTCACCGCACTCCTTGCAATTCGTTTTGGGAAGAAGTTTGTAGACGTCTATTGGACTGAGTTCTTTCTTCGGCGTTGATTCCATCCTCCCTCTAGATTCTTATCGTTACCCAGTCGGCGATCTTCGACGTATCCGCCTTACTCGTGCTCATGAGTTCAGCAACGGTATCCCTGACAGTCTTGACAGCCGCGGGATGCATCATCATGAAATAATCGACTCCGACGAGGAGGAGAGTTAGAGCTGTTACTGTCTCCCATATTGGGCCTCTCAATTCACGCGGTCCCCATTGTGAGTCCATCTTCAACCATGCCTCTCTAGCCGCCCAAGCATTTGTGGTTCCAGATGACATCGGATGTTGCAGTTCTGGGTCGCCCATTAAGGCGGCTAGACGTGTGCGCTCCATTACCGTGAAAGCATAATCCAGGCCGTAGCCGAGGGCTGCTGTCGTCGTGTCTATAACTATCTGCTCTTTAGGGAGAATCTCGTATAGTCTACGATCCAACTCTCGGGCTTTGTTCAGATCCATCGCGGTGAATGCGATTACAACATGCCCGTACTTCTTTATCGCTTCTGCCGCTCGCTTAATGTTCATATCTAGGGTGACCGAGTTGAAAAGGAGTCTCTCTCCTTGAGCAACTTCAGCTACCTTCTCGAATACCTCAAGGTCCTTGTGCGGGTCGCCACAGCCTCCTATCGCCAAGGGCACATCGACCGCTTGCAACACATTCTCTACAGTCTTGGCAGCTTCTTTAGGCGAGGTATTCTTCACCAAAGGATCTATACTGACGAGATGTAGATTCACTACTTCAGCGCCAAACTTCTCAACTGACCGTTTAGCCCAAGCTGCTGGGTCCTCGAGGACATCTTCAACATGCATCTTGACGGGCTTTGCTAGAGGGATCTTTGTGTCGAAGACATCGAGAGACAATACCGGGAGATGAGGCATCATGCCCTCGAAGAGATAGTATGCCGGAAATTTCTCGCCGCCTATAGTCACCGTCTTTCCACGTGTTCCGCCTTCACCCTTTGTCGCCCCAATCTTCACTTCAACTATCTTTCCCGGGTACTCCATTACGGGGGGCTTGAAATCGAGTTCAATAATCTTTGCTGGCTTAGCCTTTGTTGGGGTCATAGCCTTTGCGGGGGCAACTGCCCCTGCGCTAGGCTGAATCCAGAGCTCCAGTTCATCAACCTCAAGGTCTACATCCTCAAGTTCAATCTCTTGAAATTTCGCCAGAAGTTCGAGTAGTTTCGGGCTGAATCTTAACGCTGTACTTTCGTCCTTTTTCTTTTCTTCTCCCACAGGGAGTCACTCCTTCTTCTTCACTGTTCGAATAACCATTTTCTTAGCGCTTATTCTCGCCTTCTTCAGGATTATCTTGAACCCGCTGCCAGCGATAGGCATAGTTGGAACTGCGGTAAGAGGCATTGCGGGAACCTCCTCTTTTTCTTCCACAGGAGGAGCTTCGGCTGGCGCCGCTTCCCATCTCTGGACTACGGGATGGCTTCTGGTCTCTAGAAATCTCTTCAATTCTTCAACTGTCTTCACGTCGTTCTCCGTCGATATCTTATCAACGACTTCGTTAGGAATGAAGTCTTTGACACGTTCTTTGAGTGCCGCGGGCATCCATACAATCCTGCTCCATCCTCCGTCTGCTTGAAGAAACTTCGGGGATCTCATGTATTCAATCGAGATCCCGTGAAAGCCGTCAACCTGCCTCCCTCCCGCAGTTGAGTCGGCCATCGTAGAGAAAGGAAGGCCATTCACTGTCACACCTTTGAAGTCTCTATGTACAACACCCAAGCCGTCTACCTCAGGTATATAGAAGGCTGTCCCTTCGAAGCAGCCGCATGAAGTGTGAGGAAGACCGAAGGCTGTGTACAAGTGAACGCGAGTTACCTCGCCGAGAGATTTCTCTCTTACAGCTTGATTGATTCCAGTAAATTCTCCTTTAAGTTGGTCCAAGAGTTCGCCCCTTTCGATTTTGAAGACTGGGCCTTTTGGATCCACTCTCGCTGCGGCTCTTCCGTCGAACCAGCTTATCGCTCCGCAGTTAGCGTATCGTTGAGGCGTGATAACGCAGACATGGGTTGGTGCAAATGATTGGCATAGGGTACATCCGTAGAAGGAGTCCACCTCTTCGTCTTTCAGACCTCGTGCTCTTGCATCGCGGGCGTCATAAGTTTTCTTTGCTTCAACCCACATCTCTTCAACTTTCTTCGGGTCTGTTATGAAAGCTATCTGTATCTTCTCTATTATCGGCAGTTCACTCTTGAATAGCCTCTGCAGCACCTTCCCTACGACATGGAGTGAGTTGACGCCTCTCTCGTAGGATCTCTTCCCAAGTCTTATCCAGATGTCGTACCTTTGGTTTAGATGCATGAAGCCCTCGATATAGTTGCTGTAGGCATGGATTCTGCGTTCTATGACTCCTTCGAGCTCCGGCTCGAGCTGTTTTCCCGCTACTTCTATGTAAATTCCGAACGAATAGCTTCCGCCCAACTTCATTTCTTTGATATCGGAGCCGACGATAGTTATCTTCCCATCCTTAACGTTGTCTAGGCTCTTGACCTTCACCAGTTCAAACTTCTTCTCGATATCTGGGCCCCCGAACTCAACGTACATATCCGGTTTCCGAATCCTTTCTCCTTCGTATATTACCCCGACTCCGACAGGGATATCTTCAAACATGGACATCCTTACTTTCCTCTTAGAAGCTTCACAATCATCTCGAGATTATCATGCCAATCTTTAGCTGGGATGTTTGCAAAGGACCATGTTGCGTGAGGTTGATAGAACCTATCTAGTGAGATGGTCTTCAGATCTGGCGAGAAATGTTTTAGCCCTGAGAGAATGACCCACTCCATATGGTATGGAATTCCAGCGATTAGAAGAAGATCATAATTACCCTTTCCGTCGAAACCTTTCCAGTCTGGATCCTTGAGTCGATTCGCGATATCCACAGCTGGCATCCAAGCGGCTGGTTTGAGATTCCTCTTCACAAACTCGGGAAAAACATGCGCCGTAGCCACCACGGGTATCGTACCCGCCTTAGCGATACGAACAAAGTAGTCGATAGCCTTCTCGCTGCCGAACTCTGTCTGAGCGACCTCATGCCCGATGACAAGTAGGGGACGCCTAGCCCTCTTCAACATTGCAGCAACGACCTCAGGCTTAGTGATAACCGACGCTTTCAGCGGACCCGGAATCTCCGCCTTCTGCCAAGGCTCTGCTACTGCCATGGCTACTCTTTCCTCTTTCTAATCAGTCTCGGCAGTAAGGTCGGATCAGGGACTATTCCTTCCTTCCATCCCTTCTTTTCCAGAACATTCACTAACTCGTCTTTCATCGTTATCGGAATATCAGCGATCGTCCGCACAAATAGTTCAACATCATCAGGCAAAGTTCCGTACAGCCTTTTGTGCAGATCGACATAATGTGTAAGCTTTATCGCACGCCCTTTCGTCGTGTCATTAGGTCTCATACAGAGCTTCGCTATCATAACTGTCGCCTCCTCTTTGGTCTCAGCGGCGTAGAAGAGATGTTCAGGCGCTGGACCAACGTAAACGCGATTGCCAGTTCTAGCATCATAGACATACCAGTCCTCCTGACGGTCTTTCCTACCGAGGAGCATACGCCTATACTTCGCCCCGTGAGGTCCAACGACCACTGGAATTCCCAGACGCCAAAATCCGCTTGCGATAGCAGCAGCCTTCTGAGACATCGCCCCCCATGCTACACCTACAGCGCCAACGCGATTAAGGATATAGTCAGCGATCTCCTCATAGTTTCCGCGTAGATTGCGTTTAGCGAATATGCTGGCGATCTTGATCGCTGCCCCAGCGATATGAGAATTCGACACGCAGGACCCTACATTCGTAAGGCAGCCGGCATCGAAGGCCCCGGAAAACTCCTCGTAGGGACTCTTTCCCTCCTCATTCTTGTGCATCGCGATAGACATCGCCGAGCAACCGGACGCTGTCACAATGTATCGCCTCCTCGCAAACTCCTCGCACATCTCTGCGACCTCATCTCCTCCGTGAGGATAGTTGGCGCACCCGACGAACGCTACGACCCCAGGGATTTCTCCTAACACTATAGGGCTGCCTACATTCCTAATCTCGATGTCTTGAATTGCGCCTCTGCCGACTCTAATCTTGAACTTCTCTTCTTTCAGTTTCTTTTCGGCAGCTCTCTCCATGTAACTGTGTATTGGAAGCTTCACTGGGCAAGCGCTTTCGCATCTCCCGCAGCCGATGCATCTGTCGAGCAACTCCGCAAGCTGCTCAATCTTGCCTTCTGCGACTTTGCTTAAAGCTTCAACTATCGGCAAGTCATTTGGACAAGCACGCCTACAATCGTCGCATTTCCTACATTTCTTCGCTCCATCGATCATTTCCTCGATACTTGGAATGCTCTTGAACTTATTGCGCTTGGGAGCGATCTTCAAAACGGTTTTTACCACGACCTCTCCAGCCTTAGCTGGATTGAGAATGAGAACTCCAGGCACTTTTCCCTCAACCAGATCTGATACAATCTCATCCGCTGGATCTGGCGTTCTATCAGGCAATCCGAGGCAGTTCTTGTCGCTGGTCGCTATGAGCGGCGCATGTATCTTCTGAGCTTCCACGAGTGAGTCTGCTCTAATGCATTGCTCATCGACCACGATTACGTCAGGGATTCCACTTCTTATGAATCGCAGTTGCCATGAGATAGGCCCGACTATCTTCGCTGTCGGCTCGTACCTTGTCAAGTCGTGAGCTGTGCAACACAATCCGCAGACTTCAACTGAGCTGTAAAGCCTATTCTTCTTGAGATAATCGACTATGGCGACAGAAGGGGGAACATTGTGACCTATGACCAGTACAACAGGTTTTGCTGAGTCTATAGCTCCGAAACCTATCTCCGTTAAAGGTGCGTCAGGATCAGCCTTCGGGAAGCCGTAGGCAGCTATTTGCGCTATGTCAGCGACCTCAAGGCCGACATGATCGATCATGCCTGCTTGAAAAACTTTTGATTCAAAGTCGAGTTCGCTGCCTTCTTGGCCAGTGTGCGTTGCTGAGAGTAGATGAACGATCTCGCCTTCAAGATAGTCCAGCACATCCTCAAGGTCCCCGATCTTCCTAGGCCTAATTCCGCAAACTAGTCTCGTAATAGGGGCTTCCACCTCAACATTGAAACCGCCAACGTCTATTGGGGCATCCCTACCATAATGATCCACCAAGTGCTCGACTAGATGTCGTGCGTGAGCTACATGTGTGGCAGCTCCTATACAGCATGCAAGCAAAACTATTCTTGATTGCTGAGCTGCCATGTTAAGCCCACAAGCGCCTCTCTTCCCTCGAGTGAGATCGCACTTACCCATAGTGCAGAGGCAACAGACATCACAGAATGGCATATAGAAGGGCTTGTATCTCTCCAGCAGTTTCATATCCCAAGCTCTTAAATCTGTAACCGACGGGAAAGGAGTTGCGCCCACAGGTTCGGTCCAGGTTTCTTCAAAGATTCTACCGAATGACAGCTCAAGATCCTTCACAACTCCGACATCGGTTTTCAATTCTTTAGCTTTCATGTGAAGAGCTCGCTTCGACAGATCAAAGCACCAGCTTTCGAAATTCCGCTAGGTTTGGCACATAATGGTTGGACAGCCGTATTTTAATGCTTCTCCCCTAAGTCGAACTCAATTTCAAAAAATCTCACAATAAAACAGCCATTGACATAGCAAAAATGTTTTGGCGTAGGCAATAGGCCTTTGATCTCTTCCATCAAATGTAGCGATTACGCTATCCAACCAGTCTTCTTTAGGTAACTACCTATCTCCGAAGATTCCTCTGGACCAACAATGACCTGCCAATCGGTGGCATCCTCAATATCGCCTCTCAATCTTGCTGCGAGCCCTGGAATTATCAGTTTCCGATGTGTGACCTTCTCCTCGATCCGCGTCTGATGGATGAGATCTTTGACCGCCTCAGGCGTTAGCTGTCTGCCTACTACAGCGTTCAGGACGGACATACCCTGTGTATCTATAACAAGTAGGAAACAATCGATCTTTGCGGCTGAGATATCTCCTGAGACCAAATAGTATGTTAAAGCGAAGTTAGTCGTCATTAGAACTGGAGACTCTGAATCCGGCGTACCGTACGTGTAGAGTCCTGTTTTCACTGAAGCAGGATATCTCGGGTCGCTGTAGATGGCTTGGCGCAACGTGAACACTGGCAGTAACAGAGGCATCTCTAGAGAATGTGTCACCAAGATGTCTGCGTATCGCATCATCAACATCGACCCTACAACTGAATCACGCCATCTCTCTCCCTTAGAGTACGATTCTGATATCGGAAATGCTATGATCGGGTGACCCAGCTCCTGATATTTGTGCTCAATCGCCGCGCGTCTGATCGTCACAAGCTTCAGGAGCGCTTCATGAAGGCTGGTTGCAGGGGTTATTGGAGCGAGGAGAATACTGAGACCTTCACTCATCGCCTTTCTAGCCATCGCTCTCAATTCAGCCAAATCTCCGGAGGAAAGGGAAATCGGGCATTTGAACTCTTTCGACAGTTCAATGAATCGCTGAAGAGTCTCAGCTGTCGCTGAGTACAAGATTGGTCTATCATCCTTGACTTCCTCCAACCCAGCTTCCAATACCTCCGGACGAAGAGAGCAGAGAACAAGAGGTAGATTGCTGGTTTCACTAACGGTCTTCACTACCTTTCGGAAGCGGTCAGGACTCTTTGAGGTGCTTAACACAGCGACTGCATCGATTCCGAGAGTCTGTCCAGCACGTTCAATTCTAAACTTGTTTATCGACTGAAGTCTTGATTCAATGACTTGATCTTGCTCGGAGTCGTCTAGGTCTAATGCTATGGCGGTGGGATTGTGCAGTCTTAACTCATGTCGGTGGAGGACTCTTTCGCCTCCAACCGTCACTGCCTTCCTTCTGCCGAAAATCACCTTCCTAACCGCAGGAAGAACCAACTGTTCAATTTCATATTTCTGCTGATCTGTAAGATGGGGGCAAGCGTCCAATTCTAAAGTGCCTTCAATAAGTTTAACGGCAAAGGCGAGACATGTCGGCACGCCGCAGTCATTGCAATTCTTCTTCGGAAGGCAATTGTACACTGCTAATGGTGAAAGCCTGCGAGACAAGTCTAACTGTCCTGCCGAGTTTGCGTGTTCTTCGGAAAGATTTCTGTGATAATCTTCTTGAACTGTCTCACCGAATCTGGGTGGAGCATTATGAAAAGGCCAGCACCAGCAAGAAAAAGTGAGGTCGCTGTGTGAGTCTCCCAGAGTGGCCCTCGAACCTCTATCGGGCCGAGTTTCTCATCTTCGCTCCACGCTTCACGGGCGTTCCAAGTGTAGCTTGTGATGGCTGCGATAGGCATCTGGACGCTCTTGTCACCTTTGAGTGCATCGAGTCTGAGTTGCTCCATTATGGAGATTGAGTATTCAATGCCGTATCCTAGCGCAGCGGTCGTTGGATCCATGACTATCTGGTTTGAGCTCAAGCCGAGCTCGAGAAGATGGTCGTTCAAGATTCTTTGTGAAGGGGGGTCGCACTCTGTCTTGGACAGGATCAAGTGGTTGTAACGCGAAGCAGCATGCACGATTCTCTTATAGTCATTCTTCAAGGAAGCTGCCGACAGTAAGACCCGTTCTTTTTCGGCAGCTTCTGCTACTCTTTCTAAGACGGCAGGATCTTTCTGATCATTCCCTGAGCCAAAGACTATTAAGGGTAGATCTACTTCCTCAAGGAGATGTTTGACTAGCCTGGCACATTCTTCAGAAGACGTATCGTTAAGTGAAGGGTCTGAGCTAACGAGTCGCAGAGCGATAGCGTCGATCGGGCATTCTCGTGCACACTTTTTCGTCCATTCTATAGGGTCTTCGATTGCGCTGCCGAAACTCTCTCGAACAGGCATGGGAATTCCTACGGGTTTGTCGAAGACCTCCATCGCGATAGCAGGTCTGACAGCTGTAGGACCATCTAAAGCGAAGAATGGAAAATCGATGTCGCCTCCAATCTTGACCGAGTGTTTACGTGTTCCTCCATCTTGCAAGGTGGCTCCTAGCTGCACTATGCTTATTCTGCCGGGGTATCTGATTGATGGAAGCTCCAACTTTGGTCTTAGGAGTCGGTAGAGGTCTTCCGCCATTACAACCCACTTAGATCTCTATCATTTCTGGCTACTGGCTAGGGTCATTTTGTGTAGTGGACAAAGGTTTCGTATTTGCTCACTTGATGTTCGTCTATTCTTTCGCAGCCTCGTAGAATACGAGTAAGCATTTAGGGCACTCAAGGACGCGAACTCGTGCTTCGCGTGTCTTGCCAACTTTTATTATTGGCACTCCGAGCTCGACGCATTCTTCCTGGCATCGAGGGCATTTTCCTGACTCGGACATTCGCAATATCTCCTTCGACTGTTTCAACCCATAATATTGAGTGAGGGCTTTAATGATTGCTGTATCAATCCATAATCCGGTTAACGTCTTCGAGAAAACGCTTAAGCTCTTCTAAGTTCTTGGCGGTTTCGTCGGTCGCTATCTTGTCATACAATTCAGTCGGGATCACTTCTTTCATTGCTTCCTTCATTTTACGTGGTAACCACACGATCTTTTTCCATCCACCGTCTGCTTGGAGAAATTTTCGTGATCTCATGTAGTTGACCCCTATACCTAGGAAGCCTTCAGTCTGTCTTCCACCTCCAGCCAATCCTGCCATCGCTGAGAAAGACATCCCGTTAACCGTTGGCCCTTTGAATTCTCTGTCAACGACCCCCATGCCGTTGACTTCTGGAATGTAGAACACTATCGCCTCGAAGCAGCCGCATGAGGTATGCGGGTAGCCGAACATGCTGTGAAGGAAGACTCTCTCAACTGTGTTATGCGATCTTTCATAGACTTTCTTGTTTACACCTTCCCATTCGCCTTTCACCGGGTCTAGACACTTTCCTTTCGGAACTAGAAAGTTCGGACCTTGTGGATCGATGCTATGCGAAACCTTTGCATCTATCCAGGCCGTTGCTCCGCAGAGGCTTATCCTTTCGGGCGTGATCACGCATGCGTGGACGGGAGCAAAGGATTGGCAGAGGGCACACCCATAAAAGGCGTCTACGTTGTCTTCAGTTAACTCCTTCATACGCCCATCCCTCTCTTCATAGAATCTTTTCGCTTCCAGAATTGATTCTTGAACTTTCGTCTCGTCGGTCACGATGGTGACTTGAACTTTATCGACCAGCGCTGGGAATGTTGCGCGAAGCATGGTGACTATAATATCGCCTAGGTTTGCCATTTGAAAGCCTTTCTTGAAAGCCTCCTTACTGATGCGAATCCACACGATATCGCGAGATGCTAGGTGCATTACACCTTCGGCTCTATTCAAGAATTGATGCTGTCTGCGTTCAAGGACGGGCTCAAAATCCTTCTCAAGTTTAGCCCCGGCCACATCCACGATTATGCCCAAAGCGTGGGCTTTCCCCTCGGGCATATCTGCTAAGTCAGGGCCCAGCACCTTCACAGCTCCATCGACTATCTCTTCAGGGCTCCTCTTTCGGACAAGTTCAAATGCGACGCTTCGACCCCCACCGAACTCTACGTACATCTCCTCTTTCCGTACGCTCTTTCCCTCGTATGCTGGGCCATAGTCCACAGGGATCGGCGGCTTCACAACAACCTTAGTTCTAATCTTTTTTAGAGCACACCC
>Ga0315314_1000803_pt1 | contig 30925 bp, 36 predicted proteins | sample TDP9_MG_FD_203631 | JGI IMG/M metagenome (GOLD analysis project Ga0315314, IMG submission 203631) | Freshwater sediment microbial communities from Lake Towuti, South Sulawesi, Indonesia - TDP9 | ecosystem: Environmental > Aquatic > Freshwater > Lake > Sediment | place: Indonesia: South Sulawesi... | reverse complement strand
GAACGCAAGCCACATGGAGCCCTTTGCCCTACTAAAGTAGATGAATACAGCAAAGGCTGGGACTAGAGCGATTAATATAGCAACCCAATTAGGAATCTGAAGATCGAAAGCCAAATCCTTTACACTTCGAGGAGAATAAATCAGCCAACAGTCTTAGGAGTGAATCTGTTATAGAAGTAACCGAGGAGTAAACCAAAGATAAGGGATGTGATCAAACCTTCCCCTAAACCATATAGATAATACGTAACACCATATTGCAGATTTCCCAAGCCTAGTATTACAGAGAAGATCAACCATAGAATTAAACCAAAGACTATGCCCTTAATTATAGATGTTTTGCCAGGAATCTTGTCATAGGCCCAGCCGTATATTATCCCAAATATTATGCCTAGAAAAATTCCTATGATAAAGACAAAGATGGGTCCCATGAGCAATGCAATATTGTAAGCCTGCTCTGGCGTTATTGAAGAACCTGGTGGCAAGCTAGCAATGAGCATAGCCATTATGTCTTCCTTCAGAAATATCAATGTGAGGTATGTGAATGGAGCAAGAATGATGCCGTAAATCGCTCCTGAAACCACTCCAGCCTTGATGCCTGTTATAACTTTACCCAATCAAATCCCTTTTTTACTGTATTTCATAATATAAAACTTTATCGGCATGAGAGCGTTGATCCTTGATGTAATAGGTTTTTGTAATGGGCCGGACCGGATTCGAACCGGCGACCTTTGAGTATCTGCACTTTTTATCAGCTCAACGCTCTTTTTGGCCATTTTAGATGGAAACCAAACTGAGCTACCGGCCCATCTTATAAGTTAAGGTTGCTATGAGTTTTTATGCTTTTTTGTAAGATTGATGATTTAAAATTAAGACCATTTTGGATAAGAGCCCAACATCTTTATGAACAATACTTTTTTCTCTAACCCTTCTAATGCTTTTTTGCATCTCTTCTCACTTCTATGCCCCTCAAAATCTAGGTAAAAGTTATACTCCCAAGGAGTCATCCTTGTAGGTCTTGACTCTATCTTTGTTAGGTTTATTCTTCTTATCGCAAACTCTCTTAAAGCTGAATATAAAGCTCCTGGAACATTTTTTGTAGAGAAGATTATGGACGTCTTATCCTTGCCTGTGTATGGTGAATCTTTTTTCGACAATATAAAGAATCGAGTGTAGTTGTTCTTATCATCTTCTATGCCTTTGGCCAATATCTTCATCTCATAAATCTTAGCAGCTCTCTCGCTCGCTATGGCGCAAGAGTCCATCAATCCCTTTTCTTTTATGAATTTCACACTGCCAGCTGTATCGTAAGTTGGTATTATTTCACATTTTAGATTGTCTAAGAAGTTTCTACACTGGGCTAGAGCTTGAGGATGTGAGTATACAGTCCTTATAGATTTTAGGCTCATCTTCTTGTTGGCTATGAAGCAGTGAGTAACTCTAAGGATTACCTCTCCACTCACTTTTAGCTCGGAGCTTAAGAGTAGGTCGTAAGTTTGATTTACGCTGCCTTCAAGAGAATTCTCCACTGGGACGATCCCAGCATCTACATGCTCTTCCTCTACTTTTTTAAAGACTTCAAGGAGGGATCTATAGGGCTTTGCCTTTACAGATGAGCCAAAAAATAGAGTTGCAGCTTCTTCACTGTAAGCTCCTTTTTCACCCTGAAATGCCACCACTTTTATAGTCTTACTCAAATCATCACTCATTTGAAGTTATTTGACATTTTAAAACGATCCTTTATGAACGTTATGCTAAGAAACTTTCTGCGTTGAATAAAAATTTGCTACTGCCTTTTTGCTTACTCTTTTAACAGAGCTATTATTCCAATTATTTTATCTTTTTAGCCAAAAATCATCTATCTTTAACTTAATTGAGAAACGCATTTGCTATAAATTTATATATGTGAAATTAATAATTAAAATTCCGAAGTAAGGCTGGGAAATTGTGTATGAGCCCCAAGAAAGCTAAGAAGAAAGCTAAGAAGAAGACAGCGGAAAAGAAGGCAGCTTAATCCAATCTGAGAGTTGGAGTAAGGGGAGAAGCCCGCTTATGATAAATTCTCCCCTATATTTTTAAAATTTCAAAATTCAAATGTGTGAGCTCTTTGATAAGTGATCATTATGAGGATATATACATTGGGCCATTCTACTAGAAGTTTAGAAGAATTAATTGGGCTTCTAGAAAAGCATAAGATAGAAACTTTGATAGATGTGAGACGTTTCCCAACTTCAAAAAGGTACCCTCACTTTAATAAGGATTTTCTTATACATGAACTTTCTAAGTCATGTATAAATTACATATGGTTGGAGAGGTTAGGAGGCTTCAGAAGAGGAGGCTACAAGAAATATCTAAAGAGTGAAGATTTCAAGAAAGGCATAGAGGAGCTTTTAGATATAGCTAAAAAGGGAAGAGTTGCCATCATGTGCGCTGAGGCTCTTTGGTTCAGATGCCATAGAAGATACATCTCAAATGAATTGGTTAAACTAGGCCATAAAGTTATCCATATCATAGACGAAAAGAGGGTTTATGAGCATAAGATAATCAAGGAAGGTGCAAGAAGTTAGTTTTGAAGAATAGAGCAGCGTAAATAGGTCAAACATATATTTTATAACAAGATAAAAGGCACTTGTAAAAATGAATTCTATGAACAAAAGGGAAGTATTAGAGAAGATAAAGACCCAGATAATGAGTGTTAAGGGGGTTGTAGGGGTTGCTGAGTTAAATAAGGAACAATGTGAGACTGTGGCGCACTTAGAAGAGATAGCCATGAAGAACGTCTTTGGCGGCATGGGTCGTGGTAAGAATGAAGGCGTTAAAGAATCCCTTTCTCGTGAGATTATTATGGTTCTTTTCACAGATATTCACTTTGATATTCCAAAAGATAGTACTGCAATGCAATTGATAAGCGAAGGTGAAGTTGTCGGAATGGCTGTGGATTTGGACAAGATTGAAGAGTTTAAAAAAGACAAAAAATATGTAGTTATTAGTGATTTTTTTGTAATAAGAAGAGATGCAAAGATCAGTCCTGCTGCGTTTGCTAGCGGTGATACTTACTTTCTTTTTAACGGTGTACAAGTTGATCAGTTTTCAAAGATTCCAGAAATAAGAGACCATGTTTTTTCTTTTCCGTCACCACCAGTCTTTGATTTTACAAAGGAGCAATTTAAGGATAAAATGAACCTTTCTGACCCGCAGCTTGCGGGATTTCTCATTGGCTTCAATTTACAAGAAAATAATCGACCTTACCTAATTTCTTGTGGCATATTAAAGGGAGAGATAGAAAAACTGATAGAGCATGGCTCGTTACATGTTGAGCCACACTTTTTAGATGCGGGTCTCCACACAGACTACTACGAATTAGAAAAAGAGCTAACAAGAGCCATACAAGAATCAAAAGACAAGTCGAGAGGAATAATAATTGTTTACGGCGATTTATGTCATCCTAATATGGAAGGCATAATCGGGAAGTATGGTAAAGTTGTTAAAGTCGACGCTCTGAACTGTATCGATTGTTTACTCGGTGGTCATGGAAGACTTTTAGAAATTGATCCAAATCACGATTGCTTTTATTTGTCCCTTGGCTGGATGCCTTCAAACTTAAGGCTGAATGCACGATTCAGCCGTCTGTTCGGGAGGAGTACGGAAGAAGTAAGGAAGCAGTTTAGCAGACTCAAAGGAATAATTTTGCTCGACTCTCTTGGAAATTTAAGTGAGTTTAAAGATGAGATAGAAGAGTTCAGTTATCACACAGGGCTTCTAGTCTTGGATAAGAAAGCGATAGGGCTCGATGGACTTAAAGATGTTATTCTTGAAGCGATTAAGAAGCTTAAAGATGTCCATAAGTAATGACATTACTCTAAACCTATTCATAGATTATACAATTCTTGGTCTCAACACAGCATTAAATTAAAAATCTTTATTTGTTATTATATTCTCATTAACAATATGCCAGAGGCAATCTTAGTAATAGATATGGCGAAGGACTTCGTGTATGGGAAGTTGAAGTGTGACAGAGCCAAAAGGATAATACCAAATATGAAGAGGCTCTTAGAATCTGCTAGAGAGAAATCGAAGCCAGTAATTTACGTGACAGATACACATCTTCCAGTGGATAGAGAAATGACTCTTTGGGGAGAGCATTCTATGAAAGGAGAAGAAGGAGCACAAATAATAGATGAGTTAAAGCCTGACAAAAAAGATTACATGATTGAAAAAAGAACCTATAGTGCCTTTTACGAAACAGGTCTAGACCCATTACTTAGAGATTTGAAAGTTGATACTGTTGTCATAACAGGTTTGCATACCAATATATGTGATAGGCATACAGCAGCAGATGCCTTCTTTAGAGGTTACAAGATAATAGTCCCAGAGGATTGTGTCGATGCCTTCACAGAGAAGGATCATTTAGAAGGATTAGATTATATTAAGAAGATTTATGGAGCAGAAATTACTAATAGCAAAGAATTGATGAAGAAGTGGAAAAGCAAATAATAAAACTAATTGAAAATGATTTCAAAGCATAAGATTGATTCATACTTTTGGCAATTCATATTTTAACTTGAATTCATTAACATATTTTTTGACTATATCGTAAAAAGCATCTCTAACCCTCTTTACCTCTTCCAAACTTAATCCATATAATGAAATCTTGATGTGCTTGCTTAATCCACGGTGAAGACCAACTATGCCCCTGTTTATCATATCTTCAGCAAGGAAAAATCCCTTCCTCTTATGATGTCCCGATATTTCCCAGATGATAGGAGTCTCAAAATGCATTAGATGGTGATTATGAGGCCTCTCTCCTATCAGCATTATGCCGCCAATCTTCTCCATCTCTGATATGAACCACCTTGCCTTCTCCAACTCCTCTTCCCATCTCTTCATTCGCTCTGCAACGTAAGGGAAAGAATGCATGGCTGAGATTAAAGGTAATCCCCCAACACTGCAACCAAAAATATTAACGATCTTTTTACCAAAAGTCCTTTCAGTCCAGTCAGGCTTTATCGTGGACTTTTTGAAGGCTTTACTCGACCATTCATGATTTGTAACCAAGAAACCCAAGGGACCTATAGAAGCCATGGACTTATGGGCAGATACTGTAAGGAAGTCTGCTTGTAATTCTTTCATGCTGACAGGGAATACTCCTGCGGTGTAAGCAGCATTGACCATGTATGGTATATCATACTCTTTTGCTATCTTGCCTATCTCCTTTACCGGATTTAAATTTCCATAATATGGCTCAGCATGAGTTACTGCTATCAATCCAGGCAATTTCCCGGTCTCTTTCTTGATGCTTTCAATCTTGTTTAAAAAGTCCTCTGCGCTAACTTTGTACTCTGGGTAGCCAGAATGTTGTGCTTCTACAAGCCTAAGACCATTCATCTCTGCTGCAATGGCTGTGGTATAATGGCATAATGGGTCTGTTAGAACTACCTTTTCAAAATCCTTAGACTCCTCTGAAATATTGTCTGCTATAGCCTTCATGACAGCGAATTGAGCAGCCCTTGATCCAAAGGTATGCTCAGATATATCAGCATCAAAGAACTCTGCTACCATTGAGAGAAATTCATTAACAGGAGGCTTCGATATTAAGCCGGATCTTCCTTCAATGCAATCATAGCAAATAGCATAGCCGACTTTCATCCATCCTTCATCGATCAGTATCTTCTGAACATCGTCAGGAATTATTCCTCCCCTCATGATAGGATGAATTATGATATCATGCTTGTATGGGTTAACAATCGATCTTAACTTAGTTACTTTTTCATCAAAGGTTTTATGGCTCACTTTCCATACCCGCTTTATCCAAGAATTGTAACATATTAAAGTCTCCTTAATGAAAAGCTTTACCTCTTTTGATCAAATTATTCCTGATCCATAAAAAATTCCAACTAATATTAACTTTAAGCATAAATACCTGAATAAAGTAAGTTCAAGGAGTGAGATTGTGGCAAAGGATCCTGTCTGTGGCATGATTGTGGATGAAAAGAGGACAAAATACAAATCAGATTATAAAGGCAAGACCTACTACTTCTGCTCTACAGCCTGCAAATCAGCCTTCGAAAAGAACCCTAGAAATTATGTCAAATGATAAACATCAATGATTTTATTTTTTTATTAAGGACATGGTTTAAGGTATTATGATTTGAAGAAGATCATAGTCTGTGGTGCTATAGCCAATAGAGAAATATCAAGGATAAGGAGAATTCAATCTCTCCTTAAAGAGAAAGGATTTCATGTTATAGATCAAATCTCTGATGAAGATTATAGCAAAATCAAGGATTTTAGAGACAAAAAGGGTCTTGCTGAGGAGATAACAAAACATGATCTAAATTTCATTAAAAAGAGCGATGTATTAGTAGCTTTGATTGATAGACCTAGTTATGGGGTTGCTGTGGAGATTTACTTCGCCAAGATGATGGGTAAAAAGGTCATAACTATGAGCAAGGGAAAAGTGCCTTCGCCATGGCCCATATCCTTTTCAGATCGAATCATAAATGATGAAGAGCAATTGGTATCAGTCTTAAGAGAATTAGGAGATGAGTAATCGGGATTAAACTCTTTATGGCTTGAGTTACTTACTACTACTGATCTTTAGCAAATAAGAACCTTTTGGTTCTTCAGTAATCAAAGCGAACTTGCCTACTCTACCCTTTAATGCTTTCATGATCGCCTCTGACTCAAGGTAGTAATGCTCATGAGGCTTTTCAGGACCAACGCAAGAGCATCGTGTTGAGATTATCTTCGCCTTTGAGATAGTCTTACCAAATTTAAAATCAAAAAGTTCTCCAATTGGAGGAAATTTCTTCAGGTCATTCTTTAGAATCAGAATCTTTCCTTGGCTCTCTTCTTCTCTAGAGATCTTCTTTCTGTACTCCTTTAAATTCTTCATCGGTGACCAATCTCCTTGAGGCGCTTCTCTATGGTTTTCTTTTGTGGGTGATAGTACAAATTAGATGAATCTATGCCAAAACTCCTCAAACCCTCAACTCCTTTATCTGTCAAGTAATAGAACTTCTTCCTGCCTTCCTTTTTGACAGATAACCAGCCAATTTGAACGAACCTCTCGATGAATGCTCCACCAATAGCGAACGGATTAACCGGTTTTTCTTGTTCCATGATCTATAATCTGAGTGAGAGGTAAAACTGATGCCTTAATATGCCTATTGATGGTTATACAGCTTGTAATTGCTCATCTTTAAGCAAAAAATATGGAGAGATATTTCAGCAGCATGAACAGCAGAACTGCCCAGACTTCCATTTATTCAGCAGTTCTTTTGCCCTCTCTCCTTTGACCTCTATATTGAAACCCTCCTCTGTCTCTATGATCTTCACCTCGGCGACTGTCTTTATCTCCATACTATCACCTCCATATATTGGGCGTCCAATGTTTTCCGAACTATTTAAATATATTGGTTGTCCAATAGAATCAAGATGACGAGTATAAAGAGAAGTGGGGTTGAATATTGCTGTGATATGAGGGGGATGCTCTCTTTTCTGATATTATGGCTTCTGACGAAGAAGTCTATGAATGGTAGCGAAATAGCCAATGAGTTGCAAAAGAGAAGAGGGATAAGACCCAATCCAGGGACGATTTATCCCGCAATCAAGCAATTAGAATCAAGAAATCTTATCACATCTGAAAAGAGAGGGAGAATGAAAATATATCACATAACTGATCGGGGAAAAGCAGGGTTCGAGGTGGCATGCGATTTTTTCTGCAACTGCTTCAAAGATATCTTTACAGAGAGGACGCCTGGATGAAGTAAAGAGAGCACCAACTAAGCCCTCTGGCTAAGCCTCTGCCTCAACCAGCTGATACTATCAACTCAAATAACTCTTAACTCAATGTCACTTTTTCATTTCTTCCCAGATGGCAAAGCAGTTACCTTCAGGGTCAATAGCCATGGCCCACCATCCCATATTTGGCACTTCCATCTTTGGAACTACGACCTTCCCTCCCAATTTCTCGATCTTCTTGCAGTATTCATCAACCGATTCCACCAGAACATAGTACGTGAACTTATGTTCAGGATTTTGCTTCTTCATCATCCCTCCATTGACACCTGGACATTTGAGTCTGCCCTTCTCATCAACTGGAACAGTCTCTATCAGCCAATAGTCCATCGGACCTTCTGTCTTCTCTATCTTCCAACCGAAGAGCTTACTATAGAATTTCCTAAGTTTCTCCACATTCTCTGCAGGTATTTCGAAATGAACAATCGTGTGATACATATAAATCGACGTTTATCAGCTTTGAGTTTATTTAAGGGTTTCTGACTTAATTCAAACTAAAATTGAGGTTATCCACTCATGAATGGTTACAATGACACATTCTATAGAGTCAAGGAAATGCTCATTCCTTATCTCCTTTATACTATTGGAGTTTGTGTCTCATAGAAGCGTGGCTAACCTACCTTACTCCCAAATCAATACAAGTTAAGGACACGTCTGCCCAAAATGGGCTCGAAAAGGTAGTAAAAGTAGCCTGGGCCAGATTCGAACTGGCGTCAGCGGGTGACTTTGAGATATTCTCCAAAACTCTTTTTATAATTTATTTAAATATGGACGCATCCTATATATCAAATGACAATGTCATCCGAAATTATCTTCGAAGCACCTTCACTAAGTGAAGAAGAGTCAGAGCGTTTCAGGGGCAAGCATGTCGCGTTAGTTAAAGGCAAAGTCTTGGCTTTTGGGAACAATTCGAAAGAGGCTCTTAGAGAAGCTCTTAACAAGAAGCCAGAATTGAAACCAGATGAAATTGGGATATACTATGTGCCTGCAGTTGACGAGCTGATCCTTTGAAGCGCTTCGTATTCAAGTATGTGGCTGAGAGGACAAGATTAGGCGAAGTAGTAAATAGACCTATAGTTCATGTTTATATAAAATCGAAAGATGATAAATGGTACCTCTTCTACCCCTACGTGGATTCGGGCGCCGACACCTCCTTATTTACAAAGAGTGATTGTGAACTGCTTGGTCTTGATCTATATGAAGGGACCTATAGGTCGATGGCTGGAATAGTCCGTATAACCATACCCACATATCTTCATAAGGTTCTTGTAAGGATCGGGGATATTGAGTTCGAGGCAACAATTGCCTTTGCAGACTCCGATGAGGTTCCTAGGCTAATTGGAAGGTTAGATTTCTTCCGAAGGTTCAAGATAACTTTTGATGAAGAAGCGTTGGTTACTATCTTTGAAGCTCCTTGAGTTAAGACAAACCTCCATATTTGGTGAACATAAAGAGGGATGAGCATATAATGACAATAGAACTCTGGTCGTCATGTATCCAAAAGAGTTAGTACCTAAAAAGTGTAAGTAGCCCGGGCCAGATTCGAACTGGCGTCAGCGGGTGACTTCGAAATATCTCCAAAGCCCGCTATTCAAGGGTTCGATCCTTGCTTGACCTCTACACCACCGGGCTATGATAGATCAACATTAATTGTAACTTTTAAATTTTGGTATCAATCAACTAGCTTTTTATTGGCTAATCTTTTCAATTCTTCGATTAGAGGCTTAAACCCGTATCTCTTAACGCTTAGTCATATTAAAGGAAATTCTTTTAGACTTGTGATAAAATTATATTCTAGATTGTCTAAGAGCCTTGCTCCCATTACCATATTCGGCTTAAGCACTGAAGGTTATAAGATAGCATCTTCTCTATCATCTTATAATTTACAAACGACCATAATAGATGAGAATCTTAACGTTGGCATGCAATTAAAGAGAGATATTCTTGAGAAATTCGATTCTGTTGCTGCACTCTTAGAGGATGAAGCATTACTTGGTCTGGAGCCTATAGAGGATGCCATAAGCAAGGCAAAATGCCTATTCTTCACCCCTAAGATAAGAATTAGAGAGATGGAAGCTAGATCCACTATAGGCTTGAGGCTAAAGAGTATAGCGAAGAATCTATCGAAGGGTACTGTTTTTGTCAATACTTTGCCTACAAGTTATGGTGGTAATAAGGAGAATGTATCTTTGATAGAAAAGTTGACCGGGCTAGAAGCAGGTGTGAACTTTGATTACGTATACGCTCCACTAAATCCTAGAACCAATAAACCAATAGTTCTAGGTTCAATTAGAGTTGATGTAGATAAAGCTTTAATTGAATCCCTCAAATCTGCTCTAACAGATGTACCTAAGATTCTACCTCTTCACTTGGCTGAGCTTCTCTATTTAAAGCATATAATAAAAAGGTATAATTCCATGGTTACAGAGTTCGAGTTATTTAAAATGTTAGGCAAAGCGAGCAAGGTAGCTTTGAAGAGCTTTACAGAAGATCGTGAAGTTTATTTAGAAAACATGGTTGAAAACCTATTCGATATAAAAGCTATTATAGATACTTTGAAGACGGGGGAGCCTATTTGGTACATGGTATCTGGCATATTGAAAAGTCTTGGGAGTTACTTCAAATATATCATAAACGAGGTTCGTTCTATAATAAAAGATGAAGGTCTAAAAGCAAGTAGAACAAGAATCTTGGTGGTTTGGTCCATCGATCCTTTTGAGATTAGAGGGGATAAAACGTTAACCCTTTCTACCCTTGTAGAGAAGCTTCATGATTGTGTTGGGGACATAGCCACTTTCAACACTATGCCTTATCTTCAAGCTCTACGCCTAGAACCGGGCATGAAAAGAGGATTACCTCTCTCAGTAGATAAGGATAACATAATTTTGGCTTGCTCAAAGGATGATTTTGAACTAGTTTTTAAGATTGCTAAAATTGAAAGGCCAGAAATGAGGCCCATCATCATAAAAGCCAACCTTCCTGTAGAGGTTATGAGGTAAATCTAAAACACAAAAGGCTAAGTGTGCAAATTAAATACATGAAGAGTTAAATTTGGTGATAAAATGAGTAGGCTAAAACAGATAAACCTCTTCAGGCTTTCTGTACATTTCTCAGGCTTTTTTATTCCTTTCATTACCATCGTAATAGATCTCTTTTACACATTTATTATCATAACTATAGTGACGATATTATATTGCATATCAGAATATCTTCGTACTAGAAAAAGTCATGGCCTACCAATAATTAGGAAAATAACACTTTTAGCGAGTAAGGATAGAGAGACTAATAACTTTATTCTTGCGCCTTTTTACTTTGCCTTAGGAATATTGATGGCATTAACCATCTTTAAGAGTTCAATAGGATTCGCGAGCATAGAGATAGTTGCCCTTGGAGATAGCTCTGCAAGACTTTTCGGAAAGCTGATTGGACACACTCGCTTACCCTTCAATAAGATGAAGACCTTTGAAGGCAGTATTTTTTGTTTCATCTTTTCGTGGTTAGGTGCCTCTCTTTTTGTACCCCCATCAATAGCTATTCTAGGAGCTTTAATAGGCTCTATCGTTGAGAGCTTACCTCTTCCTATAGATGATGATCTAACCATGCCCATTGCTTCAGGCTTTACTATGCAGATAGCCTTTATTATGGCAAATTAAATTGTACTAATAAATAGATCAATATGGAGAAAGCTGATGCTATTGTTATGATGCTTAGCAGGAAGAGAAGCAAGCCTGTCTTTAAAGTGAAACTTGATAATTTTGCATCCTTTATCTTCTTGGCAGATAAAATTAGAATAGCGCTGATAAGTTGCAGGAAAAGCGATAACAAGGGATAAATGAATATGGATAATGCTGATAAGGGCCAAATGAAGACCCGACCATAGTCGAATAAGTTTCTTGGGTCTAAAATGATAGGTAGATTGGAGATTATGTATTGACCATTAAGAAGATTAGGCTCTTTAATAAGAATAAAGTTGATAGAAAGGATGGATAAAACGATGCAAAACAATGCAAGAAAAATCATTTTTCTCCATGGATTTCTAGAAAAAATCACCCAAATATCGCTAATTTTATCTATAATGAAAGAAGGTCTTTTTGTGAATATGAATATGAAATTGGCAATAGCTAAGCCTAGAAGAGCTCCTGCAATTGTATCCGTTGGGTAATGGAAGCCTAGGTAAACCCTTGAGAATGCAACAATCAGAGATAGAACCAATAAAGGTGATGCTATCCTTCCATACCTTCTAAATATCAAAGTGCTACCAGCAAAAGCCCTAACTGAATGGCCTGAAGGGAAAGAAGAACCATACTCTTCTAATCCAAGTAAGTTTATACCTGTTAATAGCTCATAAGGTCTTGGGCGATATAAGAAAGCCTTTAACATTAGCCCTAGTATTCCTGCTGTAATTACAGTTATAGCCAAAAAGATAGCAAATCTTCTCTCTTTAGCCTCACCATACACCCATAAAACTATTGCAAATAAAAGCCAAAAGAACCCTCCACCAAAATCTGTTAATGTAAGCATGATGGTATCTAGAGCCTTTAATCCAGAAGCACTGTTTATCATATAGAGTAAATCTTTGTCGTAAGGATAAAGCAAAGATAAATGGACAATATAGCTCAATATTATGAAACCAGTTAAGGGTAAGAGTATGGAGAAAGTCTCATGCCTAATCTTGCTATTAATCCTCATAAAATCATCCTTTTACCAAATTCTAGGAGAAAGGCGGGTAAGAGGCTTTGCCAAGTGTCTTCTAGCTCTAGGCGGGACTTCATAAATCCCCAATTTTATACTTCTTGGCATCTCCTCAATCATTACCGCTTCCTTTGGGAGCTTCTGCTTACAATTTTTACATACAAAGCCCTTTTCTTTACCTGCTGACTTCATCCTCTTTTTGCACAAAGGACAGATAGGGTTTAACTTCTTTAATATTGGGCTGAGCTTAACTATCTCTATCTTCTCAAGGTTTATTGTTAATGGTAAATCTGGCTTTGGCTTTATCCCTCCATAAACTTTGACCATATCTCCAATAGCTAACTTCATGATTATCTCTCTGAACTTTCTCGTAGGCTCGTAGGCAGCACAATCTATCTTGCCGCTATCATCCTTTATTGTAAATATCACATGCCCCCCAACTATAATCCTTGGCTTCTCACAGACTTCTCCTTTGATTACAAAAGAACGATATGGTTGCACATCAGATATCTTTGCAGTTTTTATATGCTCATCTGTAGCTTGGTTCGTTTTGTATATGACCCGTCTCTCTATAGGCTCAAGGGCTTTCACCATGCTGTGAGCTTTCTCGGCTATCAAAGGATTCTCAGCTCTAATTCCATAAAGGATTGGGCAAGGAGTGTGAGGAGTTATCCTTATCTCTCCGGTATTAGGGTCTATGTTATCAAAGGTATTGGGATAGGTTGATTCATCCATCTTAAATACAGACTCTCTATCAATCTTCCTCTCCTTACCCCTCTCATTAGGTACTCTGTAGGCTATCAATTCATAAGTAAAATCTTGCTCTAATCCCTCACCAATGGCTGCTAAAGCTCCTATGATCCCCCTCCCTATCTTAAATTTGAAGAACTCAGCCCCTATACTCTTTGCCAGTTCTTCTGCCTCATCTATGGTTACTATGTCTTGAATCACCTTTCTTGAGAAAGCCCTTAATTCTTCAGGTATATTCTCACCCTCTAAGAAGACTACGCCTGGATTTGTGGTCTCATGATCTAACTCTGCCAGTTCCTCTACAGTTTTTAAGACCATCTTCTTTATGCTATTTATCAACTTATCTTCAACTTCAACTTTAATGGCAATGGCACAATTCCCTCTAGTCTTCAAGATCCAATTTGGGTTGAGCCTTATGAGGTGGGGATAGTCGATTATTCTTGCGCCCATATCTACAAGCCTATCTATGACTACGGCACCAACGTAAGTTGTGCACATACCATCCTTAGAATCTGTATCATCGAAGCCTATGTGAAGCTTGGTCACTCTAAGAAAAAAGAGGGATTATAACTAAAATCTTTTTCTAAAGGATGATTTATGTTAAGCTTATCGTGACTGCTTAGTTTATCGGCCATAAGAGCAAAGGGTTGAAAAGCAAGCCCAATTATCATGGAAAAGCATATAAATCATGAAAATATCTAGATTTCATGGTGAAGGATTTGGCTATTGTTATAAAAAGATTAAGGGTTTCAAAGGGTTTCCAGGTTTCCGTTCCCTCTGAGACGAGGGAGAAGTATGGGTTAGAGCCAGGCGACGAGGTTGTTTGGGTGGATACGGGTAGGGAGATTTTTGTCAGGCCTTTAAAGAAAGCTGTTAAACTCACCGATATTGTCGGTAAATATGAGACTAGAGAGGGGTTTGATGCTGTTTTAGAGCATGATGAAGTGATCAGTGGTGAGCACTAGTTCCTTCTTAGATACAACGGTGTTTATTGCGGCTGCTTTCCCAAGAGAAAAGCATCATGAGGAAGGTAGGACGATAATAACTTCTATAGAAAAAGGGATATTAGGAAAACCTGTGGTTACTGATTATATTATTGATGAGGTTGTCACTTTCGTTCGGAAAAGAAAAAGCGCATCTGCGTCGATTGAGGTCTTGGACACCATAGTTTATTCTCCCCATTTGAGTTTTGTGAAGGTAGAAGATAGACACTTTGAGGCTGGGCTTCAGTTGTTTAGAACCTACGAGAGGCTAAGCCTAACCGATGCCGTCTCAGTAGCTGTGATGAGAGATTTAAACATAGAAGTGATTTACAGCTTTGATAGTGATTTTGATGGAGTCCCAGGAATTGTAAGGTTAACTGGTGTGTAGAATTTAGTCAGTTATTTTCTTTCCTTTATCAAACTTTGATCTGTTGATAAAATCCATTCACAAGGTCTTTGTGAAATTACTGAGAAGTTTTTTTAGAGCTTTTATTATCTTACGCCCTGATACGACTGGAAGCTTTCTCATTTACAGTAACCTTGACGATAGTTACAATAGGTCTGTATCCGACTTCAGGCATCTTTGCATCCTCATCTTCAAAATAGAGCTCAACAGCCTCCTTTAAGTTTTTCAGAGCCTCTTCCATACTCTTACCTTGGCTTGCTACATCGAGCTCAGGGCATAGAGCAACGTACCATTTGCCTTCTTTGGTTACTACAGCTGACAATTCTAATTCTTGGGATTGCATCATTGATTTTGTATTAAACCAATTATTAAAACCTCTTGGTTACTGCGATGTGGCATTTCAAGGAGAGGAGCCCACTCTGCTATGTAAGCACCAATATAATCGTAATATGTTCTTTAATCAGATGTGGATTCAAGTAATTTGATTTTAAAAAAATTAAAAATTTGGTGATATGAGAAGGAGCTGATATAGGGTTAATATTTTACTAAGCTTCAACTACTATCATTGTAAGGGTAGACCTGACTTTGTCTAATCGTCTTATCTTCCATGTTACTGTTTCCTTTACCTTTTCCATAGAATCAGCGTCTATCTTGGCTATGATGTCATAAACACCATAAACCACATAAACCTCTCTCACATTTTCAATCTTCTTTAATGCTTTCACTAACTCCTCTTCTGCCCCAAGTTCTACATTTATTAATACAAAGGCTGTTGGCATACATAGCTAGTCTATACTCTACTTAATAAATTTTAATAATTTTTTGTAAATTTCTTTGAAGGAAATAATGGATGAAAAATTATAATAAACCTTTTTGAATTAAAAAATGAGAATTTGGAAATAGAGACAATTATGATGATGCTATCGGATGCTCTCTAAAATAGATCTGTTAAGCTTTCCAACGATAGGTATCTTATGCCCACAATCCATGCATCTGTTATTATCATCAAGATACCAGCCAGTTATGTCGAAGCCAAATCTTTTAACAACCATCTTGTCACATTGTGGGCAGTAAGTATTCTCTAACTTATTACCAGGGACGTTTCCTATATACACATAATTTAATCCAGTCTCTCTTGCTACCTTATAGTGCTTCTTCAAGGTTTCGATAGGGGTTGAAGGCAAGTGCATTAGCTTGTAGTCGGGACGGAACCTCAAGAAATGAATGGGTATGTCAGGACCTAAATTTTCATAGATCCATTCAGATAGCTTCCTTGCTTCATCAATGTTATCTCCTATCTGTGGCACCACTAAATCGGTTATCTCTATATGAATCTTCGTCTTATCCCTAATCTCTAACAATGTCTGAAAGATGGGCTTTGCATCAGGTATTCCTACATACCTTCTAAGAAAATTAGTCTCTCCATTCCCCTTAAAGTCTACTGTTATACAGTCAAGAAAATCATTCATCATATTAACAGAATCAGAAGTACAATATCCATTCGATACAAATATGTTGATCAACCCTTTACTTCTAGCCATTACACCAGCATCATGGGCAAACTCTATGAATATTGTAGGCTCATTGTAGGTATAGGCAATTCCTTGGCATCTGTAAGCCTCTGCTAAACTAACTACTTCCTCTGGACTCATATCTATGCCTTCAACTTTTCTGCGCTGGCTTATATCGTAATTCTGACAATAGTGACAGAGCCATGAACAGCCTGTAGTGCCTATTGAGAAGATTCTAGAGCCTGGCATATAATGAATTACAGGCTTCTTTTCTATAGGGTCTATATGAGTTGCTATTACTTTACCATAAACTAAAAGGTATAATTTCCCATCTATGTTCCGTCTTATCCCACAAAACCCTATCTTCCCTTCAGGAATATTGCAATAACGGGCACAAGCTCTACACTTCACTCTGTTATTCTCTAACCTTTCATAAAGCAAAGCTTCCTTTATCAAGCTTCATTCACTCATTACATATGTAATAATAAGCTATTGGATGAATTTGCTTCTACAGTAATTATACTATCTCCTATATTTAAGGATGATATCGATTCGAATAGGGCACGTGTCGGCTATAGCCCTCTTTTTGTTCTAGGTGGGATTCAGCTTAGCGACCTACCTAGGTCTCATGCAGAACTCATGGACCTTTTTGGTCTTGCTCCACGCGGGGCAACCGTTTCATCCCTACTCAGGAACCTCAAGAATCCTATCATCGTATATTCTGATTCGGGTATCGTTTCTGTTTTGTTGCCAACCATCTCTAGTTATGCCTCACGGCATCGCGCTTCTGCATGGAGAGAGGAGCTTCCTCAGGGCATAGCCCCGTAGCCCACCCACCGACTCGCGCCCATTTTGGTATAATCATCTTTTATGTATTAGTCTTTCTGTTATAGTAACACTCATTATATTGAAAACTGATTCAGAGGCTACCTCTGCAAAAGTCACTATTTTTGGTATGTTCAAAGGGTAAGGGATAAAATACATTTGATTTCATTATCGTTCAACTACGGCCACTGATACATGACTCGACCACAATTCTTACATCGATACATTGGTATTGTCTTTTCATCATCGTTCTCGTAATATGGTTTTAACTCCCCGCCGCATAAACATCTGAATATAGTCACGGTAGACATGACAAGGTTGGAGGATGCCAATCAGTATTTATACAATTAGGTTTTAGCATAAATAATGTTCGACAAATGGTTAAAATTTATAGGATAGAACAATATCAACTAACATCAGAAAATTGCAAATCTTAAAGAAGCAAGAAGGATTGAAATTTTAATAATTATCGGGAATGATTGTTCCAAAGTATTCTCTTTCTATCTTGATTATATCTTCAGGGCTTTTGGAAAGTCTATAATCTTCAAGAGGATTCTTATTTAATTCTAAGAAATTCGGTCCCCATTTAAAAATGGACATCAACTTTCTGCTCTCTTCAATATAGTTGGCAATGTAAAGCGCAGAAGCAAGGGCTTCAACCGAGCTTAGCATCGAGATTTTGCCATAGTTTATAGGGTTAGTGGCTATCAACAGAGGAAGCCTTCTATTCAAACCTCTGAACCTTTTTGAGAAACTCTCATCTATCCTCTTCCATGAGCAGTCTATGGCTACGAGACCATGACTCAGATACGGCTTATCTTTAGGTGAAAAAATGTCCGATGCTTTTGGATTTAGGGTTACGCCCTTCTTAGGGATTTTTCTCTTGTAAAATATGGGCTGAGCTAAGCCAAAACGGCAGAGCTTTGCTGCAGTACACTTCCTTTGATCGTCTTGCCTCATCTGATAAACGTAAAGCTTTGGTTTAAGGATTAAAGGAGCTTCACTTAATCTGTTATAGGAAAGTCTAGGGTTAAGATGCTTACTATTTACTGATTTACTCTGACTCACTTTTCAACCTCTAAGACTCTCTCGAATTTTGGCTAAGCGTTCTAACAATATCTTTTGTTCGACACTTGCAACAAGCTTTCTTGTCTGAGCAACTACATCTGGGTTGACGCTGACGCTATCAATGCCAAATCTTACAATAGCCTCTGTGAAGGATTCGTAGACTGAGGGAGCTTGCCCACAGATCGATACAGTTACATTAGCCTTATGAGCAACTTTTATCAGATGCTCTACAGCCCTTAAGACAGCTGGATCACGCTCATCAAAGTATCTGCTATCTATATCTGGTAAAATTTGGCTATCACGATCAGTTCCAAGGATGAGTTGAGTTAAATCGTTGCTACCAATGCTAAAACCATCACAAAGCTTACTGAACTCGTCAGCCATGAATATTATCGATGGGACTTCAGCCATCAGCCAGACTTTGAAATCTCTTCCACGCTCTAAACCTTCTTCTCTCATTATGACAAGGCATTTCTCGACTTCCCATGTTGTACGCACGAAAGGTAGCATGATCCAAACGTTCTTCAAGCCCCACTCATCACGGCACTTCTTTATCGCTCTGCATTCAAGCCTGAAAGCCTTTTCATACTGAGGGCTAATGTATCTGCTCACTCCTCTCCATCCTAGCATAGGATTATCCTCCCTTGGCTCGTACTTTTCTCCTCCTTTCAACTGGGCATACTCGTTTGTCTTGAAATCTGAGAATCGAACTACGACTGGTCTTGGTTGTATAGCCCTTGCTACCCTTGATACTCCCTCTGCCATCCTCTCAATGAACTTTGATTCTTGATTACTTTCAATCAAGTAGATTGGATGCTCACCTATGTATGTAGCCAAGATAAATTCAATCCTCATAAGACCTATCCCATCGAAGGGAAGGTGGGCATAATCTTCAATCTTCTCAGGAATCCCTAGATTCATGTAAATCTTAGTTCCTGTAACCAAAGCTGGCTCAGCGAGAGTAGGCATGGCTACAGCTGGCTTTTCAACAGGCTTCCTAAACTCCTCGATAGCTCCTTCATAGACAACACCAGACTTTGCATCTACTGTATAAGAATTTCCAGTGACTAGAACTTTTGTAGCACTCCCAGTTCCCACTATACAAGGAATGCCAAGCTCTCTGCTCACTATTGCTGCATGACAAGTCATGCCACCTTCATCTGTGACTATGGAACCAGCAACCCTCATGTAGGGAGCCCAGTCTGGATTCGTCATCCTCGTGACCAATATATCACCTTGCTTCATGAGTTTAGCGGCTTCTTCTGGTGAAATCGTTACTTTTGCTTGACCTATGTGCACTCCTGGGCTTGCTGGGAGCCCCTTGATAGCAATTACACGTTCTATAGGCTTAGCCTGAATCGATGGTGTTGAAACCAAGGGTACTGGTGCTTTCATACCCCAAACGGTCTCTGGTCTTGATTGGACGATAAAAACGCTTTTGGGGAATGATAATTCATTATCTATGGCAAACTCTATGTCTTGAGCCTTTCCATAGTGCTCCTCTATCTTTTTACCTAGCTCTGCCAACTTAAGAACTTCCTCATCTGTGAGAGAAGGAGCATCTTGCTTTTCAGAAGGCACTGGTAGATGAACAGTCTTGCCTTTCTCGTCTCTTGTGTAAAATACAGTTTTATGGGCAATTTCTCGCTCAACAATCTTCATCGTATCTTTATCTACAACAAAACGGTCAGGGATCACAGAGCCAGATACAAGGCTTTCTCCTAAGCCCCATGTTGATTCAATAACTATCTTCGATCTTTCTCCTGTAACAGGGTGGAGGGTGAACGTGACACCTGCTGCTTTTGCATTGACCATCTTTTGAACGCCAACGCTTATCAAAACCTTTTCATGGGCAAAACCCTTCTCATCTCTATAAAATATTGCTCTTGGTGTGAAAAGACTTGACCAGCATTTTCTAAGATAGTGGATTAAATCATCAAAACCCTTAACATTCAAGTAAGTTTCCTGTTGGCCTGCAAAAGAAGCATCGGGCAAGTCTTCAGCCGTGGCAGAGGAACGTACAGCCACGTAAACATCAACGATGCTTAGCTTGTCACATAACTTTTTATAAGCTTCCTTTACAGCCTTGGCTGTATCTTTAGGAACTTGCTCCGCCTCTACAATCGCCCTTATCTCTTTAGAGGCTTCTTCATACTGCTTAGGATCATTTTTATCCTTAACATTTTCTTTAATAATATTGTAAATCTTATCAACTAGTCTTGTCTCTTCTAGAAACCTTTTGTAAGCATAAGAAGTTACAGCAAAACCAGGGGGTACAGGGATTCCTGCCTTCAACATCTCTCCTAGATTGGCATTTTTACCTCCTACTATAGGGACATCATCCTTGCCTAACCTTTCAAATTCAACGACTAGTTTGTTTGTAACTATCATGACTTTAGCAACCCAATATATAATTCCCTTGCCGATATAAATTTATACATTAACATATCTGTCTAAAAATGGGGGTGATGAGAATGGAGGATAGTTTCGACAGCACCTATATCATTAGGAAAGAGCGTTATAAGGAGTTCATGGCTGACGTGGAGAAGCTTGCTTTAAATGCCTATACTATTCCCGCCTTTATCTGGCCTGAGCTTTATAGGATGATTAACATGGAGAAGGATATAGCTATGCGTGTAGTTTGGAAACCTGGAACCACTGTCAAGCAGATCAAAGACTTCGATAGGAGATGGTTTCTAGAAAAATACTAGAGGATAGATGTTAGATATATTACATGAAAAATCTCACACAACAAAAACCTCTCCATTGTTTCTTTTACATTTTTATTCATCATTTTAAGAACTTTCTTTGCAAACAACCACTTACTAAAGTGGGTGACACTTGTTAACTAATTTGATAATAGGGGATTTTCGATTACATAACCCAGATTGCCAACCACTATATCAGACATAAGATTTAAATAAAAAATCCTTAAGTTATTAACTTTAGGTTAACATCTTATTAGCAGATTTAATGGTGATTTATGATGGGAGAACCTATGATAGAAGATGAATCAATGAAAGAAGTTAAGCCTGTTGAAAAATCTTTAGAAAATGAGTTAGATGAATTAAGAAAGGCTTTGAGGGAGGAGCATGATAGAGCAGAAGACTATCTGAATAGATTAAAGTATCTTCAAGCCGATTTTGAAAATTTTCAGAAGAGAGTAAATAGAGAGATGCTTGATTTGGTAAAGTATGGTAATGAGAGATTGATAGCAAAATTGTTAAACGTTATCGATGATCTTGAGAGGGCTATTAAATCTGGTAAAGAGACAGATAGCAAAGAGACTCTAATAGAAGGGGTTGAGATGGTCTTGAAGGAGATAAAAGAAATTCTTAGAAAAGAAGGGTTAGAAGAGATAGATGCTATTGGGAAGAACTTTGATCCAAATTTACATGAAGCTGTAGCTCATATTCAGACTAAAGATCATCCTAATAATACAATAATAGAAGAGATAAGAAAGGGTTATCTTTTAAATGGAAGGTTGATAAGACCGAGCATGGTTAAGGTAGCTTTAAGCTCAAGCGAAAAAGGTGAGAGTTATGAGCAGCAGTAAGGAAAAGATAATAGGGATAGACTTAGGAACTACGAATTCAGCAGCAGCTTTAATGGAAGCAGGAAGGCCTTTAGTTATACCTAGTGCTGAAGGCCCTACCGTAGCAGGAAAGATGTTCCCCTCAGTAGTTGCATTCACAAAAGATGGTCAACTGTTAGTTGGTGAGCCTGCTAAGAGGCAAGCTTTGATGAACCCTGAAGGTACTATATTAGAGATAAAGAGGAAGATGGGAACTGATTATAAAGTTCGTGTGTATGGCAAAGAATTCACCCCTCAACAAATATCGGCCTTCATCCTTCAGAAGATAAAGAGAGATACAGAGACCTTCCTTGGAAGAACTGTGAGTAAAGTAGTCATAACCGTTCCAGCCCACTTTAATGATAATCAGAGGCAAGCAACAAAAGATGCTGGAGCTATAACTGGATTGGATGTTGTGAGGATAATAAATGAACCTACTGCAGCTTGCCTAGCCTATGGTCTAGATAAGCTCGAGAAAGAGATGAAGATAATGGTCTTCAGCTTTGGTGGAGGGACTCACGATGTGACTGTTATGGACTTTGGTGGAGGAGTCTTTCAAGTCATAGCCACTAGCGGAGATACTCAGACTGGAGGGACTGATATAGACTATGCTATAGTCAATAATCTTGTCGAAGAGTTCAAGAGGCAGACGGGCATCGATTTAAGAAACGATAAGATGGCTATGGCTAGATTAAAAGAGGCTAGTGAGAAGGCTAAGATTGAGCTCTCAACCCTTCTTACAACAGATATAGAATTGCCTTTCATAGCCATGGATAAAGATGGTCCTAAGCATCTTCACTATACTCTGAATAGAGCAAAGTTAGAAGAATTATCTCTACCTATAGTGAAAAGGACAGAGGATACGGTAAGGAGAGTATTAGAAGACGCAAAGCTCACTCCAAAGGATATTGATAAAGTAATATTGATAGGAGGACAGACGAGGATGCCTCTCGTTAGAAAATTCGTTGAGGAAGCTGTTGGAAAGCCCCCTGAAGTAGGAGTCGATCCTATGGAGTGCGTAGCCATAGGAGCAGCCATTCAAGGCGCTATAATAGCTGGCGAGGTGAAGGAAATTCTCTTACTCGATGTTACACCCTTGTCATTGGGTGTAGAGACTCTTGGTGGGGTATTCACAAGGATCATCGAGCGTAACACAACAATACCCACAAGAAGAAGCCAGATCTTCACAACTGCTTCAGACTTCCAGACCACAGTTACCATTCATGTCTTACAAGGGGAGAGACCAATGGCTAATGACAATGTTTCATTAGGGATGTTCAATTTGACAGGGATTCCACCAGCACCAAGAGGAGTTCCTCAGATAGAAGTTACATTTGACATAGATGTGAATGGGATATTGAGTGTCACAGCAAAGGACATGGCTACAGGGAAGGAGCAGAAGATAACCATAACAGCATCGAAGAAACTATCACAAGAGGAGATAAAGCGCATGATAAATGAAGCTGAGAATTTCGCTGAGCAGGATAAGAAGAGGAGGGAGGAGGCTGAGCTTCGTAACTTCGCTGATAGTTTGATCTATACTGCTGATAAGACGAAGGCTGATTTTAAAGAAAAGCTTAGCCAAGATCAGATAGAGAGGATAGATAAAGCCATCAATGAGTTAAAAGATGCCCTTTCTGGGAAGGATGTAGATAAAATAAAGGCGAAGAATGAGCAATTATCAAAAGTTTTACAAGAGATAGGAGCAATGGTATATCAGCAAGCATCCCAGCAAGCTCAAAAGCAAGAGGAAGGCGCTGGGCAAAAGAAGGAGGAAAAGAAGGATAAAGTAATAGATGCTGACTATGAAGTAGTGGATGATAAAAAGTAGATTCGATTTATCTTAAAGTTGATTTCTTATGTATGGAAACAAAAAGGACTACTATGAAATTTTAGGCGTATCAAGGAATGCTACGCAAGAAGAAATAAAGAACGCCTATCGTAAATTGGCTTTACAATACCATCCAGATAGGAATAAATCCCCTGATGCTGAAGAGAAGTTCAAGGAGATATCTGAAGCTTATGCTGTTCTATCAGATGAGGAGAAGAGAAGACAATACGATATGTTTGGTCATGCAGGCATAGGTAGCAGATACACAAGGGAGGATATATTCAGAGATGTTGATTTTAATGAAATCTTCAGAGATTTGGGCTTTGGTTTCGGTGGCTTCGATAGTATATTCGATATGTTCTTTGGCAGGCGTGAACCGTATGCTCCTGAGAAAGGATACGATTTAAGATACGATCTTGAGATCGGTTTAGAAGATGCATTTAAAGGTCTAAAGACTGAGATAGAGATTCCTCGTAAAGAAAAATGTGATGTATGTAAAGGGTCAGGAGCAAGACCAGGGACAGAACCCAGAACATGCCCCAAGTGCCATGGTACAGGACAAATACAATACACCCGCACATCAGGCTTTGCAAGATTCGTTCAGATAACGACTTGTGATAGATGTAATGGTAGAAAGGTGATAATAGAGAATCCGTGCAAAGAATGCCATGGTAGTGGCATAGTTAAGCGCTATAGAAGGATAAGAATAGATGTGCCTCCTGGTGTTGATACAGGCTATAGTCTAAGGCTAAGGGGAGAGGGTGAAGCAAGCGTTAAAGGAGGCAATCCTGGAGATTTATACGTAGTTATAAGTGTTAAACCTCATAAGATCTTTAAGAGAGATGGCGATGATATATTCTATGATGCTCATATAGGCTTTACTCAAGCAACACTAGGTTCAGAGATAGAAGTTCCAACCATAAATGAGAGAGTTAAGCTCAGAATACCACCAGGCAGTCAAAGTGGAACTATATTCAGGCTAAAAGGTAAAGGAATGCCAAGAATAAGAGGCTTTGGTAGAGGGGATGAATTGGTCAGAGTGATGATAAGAACTCCAAAGAACCTGACAGATAGGCAGAGAAGGATTCTTTTAGAATTGGCTAAAGAGCTTGGAGAGGAGATTAAATGATAGAGTTGTCTCATCAGATCTTAACGAAAAGTTTACATCTCTGAAAATTAAATTGGTTATGATTTGTCATGTTGGCTTGCCCAGTTTGTAAGAGTGAAAAGATAACTTTAAACCAAAACCTGAACATTAAAGGCTCCTCTCCCCATAATATTTACCTTCAAGCAAAGTGTGAAAAATGTGGTCAAGTATTAGTTATAGAGTTCACACCAACCAAAGTTCAGGCTCAGTACATAGATTGATTCATAGATGAAAGATTCACAAGAGATCATAGGCATAACAGGCATCCCTGGAACAGGGAAGAAGACTGTTGGTAGATTGTTAGCTAAGCTCTTAAATTACGATTTTTTGGATTTAAATCAAATAGCCATAGAGAAGAATGCTATAATAGGCAAGGATGAGCATGGATTTATCGCAGATCTGTATTTATTAAGAAAACATGCAATGAAGGCTATAAAGGGGAAAAAAGTAGTCATATCAGGGCATCTATTGCCATTCGTCTTCTCTAAGAGAGAAATAAGATTCGTCGCTATACTGAGATGCTCACCCTTTGAACTTGAAAATAGATTCAAATTAAGGAATTATAGTGATGAGAAGATAAAAGATAACATTGCATCTGAGATACTAGGTATATGCTCTTATGAAGCTTTGAGGAGATTTGGTAAGGATAAAGTGGCTGAGTTCGATACAACTGGTAGAGATGCGAAAGAAGTTGCTGAAGAGATCATCAAAGTTATGAAGGGAGAGATTCCAAAAAGAGTAGGATTTATCGATTGGCTTAATTTTTTTGAAAAGGCTGAGGAATTAAGCCGTTTCTTTGACTGATCTCAATTAATACTTAAAGTCCGATATCTCTCAGGTATGAAGAATACATAAAATTTTCAATTTCCATATAGTTTTTATCTATATAAGAAGCAACAGAAAGGGGGAATGAACTGTCATCGATAGCCTATAAGAGGTTCGGTGAAGAGGTAATTGCGATGATAGGAAGAAGGGTCGCCATAGAGACATCTGAGGGTAGAGTATACGAAGGAGATTTGGTTGGTATAGATGAGAAGCTTAACGTTATATTGAACAACGTGTTAGGTGCTGGTGAGAAGGTCTACAAAATAGTCTTAAACAGTAATTTCATAAAAGAGATAAGGTTGGTGGAGAAGCCCTTCGATCTAAAAGCCCTTGCTGAAAGGCTGAATAGAGTCTTCCCAGGCTTGGTCAAGTTAAGAGAGGATATTAGGTCTATAATAGTCATGGATAAGATAAAAGTAACAGAGCAAGGAGTAGAAGGGAGCGGCTTAGCAGCAGAGAGAGTAAAATCCGTCTTTGATGAGTTTATGAGAGAAATCGGGCAATAACTGTAAATTTTCAAACCAAGGCGATCAGCATACGTTAAGTCATAGATTACTTTACCCCTCCAAAGGAATTTTTGACTAAGGACGTGAACAGCAGATTTTGTCGTCTATCTCTTAACTCTGAGAGGTTTAAGAATTACAGCTCTCTAATTGTTCAAACTTGGCTTGAGCTTTCTTGAACCATCTTTTGATACGGTTCCTCATACCGAAGTCCAAGGTTCTTCAGAGCATAAGGGTACCATGGACCCTTTTCTACAAGGAAGAGTGGCCTATTCATACAGTATTGCAAAACATCCTTGAGGAAGAGCTCTGCATCTAAGTAGCTTCTGGTGAAGGAGCATCTGAATGCAAGGACTTCCCTGCTCTCCAAATCCCAAGCAGCCCATACTATGAGCTCCTCTCCAATCAACTTAGTCTCATCCACTGCTATGCATCCACGATACTTCCTCTCAGGCTTGGGTAAGCCATCCCTTAGAGCTGTGAAAGCTCTCTGCACAGCCATGTAAGAAAGCCCTCCCAGTAGCTGAGCTGTCTTTCTGTAGGAGAGCCCTGCGAAGCAGAGCATAGCAGCAAGGACCTTCTTCTCCAAAGGCGTCTTATGGCGCTTGAAAACCTCGCTCTTCCCAACAGTATCTACTATCATGTCGAAGGCTGGCATAAGCCCAGCAGTGACAGCCCACCCCAATATGGTAGGAAGACAAAAAATTTAGACAATCAGGTAACCTAGAAAATCAGGTAACCTTATCGTGACAATGTCTAACAATCTTTCCTTTTTTTAAAAATTTTCGCAAATATGTAGGCGAATTTGCCAGCAAGACTTAAGTATCATTATCATTGCTCTATTATCGATCTAATTTGGTAAAATTTAGATACACGAAAATGGCGTACAAAGATCCTGATGACATGGTTTTCGGTCATGCAATCTATCCAGTGTTTTGTAAGAACTGGAACATACAATTCGGTGCAGGATACGTCGTTCCTGAAGTAAAGGTTGCACCAAGGCCTGGAACGGGAGACTCTCTAGAGAAATTGAAGGCGGAGCATGTAAAGATAACTACAGATGCTTGTGATAGAGCAGTTGGCATTGGCATGCCCTTCTTCATGATCGAGCAAGAGCATGTATTCCAGCAGACTGACAATCCGAGGTGGGCTGGGGAGATAACAGCTACTCAGGCTGCCATAATCGGGGACTATGTGAGCAAGTATGGAATGAAGGCTGCTCTAAGGCAGACAGTTGGTGATACCAGAATAGCAGAAAAGCCAGGAGGTCTTCGTGCATCTCTGGGCTCAGATTATGATGCGCACATAGCTGAGACTGTTGAAGAGTGCTGCAAGAATGGTGCTAGCGATATATGCATGGAGACTATGGGTGGCAAGGAAGTACTCGACTATGGATGTATGAGACAGGATATTCGTGCAATCCTATTTGGTATAGGATACCTTGGTAGCATAGACATGGAGTATGTCTGGACAAGAAATGTAGAGATATGCAATAAGTACACTACAAACCCAGGTGGAGAGACTAACTGCAGCGGTGCCAACACTCTAATGTTCGTTGCAGGCGGTCTGACAGCTCACGATTTCCCACACACAGTAGCCATGATGGGAAGGGCAATAGCTGCTGGAAGGACTCTAGTAGCATATGAGTGTGGCGCTGTAGGTCCTCACAAGGACTGCGCCTATGAAGGACCTATATTAAAGGCTGTATCAGGTCGACCTGGTGCACAAGAGGGCAAGCAAGCTGTATGTGCCCATGGCGATGTAATGGGCAACACCATAGCTGCAGTGTGCGATGTCTGGAGCAACGAGTCTGTGGAGTTTCACTCCGAGTTCGGAGGAACTACTCCTGCAGTCTGGCTTCAGGCAACTCATATGGAAGCAGCTTTGATGAACACTGCCATTCAGACAGGTCAAGCCAAAGTCCTAAGAGACCTCTACACTCTTACTGATAGGTTCAGAGACCCACAAGGTTATTGTCTATCATACGACAATGCTTGGAGGATTGGAAGTGCACTCGTTGAATATGGCAAGGATCCCTACTTAAGGGCAAGAGCAGCGGCTATGGAGGCTGGCAAGATCATGAGGGAAGCCCATGACAAGAGGGAAGTTGTCTTGACACGCTTTGAGCTCGACTCTCTTGATAGAGCCATGGCTGAGCTTGAGGCTATGACAACAGAAACACCAAGGTGGGCCGAGAAGTGCATAGCAGACTACAAGAGGAAGGTGCCAAACTTCAAGCCTGAGAACTATGGATTATAGAGGTGAGAAAAGAAAAATGGTACTTGTAGCAGTAAAAAATACAGACTTCATCTTTAGACGCTACAATGTAGAGCTAGAAGGTCCTGCCATACCTATTGAGGATGCACCAGAAGTAAAGGCAGCTGCACCAACAGCTGATCCTTACAAGTCAGTAGCTCTGGCTGTAGTAAAAGGAGATACAGATGCTGTTCTATCCAAGGTCAAAGATGCACTAAGAACGATCAAGCCACTAGACTTGATCGAGAAGGGATTAGCTAAGGGCATGGATGCAGTCGGTGCACTATATGCAAGTGGCACATACTATCTGCCAAACGTTATGGTGTCTGCTGATGCCATGATGGCTGGCATAGCTGAGTGTGAGAAAGCTTTAGGGAAAGCAACAACAAAGAAGGGCAAGGTAGTCTGTCATGTAGCTGAAGGCGATCCTCACGACATAGGAAAGAACCTGGTCGTGATGTTCCTTAGAGCAGCAGGCTACGATGTAACAGACCTAGGAAGGGATGTACCCATAGAGACAGTAGTCGATGCAGTGAAGAAGCAGAAGCCAATTTGGCTCACAGGAACAGCCCTTATGACTACTACCATGTCTAACTTCCCGAAGATAGCTGATAAGCTCAAGGCAGCAGGCATCGATATCCCATTCGCCTGTGGTGGAGGAGCCCTATCGAAGGAATGGGTAGAAACCTTCGATCTTGGATTCTTCGGTGTTAAAGCTCATCATGCACCAAAGCTTGCAGATGCTATACTCGCTGGCATGGGTTGGAAGGATATCAGGGTCAAATACAACGAAGTAGTCGGAGAGTACGCTACTGGGAAGGGTTGGTAAAAAGGAAGCATGGCGAAATTTCGCTATGCCCACATTTTTTTTTAGAATAATATTCTTAAGGGAATCAAAAACATTCTTAAAAAAGTAGCAAGAACCAGCCACAAAAACCTTATTTATCAGATATTAAATAGTATTTAGCAAAGTAGGCGAATAGAAGATGGTTGAAATTAGTCCTAAAGAAAGAGCGTTTAAAATATTGAAAGGAGAGAAAGTAGATAGAATACCCGCTACATCACTTGCAGGTTGTGGGGGAACGGTCAATGTGGAGATGCAGGAAGCTACAGGGATTCATTGGCCAGATGCTCACAAAGATCCTGAAAAGATGGCAAAGCTTGCTATCGCTAGCTATGAACTTAGCGGACTGGAATGTGTAAGAGTTCCCTTCGATTTTGTAGAGGAGCCTGAGGTTCTTGGGTGCAAGATAAAGTTCGGTGAGAAGGTGGACTCCGTTCCTGCGGTTGTCGAGCATATCTTTAATACGCCTGAAGAACTTAAAATGCCTGATAACATACTTGAATTGGGAAGAATACCAGTTGTATTAAAGTCCATAGAGATCTTAAAAGAGAAAGTCGGCGATTTTCTACCCATCTCAAGCCTTGCCCTTGGTCCATTTACCCTTGCGGCTATGTTGGCTGGCGAAGCTAAATTCTTAACATGGGTACTGAGGAAGCCTGATTATGTAAGGGCTTTCGTAGATTTTGCAACCGAGTTCATCATAGAATATGCTAAAGCGCAGTATAAAGCTGGATCCCATATAGTTCAGATAGGCGACCCAACTCCTTCCCCTGATCTTATAAGCCCCGATGCTTTCAGGCAGTTCGCTAAACCTGCATTGATCGAAGTGGCTGATAGTCTTGACGGATTAAAGCTTTTACATATCTGTGGGAAGTCTGAAGCCATAATCTCTGATATGGCAGATTGTGGCTATCATGGGATAAGCGTTGAGGAATCTGTGAATATCGCTAAGATAAAACCTCTTGTGGGCGATGTGAAGATATTGGGCAACATAAATTCAAAGCGTACACTGCTATTCGGCAAACCTGAAGATGTGGAAGCTGAGGTGAAGGTAGCCATCAGTGGTGGCGTTGATTTCGTTGAGCCAGGCTGTGGTTTCGCTCCAAGGAGTCCAACAGCAAACATAAAAGCCATGGTAGAAGCCACTAAGAAGTTTGGGGTAAAAACTTAAAAAAGACTAAGACATTTTGTAGCAAAGAGTGGGTTAGATAGCCTAGAGCTGAGCGGATTCGTAGTATTCGTTATAGGAAGCTCTATTCTAGAATAGACTATACTGTGGAGCTTGAAATAGTGGTTAAGTTTCAGACTAGCTCTGAGTTTCTCTTTCTTCTCTTTTTTTCATAGCCTTGACGGCAACCATTATCTGGTCTATCAGCATCTTTACTTTGTCAACAGCTTCTGTTGCATCTTTTCCGTAAGCATCTGAGCCTATCTCTTTTCTCCACTCTTCGCTCACTGTACCACCACCGATGATCGTCCTAACTTTGTCCTTCATCCCTACTTCCTTTAGCTTGTCTTCGACCTCCTTCATCGATAAAAGTGTAGGTGTCATTAGAGTTGACATGGCTATCACCTGGGCCTCCTTTTCCTTAGCTGATTGAACGAAATCCTTTGATGGAACATCTCTTCCTAAGTCTATAACATCGTAACCTGCTGCTGTGAGCATCGCTTTGACTATGTTCTTACCTATGTCATGGACGTCTCCTTCTACCACGCCTAAGACTATGGTCCCTGCAGCCCCCTTCTCAGTCTTTGGTATAAGTGGTAATAGAACGTTGAGTCCAGCATACATGGCATCAGCCGATAAAAGAACCTCTGGCAGGAAGTACTCCTTTGCCTCGTACTTGTCTCCTACTACCTTCATCCCTGCAGCTAATCCATCTACTATGCCTATGAAAGCCTTCTCTTTACCC
>Ga0315314_1000802_pt1 | contig 30929 bp, 29 predicted proteins | sample TDP9_MG_FD_203631 | JGI IMG/M metagenome (GOLD analysis project Ga0315314, IMG submission 203631) | Freshwater sediment microbial communities from Lake Towuti, South Sulawesi, Indonesia - TDP9 | ecosystem: Environmental > Aquatic > Freshwater > Lake > Sediment | place: Indonesia: South Sulawesi... | reverse complement strand
CGGATGCTGTTGCGTTCCTTTACTATCTTCTCGATAGGCTTCCGCGAAAGGCTGAGGAAGCTTTCTCAGCGGCTGAGAAGGGCAAGGCGGTGATGTTTCTCCCGACTATCGCTGCTGCGGAGTTGCTCTATCTCTTCGAGAGGAAGGGATGGTCCAAGGAGGAGTCTGAGATGGATCGGAGGATGGAGGAGTCTTCTACTTTCCGCTACTACCCGTTCGATGCGGAGATCTTGGCCGGTCTAAGGAAGACGAGAGCGAAGGATATTCACGACAAGATCATCGTGGCGACGGTGAGGCACCTGAGGGCTGAGGCGCTTGTAACGAAGGACAGGGAGATCCGGAAGCTCAAAGAGGTGAGAGCTTTATGGTAATATTGACGGTCTTCTCCGTCCTCATCCTTAATCGGCCCATATTTATCCGGCTTGAAGCCCAGTTCTAGCTTTCCTCTTTTCAACATCATCCCCCTTCACCCCATCATTCAACCCTTAAGGGTAAAGAACTCGACTTATCTGTGAGATTGGGCAGCAATGAAAACATTAAGAAACCCTAGAACGATAACAATTGGGGTTGGTGGAAATGTCATCGAAGCACATGACAACCGTATCCGTTATTAAAGCCGATGTCGGCTCACTCAGCGGCCACCATATAGTCCATCCCAAGCAGCTAGAGTTAGCAAGGCAGCAGCTTGAAGCCGCCCGCGAACAAGGGTTGATAGTGGATTTCCACGTCACGCATTGTGGTGACGATCTAGAACTGATAATGAGCCACCGGAGAGGGCAGAACGACGAGAAAGTACATGAATTGGCTTGGAACACTTTCAAGGAAGTCACTGAGAGCGTCTCCAAGCCTCTCAAACTCTACGCAGCCGGCCAAGACCTCCTCGTTGAGGCTTTCTCAGGCACCGTGAAAGGGATGGGCCCAGGGGTTGCTGAACTTGAGTTCGAGGAGAGAGCAAGCGACCCGCTGGTAATCTTGCTTGCAGACAAGACATCGCTAGGCGCTTGGAACCTGCCGCTTTATAAAATCTTTGCAGACCCCTTCAACACACCTGGATTGATAATTGATCCAGCTCTCCACGGAGGCTTCATCTTCGAAGTCCTAGATGTTCACGAGGGCTTATCGGTCAGGCTGAAGTGCCCCGAGGAAATCTATGATCTCCTGGCACTTATCGGAGACCCAAACAGATATATTGTCTCAAGAGTCTTCAGGCACGACGGCTTGCCTGCAGCAGCCTCAAGCACAGCAAGACTCTCGCTAATAGCTGGGCGTTATGTTGGGAAGGACGATCCTGTCTGCATTGTAAGGGCGCAGCATGACTTGCCGGCGGTCGGCGAAGTCTTGGAGGCTTTCGCTCTTCCACACCTAGTCCCTGGATGGATGCGTGGTTCACATCATGGTCCATTGATGCCTGTGAGCGTTGATGATGCTCAGAACAAGTGCACAAGGTTCGATGGGCCCCCTCGAGTTGTTGCTTTAGGCTTTCAGATATGCAATGCTGCGCTTGTCGGCCCTGCGGATCTTTTCAACGATCCAGCCTTCGATGGAGCTCGATCTAAAGCGAACGAGGTCGCCGACTACCTGAGGCTGCATGGCCCATTCATCCCGCATAGACTCGGCCCTGAGGAGATGGAATATACCACGCTTGCGAGCATCTTGGATAAGCTGAAGAGCAGATTCCAGAAGATGGACTGAAAAGGCGAAAGTGATCGTGTGGGGTTTACTACTGATTTCTTAGCATGAAGATTATGGGATCGTATTGAGCCTCAGTTTCTTGAAGTGTTCATCGAATGTGAAGGTTGCGTTTATCCCCTTCTTCTTGACGAGGGCTGATCGATCAAATTTTGTGCGAGGCGTATTGCGCTTCCACCGTTTCCACATCATATTTGTCCAGTGAAAGGTTCTCTTGCGCTGTAAGCTTATATCAGCGTACTACTGATGGTACTACGGGGCCTAACGTGCCAAAAGTGAAAGTTACCAGGAAGTATCAAGTCACGATTCCTGAGGAAGTCCGTCATAAGACAGGAGTAAGAGTCGGTGACGAACTGCTAGTCAGAGAAGAGGAAGAGAAGATCGTGATGGAGAGACCCATTGACATTGAGAAGCTGGCTGGATCTTGGAGTCACATCGAAAGTACTGAGAGGTTCATGGAAGAAGTTAGAGGACTTTGGAAAACTTGGAGACTAAAGTAGTTCTAGACACAGATGTCATCATTGACTATCTGAAGAAGAAACCAGATCCTACGGCGACTCAACTATTTCATAGAATCAAGGAGGGAAGGCTTACCGCCCACACCACCTCAATATCAGCTTTTGAGCTTTATCGTGGAGCGAGGCTCGCACCGCAGCCTGAGAAGAGGAGGCTTGAAGTCAAAGGCATCCTCTGGATTATAAATTGTCTTCATTTCGACGAAGCCGCGGCGAACACAGCCTCTGAAATATCAGTTGCACTGGAAAGCAAGGGCGAATTGATAGAAGTACGGGACCTCTTCATAGGCGCCATAGCAAGAACCTCACGACTACCGCTTGTCACCAAGAACACTGAACACTTTAGAAGAATTCCAGATCTGAATGTCTTCACTCCATCCGACCTACTCAAGAAGATGAAGTAGATCAAAGTCCTCAGAGGCAGCAGCACACACCGGGAGAAATGTTCAAAGCTACACTTTTCGAGTAAGTTAAGGTTGATCCCTTCCCGATCGGCAAAATGTCAAAGTCAACTTTCCGCATAGACCTAGAACTTTAGAGATCCTGCCCTAGAAGTCAAGGCAGCTCTATGATCGCTACCGTACTGGTTCGCCTCTCCACATCCTCTCGAAGACTTCGAGCACAGACTCCTTCGTCAATGGGCGGGGGCTGTTTGGTCTAGGCCAATCTTTAACGCAGAGCTCAGCTAGTATACTTAGCTTCTCCTCTGGAACCCCGACCTCCTTGAGCGATAAGGGTATGTTCATGTCTTCTACCAGTTTTCTAACTATGCGAACAGCTTCCTTCGCAGCCGCGTCCGCTTCAAGACCGATAGCGCTCTCATCCATAGCTATCGCGATTAACGCTAGTCTCTCTGAGGTTGTGGAGAGGTAGAACTCCATCGCGTAGGGAAGAGCCATAGCGCAAGACTCGCCATGCGGGATGCCATAGATTGGGGCGAAGGTGTGTGCGATGCTGTGGCCTACGACCAGCCTCGCGTTTGTGAATGCGATCCCTGCGAGTGTGGCTGCTAGGTGCATTGCTGATCTGGCTTCTATATTGCTTCCTTCTCGGTATGCGATTCTTATGTTCCTAGCGATCAGGTTGACCGCTTGGAATGCGAGTGCATCTGTTAGAGGTGAGGCGTCCATCGATAGGACCGCTTCAACTGCGTGGCTTAAGGCGTCTACACCTGAGTTCGCTGTGATCTTGGGAGGCATAGAGACCGTGAGCGCAGGGTCTAGGATGACGCCTTCTGGAACTATATTCCGGCTGATTACGCTTCTTTTCTTCTCCCCGACCTTTAGGACTGCGAACTGTGTGACCTCGCTTCCGGACCCTGATGTAGTTGGAGCGCAGATCAAAGGCGCGCTTCTATATTTGACCAGGTTCATCCCCACGTAGCTCTCAACTCGGCCTGGATTCGTTAAGCTCAACGCAGCAACCTTCCCTAAATCCATAGTGCTTCCTCCTCCAACAGCTAGAACAGCATCAACTTTCCTCCGTCTCGCAAGTTCAGCGACCTCTTCAGCCAACGCCAATGAGGGTTCAGGTTCAACCCTATCGTAAAGCAGGAAGTTTATCTCAGCGGCCTCAAGCCTCCCCTTAACATTGGCGAACGCATCTGTCTTCACTATAACTGGATCTGTGACTACCAGAATGTTTCTCCCATTGAGCGCTTTAACTTCATCCGCTATGTTATCGATCGAGTTCAACCCGAAGACAATTCGCCTCGGAAAAGAATAGATCAACATACGGGAGAGAAGCTTCTCAACGCTCAACAGCCCAGGCAGCCTCCACAGATGCCTCTATAAACCTGCGATCCGCGTATAAGAACTTCCATCAAAAAGATTCTGACAGATCGATGACTTCTCCAGTAGCGGAATCCTACAGGGGCGCCTCTATAGGCGGTGAAAAGGATGGGCCTTCAGTCTTTACGCTTCTCCCAGACAGCTACCGTAGCGGTAACAAGCCCGATTGAGCTCAGGCGAAGGCTTTTCTTACTTGATTCACTACAAAAGGATTGAGAAATAAAGTATGCCAAGTAACTACATCATCTACGGAATCTTCACATCTGCTTTGGCAGTGCGCTTGGCATTCATGCTTCGAGCCCGTTCAGTGGATTTGGCGTGGAGAAGCTACCGAAGGTTGCGGGGACGAACGCTGATAAGGTTGTTTCAAACTGCATGAGAGCTGGAGGCTACGTCGATTAGAATCGCTGTCTTCCATATGGGTTTCATGTATAGTGGAGGTGGAGAACGAACAGCTATCTACGAATGTATTTTCCTGAAGAAGAGAGGACATGAAGTTTCATGTTTCGCACCTGCTGTTAGGCCAGACGCTTGCTACCCAGAGTTGATTAAACAGATAGATTTGAAAGGGTTTATCCCTAGAGTAAGAATGAAGCTTCCTCTCAGAGATTTTCTAAGCTTGTCCGCAAGCTCAATTCTCGCGCCGATTGTATCGCCGAAGTTCAATGGGTTTGACGCTATCCTTTGCCACGGGCAACCAGCGACGTGGATAGGCTATCAGATCGCGAGGAGAATCGGAAAAAGATACTTTTGCTATTTGCATCAACCGGCTCGCTTCCTCTATCCGAGGAAGATCGACTTAAAGGTTGGCTGGAAGACGAAGAAGGATTTCGCTCTCTTGAATGATCTTGTGAAATTGGGTAGGCATTTCGCTACAGCGTTCGACCATGTCTCAGTAGTTTCTGCGGATAGTGTTCTCGTCAACAGTGAATGGATAGGGTCTCAGGTGAGAAGAATATACGGGATCCCTGCAACCGTTTGCCCGCCAGGGGTTGACGTGAAGAAATTTGTTCCCGCTGAAAAGAAGTCTGATGTAATGATCTGGGGGTTAAAGATCAAGGCGCCGTTCATCCTCTCAACGAATAGACATTACCCTCAGAAAGGAATGGAGTACGCGATCGAGATGATGCCTACTATTCTGAGAGAATGCGATGTGAGTCTCGTCCTTACAGGGGATTTCACGAACTATACGCCTAGATTGATGCAGTTGGCGAAAAACCTTCGAGTAAGTCATAGAGTTATTTTCACTAACCGAGTCAGCGAGAAATCTCTGATTGAGCTTTACCAGAACGCAAGCGTTTACGTCTTCACATCGCCCTGTGAAGACTTCGGACTGGGCCCCGTCGAAGCTATGGCTTGCGGAAGACCTGCGGTCGTATGGGACTATGCTGGGCCGACTGAGACCGTAGTGGACGGTGCTACTGGATATAGAGCAAAACCGTATCAGATCGACGACTTTGCTGAGAAAGTCATACGCCTTCTGAATGACGCGAACCTGAATCGGAGAATGGCTGAGAACGCAGTCAGACACGTTAAAGAGAGATACTCTTGGAATAATCACATAGACATACTTGAGTCAGTTATCTGCTAGACGCAAGCCCGCCTATGAGATGACTACTTTTGAACAACTCCAGATATTTTGATAAACTTCATGTAGCATGGGGCCATGAAAGGTTTCTACTGTTAAGCCCGTTCTATTTGACGAGAAAACGTTTGATTTCGAAAATGACCGAAGAGATAGACTTGAACCAAAGTGTTCTCGATATTGGTTGCGGAGTAGGTGATCTACTTTCCACTCTACTGTCTAAGGGGCTTCTATGTCATGGAATAGATCTTTCGATCTTTGCTCTGCGTGCCGCAAGATCGAGAGTGAAAGACGCTGATCTTATTCAGGCTGATGCTCGATTTCTCCCATATCGTTTGAGCAGCTTCTGCGCGGTTTTATGTAGCGAAGTGCTTGAGCATATTCGCCGTGAGGATCAAGTGGTCAAGGAGATTCATAGAGTACTCACAAGGAATGGTGTGACGATAGTTACAGTTCCTCAAGGAGAGCAGCATTGGACCGAGGAAGATCGTGAGGACGGCCACATAAGAAGATACTCAAAGAACTATCTCGCAAAAATGCTTGAGTCAGCCGGTTTCAAAATCGAGGAATTGATTTGCTGGGGTTTTCCAATGGCTGTGATATTTAGAAAACTCGTTTCTACTCCAATCTTTAAGAGGAGACTGCATAAGCGTATGTCAAAGAGTCGCCTAATCGGAGGTATCGAATTGTTGTTGCGCCTTGTAGTTGTATCTTTCAGAATTGACGACGTTTCCAAGAATCTGCACCTAGGTCTAGGTTTAATCCTCAAGGCCAGAAAAGCGTCATAGAGGCCCGTCGGATAATTTCTATTAGGTTATGGACAAATCATAATAGATACAAGATGAATGGCTACCGGACGGAGTATGAAAATGCTGAAAGACAACGGTAAGTCGAACCAGCTTACTATTCTAACGATCTTCTCCCTAGCCTTAGTCTGTAGGCTCTCATTTCTCTTTCTAGTCTCAGGCTTGGAATATAATGGGTGGTATCATGACTCTTACCATCACTGGCAGATAGCTTATTACACGCTTCACGTCGGGCTTAAGCAGAATCCTCCGAGGATGTGGGATCTCAACGGTATGGAATATTTCTGGGGGCTACTTCCAACACTGGCCGAGTCGTTTCTTCTTTGGCTCTTCAATACAGCAAGCATGGTCCCATTCAGGGTCTTCAATGCTATCGCGGGAAGCTTCTCTGCCTGCTTGATCTACCTTCTAGGCAGAAGATACTTCAGTCGAAGAGTCGGCTTATTCGCTGGAATGCTAGCTGCACTCTCACCAGTGCTTTGGGAAGTTGACTCAAGCGGTATGCTCGATCCTATGGGAATAACCTTACTCCTAGCAGCGCTATACATGTATGAAATGAGCCCGCTAGCCTGCGGCTTCCTACTCGGCTTGGCATCGCTAACGCATATCGAGTTCTGGTTTCTCGCTTTAGCGGCATGCGGATTCTATATAGCCTTCGAGAAATCAGGTGTCAAATTCATTCCATCGATATTAGGTTGGCTGATACCCATGGCTCCATACTTCTGGTTTATGCAAACGAGAACTGGAGACTGGCTTTACGCGCTCAAATGGAACTACCTCGGGAGCGTCAAAGGAGAATGGATAAGCAACGTCCAAGTCCCCTTCGAGATAGAGATAGTTCCAAGAGCCGTAGCCATAGGCTTCCTTGCGGTTTCATTCGCATCAATCCTATACTTGCTCAAGAAGAAAACCGAAACGTATCCAATTCACTCATTCTTTCTCACGTTTATTGCGATGCAAGGAGTCATCTTCGGTGCAACAGCCTACGTTGTGCCCTATATCGCGTTCTACCAGATAGGAAGACTATTTCTAGATCGATTGTTCGCTTTAAACTACTACTACATCTGGATACTGGTTGCGATCGGAGTTGAGATTGTTGTTACGAGGAAAGTAAGCTTGATACCGCGCTTCAAGACCAACCCAAAACGCTTGAAGTCTCTAATGTTTTTTTTCATAATTGCAGTAGATCTTTCAGTGTTTCCCTATGTAAGCCAGCAATACTTCGCGCACGAATACAAGGCTCCTTTCGAAGGTCAAGTCGAACTGGGGGACAAGATTCTTACGAATTATAGAGGCGGAACTGTGGTCAGCAGCCTAGTGATTGTGAACTATCGATTGATAAGTGGAGGGATAACGGCAGAAAATGTGTTAGGCTCGATCTACTGTCCAAGAAACGATTTGATGGAGGCGTACAAGTGGCTCAGAAGGCATAATGTGACTTTGATCATAACAGATGAAAATATGATGGAGAGCTTTCCCATCCTACGAAAAAATGAAGACGCCCCTCCATTCCACCTAGCTTTCGCGCCCGGGGTATTCTACGTAAATCAAACTGAATTAGAAACTGCTCTGGAATCTCAATGAACACACAAAAGAATCAGGTTAACTCGCAGAGTCTACCAACAATGGTATTTTGAACATAAGTACAAATACTCAAAGAACCGCAAAGCTATACAGCAGCATTGTTATGAGATCTTCAAATGGGCGAACCAATATGCATATTTGGATCTGCCTTGCTAGCGCTACATTGCGGTTTCTACAGAACGAAGGATTCTCTAGGCAAATTAGAGAGAACCTTCGTGCAGGTGCGGCTACCAGAACATGGAACCAAGTTGCTTTAGATACGGTGCAGGTCTATCCAAGAACGGTTGGAGACGCGAAGAAAAACCTTGGCTAGACTAGATCGCAAAACTCTGGTCGGCATTTTCCTTGACTCAATTTTCCTAACACTCTTTGTGTACATCATAGGAGTTGGACTAAATGCTTGGGTGTATCTTCCTTATCCGCGTGGTGTCGACGCTATTAATCAACTACAAAAGACGAAGTTCATTCTTCAATTCTGGCCCCACATTTCATGGGACTATCAATGGGCCGGAGGTATGCCTCTCTTCAGATGGTATCCGTCGCTTTTCTACTACATAGTATCAGTGCTAGCTACAATAACTCGATGCAGAGTAGAATTGGTGATGGTTGCGTTTCTCTACGCAATGTACGCTCTGTGTGCAATTGGCGTGTATGCGCTCATGGTCGACATAACTAGGAACCGCACAGTTTCGTTGCTCGTCTCATCTTTTGTTGTATCATCGCCTAGTGTATGGGATCAATTTACTCTTGGAGGCGTATACAGTCGAGTACCATCTCTAATGTTGCTTCCGCTTGCAATGTTATTGGTGAAGAGGCTAACGGAAAATTCCATCCAAGATAAGCAATCTAAGAAAACATATATCGCGACGATTTTCTTGCTTGCCGCAATAGTTTCGTTCAACCCATTCCTCGGATGGCCTAGCTTTCTTTTGTCCTTGCTGATACCCATTTGGTTCGACAAAGACTTTAGACGCGGTATTCGCACAGTTGCGAGCCTAGCCTTCCCAGTTCTACTTGTCGACTCCTACTTCTACATACCTTTCTTCTACTATCCTCTGCGCACAATGGAGAGCCACTACCCGTTGAAGAATCTCTTGCTTGAATGGCCGTCCGTGGGGTCGTACTTGACTCTTGCTCCGGTTCATGTTGCTTTGACGATCAGTTTTCTGGGCGTCGCTAGGATATTTAAGCTCGGATCCCCCTCACAAAGCGAACAGAGGTTTTCCAAATTCTTCGGAACGTTGGTTCTTTTGTTCCTGGTTTTCGTGTTTGCAGCTTCATTCATAGAACCTGTTTTCCCGTACGGCGGTCTTGTATTGACAATAGTTCCGTTCTTCTTGATGCCTTTGGCAGGAATAGCACTTCACAAGGTGATCTTTAAAATTCCCAAGCTTAGCAAGCCAGTTCTCGTCGTATTCTTACTTGTGTCGCTGGTGTCGATACAGCAGGTACCTGGAGTTAATGTTCTAGAAAGACTGACCTCAACCGCTCTGCCATCGGCGAGAGACTCCATTAGCGAAATGTATGGACAACTCAAGATACCAGGAAATCAAACCCTGCATCGCGTCGGCATCTACGGAGCTGATGGTGATCTTGGTCAGTGGTGGAACTATAAATCTGACGTGCCTCAGACAAGGGATTATTTCTTTCAAGGCACGCTATATCCAGACTGGATTGCTTGGCTTCATGCTGGAGTATGGGAACGGCAGAACAACTATGAGGAGACAAATTTCTTGCTAGACTGGTGGGCTGTCAAGTGGATAATTGTCAATGAGGCGACGGCAAACCCACAGAAGTTTTTTGATAGACCTGACTACTACGAGTCGGTTGCGAATATATCCGGCACACTTTATCGGGAGTTCATCTACAGGAATTCCACATCGATCATTGAAGCTGTGAATGTGCCAACTGTACTGGTCATCGGACCACAAAGAACGATTCTGAATGTTCTCGCATACTCTAGCTGTAACAGCCGTCATGTTATCCCGATACATGGAAAAGAGTACTTTGACGATTACTCTCTTAACGAGTTGAAGAATTTCGACGGTATCATAATGTACGGTTACAACTACCATGATCTGACAAAAGCTTGGACGCTCTTGGCCGAATACGTACGAGATGGTGGAGGACTGATCATTGACACAGGCCTTCAATATGCTGGCTCTGAGTGGAACGCGTCGGATGTCCTGAATCCCATTCCCGTCGAGAGAACTATCTGGAGAAGCTTTGGCAAAGAGTGGCGCTTTTCTTATCTTAGTAGCCCAGTGACGGATGGGGTCAACTTCACTCTTTTCTCTCCGGCTGAGAGCGGAAAGGACCCTTGGTTCTTCTCGTCGTCACTGAATGAAAGCATTCGCGACTGGGCTCGACCGGTTCTATGGAATAACGGACAGCCAGTAGTGGCTCTGGGAAGCTATGGAAAAGGCAGAGTAGTTTGGTCGGGACTGAACTTGCCTTGGCACATCATGTCATACAAGAACAACGAGGAATCTATGATGTTCGCCAAGATGGTCGAGTGGTCCTTGGGAACTCTCGAACAAGGGGGTTCGAGGCTAGCATACGAAGTAGAGAGGATCACTCCTGAGAAAGTTTTGGTGAACATCCAACAAATGGCAAAAGGCGTACTGTATAAAGAGTTCTACTTCAAAGATTGGCGAGCGTATTTGGAGGAGAATGGAAGAAGAACTAAAGAGCTCCAGATCTATCAAGCGGGTCCGGACTTCATGTATGTAGCTATGCCTCAAAACGCTATGACTCCGGTTTCCGTCGTATTCGAGTTCACCAAATTGATTGAGTATGCTGGTCTCGCTTTGTCGGTCATTACAATTGTTGTTCTCATAATGTATGCAATTAAGCTTCCAGTAGATGAACCGGCAAAGTATGCAAGGAGAAAGCTGAGCATGTTGATCATGAAAGTGAAAGACTGGTGGTACAAAGCCTAATGAAGCCTGAGGGATTCTTCTGATCGTCACAAGTACTGGAGCAATAGCGGGACTCAGTCATTAGCGGTTAGATCGAACATGGGGTGAGGACGTGCAAGTTAGCCTTGTATTTTCAGCAGTGATGCATAATCTTAAAGATACACCGTTCGACTTGGAGTTTGCAGTAACGAATAGGTGCAATATCAGATGTGTTCATTGTGATGTTTGGAGATATTACGAAGAGAACCCTCAAATGATTCAAATGGAGTTGAAGATAGGAGAAATAGAAGAGATTTTCTCGTCATACAGAGGATTCAAGGTGGTTGGCATTACAGGAGGCGAGCCTTTTCTCAGGGAGGACCTCCCTGAAATAGTCAATATTGTCGTTAATACACAGAGCAAACTAAAATCGTTGTTCATTACCACGAACGGGCAACTCACGGAAACAGTACTGACGAAGGTGAAAGAAATAGTAGGAAGCCTGAAAGCTGTTGATACAAGTTTCGACCTCACCCAATTGATTAGTATAGATGGCCCAAGCGACTTGCATGACCATATTCGAGGTTTTGCAGGGGCTCATGATAGAGCTCTAGAAACTATTCGATTGCTCTCCGATCTCAGGACCGCTCACCCATCATTACATCTAGGAACTGTCACGTGTTGTTCGCCTTTCAACATAGACAGATTCGGCGAAGTAATCAACCATATTTCAGAGCTCAAAAAAGAGTATGATTTAGAACCGAGTTTCTGTGTTTGGTTCGAAGGACAATTATACAGAAACGTAGGAAAACGCAAGGATATGAAGATAGAAGAGTTCAGAAAAAAGTTGATTGATCTCATTCCACAAATAAAGTCCGTCGTTAAGACTGATTCTCTAGTTTCAACTGGCAGGTCTATTTTCTATGATCTCTTAGGCCTGTGGCTGAAGAATCCGAGTACTCAAATAGTTCCATGCGGAGCAGCGAGAATAAGATACTTTCTCGGTCCGGCAGGAGATGTCTATCCTTGCACTATCTTCAATCACAAAATAGGTAATCTGCGCGATTATGACTCTGACCTAAATAGACTCTTTCAATCCGATTCAAGAAAAGAAGCGCGATATTTGGTGGAAGAAGAGAAATGCCCTATCTGTTGCAACACCTGTGAAACAATTCCAGCTATGATGGCTAAGCCCGTTCACACAGCTGCAAAATGGACTAAGTCAAAGCTCTGATGTGTTCCTCGAACCTGAACGAAGTTGAATTTGATGAAGTGCTGCATGGTAACACCGTACCCCCCTGAGAAATGTGGGATCGCAATCTATGCTTCGAAACTTGTCGCTAGACTGACGAACTACACCAATATTGTTGTTATCAGCAACAAGAACGGTCAAGATGAACTTGCATCGGACACTAAGCTTAGGATCATCCGATCATGGAAAAAAAACAGCCCGCTACACATATTTGAGATAGTTAAGGCAGTTGCAGAAGCGTCTTCTCACGTCGTTCACATTCAACACGAGTATCTTGCTTATGGCCCACGAAAATACGGCGTACTGTTTCCAGTGCTGCTTCTTTTTCTTCGATTGCTAGGGAGACCCGTAATACTAACGATGCATAGCGTTGTTAGAACAAGTAAGTTAACTGACGACTTCTTCTTCATTCACCAAGCCGGACGTAGATTTGCAACGATAAAGAAAGCCTTCATGATCGTTTTTACAAAGACAATAGTGAATCTGTCAGATGCGATTATCGTCCATAACGACCATATGAGAAACGCTCTAGTTCAAGACTACGACATCGAACAGGAAAAGATAGTTGTTGTTCCTCACGGAGTGGACGCTAGTCCAATAGTGGAGAGTAGTAGTCAAGCAAAGAAAAAACTTGAGCTGGGTCAAAAGCAAGTTCTCCTTTTCTTCGGTTTCGTGATACCGGGGAAAGGTTTGGAGGTCTTAATCAAGTCTTTCTCTAAAGTGTCCCAAGAGATTTCCAACGTAATATTGGTTATCGCCGGCCAATATCATCCTCGCCTTTTCACCGAGTTTCCTAGATATCTGGGAACGATCGAGAAACTGATACAAGATCTGAAACTTGGTGATAGAGTGATTTTCGAGAATCGTTTCATTGACGATCAGCGGTTGCGACTCTATATCTCTGCTGCGGATATCGTGGTTTTTCCTTATGTCGATGACAGCATTTTGGGGGCGAGCGGTGCTTTAGCGACCTGCGCTAGTCAAGATAAGGCGGTAATTGCTACTCGTATTCCAAGATTTGTTAGCGAACTTAAGAACGACATAAACGCCATAATAGTTGAACCAAACAACGAGTCCCAACTAGTTGATGCTATAGTGAGAGTATCTGGAGATCCCAGGCTCAGGGAAAAGCTTCAACGGAATCTTCACATATATGCCCTAGAAAAGAGTTGGGATGCGATTTCATTGTCAACTTACGAACTGTATGTAAGAATCTTGAGGATTCGATCTCAAATAGTTGACCTGAACGTGAAACTAGAACACAGATCGAATCTCAGATAGACCTGGCCATAGCTTATATGCGGTGTGTAGATCCATGGAAGCTATATACAGATGGTGGAACAGTTATATTTGGGATAGAGAAGGCAAAGTGAAGATTTGACTGCCGTCGATAGTAGGATTAACAAACTCACTTTTTCCAATAACGAAGCATTATTGCGCCGTGCCGTCTTATCCCTTATTAATGTATCTACGCCGAAAAGGAGTACAAGTTTCATATACAGAACTCTGACATTTCTAAACCTATTTGTGGGATATCTAAACTTAATAACGAAGCTTTACGAATCCATGCAGATTTACGGTTCCACCCAGAGAAAGTATAGAATGATGCTGTGGCCCCTTAATGATTGCATAGTAAGAGTAAGGTTCTTTGATATCGAATATAATTTCTACTGCCCGAAAGGCCGTGATTTCAATTTTGTTATGAACCCATATTTTCATGAATATGAAGTTACAACTCTCACTTATTTTATTCTTCGAGATGGTGATAACTTTATTGATATAGGAGCCCATGGTGGGCTCTATACTCTATTTGCAAGTAGAAGGGTTGGAAACAAAGGAAAGGTCATAAGCATGGAACCTAATCCTGAAAACCTGATGTTCCTTAGGTCAAATATCGAACTTAACAGGCTCAAGAACGTAACTGTTATTCCTAATGCTGTGGGCGATGTTAATAGGAAAATCACCCTATTCTACTCGTCATCATATACTTCATTGACATCTGCTTTCAGAAAGGAAAGAAAGTCCTTTGAAGCCGATGCGACAACACTTGACGATATTTACTTAAGATATCTTGAACCGGATAAAGTCAAATTGATTAAGATCGACACAGAAGGTTACGATCTTTACGCACTTAATGGAGCCGACTATATGTTATCAAAAACTTACTATGTAGTTGTGGAGCAACATTCAGACGATGTAAAGAAATTTCTGACTAAGAAGGGTTTCAAGGTTCAACAACTAAGACCTTCTCAATGCCTCTTTGGAACGAATTTATCTTTATCATGAAAGAGGGAACGACGGAAGAAGAACATGACATCATACGGCTTCTTAATACTCAAGACATTTCATCTCTTCTGTCTAACCCTCAATCTTTTGATTTCCTCCAGAGTCGCATCGATTTTGGATAATAAGACACCAGGTAAACCGTGTCGCCGCGGTCTTGACTCATATAGTAGCTTTTATCCTGGCTGGGCCAATAGTTCCCCTTCACAACCTTAAGCAGATGCTTCTCTTTACTTCCGCTGGGCCCATTATTGTCAGGATCACTGTAGTAGATTGTGGATTTCGTATAGCCTTTCCAAAGCTCGACTTTCCAGAGTCCCCAGAGCACAACCTGTCCGTTTGCGTCTGTGTATCCGCTATGCGAAAATTCAAAGTCTTTATCGCGGTAGTCCTCAGCCTGGTCTTGAATTAAACTGCAGTAAGCGCCTTGAACCGGCGTATTTCCACTCTTAACCGTTAAGGTTAACTTTCTGTAATGACGAACCTGCCCTGAATCATATTCAATCAGGCTTTGAGCCAGTGTGCTTTTTAGATCAAATATCCCCGATCGAAGCACCAAATCATGGACACCATACTGAAGCGTTCGTAAAAGAAAAAGCAGTATCGATACGAACGTTACTATCTTGAGGTCCCGACCAGATTCAACGATCTCATAGCGGAGCTACACGGCAGACCAGTGAACATAGAGATGGAGAAGACTCAGAACGAGTTATGGATTAGGCTCAGAGTCGAGTTGATCGCCACGCCGACGAAAAGGTTACTCTAGATGTGAGAATAGTTTCTGGGAAGCGACGGTAATTCAGCCGGTCTTTCTGAAACGAGCGATAAAGTAGCCTGCATCATGTTTGTGTGGGTGGAACCTTTGTGTCAGCTCGGCTGAGGGATATAGTTTGAAGCCTTGTTCGCCGAAGAATAGTTCTTGTCGCTCAAGCTTTAGTCCATAATTTTCAGTAGCGAACTCCGCAACTGCTTCACATTCTTCAAATGTGGTCGTGCATACACTGTAGACAACTATGCCCTCGGGTTTGACTATTTTGGATGCGGCTTTCAAAAACTGTTTTTGATATTTCGAAAGAGCTTGGATCTCGCTTGTCGATGTGTCTTCGTAGAGTTTCGGCATAATGCCGAGCGCGCTGCATGGGGGATCGACGATGCATCTGTCAGCTTTCACTTCTGGAAAATCGATGTCGAAGTATCTTGCATCGTGGGCAATTAAAGTCACGTTGCTGCATCCGAGTCTCTTCATGGTTTCTCTTGCATTTGAGATCTTTTGCTTGTTTCTGTCAACTCCAATAACACGGCCTGTATTCTGCATCAATCCGCTGATGTGAGAGAGTTTTCCTCCGGGTGCACAGTTCATATCTACTATTTCTTCGTTAAACTGCGGGTCGAGGATGCGGCTTGTCAGTATTGCGGGGAAGGATTGAGGATAAACCAGTCCAAGTTGGAACTCATCAGTCTCTCTGAGGCTTGGAACTTTATAGCGTGAGGATGTGACTTCAACTGCTAGCCCATGCCTTTGTTTGAGGATCTCAGTCTCATTCATTCTTGTGATGCCTGATGCAACCTGTTGTCCTTGATCGTCTATGACTGTAACTTTCTGGTCGCGACGTATCTTCTGGCATTTCACAACGCCCGGCGCGTAGACATGGGCTCCTTGAAGAACAGATTCCGCTGTGAACTTGTCTACAACAATCTTCTGTTTGTGGATTGGAATTTCGAAGGGGCCTTCAATATCGAGGTATAGAGCTTCCTCTATCGCATGATGCTTCTTCACTTTTAAGCCTCGTCTCCCGAATCTTTCAGCGACTTCATCTGGAGAGGTCTTGATGGTATTCGCTCTGAAGTAGTATCTTCTACCAGGGGTCTTCAGTGCTTGAACAACGCTTTCCAAGTCGCTGCCGTAGACGCTTTGGAGGCTCTTGAGAGTGTCGACTGAGAATTTGTACTTTTGACTCATAGGCTGAAGATCGATCAGGAGTTTATGCCCTCTTGAATATGATGCTACTTCCAGTCTTCATCTCAGATCGATGATTCTAGCCTTTCCGGTTGATGTATTCAATATTGCTATTGTCGCTCTTCCAGTCAAGTATCCGCAAACTTCCCCAGGGTTGATAACAACCGTGCTATCTTTCCAGTAGATTCTTAATTTATGCGTGTGGCCGTGAACAATGGCTTGGTAAGCTCTGGATCTTATGAGCGACTTCAATAGTTCTTTATCTTCACCATGAAGAAGCGCTATCTTCATTTTGCTGATTACCACTTCAGCGAATCTTCCGCGAATCTCTTTATCAAGCTCAGAGTACCTTTTCTTGAGCAGATCTTTTTCAGCGTCACAGTTGCCAAGCACACCTATGAAAGGTGAATTGAGCCGTTTGAATCGTGAGGCTGTGAAAGGTGCGCAGTAGTCGCCTGCATGCAAAACCAATTTCACGTTGCTGGTGTTCAGCCTGCTTATAGCCTTCTCTATCATCGGTAGACAGTCATGTGTGTCAGCCATTATCCCTACTAACATGAAAGTCTTCTCCATCATGAATGGTCTATCAAAACAGCTTTTATTTTTTCCATTTACCTTTTGAGGACCTTCAAAGGTTCGCCGTCTTCATTCAGAATGGCGACTTCCAGATTTGTTTGATCTGACATATGGGTTGAACAAGAAAGGCATGGGTCGTATGCTCGAACCACAACCTCAATCTCGTTGAGAACTCTCTCATCTATTCTTCCAGACTCTATCCTTCTCTTTGCTACATCGCGAACGCTTCGGTTTATATGCGTATTATTCTGCGTTGTTGCGACGATCAAGTTCGCTCTTTCTATAATGCCCTCATCATTAGCGGCGTAGTGGTGGATCAGCGTTCCTCTTGGCGCTTCGATTATGCCTATCCCCTGCCCTCTCTTAATTTTGAATGGGTGTCGTACTTCATTCGCATCTATCTTTTCATTCTCAACTATCTCTTTCGCTCTCTCAACCGCATAATAAAGCTCAATCAATCTTGCCCAATTATAGAGTAGAGTATTGTGCGCTGGCTTTCCAAATTCATTCTTGAACTCATTGAATTCCCGATCTGCTTCTGGCGTCGGTATTCTTTCAGCTACGTTCAATCTCGCTAAAGGGCCGACTCTATATGCGCCTTCAGGCCACCCAGCCTTCTTGTAGAATGGGAATTTCAGGTAGGTCCAAGGTTCAACATGTTCTCCGATGTGAGTCAGGTAATTGTTTGGACTCAACTCCTCAGCAATCTTCCCTTCTGGCGTTATTATTCTTATCATGCCGTTGTAGAGGTTGAAATCTCCGTTGTTCAAGAGCGAACTGTAGTAGGAGCGTTGCGAGTCAAGGTTGAGCATAAGCTTCTTTCTATCAAGCAGACTTTCCTTACATGAATTGACTAGCTCACGTAGATCTTTCTTGACGCTGGTTAGATCAGCCGCCATCTCGTCAACTTCTCTCCTGCTCAGTCTCTTCGTCACGCCGCCTGGTAGCGCTGTTACAGGATGTATCGCTCTTCCGCCAGTCTTCTCAACGATCTTCTGGCCAACTTTCCTCAATTGAATAGCTTTCTTGGCTAGGTCAGGTCTCTCTCTCATCAAAGCGAGCAATCCCTGTTCTCTTCCTTTCGCAAAGAAGTCGGGTCCGGCTAGGAAGAAGAAGTGTAGTGAATGGCTATGTATATACTGGCCCATATGCATGAGTTCTCTAATCAAGGTTCCTGTCTCAGCGGGTTCCACGTCGAATAGCATGTCGCAAGCTTTGGCTGATGCTAAGTGATGTGAGACTGGGCAGATTCCACATATTCTCGTAACTATTTGAGGAACCTCTTCAGCCGGCCTTCCTTCCAAGAATTTCTCAAACATCCTCAAGTCGAAGACGGTGAAGTGAGCGTCCTTGACATCGCCTCTTCCATCTAGCCATATCGTTATCTTAGCTCGGCCTTCTATCCTTGTCACCGGATCTATAGTAACGGTGCGATGTTTCACTTGCTCTTCCTCTCAAGCACTTTCCTCGAGATAATCGAAGACGGCAAAGTGAATCTGTAGAGGGTTCCTACAACATCCTTAAACATAGTCGCTAGCTCTTCTGGATCGACTCTATTCTTCTCGTCTACTGCTGCTACTGAAGCGATCGCACTGACCATTCTAGCCCCTTGATCGGTGACATTCTCAGGTGGACCCATACATCCGCGGCAAGGCATAATTGCCGTTAGACATTTTGCTTCGCAACCAGCTCTGGTCCCGGGACCAGCGCAAAAGTAGCCCTGTTCCAGTAGACATCGGCTTCCGTCCGGTTCGCCTTCCCCCCACCTTAAGATCCTCGTTATCTTCTTCTCTTCTCTTTTCAAGTCGCATTCATCGCATACAGTCTTCTTGGATAGCGTGACAGGCTTTCGATTCAGAAGCATCTGAAAAATTTCTTTGATCAATTTTGGTTGGGGCGGGCATCCCGGAATGTTATAGTTAATCTTAACCCATTCTTTGAGAGGCTTGATAACCTGCTCAACCGGCGGCACTTCTTCTGAAGGCAGAATTCTTTCTTTGTTGTCGGTGCTCTCCGTAGTCAAATAGACTCGCTCTAAGAGTTCTTTAGTCGCATAAAGGTTTGCTAGTCCAGGGATGCCTCCGAAAGATGCGCATGAGCCGAAAGCTATAGTGATCTTTGCCTTTTCACTTAGTCTCGCCGCCTGTTCAGCATCATGTTTGTTTCTGACAGAGCCGCTTAACAGTAGGACATCAATATTCTCATTCAGACTTTTCTTGTCCATCAAGATAGGAGCGTAATCGACTTCCAAATCTTCTAGTAGATATACGATTTCCTCATGTAGGTCGAGAATAGCGATTTCGCATCCTGCGCATGCCCCTAACCCTTCCAGAGCGATTCTAAGTTTCATTCATGTCTCCCTCAAGCGGGTTAGGTCCTAGTGCACGTATCTCTTCCACAAACTCCTTTACGGCGACTGCGAACCTTTCCCCTTCAGAGGCTGAGATCCATTCAAGTCTAACTCTTCTATCGTCCAATCCTAGATCGCTGAGCATTCTCTTTAGAAGTGCAACTCTTCTTTCTGTTCTGAGGTTTCCGTTTATGTAGTGGCAGTCGCCGGGGTGGCAGCCGACGATGAGGACGCCGTCAGCACCTCTCTTCAGCGCGGTCAAGATGAATGTGGGGTCAACTCTTCCGCTGCACATGAGCCTTATTGCTCTAAGGTTTGGTGGGTACTGTATTCTGCTCGTTCCAGCTAGGTCTGCGCCAGCGTATCCGCACCAGTTACAGAGGAAACCGAATATGTAGGGTTCGAATTTTTCAGGCATTGCTTCGACCTACCTTGATAGGGCGGATTCGATTTGGCTGAGAATCTGCTCATCGGTGAAGTGGTTGGCTTTTATGGCGGTTGCAGGGCAAGCTGCTGCACAGACGCCGCATCCTTTGCAGAGAGCCTCATTTATCTTAGCGACTTTTTCTTCGAGGGCTATTGCGTTGAAAGGGCATAGCGGTACGCATATTCCGCATCCGCCGCATAATGGTTCATCAACCGAAGCGAAGTATGGCTGGATTACGTATTTTCCCGTGGCCATCAGAGCGGTAGCTCCTGAAGCAGCTGCTCTGGCTTGAGATACTGTATCTGGAATATCCTTTGGGCCGGCTGAAGTTCCGCATACAAATATTCCGTCAACAGTTGTATCTACAGGCCTCAATTTCGGATGTGCTTCCAAGAAGAATCCGTCTGCTCCAACCGGGATCTTCAGTATGTTCTCTATCGCCTTTGTATCTTGGCCAGGTGTAATCCCGACCGAGAGTACCGCTATATCAGCTTCAAGTTCAACTGGTCTACCGAGTAGAGTATCCTCAGCTTTCACTGTGAGGTTCTTAGTCTCAGGATCCTCATCTATCTCCGCGATTCTTCCCCGTATGAATTGAACTCCGTATTCTCTGCATGTCTTCTCATAGAATTCCTCGAATCCCTTTCCGAAAGCACGTACGTCAATATAGAAGACGTAGACCTCCATGTCGGGATGTTTCTCCTTCAGTTGTCTTGCTTGTTTAGCTGCATACATGCAGCAGATCCTTGAACAGTAAACGTTTCTCCTTTCGTTCCTGGACCCGACGCACTGAACGTACGCGACGCTCTTCGGCTCCTTCAAGTCTGAAGGCCGTAAAATTCTTCCTGAGGTTGGACCCGCAGCGTTCAGAATGCGTTCCATTTCTAGAGCTGTCAAAACGTTTTGGTAAACGCCGTAATTGTACTCTTCATCAACGATAGGATTGTAAGGCTCGTATCCTGAAGCAACTATTATTGTGTCGACTTCCAGGTTGATCTCTGTGGGGTATTGATCGTAGCTTATCGCTTCAGGTTCGCAGACTTCCTTGCACTTGGCGCAAGCAAGAGGTGTAAGCCCTAGACAATTCTTGTCATCGAGAACGTAGGCTGGGGGAACAGCTTGAGGAAATGGTATGTATATTGCCTTTCTCCAACTGAGGCCTGCGTTGAACTCGTCTGGAACCTCAACAGGACAGACTTTTGAGCATTCATCGCAGCCGGTGCACTTCTTCTCTTCAACATATCTCGGTCTCTTCAGAATCTTAACTTTGAAATTCCCGACATACCCTTGAACATCCTCAACTTCAGCGTAGGTTATCAATTTGATATTCGTATGTCTTCCAGCCTCAACCATCTTCGGCGTTAGAATGCATGAGGAGCAGTCCATTGTCGGGAAGGTCTTGTCTAATTGAGCCATCCTGCCGCCTATCGTTGGAGACTTTTCGATCAAGTAAACATTGAAGCCTGCGTTTGCTAGGTCAAGAGCTGCAGATATTCCGGCGATTCCTCCTCCTATTATCAAAGCGTTTCTTCCGATCTCGACTTCTTTCGGATGTAGTTCTTCCAGCTTCTCAGCTCTAGCAAGAGCCATTCTCACCTGATCTTTAGCCAGCTCAAGCGCTTCTTTCGGTGTTTGCATATGCACCCAAGTGTTCTGTTCTCTTATATTCGCCATCTCGAAGAGGTACTGGCTTAAGCCTTCTTCCTCCAGGACTTTTCTGAATGTTGGTTCGTGGAGTGATGGTGTGCACGCAGCTACAATGACTCGGTTGAGCTTCTTTTCCCTTATGTCCTTTCTCATCAGTTGCTGGCCTGGTTCACTGCACATGTAGGTGTATGTTTTCGCTACCGAAACGTTTGGGAGACTCTCAGTGTAAGCTCTCAATTCCTCTACGTCTATCACCCCGGCTATGTTCGTTCCACAATGGCAGATGTATACGCCCATTCTAGGCTCTGATTTCAGATCGCTTTTCCTCCATGAGTTTTCCAGCGTACTCATAGCCACGCTTGAATGCTTCTATGTTCAGCTTCTCTGTTCCACTCGGAACATTCTTAGCGATAGCCTTCTCAACAGATTGATTGTCAACTATCTTGGTTACCGCTATGATCGCGCCTACCATGACCATGTTCGCAACTATCTTCTTCCCCAGTTGCTCGGCGATTCTGGTAGCCGGCACTTCATATATGCTCACCTTATTCATCTGCCTCGTCTCAAGAATCATGTCAGAGTCGTAAAGCAACGTGCCTTTCTCTTTGATCTCTCCTACATACGTGTTGTATGCTTCCTGAGACATGACCGCTACGATATCAGGCTGTTCAACCTTTGGGTAGTCTATCTCCCGGTCCGCAATTACTATCTCAGTTTTACATGCTCCTCCTCTTGCTTCAGGGCCATACGATTGTGCTTGAGTCGCATTCTTCCCTCCATATATGGAAGCCGCTGTCCCGATGACTATTCCTGCTAGAACTATCCCTTGCCCGCCAAGCCCTGCCATTCTAATCTCAAAGCGGGACATCGGTTAACTTCCCCTCCTTCTCCAGTTTCATTTGAATCGATTGAACCTGCTTTTGAAGGAGATCTGTGAACTCCGGTTTCTCTGTGTCTACGAACTCTCCAACAACTATCTCGTTCGGCGTTATCTCCGCCTTCAGAGGGTCGATCCGATGTCGAATCACACTCTTCTCCCGGAACCATACCATGGAGTCCATAGGTTTCGGCATCCTGTTTCTTCTCCCGTACTGTTCAGGACATGGCGAGAGAACTTCGATGAAGGTGAATCCGCGCTTCTTCAGAGCTTTCTTCATCGACTCCCGCAGTAATCTGATGTGAATAGTGGTCCAGCGGGCTACGTATACAGCGCCTGAACCTGCTGCTAGATGAACGAGGTTGAATGGATGTTCGATGTTGCCGTATGGCGTTGTTGTCGTATAAGCCTCTAGCGGGGAGGTTGGGGCAGATTGCCCTCCAGTCATGCCGTAGTTGAAGTTGTTTGAGCAGATCACGGTCATATCGATGTTTCTTCTTGCTGCGTGTATGAAGTGGTTTCCGCCTATCGAGAAGAGATCTCCATCACCGCTTATTACTACAACTTTCAAGTCAGGTCTTGTTGCCTTGACACCTACTGCGAACGCTATTGGACGGCCATGTGTCGTGTGAAACGCGTCTGCATTTATATAGCCTGATATTCTACCGATACATCCTATTCCTGATACTATCACAATCTTATTCATATCGTAGTTTAATTCGCGGAGAGCTCGAAGGAACTCGCTGAGGATTATTCCATCTCCACATCCATTGCACCAAATGTGCGGTATCATGCCCTTTCGAGTGAATTCTTCTAGGGGATGAGCTTCCAGCGTCATCCAGCTAACCTCCTTATTTGAGCTAGAATCTCTTCAGGTGTATGCGGGTCCTCGCCGAGCCTCGATAGGAAGGTTACTTTTCGATAATCCGCCCTTCTCTCGACTTCTCTAACTATCTGTCCACAGTTCATCTCTGCAACAATTATTCCGTCAACTTCACCGGCAACTTCTTCAACTTCCTTCTCCGCGAAAGGCCATAAAGTTATGAGCCGTAGAAGGCCCACCTTCAAGCCTTGTCTTCTAGCTCTATTAACCGCTGCGAGAGCTGATCTTGCAACACTTCCATAAGCGATAACGCATGCCTTAGCGTCATCAAGCATTACTCTCTCCACTCTTACGATCCTGTCTCTATTTCTCCTAATCTTGTCGCAGAGTCTCTGCACAAGTCTCTCCTGTTCTTCAGCGCTATCGGTTTGAGGATGGCCTGTCTCATCGTGGGTCAAGCCCGTGGCATAGAATCTGTATCCCTCGCCAAAACAGGCCATAGGTGGGATTAGGTCTCGATCAGGTCTGAAAGGCTCGTAGCTTTCCAGTAGCCGTTCCGGCTTCTTGCGTTCAATCAAATTTATGTCTTCAGGCTTCGGAATGTTCAGCCTCTCTCTAAGGTGACCGACAATCTCGTCAGCCATAATGAAAGCGGGGCATCTGAACTCTTCTGAGACGTTGAACGCTTGTATAGTTAAATCAAACATCTCTTGGACAGATGAAGGAGCGAAGGCTATTACCTCGTAGTCCCCATGCGATCCCCATTTTGCTTGCATAACATCCTGCTGGCCCGTCTTCGTCGGTTGCCCTGTGCTAGGTCCTCCCCGCATAACATTCACGATTACGCAAGGACTCTCAGTCATAACGGCTAGACCTATATTCTCCTGCATAAGGCTGAATCCTGGGCCTGATGTTGAAGTCATCGATTTAACTCCTGAGTAAGAGGCCCCTATTACAGCAGCCATAGAGGCTATCTCATCTTCCATCTGGAGATATACGCCTCCGACTTCAGGCAGTCTCCTAGCCATGTGTTCTGCAACTTCTGTCGCAGGGGTTATCGGGTAGCCTGCGAAGAATCTGCATCCAGCAGCGATTGCTCCTTCAGCGCACGCGACATCTCCTAGAGCGAAGTATACGCCTGTGACGACATCTCTTCTCATTTCTACTTCCCCTTCAATTTCATGAAGATCGCCATCTCTGGACAGATCTCCTCACATACTCCACATCCAACACATCCTTCATTTTTCACGTAGGGTGGATGAGCGCCACGAATGTTCAGTCTACTTTCATAATCGAGAACATGTTTAGGGCAGAGCTCGATGCAGAAGCCGCATCCTTTGCATCTATCATTGATCACAGCTATCTCGACCTCCGCGATCTTAAGCTTCTGTGGAGGCGACAATGGAGTTCTAGGGGGACTCATGGGCTTTCAAGTCACCTCTCTTCAGGTTCCAAGAGGTTGGCGACGACGACCCTGTTCATTTTCAATCCAACTTCATCTTCAGATAGCCCCATCGCTAGCCCTAACAGTTGAGTGTAGTACACCACAGGGATGTTGTAGACTGCTTTGAATTTCTGTTCAAGCTGAATTTGACCAGCATCAAACTGGAGGTGGCAGAAAGGGCAGATATCGACTATGCACTCAGCCCCAGCCTGCTTCATATTTTCAAGTTTTTCGCGGAGCATATCGAGCGCAACATCTAGTATGCCGGATCTCAGTCCACCTCCTGCACCGCAACACATCATTCTGTTTCTGTAAGGGACGCTTGAAGCGCCTGTAGCTTCTATCATCTCATCGAGAAAGGTCGGGTGTTCTATCGTATTCCATTCTCTAAGGTCTGTGGGCTTCAGTATATGGCATCCATAGTGAGCAGCAGCCTTTACTGAGAGTCTTCGCTTAACAGAACCTCTTATCGTATCTAAACCTACGTTGCGGTACAGTACTTCACCTACATGCTTCACCTTTATGCAGCCATTGAATTTGCGTCCGATAGCAGAAAGCATTTCATTGATCTTTCGTCTCTCTTTCTCGTTTCCAGTCAGAATAGTATTTGCTTCCTTGAGCGTCGCGTAACAGCCATTACATAAGGTAAGGATGTCTAACCCCATCTCCTCTGCAATGCAAAGGTTTCTAGCGGAAAGAAGCAGCCAAGTCAACCTATCGAATGACTTGATTACCCCTGGCGCCGGACAGCAGGAAGCACCCTCCATATCCTCCAACTCTATACCCAGTCTTGGTAAAGTCGCTCGCGTAGCTTTCTCAATGTTAGGGTATCTGTTTGGGACGATGCATCCTAGATAGAATGCATACTTCACCTTTGTTTTTCACCATGTTCCACAAGCTTTTCGAACCCGGCGATTTTGATCAGCGTCTGGACTTCATTTAGAGCAGTTGGGAATGAGTGTACCGTTGGAGGCAAAGTTGGAAGTTCCAGCCTCTCCCTCTTCTTCTTCGTTTCCTCATCTATCGGCACAGCATGCCCCTGCGCTATCAAGTATCTCGCGACATCCCTATGTGGTCCAAGCATGAAACCCTCTTTGACAGCCAGATTCCTCAAGAGCACGATGGCGTTCGTAACTTCAATCTTCCTAGGGCATCTCTCTGAGCAGGTGTAGCAGGTAGTGCAAAGCCACAAGTCCTCACTTGGTAAGACCTCTTCCTTCAATCCAAGGAGGATCTTTCTGATGAGCATTCGCGTTCTGTAAGCTGTTCTGCCTGTTGAAGGGCATGAAGCCGTACAGGTTCCACATTGAATACATGCCCTGATACGTTCAATTCCACTATTGATGAGGAGGAGTGAAAGTTCAGGGCTGATCTTGGAGCTGGTGATAACCTCTCTCTTAAGATGAGACATTCTGGGGCCTTCTTGTCCGAGCTGAAGGATCTTTACATATGTAAACACCCTTTACATATGTAAAAACGTTTCTTAGGCAAAAACCAGCCCAATCAAACCACTCTTGAAACTGCAAGCTTTTAGACTAATCAGGCGCTACCTCTAAGACTGGGGATTGCTTGTTGAAGAATGTCGGTGTAAGCAGGAAAGAGGGGATCTCAATTCAAAGATTGATCAATCTTGTCAGGTCGAACAGGCGGTTCGATGAGGTTGGAGCTCTAGCTTGCTTCATAGGCTTCGTGAGAGGGTACACCGAAGCTAAGAAGAAAGTTAAGAGGCTTGAGTTGGAGGCTTACAATGAAAGAGCTGAGAGAGCTCTCCAAGCGATAGCTGATGATGTTAAGAGTCGCCCAGGCGTGGTAGAAGTTCTTATCCATCATATCGTTGGTAGACTGGGGGTTGGCGATCCTATCCTATTCGTTATTGTTGCAGGAGCTTCCAGAAGAGATGTCTTTCCAGCCCTAGTTGAGACTGTAGATAGGGTGAAGAGAGAAGCAGCCATATGGAAGAAAGAGGTATTGGCCTCAGGCAAATCATACTGGGTTGAATATGCATAGCGAATAGCGCGATAGCGCTTTTTCTCAGAAGTAGGCTCTCGCCATATCATATGAGAGTTTTACATGAGCATTTCCGTTTTCCGGCACAGGTTCTTCATGCCCTGGAAGCAGCGAATCTATCTTGAATTCAGTCAATCTCTTCAGAGATTCCTTCATCGCTCTCGCGTTCCCTGTAGGCAAGTCAGTTCTACCGAATGCGCCGTTCGTGAAGACTGTATCTCCTGAAAAGAGGATTCTATTATCTGAGTCATACAAGCAGATGCTTCCAACAGTATGGCCAGGAGTATGAATGACTTCTAGCCTATGGCTTGGTGTTTCTATTACGTCTCCTTCAACTAGTTTCGTGATCGGTGCTTCATCAAGATCGAAGTATTCAGCTTCAGCTGAATGGATGAGTATGGTTGGCGAACTTGCCATGATCAGATCAATCAATCCGCCTGTGTGGTCAGGATGCGAATGCGTCAAGACGACTTTAGATACAGCCTTCACACTCAAACCTAATCTTTCCATCGTCTCTTTGAGCTTACTCATCTCATCTCCAGCGCCTGTGTCTATCAAAGTGATTTCTTTCTCACCAATCCCGTAAACGTTCGATGAGAGACCTATCCCCTCAATATAGTAGATGGACCTTAATGAGGCTCCGAATCTTTCGAGATCGATCGCCACGATGTAGCACCATTCTAGTGAGTTTCCAATGTTGCGCCAGATTTTAAAGAGATTGCTTAAACCAAATATTCTAAAGCAGTTTCCCTATGTAATGTAACTAGATTGAAAAATGCCCTCGGCTATTGAGACCTCTGACTGCCCATACTGCGGATCTCCCACATCATATCATGCACGCTTCTGTTCCAAATGCGGAAGACAACTTAGAATGTTCTGTCAACACTGCGGTCAGGAAGCGAAGGCGCGTGTTCAAAACTTCTGCCAAAGATGCGGAGGAAAACTTGATGCGCCACCGTCTCCAAAGAAATACTGCGTCTATTGTGGGTCAATCGCACCGTACCGCGCGGCATATTGCCCTAGTTGCGGAGGAAGATTCGCAACTTTCGCAGGGGCATCTCCTGAAGCCAAAGGTATGGGCTATAATCTAGCGGGTGGAAACTTGGACGAGAGAGTGTACAACTACATATTGGATAGAGAAGGCGCGATATCTTGGAGTCAAGCATCAGCAGATCTCAAGGTTTCGGTTGAAGTGCTGAAGGATTCCGTTCAAAGATTGAAGCAAGCAGGAAAGCTTGAGTAGCGGTGTGCAGTGCAATACTGGCCTTTTGGTGTTTTCGATGTTACTGAATCTAGGCTTCTCCAGCGGCGTTGCTCCTATCAAGGTTGCTACTTCTCATCTTGCAGATCAACAGAAGATTGACTTCATTTGGGTATCTTCAAAGAAAACGTCTGGACTTTGTTGAGGCGTTGAAAAAGCATCGGGGTTCTGTAGGTCTAGCAGCTAGGTGAAGATGAAGTTTGAGACTCCCGCAGCTCTCAGCGCTCTTATCAATGCGGTGCCGAAGATAGTTGCCACGATGACGATCGCTGTTCTCTCAACAGGATAGACCCAGAAGATTGCACTCCATATGATAGAGAAGCTTTCAGGCTTGATTATGCCTAGATACATTCCTAGGATTGTTTCGAATAGGAGATTTCCTGTTAAGTGTTGGGCGAAGGTCCCGATGAAGGATAAGATGGCTAAACCGGGAAGCAGCCGCGATATAGATGATCCAGTCACCCAATTTGTAGCTCTCCTACTTAGAGGTGAAACTAGTACTATGAAAGCTATGAAATGGACCCACGCGAATGGCGCGTAGTAAGTTATCCCTGAACTTGGATTAGAGATCGGAACGAGCAGCATAGTGTAAGGATGTGCCAGAAAGAGTAGGAATGGAACAATGTACAAGACTGCTGAGAGAATCCATTTTCTCTTCACGAGGAAGCCTACTACCAGTGCGTTCGTCGCTGCCGGGAGGAAGTCGAGGCCGAGGAAGACGGGTGGGCGACCGAACGCTATAGCTACGAAAGTGCCTAGAACAATTGATGAGGCGCCAATATAAGGTCCAAGTATGATTCCATATAGTGGCGCAATCATATCCGATGTAGAGAAAGCAGCTCCGGATGCTCCTATCATTGGAAAGGTCGGGATCATTCTGAAGACCATATAGAGAACTCCAAAGGTTGCTGTGAATGCCAGTCTTCTCGCTGTTTGGCCTCCAAAGCGCTGCAAATCTCACCCCTCGGGACGCAGTGTACTTTTTTACATAGCATTTTATAAAAGTTCCTCAGCTTGCCCAGAACCAGTTGCTTTATTCAAAACAGCAACGCGTCGTCTTGGACGTAACTCTTCCCCGTTTGGAGTGCGATCTCCGCTTTCGTCAATTCTATTCCCAGGTAGGCTGCGTGATCGAACCTTGATAGAAGCGCGTTCTCAACTATAGTTGTACATATTTCTAGAGGGTCTTTTCCTTTGATAATAAGGTCCGGTTTGTTCCGGTTGTATTTGTAGTGAGAGACCACTATGCATCTTCTATCTCTGTCCACCGCGACTTTGAAGCATCCTCTCGGATCGTACACGAACTCCCTCTTCTTTGCGGAGATTTCTCTAGCGTATTTCCGGATCGCACGTTCATAATACTCCTCTCTCCTCCGTTTCTCCTTGATTACCAATAGGTCCAACCCGACGTCTTTAGGTGGTGAAGCTCTCTCTCGAGCAAGCATCGCCATCTTGATGCTGGTCGATAATTCTCTTACGCAGCCAACCGTCTTGTTGCTTGCTTCTGTGGTCAGTATTATGTTCGCATTCAAATCGTATGCGATTGAAGCTAGCAATAGGTTTGCTCCGATCGAGTCTCCATCCATAAGCTCCGTTACGTTTCCTGCGCCGAACATGATTGGAATGCTAGGGTTTCTCTCCCTGAAACGATAATATGCCACAAGAGATTCCGTAAGATTCGGCGTAAAGATCGGCGCAAGTATCGGGTCGGCTATTAACTTCTTGAAGCCCAGTTGCCTCGCTCGCTCGAGGTTTCTCTCGAGCTGCTCAATCTTCTTATCGATATGGGTTGGGCAGTTCCGCATCTCATCAGCTGGAGTTACCACAACAGGAATCTCACGGGCAAACTCTGAAACATCCTTCATGTTCTCAGCGTTTATACTTAGTATAAGGTCTACTCCTGCCTCTACCGCTGCTCTAATCTCTTCAGTATCGCTGGTATCGATACTTACCGGGGTTGAGACGGCTCTTCTAACGATTCTGACCGCAAGCTTCGCTTTCGAGGGATTTCCTCCGCCCGCCACCATCCCGACATCTATTATCTCAGCTCCAGATTCCACAAGGTTCCTAGCCTTCTTTCTCAACTCAGATCTGGATAGAGTCGATGCATCTACGATTTCAGCCAAGACCCAGGGAAGGAAAGGGGTTCCGATCCAAACGGCCTTCTTTCCTTTCCCGATCTGAATCGCCGGCTTCTTTCCTGCAAGTCTACGGCTCTTTCTATGCAATAGATCCAACTGTTTGAAAGCCTCTTTCTTGAGTAGGTTTTGCAGCAACTCGCATGCAGGCCTCGTTGTGGACAGTCTAACTTTGCCAAGCTGTTGGAGGACTAGCGGCAGGTCTGCTGCTTGTTTAGGACCTTTATAGGTTGGTATCCCAAGTCTTTCCGCTATATGTGAAACATCTCCAGCCACGAGCCCTGGCACCAAAATGAGTTTGAATTTCGAGATGTCTCTTGATTCAAGCATATCTGAAATATAGTTGATAGACATCAGCGCCGCAACTTGTGTCGGAAGGGAGACAACTTCAGCCTCAACGCCACTTTCTTCAACGTACTTTCTAACTATTCCATCAGCTAAAGTTCCGGTTACAACAAGCGTTTTCATGTGGAATCCTCATCTAAACGTCGTGATTATCCTACTTCTTGGACGATTGGTTCTAAATGATCTTGATCGTAGCTCCTCTATTGTTAGCGGAAGCGTAGAAGACGTCTCCTCCACTCGTTTCTTCAAGGAAATCTGCCACCAAGTCTCTAAGCTTCCCTGCCTCATCTTCACCCTGAACCAATCCGAAGGTTGAAGGGCCGAATGAACTTTGACCAGCTCCATAGGCTCCTTTCTTCAAAATGAACCGTATACATCTCCTCACGACTGGATGCATCAAGTCTTTCGTAGCGCTTGCAAAACCAGCATCCTGCAGTTCCGTTAACCCGGAACCGAATTTCTCAATGTTTCTTTCAAGAAGCGCGGGGAGAAGCTTCATAAGAACGATTCGGCATGCCTTGCCAACGTAAGCTGCGTTTATCGGGCAGCGCTTTTTGAAGACGCTTATCTCCTCTTCTCCATGCACTCCTCTGTGAATATGCGGTATGGCTATGACGAAGAACCATTCTTCTGGAAAAGCGTAACGAACCAGTACGGGCGCAGGCTGGGCCTT
>Ga0315314_1000801_pt1 | contig 30948 bp, 23 predicted proteins | sample TDP9_MG_FD_203631 | JGI IMG/M metagenome (GOLD analysis project Ga0315314, IMG submission 203631) | Freshwater sediment microbial communities from Lake Towuti, South Sulawesi, Indonesia - TDP9 | ecosystem: Environmental > Aquatic > Freshwater > Lake > Sediment | place: Indonesia: South Sulawesi... | reverse complement strand
CACTGCCATTGAGAGCAACGTACAACGTCTCAGCGGCGTTAGCCGAATCACCTCTGAACCAAATCGTCAACGTCTTGACACCATTCTCAGTCCAGTCACGCGGATAAGTCAACGTTTTCTGCGCCTCCGAATACTTCAGGACGCTGTTGTCATAGAATAAAGGCATCGACTTGCTACCTCCGTGAACGATTGTTTCCTCACAATAAGAACCAGTGCTTTCGTCGCCCACGGCTGCGCCTGTTCCGTTGCCGGCATAGGCCGGTTCACTACCGTGCGCTGCATAGCCAAGCCCATCCTTCCACGACCACCATATCTCGTTGTTGCCGACGTCGTAGTCCTCAAAATCGTCCACTATAAGGAAGTTGGCAGTCGTAAAGCCCCAGAGAGGGCCTTTCCACGGACTGTCGGGATTGACGTTATTGACCTCATCAATCCGCCAATAGTAAGTGGTGTTCCACAGGAGTTTTCCGGGGTCATAGCTCTCGGAACCAAGTGCCTTGGTGCCTTTGTACTCTGGTGAACTGGTATCGGCGTTTTTCACGGCTTCTTTATCATCGCCGAAATAGACCTGATGCGAAGCAGCATAGACACTTGGCGACCAGGTAAGAATCGTTGTCTGCTTTACATCCACAGCGCCATTAGACGGGTTCGGGCTCCCGACGGCGCCCTGAGTAGTAAAGCTCCAAACTTGGCCTTTATAAGTGGCGATGGCATCGAACTCATCGACCCGCCAGTAGTAGGTCTTAGCCAATTTAAGCGGGCCGCGAGGAGTATAGGTTGCAACCCCCTGAGGAAGTCCGCCGGCGGCATTACTCACATTGTCAAAATTGTCGCCGAAATATACGGTGTGTAATTTCGCACGGAAACCTGGCGTCCAGCTTAGCTTCACATCCAGAGCTACCGACTCGGCACCATCAGCCGGAATAGGATTGTATGCAGTCTTAGGGGGAACTGTAAAGCTCCAGACATTGCCTTTGTGTATTGTAATACCATCGGCTTCGACTTCATCTATCCGCCAGTAGTAAGTCATACCTGGGACAAGGCCGTCCGGGAAAGGAAATCCGGGAAAGCCAACAATAATAAACGTCGCATTCTGATTGCCCTGGAAAGTATCGCCAGTGCCGTCGTTCACATCGTCAAAATTGTCGCCGAAATATACATCGTGCGAGACGGCAGTATCTCCTGGTGACCATGAAAGGTTCGCCCATGTATCGATATGAAAAGCACCATTAGCCGGGTTCGGGTCATCAGCCTGTGTAAAAGACGGAGGGATACCGTGAAATAAGTCCAGTATCTGGTTATCAGACAGCGTGCGGCTGTAGATGTAGATTTCATCTATGACGCCATTGAATGATTCGTCGTAGTCATTCCGGTCTTCGCCAAAACCGAGTGTAACATTTGCCTCCACGGCAGAATCGGGGCTGAATCCACCAGGCCCTTCGCCAACTATCTGGCCGTTAATATAGACCTTCGAATAACTCCCATCACACGTCCCAGCCACGTGCTGCCACTCGCCTACTTTTGGAGAAACAGTGCTCCATATATGCAGGTTATCCGCGTCTGAACCTCCCCATTGGATTATACCATCAGAGTCACGAAGCTGGAATATCCACCTTCTTTGTCCATATTGTAAGCTTTTACCGGCTATTCCCTGCCAGTTACCGTTCAATCCTTCCCATTTTATCCAGGCGGAAACAGACAGTTCGCCGCCGGCTGAGGGGTCGTCGGTTCCGCAGTTAATACGGCTCGGCTTGCTGGGCTGGTCATTAAACGCAACAACCCAGCCTCTTTGGGAATCAAATACTGTTGCCGGGTCATCTACTGGTGTTCCGTGGTGGTTATTACCAGAATAGTCGTCAAAGTCGTTCTCGTTGATAGGATAATATCCCCACAGGCTTCCGCCATTTGTCACGCCCGTAGTTACTCCTAACACTAAAACAAATGAAAACAAATAAATCAATTTCTTAGACATAATAGTTCTCCTTAACCCCTAACCAATTGTCCCTTTAAGAAAGCCCTTGTTTGACCGAACGACCTGTATCGGCCCTGCTCAGGTTCGATTGGTGCGAGGTTCAAAAAATAAATATAGGTTGTTAATTGAAATGCAAAAGACATAACCGCCGAGCACAACGATTTCGCTGCAGCTCTGTCTATTACATAATAACTCCTCCTTTGTTGAAAGACTTTGATTATTGTGCCTGCTGGATGACCTTAAAGCCACGGTTGCCCGACCTTTCGACTTAGCTCAGGACAGGCACTGCACACGCACAAGATTTACTATTTTTGTTTATACCAAATTATCTACTTCCCCGTCAAGAAAAATCTCTCGAGCTATTTATGCCTTTTCAGAACCACTCACCGTTCACCAATATTAAAGGGGCTTATACTGAATCATTCGGTATAAACCCCAAAATGGTCCAAATCCTTTGTTGCTCACCAAGCCACTGGTCTATCAAAGCAGCATAGTCCTGAAGTCAACCTTCCCCTTCTCAGAAAGAAGGACGATGACCTTTTATTTGGGAAATCCAGTGACCTGAATGTTGTCAATCGCCCACCACCAGTCATTGCCGGCATCGAACAAGCCGAACGTCAAAACCACGCTCTTAGCCCACGGGGGATTGTCTAAATTGACAATGATAGTTTCGTTAGTAGATTGGTCGTGCTTATAGTTCGGGCTGCTTGTATCGGATTCCCACAGAAGCACCTCGATAGGCTCCGCCCCATCGAAGGAGGCGGTTATATTCGCCGTCTGGTGATAGTCGTCATCAAATTCTGGACGCCAGCTCGAATCGAACTTGAGCTGAACCGTGCCGGCTTGAGCACCGGAGATATCAATTGCAGGCGTACTAAGCCAGGTATCGTATGGGTTTGCTGCAATAGGCTCTGGGTGCGCCGCATCATCCCACTCATCACAATCGGCTACAGCAACGACCCCCTGCCCTAACTCAAACTCTTCGCGCCTTTGATGATCCGTGTTAATCCAGAACTCCTTATCCGCGAAGGCCCAGCCGGCCCATTCGGTTATGCCATCAGTGGCCAGATTGCCAATACCGGGAACACCGCTCTCGTCAATAATCCATCCTTCCGGCGGCGTGTCCGTCCAGACCTCTTCAGTGCCCGCTGACTCCTCCAAGCTCGTACCCAAGACCACGCTATCGAAATCCTCTTCAAACAACAGGAATCTTCCGACAGGAGCCGTGGCGGTCGCCAATCGAATATCATCAAAGTACATTTTACCTGAGCCACCGGCCTGCACATTGTTTTTGTCACCGAAACCAATGGTAATCGTATTGACATTAGTCAGGTCCACGCCCTGGTCTGCAAACGCTTTGAGCTCGATATTCCATCCCGTCCAGATACCTATCTGCGATGAATTCGGATTATCGTGATAGACCACCGCGCTGTCGTTGAGGGCAACATACATCCGCTCAGCAGCATTATCCGAATCACCTCTGAAGTAAAGCGTCAGTGTATTGACATCTTTCTCAGTCCAGTCACGAGGATAGACCAACGTCAGGGTTGCCTGCGAGAACTTGAGGTTGTTGTCGTAGAAATATGGCATTGACTGGGCGCCGCCGTGGACAATAGTCTGCCCGGTATAAGGAGGAAGGTCATTGCCGACGAGAGCTCCGTTTGTCGTGGTTCCAAAACCGTCCGGCCACGCTTCAAATATCCTGTTGCTCCCCGCTTCAGGGGGGTCAATATCATTGTAAGACTCAAAATCATCCACGATGAGGAAGTCGGCTGTCGTAAAGCTCCAGACAGGGCCTTTCCAAGGGCTGTCGGGATTGACGTTATTGACCTCGTCAATCCGCCAGTAGTAGGTCGTATTCCACAGGAGTTTTCCGGGGTCGTAGCTCTCGGAACCAACGGCCTTAGTGCCTTTATACTCCGGCGAAGCGGTATTGGCGTTACGCACGACCTCTTTATCTGTGCCGAAATAGACCTGATGCGAAGCGGCATAAACGCTCGGCGACCAGGCAAGAATCGTTGTCTGCTTTACATCCACAGCGCCGTTAGATGGGTTCAGGCTCACAACGGCGCCCTGAGTAGTAAAGCTCCAGACCTTGCCTTTATACGTTTTGATAGCATCAAACTCATCGATACGCCAGTAGTAGGTCTTAGCCAATTTGAGTGTGCCGGGGGTATAGGTTGTAGCTCCTTGAGGAAGTCTCCCTGTAGCGTTGTTCACGTCGTCAAAATTGTCGCCGAAATATACGGTGTGCAATTTCGCACCGAAACCTGCCGTCCAGCTAAGCTTTACATCCAGAGCTACAAGCTCGGCACCATCAGCCGGGCCAGGATTCCTGGCAGTCTTAGAAGGAATCGTAAAACTCCAGATACTGCCTCTGTGTACTGTAGTGCCGTCAGTCTGTACCTCATCAATCCGCCAGTAGTAGGTCGTGCCCGGCACAAGACCGTCAGGATAGGGGAACCCGGGAAAGCCGACAACAAAAAACGCTCCCGTCTGGTTGCCCCGGAACGCCTCACCGGTGCCATCGTTCACATTGTCAAAACTTTCGTCGAGGTACACGTCGTACGAGGCCGCATTACGTCCCGGCTGCCAGGAAAGGTTTATCCATGTATCCTCATGCAGGGCACCATCGGCTGGGTTCGGCTTCGAGACTCCTGACCACCCTTTACCAGCCATGCTCAGCACAAAAGCAAAAGAAACAACATAAATCATTTTTTTACACATAATAGTCCTCCTTTACCCCGCCCCGTTTCTGACGGGCGGGGTTCAAAAAAAATAAAACAGATTGTTAAGTGAAATGCAAAAGACATAACCGCCGTGCACAACGATTTCGCTGCAGCTCTGTCTATTACATAATAACTCCTCCTCTGTCGAAAACTATAAGACTGGATGGCCTTAGGTCCGCGGATGCCTAACTTTGCAGGTACAAGCCTTACTAATGTTATCTATATCAAATTACCCACTTTCACGTCAAGCAAAATCGCTCAGATTATTCATTCTTTTTACCACCCTTAAATAAAATCACCGATTTATTCTTCGTAGAGTAGTAAATACTTCGCAGAGCAATGTAATCTCCAAAATGGTCAATTTCGCAGTCGAAGTTGCCAGACACACCCCTGGCGGGATTCGTTCCGGGCGTAATACACCGCTTTTTGGCGAAATCATTTATTTGCTGCCAGTGCCCGAACCAACGTTACAACCCAGCCAGCAGCGATAATGACTATTAGGGCTAAAACGATATACTTTACTTTAACCTCCCTAAAAAAACGCTCTAAAAAGCGAAAATACACTCCAAAAACGGCTATAATAAAAGCCAAAAACCCTATGACCACCAGCATACAACATAGTAACGCACCGGCAGGCTGGACATAAAACGCCTCGAAGATTTTGCCCTGGGCGAAGGCAAGTGTCGCAGTGGTCATTCCGCAGGTTGGACACGGCAGCTCGTACCTTTGCTTGAACCCGCAGTAGCCAAGCCACCGCCCCATATCAATATTATAATGTCCCGCCAGAGCGAATAATCCGAAGAAACCAACCACCGCCAGGCAAACAATCACTGCTGCTATCCGCTGGCGATACGAGGCTCGAATAAAAATTTTCAACTTATTTACCTGTTGGTTTATCGGCATAACTACGTTAAAATAAAGCAGCCGGGTAATTCTGTCAAGAAACGAACAACACCCGTTAGTTATTGAAAAAATACGAAGTTCGCGATACGAGATATGAATATGCCGATAGAGCAGAGAGATTTGAGCAGAATGCTGGAGACAGCTATCGTGGCGGCACGCCTGGCCGGCCAGCACGCAATGGAAGAAATCAATTACATCAAGGCCTCGGTGAAGAATGCCACCGAACTGGTAACCCAGGCCGATGCCCGATGCCAGAAGATAATCATCGACCGAATCAAAGAGAACTATCCCGACCACGGCTTTATAGCCGAGGAAGGCGAGCAAGGCAAGATTTTCAAACAGCCCCCACGAGGCAACCAGCAATTCTGGTGGGCCATCGACCCCATAGACGGGACAAACAATTTTGCGCATCGCATGCTTTTCTTCACCGTCAGCATCGCGGTAATATACCAGGGCCAGCCCATTGTAGGTGTGATTTTCGAGCCGGCCACAGATTCAATGTTCACCGCCGTCAAAGGCGGCGAGGCACAATTGAACGACAGGCGAATAAATGCAAGCGAAGAAATGATGGATAAATTTTCGAGCGTTGGTCTCGACAGCCATTTTGATGATGGTGTGCCGCGGTGGACCTGCGAAATTATGCAGCGGACAAGATTCCGAAATTTAGGCACAACTGCACTGCAATTGGCATACGTGGCAAAGGGCGGCCTTATAGCCACCATTGCCTCAGACCCGAAACTGTGGGACATAGCAGCCGGGACTGTAATCGCCGAGGCCGCCGGAGCCATTGTTACCGACTGGCAAGGTGGAAAAATCTTTCCTGTCGATTTAGAAAGCTATGAAGCTCAGCAATTTCATATATTGGCAGCCAACAAAAAAGTCCACACTAACTTACTCGAAATTCTAAAGTCTTAACTCTGCAATCATCGCGGGTCCGCAACCGGGTGCGATGCAACGATTTTCACTCTATCGCTGGGAGAGTTGACCTGGCTTCTGTCGAGTATTGCTATAACTCTTCTTTGTGGGCCATCGATGCCGATACGAACGAGAATATAAGCAGTAAAAACATCACTGCGCACAGTTGCAAGATTGCTTATCCGCGAAAAAATCACGTCTCTCTCTTCAAAATCACTAACCGCCCCGTCGCTTGGCGTAAGGTCGGGAAATCGGTCTAAATCGATAGAGCTATACAAAGGGTCATTAGCATAATAGCCCATCGCGGGAACATACATCAGCTCAGCGGTGCTTTCAAAACCTCCTGCCGTATCTCGATACGCAACTACTGCCTGGGCGATTGCAGGGGACATCCACGGTAATTGCGCTATTACAAACCATGGGGCGGTATTGACGTTTATCCGGCCTTTTATTCTTGTTTCATACGCTCCTCGGCCAAAGGATGCTGGGTCGATGACTGTCAGATATTGAAAGATATTCGCAAAAGCCGGATTCAGCAAATCAAGCCGAACGGTTTCTTCACCGGGTTCTGATGCAACTCGCATACCAATCATATCGCACGGGTCGGCACTCGGCCCGACCTTGAGCACCATTGCTATATCACCAACCGTAATAAAATTACCCACGGAATTTGAAAGATTGTAGTTTCTTCGTCCAGCGCTTATCCCATTCGCTCCACCCAACGTTTCAGACGAAGACTGCAGATTCTGATACACTACATCCCAGGCATTATCAGGCCTGCAATAAGATTTTCTCGTACCTTTAACAGTATCCCAGTTAAACCACTCATCTTGGGTTTGCTGTTTGTCAAGATAGATGTTTTCAGCCGATGGCGTTCTCAGAAGATAAATATCATATCTTTCGCTCAAGGCATACGTCGGCGGGTCCACACTCGCAAGACTATATGTAGCCAGCACCAGATTAGGGTCCTCTTTGCCCCCGCCCGTTCGCATCAAACTTGTAACACCAAATCCGCTCGAAGCAGTAGAACCGTTGGTTACAACAAATCGGCTGCCGTCCGCTATTGCATAGCCGGCCAGTTTTATCGTGCTCACGACATTGCCGTTTTGTCGGCGAAGCTCCAGCCTGAAATTACCTAACGGAATATCTACATCGAACGGATTATAAAGCTCAATCGCGAATTCATTGTTTTTCGAATCATTTGCATCCGTCCCGCTGACACCGAATGCTATCTCGCTTATAAACGGCTGGGCCTCAAAGCCGTAATATGTTCTCTGCCCGACCGGCAAAAAAGTTACTTCCGTGTCATCATCACGAAAGTCAACTATATTGACCGCCAGTTGAGCGGCTAATCCATCGGCATCCACAACTGCAAAGTTAGGGTCGGCATCCAAAAGTCCCGCACGTATCGCATCATACAGCGAACTTTTATCCGCCGTATTGACATTTATCATCTTTCCGTCATTCAGCTTTGAACCGGCTGGATTGATAATCCGGTCCATATTGTATGTGGTGGCGATATGCCGGTACGCATAATTTGGGTCAACGCTGCCGTTGTCACAGGCCCTTTTGAACCAGGTATCCAGTCTTCCTCCGCCGGATGTTACAGGCGTGGACAAAGTATTATTTCTGAATTCAACACCCCAATCTTCCAGCCGTGTGTCTATACCGGTATGATTCAACAGGAATCTGTAACGAAGCTCAAGCTCATCTGAAATATCAAAAGGTGTATAAGCCCCGTTTGGTGCATCGTAATACCAGATAACATTTTGCTCGTACCTGCGCAAATCCAGCGGGTCAACACCAAGACCGTTATTTGCTCTTGCTTTAAGCAAGCTTGTTTCTGCCGCCGGAGCAGGAGGATTATTCCCTCGAGCAGCCAGAGCCATAAGATTTATTTGCATTTGACTCGAGCCACCGATGTCTAAAATAGTGGCGTTAGGGTCGTTCGGGTCGAATTTGTAAGCCGTATTAACGTTTAACATCGCCCCGTTGTCAACAATTCTGATGGCAGCGTAAATTGGTTTGCCTTTTTCGGAGGTTATATCGGCAAGTTTAAGCCACTTTGAATCACCCATACCGTCACCGTCGGCATCGGCATTAGCAACCAGATTATTGAAATCTGTTATCGCGTCATACTCACCCACGACCTTTGCCTGTATGTTACTGCTGTAGCCGGTTAAATATCCTGTAACATCGCTTATCTGGCGCCAGTAATAATTGCTTGCCGATTTGTATGGCTCAAGACTTGCCAGCCATTTATCCTCCGGGCCAGGGTAGTCCTGATATTCGGCTCCTTTGCCGGGGACATCTAAGGCCAATTCCTGCGATATTTTTGCAATGACTGTTTCAACCGCAAAGTCCAGCTCTTTGCTTTCCGATATTGCCGAGGTTGCCATCTTTTCAATACGGGTAACCAAAACAAAAAGCACGCCCACGATAGCCAACAGGCTGGTCAAGACGACCACCAGGATAAGGGCTGAGCCGACAGAAGATGTACCCCAACGAAATTTTTTGTTTACTGTCCTCATTCTTGTCAAATTATTTGTCTAAATAAACAATGTGAGTGAAAGTCATGCCTTCTTTTATAATGCCTTTGGAATCATATAACGTAAAAGTGAACTTAAGCGCCCGCCCAAGTCCGGGGATGGCGTTAAAATGCGCCTCATCTACCTGCTCTCTGGGATAATTTATGTTATTTATAGTTACCACCCCGGAAGACGGATAGGGATACAGCACTCCGGGAACACTATTTGGGTCAGCGAAGAAAAAATGCGTATCCGTCAAGTCTCCATTGCCATCGGGGTCAACTTCCGGAATCCATTGCTGCCGGGCGTCATTCCAGCCCTGAATCTTAAACTCCCCCACGCCCTCGCACAAAAGCATATGAATTGAATTAGCGTCCGCCGGTTCGACCGTTACTCCTCTGATTGCTTCGTTGACATTACTTGTGCCCACCGTAATATCACTTATGACAGAGAGCATATTCATCTTGTTCTTCCACGCAATCTCCTTCCAGCCCTCTATAGTTATCTTGTCGTACTCATACCGGTTGTTCCACTGGTACCACTGAGCATCACTGAGTCTATTGGGGTCCGGAAAATCAGCGAGGCCGGGGTCAGCCGTTAATATATGCACGCTTCTGGCAAGTATTCGCTCGGTTCTATCCTGGCCCTGCTCTCTGAGATGGCCCTTCCTTGCTATCATATAACAGATTCTTGCGACGTTGCCGCGAACCATCGGGTTAGCATTATAAGATTGAAAATCACCATCCGCAAAAAACATTATCCGGTCAAATCTCTCATATCCGTCAAGGTCGTTATCTTTATAATTAGCGTTAGGCACCTGCTTGGCCACCCATACTACGAAAATTTCCCCATTTTTTCTGAGGCCTTTTAAGTCGGCGTTGAGCTGGTTGGTAATGGCCCGAAGTTTCTGCATAATTTCGGCGTTCGCGATTGCGGTACGATGGGCTTCAATGCTGACCTTGAAAATCACGCCCGCGAATGACAGAATTACAGCCAGAATCCCGATAGCCGCCAAAAGCTCAATTAGTGTAAAGGCTTTTTTCATTTTTTCCTGCTACCAGACATAAAAAATAATTGAGTATTGTAAAGTGCCTGAAGCGATATTTACTTATCATTCCTCCGGCAGGCTCATGGCAAGCCCTAAGGCAAAGCCGAAGGCTCTGGCCAACGAGAAGATTCTTTGCTTGGCTCTCCGTAAGGAGTCCTTCAGACAGAATGACATCTTTGCTGTCACTTTAGCTCACTTTTATCTTCCTTGTGTTTTCGCGGCTAAGATTCATCCGTATAATCCGCGCAACCCGTGGTTAAAACCTGATTACTTTCTGGTATATAGCTATGCAGGGGTATCTGCCGCCGCCGACAGGTGGTGGTACCACCCATACCGAATTAATCAGCCCATCCTGCCGGACTTTGTCGAGCACGATTATATTAGGAGCAGCGGCATCACGCTGGAGGACTCGATAAAGCTGACCTGTCTGGTTATCGGCTATCGTACAACCGCTGTTGATAAATGTTTGCTCACCCGCCACATTTATCATTAGCTTATTTTCGTTACCGGCCCTAGGAACAGTTGAAACACTAACCTTAACCGGAACAGGCCTTTGTGCCCCGCCTGGATATGTAGTTCTGCTCCCCACTTTTCTGCTGACAAAAACCGTTACCTGCACAAGCCGATTAGTCGGGGTAGAATCCACTTGCCTGCACAGCGCAGACCAGTAATATTGCTTCTGGGCCAGGCTCTTCGTCGAAGGATATGCAAACTCATCAGCGGCGATGGGATTTAACACCTCGAGCGGTGTCAGTTGGTCAACCGCCAAGTTCGGGTCTGTCAGATTAAAACCGTACAGCCTGATTTTTGCAAAGGCCTCGTCTGCTGCCACCGCCGCAATGGTTTGCTCCGTGGCGAGGGTCGCAAAATGGATGCCGGTGAGAAACGTGCCGCTTATGAAAATCATCCCCATTGCGAGCGTGCCGACAGCTAACAAAACCTCAGTAAGAGAAAAACCTTTATATTGCCTCTTCCTCATAGGCTTATCAATCCGTCGAGATTATCGTCCCCGTATATGGATTTATATAGACCAGTTCCAGCTTGCTTAAATATTCGAACCTTTTCCTGGCATCTAATTTATCAAACTGTATTTTGTCATATATAACAAACCTGTTTCGGCTCGATTCCGCTCCCAAACCCAGCTCAGCATAGTCATCCTGAATGAACATACCCACTCTGTAATTTGTTATATTGTCAGGGGAATTGAAGATGCCATCCGTCGATACTTTACCGGAGACTCCGTTGTTTGGCTTGTAAATTCCGTCTCTATTTCTGATGCGAACGTCGCGCATTATCAGCTTGCCGCTCGGTGAGAAAACAATCGAAAAACTGGATGTATCTGTAATGTATTTGTTCTTTCGGTCCGACCCAATATTCTGCGGATTCGTATCATCAAGGTATGCCGCCTTAATCGGCTCATCGCGGATGTCTTCTGCATCGGTCCAATGTGTACCGTGATTGATTCTAACCATCAAATCCATTACGCCCAAACTTTCCGGCAGCTTTATTGGCTTTAGACCTTCAACCGCCCGAAAACCGGGATTTAAGCCTGTTTTCTCAAAATCGTGTATTATGAAGACCATATATTGGTTGCCGGCCAAATCCTGCTGAAATCGTATGCCGGCGTAATGCTGCTCCTTCGCAGCAATTGCGCAAGCGCTGGACAGAGCCGCGCTTATCATACTCTTTCCGCCGCTGCGAGACTCGAATGACTCACGAAACACACGCACAGCCGGCAATCCAAGAGCAACTAACAGCGATATGGTTGCTATAACAACCAACATCTCTGTCAACGTAATGCCGTATTTATTTTGTAGTTTATGTTTCATAGTATTGTCATTGCGGGCGAGGCGAAGCCACGCGAAGCAATCTTATCTTCTTAATTCGATATTTCTTGTTCGATATTCAATATTTCTCTCAACCTTCTATCCTCTGCCCTCGGTCATCTGTTATTTATATCATCAGCGGTGCCGAAAATTTTATCCGGCCCGGCTGATATTAGCTCCGGGAAATTATCACCCGCGACATATCTGTAATCCAGCGCCATTCCCCATGGGTCATATATCTCCGCCGGCGTCTCAACAGTTCCATATTCGTTCTTTAAAAAAGAATCGGAGATTTTTTCCAGTATCTTCCGAGACTCCGGTATCAAGGCAAGCTCATTATAAAGATATTCCGAATGAGTGAGCGCATTTGTGAAATTCTTTTCAGGCTGTTCGGGAAATTTACCTGTGTATCCATAATATTCCTGTAGTGCGCATTCCAGCAGAGCAAAAGTACTTTTGAGACACCTTTCTTTGGACTGATTATCGATACGGCCGGCGATGCCGATTAAAATTGAAGCCAGCAGAGCGATTATAGCCACCACGGCTAATGTCTCGACAAGGGTTAAGCCATGCTTATATTTATAGCTTTTCATAGTGTTAGCTTGCTCAATCGGGTGTGGATGGGGGGCTTAGTTTCCAAAGTTGCAAATATCATCGCTTGTCCCATAAAGACCATCTACCCCCGCTGAAATCAATATGTAAGAATCAGGCCTGTAAGGCCAGGGTCTGGCGCTTATCTTCGGGTCTCTGATATAGTCATAGAAATATTGATAATTAGTGTCTGTATTCGCTAAGGGATGAATCCTGCCGTCCGCCCGTTCTTTTATCAGAACAATGGCGTCGTTATCCTGGACATTGTAGATTTCACGTATTGTTTTCCCGGAAGTGTTTGCCCTGTAATAAAGAATCGGCGCCCCCGCCCTGACCGTTTTTCCGTTGGCCAATGTTATTTTCTGTGCGCCAAATACGTCGCAAAGGACAAAAGTATTTGGAGCCAAAGGCCTGGTGTCAAAAAACAAGCCGGGGTAAAGAACTGAGATGTTACCTAATCTAAAAGCCTCGGCGGTAGCGAGCTCCAGATAAGGGCCTTTTCTCTGGTCAAAGAAAATGGGATTGTTGGCATCGTATATGAATTCTCCATCATTGTTGCGCCCGTTAGACCTAAAATCTGATTTCGGATGAAATCCCAGCAGGTCCCAGCCTAAAAGGGCTTCGGAGAGCTTCTGTGTGCCACAGTAATCACTGCCGGGCGCCGGCGGTAATGGCCAGTCAGAAGGAGGATAATCACCATGGTCGTTCTTAAAGGTCGTCAGAGCCAGCTCGATTGTCATAAACTGTGCCTTTTGTTTTGTCTGTCTTGCTGTATCGCGCACCATACTGATAGCAGGGATAAGAAGCCCGACCATTAACGCAATTATTCCAAGAGCCGCTAACAGCTCAACAATTGTAAATCCTGTTCTTTTTCGCCTCACAGCTATTCCCTCTTTTTATTGAAACTAATCAAAAACACAATAATGATTCGACGTTCCTTTTGTCGTCTGAAGCGAATCGGAGAATCTTTACACAGCTCAAAACTAAGCACTCAAGTTTTGACCTCCCCGAAGCCGTCATTCACTGTAATTCCAATCATAATTGCATACGTCGTCAGCCGTGCCGTACTCACCATCATATCCTGCAGAAATCAGTATGAAAGAGTCGGACCTGTAAGGTCGGCGCACTGTGGTAATCTTGTCATTCCTTGTATTTCTGTAGAATCTTGCGGGGTTTGAAAAACTATGAGTCGTAGCCTTGCCTGCCTCTTCCCAGGGTTTGCCAAGACCGACCAGGACCTGATTGTCCCAGTAATTGTAGATATTACCTTTATTGTCCATAGGTGTTGGCAGGCTGTTGGGGTCATGCAGGTTGTTCGATGTTTCTGCTTTATAGTAAAGTATGGGCATACCGGTTTTCATACCGGTTCTCATTTGACGTGTGTACTCGTCACATAAAACAAAAAGATTCTCATTAAAAGGTTCTGTATGACCGGAACCATAAATATCTACGAGTCTATATGCGTTGGCATTATCCAACTGCAGAAACGGTCCCATCCTGGCTTTTATATTGTCGGGGTCGGGGGTATATAAATTCCTCACGCCGGCAAGGTCCATACCGTCTGCTCTGAAGGCCGAATTCGGGTGAAAGCCCAGCAAATCCCGGCCCATCATCGCCTCGCAAAGCTTCATCGCACCACAGTAGGGTTGACCATTTCCGTCCAACGCACCGGAAGGCGGATAACCATCGTTTTCGTTGTAAAAAAGTTCTATGGATTGCTGGATGCCGTGTAACTGAGTCTTTTGTTTTACCTTCTGGGCATACTTTCTGACGTTGTTCAACGCCGGCACAAGAACGCCTATGAGGATTACAATAATGCTCATAACCGTTAGCAGCTCTATAATGGTAAAGGCCGCTTTTCTGTTGGACTGTTTGACGATTGACTTCATTTCTTTTCTCCTTACTGTACAGTTAAAACGTTTAATTTATTAGTTCAATTCTTATGCCTGTGTGCCTAAGCTTGTAATTACCTGTATCATTGGCAAAAATACCGACAAGACAATAGTCATTACGATACTGCCAAGCACAAGAATCATAATCGGCTCAAGCATTGACATTAACGAGGCAACCAGCACATCAACCTGCTCATCATAGTTGTCCGCCACTTTTAAAAGCATCTTGTCCAGGTCACCTGTTTCCTCACCTACGGCAACCATATTGGAGACGATTAAGTCAACGGTTTTAGATTGCCGTAACGGGCCGGCAAATGTATCGCCCTGCCTGATGGAATTGTGGACGTTATTGAGCATATTAGCATAGACTTCGTTTCCTGCTGTCTCACGTGTAACATTAATGGCATCCAGAATCGGCACACCGGCACTAATCAATGTCCCGAGTGTTCTGGTCCACCGCGTAACTGACACTCTACCGGTAAGCTGGCCCATAACCGGCAGCCTCAATTTAATGGCATCCAGGATATATCTTCCGGCGCGAAACTTTCTGAGGATTCTGACCAGAAAGATAAATCCAAACGGTATCGACAATATAACCACCCAGCCGTATTGTTTTGCAATCCAGTTGCTTATGCCGAGCACTGTGGTCGTTACCGGATTCAACTCACCTTGCACCATCTCCTCAAGCACCGTCTTAAACTGTGGTATCACAAACTTCATCAACAGCGTGAGAATAGTGAAGGCCGCGGTCAAAACCACCGCAGGATATATCATTGCACTTTTAACCCGGCCTTTAAGTTTCTGGGCCTTTTCCATAAAGTCAGCCACACGGGACAATATCAAATCCAGCACACCGCCGGTCTCACCAGCCGCCACCATACTGACTAAAAGCCGGTCAAATGCTCTTGGGTATCTGCCCATAGCTTCCGAAAGCGTGGAACCGCCCTCAATGTCATCGGCTACGTAACCGATAATCCTCTTGAATGTCCCGGACCTTTGTTGTTCTTCGAGGATTCTCAACGACCGCAAAATGGGCAGGCCCGCATCCTGGAGCGTCGAAAGCTGTCTTGCAAACTGGGTTATATTTTTGACTTTTACCCTGCCGCCGGCACCCCGCTTGCGTGCCGGTCTGGCAGCAGCTTTTTTTGCCCCAGGCTTCTTCCCCACACCGCGTTCACGGACCTTCGTGGGGAAATATCCCATGTTGCGTATCTTGCTTATCGCTTCTTTTTGGCTTAGGGCATCTATCTCATCTTTTATCTCTACGCCCTGAGCATCCAGCGCTGAATATTGAAAAATTGGCATCTTAAATACCTCCTTTTATATTGACGATTAGCTGTTAAATCCAGATTTATAATTAACGAGATCCTCCCTATACTTTTTCCATTATCGTTTCTTTTACAACCTCATCTATGGTGGTAATACCGTCATATATTCCAGCCAGACCGTTGTCACGCAGCAGCCTCATACCAGCTTTCTGGCCCGCCGCGCGCAGGACCGCCGTCGAAGCATGATTCATAATCAAATCTCGTATTTCATCATTGAATACCATAATCTCGAAAATGCCCGTTCGACCTCTATAACCGGTGCCGTTACACTTGCTGCAGCCTCGGCCATAATAAAACTTCTTACCTTTAACATCATCCGGCGTAAGTTGTAACTCCATTAATTGCGCTTCACTTGGCTGGAATGCTGTTTTGCAGTTTTCACATATTTTCCTCACTAATCGCTGAGAGAGGATGCCTTCAATAGTAGCTGTAAGAAGAAACGGCTCAACACCCAAATCCAAAAGTCGCGCTATCGAACTTGGGGCATCGGTTGTGTGCAGGGTGGTAAACACTATGTGGCCTGTCAGAGAGGCCTGTGCGGCAATCTCTGCTGTCTCAAGGTCACGAATCTCGCCCACCAATATAATATCGGGGTCCTGACGAAGTATGTGTCTTAGGCACCTTGCGAATACCAGGCCAATATCTGGTTTTATTTGAACCTGAATAATGCCGTCAATGTCATATTCTATCGGGTCCTCAGTGGTGATTATTTTTGTCTCAATGTCATTAAGCTCATTCAGGGCCGAGTAAAGAGTAGTAGTTTTGCCGCATCCAGTGGGGCCGGTAACAATTATAATACCGTTTGGCTTATGTATAAGCCGACGGATTGTTTCCTGGTCTTCCGGCCTCAATCCAAGCACCCCCAAATCAAACTTGGCCTGGCTTCTATCCAGAACACGCAATACAACACTTTCTCCAAACATTGTCGGTAGAACACTAACACGCAAATCAATTGGATTGTTCTCTACCGTCAGTGATATTCGGCCGTCCTGTGGCAGACGTCTCTCAGCGATGTCCAGGTTTGCCATAACCTTTATACGTGAGCTCAGAGCCGCAGCAATGTATTTTGGTGGAGGAACCATTTCATAGAGCACACCATCAATGCGGTAACGCATCTTATACTCATTTTCAAACGGCTCAAAATGGATGTCCGAGGCCTTGTCACGAATCGCCTGCAGCAAAACCAGATTCAGCAGTTTTTTGACAGGATTCGATTCAGATAGCTCCTTTAACTCATCCAGGTCAATACTTTGATTTCTTCCATCAAATTCCGCAAGGAAACTGTCACCTTGTATTTCATCTATCAGCTCAGTAATGTTTTCGTCTTGTGTCTTGTAATATTTCGCCAAAGCGCTTTCCAACGCATCACGGTCGGTGATCTTTGCGGTAACCTTAAAACCCATCAGTGTGCTTAGATCGTCGGTAGCTCTAAAGTTATCAGGGCTGTCGAGGACGACGGTTAATTCGTTTTGTTCCCGATTGTATTCAATTGGTACGATGTGGTATGTCTTTGCCATTTGCGCTGGCACCTTTTCGACCACATCAGGAGGAATATCAACACCATCAAGGCTCACATACTCCATTCCACGTTGGGCCGCAAGTGCCATTTGTAGTTGGATTTCATCAACAAGACCAAGTTCAAGGAAAATCTGGCCTATTTGTACGCCTTGTCGTTGGCTCTGAATTTTCAGGCATTCATGTACCTTGTCTCTGCTTAGCACTCCCATTTTAATGAGTATTCTGCCGAGAGTTCTGCCCCTTAATTGCTCTATAGGAGGGAGCTTTTGTGCTTCTTTCATCTTTTCCATTAGAGTCTTCCCTTTAATTATTTCATTTTGAATCTATTTTATTATACGACATTAAAACCTTTTTGGCAAATAAATTATCTAATGGACATTTAGTTATTCAGACTTCAAAAGAGACCTTTTTGCTATTGGATTAAATAGCTATACAACATAAGAGAACAATTTTGTAAGAGCTTAAAGAATAAGAGGATACTGTTTACAAAAAAAGGTGGAAATTAGAAAAATGTAATTATATGTCTAAGGCAGTCATGTAAAATATAGGCAAGATTGTGAATATGAGTCTGGACAAATTTTCGATTGGGAAGACAAATGAGCGATAAATATTTTGGACATTTAGTTTTTCAGACTTTTAGAAAATTTTATAAGTTTCTGATGTATAAGCAAATTTGTATTACATTATAAAGAAAAAACATAGACAGAGAAGGAAAATAACCAGAAGAATGAAATGCAAGAATAAATATGGGAGAAATTGCTGAATTACTTTATGATTATAGATTCCAGCTTTTGGGCGTGTAGAAAAAGTAAAGATTACTTCATCCCACTTTTGTGGACCTTCAACTTTACGCTGCTCACAATGGCACAAAATGTATTTTTAGGTCATTAAGAGACCTGCCCATCGGAGGGGCGGAGTGAGCGATTTAAAAAATCGAGTGGAAATCTCAAAACATTCTTTTTTAAACTTTTTCAACAGACCCTTTGGCGGGAATGATATTGGGGCATCGTCCTGCATAAGATGGCCAAACAAACTCCAAAATGAATTTGGGAGATAAATATATTTGAAGTTGGAGGCTATAACTTTTTAACTGTCCCAAAATGTGTAGTTGACGATTTTGGCCACAATTTATTGTGGTTCAGCAGGAGGGTAAATCACAGCAAATTGGGCATTGAAAATTTTACCACAATATTTGGGACGGTTATATAACTTTTCTGTGCTTGCTTTTTCTTAGAAATCCGGCTAAAATATGAGCGAACCTGAATTTGAGATTGCTTTCCTTATCTTGCAATGAGAAAGGAGGGCGCTTATTTGTTAAAAGTTTCTTCGGAGTTCAAAATGATTAAAGTTTTAATTACAGACAAACTTGCAAAAGAAGGTATCGATTTACTCAAATCGATGGATGGCGTTGAGGTTGTTGTTAAAACCGGTATAAGCGAAGATGAATTAGCCAAAATTATCGGTGAACACGACGGCTTAATCATCCGAAGCGATACGAAGGTTACGGCTAAGGTTTTGGGTAATCCTGGTAAATTAAAGGCAATCGCACGGGCAGGTGTCGGCGTAGATAATGTAGATGTTCCGGCAGCTACCAGGAAAGGAATCCTGGTTATGAATACTCCAGGTGGTAATACGCTCAGCGCCGCTGAACATACGATGGCTTTGATACTTGGAATGAGCCGAAATGTTGTACCGGCCTGCAACAGCTTAAAAAGCGGGGCATGGGACAGAAAAAAATATATGGGTAATCAGTTGCACAATAAGGTGCTCGGTCTGATAGGATTGGGCAGAATAGGTATGGCTGTGGCAGAAATGGCAAAAGGATTCAATATGAAAGTATTGGGTTATGACCCGTTGGCCGCACCGCCTAATGCGGAAAAAATCGGCGTTGAAATATGCGACAGTTTAGAGCGGCTCTTCAAAGAAGCCGATTATATCAGCGTTCACGTCCCGAAAAATGAGCAGACACTTAATATGATTGGTGCAGAACAGATAAATATGATGAAACGTACGGTCCGTCTAATCAACTGTGCACGCGGGGGAATTATTAACGAGGGTGCGCTTTATGATGCGCTTGCCGAAAGGCGTATAGCCGGTGCCGCTCTTGATGTTTATTCCAAGGAGCCGCCTGATAATACCCGCTTTAGCGAATTCGAGAATTGCCTTGTTACGCCGCATTTAGGCGCCAGCACGGAGGAGGCCCAAATTGAGGTTGCAGTCGAGGCAGCCCAAATCCTTGTTGATGCGATAAAAGGCGGCCCGATTAGAAATGCTGTAAATGCTCCATCGACGACCGGTGCTGTCTCGCCGATTGTGAGCCAGTATGCGGAACTTGCCCGACGAATTGGGACTCTTGTCAGCACGATTGGGCCTGGTCAAATCAAGGGCGTTGAGGTGCAATATCGCGGCTTGATTGCCGAAATGGCTGTCGAACAGGTTACCCTTAATTTTGTGGTTGGGTTGCTGCAAAAGCACTTTGATATGCCGTTGAATATGGTTAACACTCCCGTTTTAACCAAAGAACGCGGGATAAGTATAGATGAGACTAAAAATACCGAGGCCAAAGATGTGTCTTCAAGTTTCAGCGCCAGGGTCGTTACGGACAAGGTTACACGCACAGTAACCGGCTCGGTCTTCGGGGGAACGCTGCTGCGAATTATTGAAATCGACGGGTTCAATATTGAGATGACACCGCAGGGGGCGGTTCTGGTTATTTTTAATGACGACAAGCCCGGCGTCATCGGTTCGGTCGGAACACTCTGTGGCATACATAATATCAATATCTGCACTATGGGCGTCGGGCAAAAACCGACAGAGAGAAAGGCTATTCTTGCCGTTAGTCTCGATAAGGAACCCGATGCGAAAGCGATTGAAGAGCTCGGCAAGCTTGAGTTTGTGAACGAGATTTATATCTGCAAGCTGGACTAATTCTTGATGCTTGTAACTTGTCGGAGGAACCTGCGGTGAGACCGCAGGCTAAATAGAATGAAGATTGCTTCGCTCGCAACGAAGGCAAGAAAACGCTCATAGTGACATAATCGTTGCGTTATTGCAATGAGCACATGGAGTTTTCGATGTGGCTGAACAGTTAATAATAAGTGTCAGTGGAATGAGAGGCATTGTGGGTGAAAACCTTACAGCTTCTGTAGCCACTGATTACGGCTGTGCCTTTGGGACGTTTCTCAAGGAAAACAACGCAAAAAAAACGGGGAGATTGTCGGTTTGTATCGGCAGGGATTCGCGGCCGAGCGGCCCGAAACTTTTAACCGACGTTGCAGAGGGATTGTGTGCTGTGGGAATCGATGTGATTGATTTGGGGGTCGTAACCACGCCCGGCGTGGGAATTATGCTCAGGGAGCTTGGCTGTGTGGGTGGGGTGGTAGTAACGGCTTCGCATAATCCCGGCCAATACAACGGCGTAAAACTATTGCTTAGCAACGGTGTTGCTCCGCCGGGTGATTCAGCAGAACAAATAAAGCAATATTTTTTCGACAAACATTTTGCTCTCGTAGATTCGATTGATTTCGGCAAAGTAATTTCTAACGAGCAGACCGATACCACTCACATCACCAAGGTTTTGGCGATTGTTGACAGAAAGTCAATCGCTGTCAAAAAATTCAAGGTTGTTCTGGACAGTGTCAACGGGGCAGGGGGGCGGGTTACTAAAAAGTTGTTAGCTGAACTTGGTTGTGAGGTTTCTGCGATAAACGATGAGCCGACCGGCCTATTTGCTCATGGGCCTGAACCGACTGCTCAGAACCTAAAGGCCCTTTGTGAAATGGTAAAAACTGAAGGAACCGAGATAGGTCTTGCTCAGGACCCAGACGCCGACAGATTGGCAATTGTTGACGAGAACGGACACTATATCGGCGAGGAGTATTCTCTTGCTCTGGCAGCGAAATATATTTTCGGCAAAAGAAAGGGCAGAGCGGCTACAAATCTCTCAACTTCGAGAATGATTGATGATATTGCTGAGAAGGCCGGCGGTCAGGTTATCCGTACCGCTGTCGGCGAGGCCAATGTTGCCGCAGCGATGTTAGAACACGATTGTATCATCGGGGGAGAGGGTAACGGGGGTGTGATTGATTTGCGAGTGGGGCCGGTTCGCGACAGCCTTGTTGGTATCGCTCTTGTTCTGCAATTAATGGCTGAGACAGGGAAAACGATAAGCCAGTTAGTTGATGAAATCGGCAGCTATTATATGAGCAAAGATAAATTCTCAGCGGATAAACAACAAACACGACGGATACTGGAATTGGCAAAAAAGATTTTCAACAAAGCAAAACTTAATACTACAGATGGCTGCCGATTCGATTTTGAAGATGGCTGGGTGCACATCCGACCAAGCAACACCGAACCGGTCGTGCGCGTTATCGCGGAGGCATCCAGTAAAGAGACCGTCCAGAAATATATTGACGCTGTTCTAAAATTAACACATTGACAAGTCAAACTGGACCTATATATGAACGAGGACAAACAAAAATCCGCCTCAAGACAGCTTCGACTTGTTACCTATATTAGTATAGCAGCCAATGTTTTTCTGATTACCGGAAAGTTCATCGTAGGTTTAATAACCGGTTCGTTATCCATCCTCGCTGATGCCATTCATTCGGTATCAGATATGCTTACTGACATTGCGGTACTGCTGGGCCTTTATTTCGGCTCAAAAGAGCCGGATTTACGTCACCCATACGGACACGGCAAGCTGGAAACACTTGCGGCTGTCGCGGTTGCACTGGGCCTGTTAGGCGTCGGACTTGGAATGATATACTATGCAGCACTTGACATTGCAAAAGACAATGTTACTCGTCCTCGAGACTTAGTCTTGATTGCAGCGATTGGCGCTATCGCCGTTAAAGAGGTAGTCTATCGCGTTACAAAAGCGGTAGCAATAAAACATCACTGCCCGGCAGCACTTGCAAACGCATGGCACGACCGGGCCGATGCTTTAAGCTCGGTTGCAGTTATCACCGGTGTAGTCGCGCAGAAATTCGGCTTCGACCACGGCGACCAGGTCGCAGCTATCGGCATCGGCGTTATGGTCGTGATAGTTGCCACCAATCTTACAGGGAACTGCCTGGGGGAACTAATCGAAAAAGCCGTTGACCAGGCAACCATTGAGCAAATTAAAGAAATCATCAGTGCCAACGGCCAAATCCGTCATTATCATCGCCTCCGCACTCGCACCGTTGGCAGAGAGGTTTTTCTGGATTTGCATATCCTTGTTGACCCGAATTTGAGTATAGCCGCTGCTCACGAAATAGCAAGCAGTCTGGAAAATGCCCTGCATAATCAGCTAACCCGGCCGGTCAACATCACTGTTCACGTCGAGCCGGATATGCCCGAACTGAGAAAATAATCTTTGATTTCGAGCCGGAAGATTTGTGAAAGAAATAGCAATTTATTTGTAGGAGAATATTATGGCTAAGAAAAAAATCGTCTGGATAGAAGATGACGAGGAGGTTATATCAGCTTTTAAGCCACATTTCGGAATTCATGGATGGGAAGTACTCTCGGCTTCTTCCGCAGAGAAGGGTAAGGCGCTGGCCATAAAAGTTAAGCCTGACCTTATTATTATGGATATAATAATGGCGGGAGAGCATGGATATGCGGCTATCGAGGACCTTAAAAGTGAATCAGCACTTGCGAGCGTGCCCATAGTTATCTTTAGCGGTGTAACTCACAGATGGGGCGAAACGACAGCTTCTCGTTTGGATGGTTTGCTTACCGAAGCTGACGAGTTTGTTGACAAAGCAGAAAAACCGGATGTTCTGCTTAGCACTATCAGCAAGTATCTCTCTACGTAAGCTTTTTGATGAGTTGATGTTGTCAAATACCGGACTATTCAAGATAACGCCAGGCTCAATAGTTGTTATCTTTCCAATTCCACCATTTTAATAGTTGCGGGTCGTGTTTGGTTTTTGAGGCGTAATATACCGCACAGCGCAGTATATAGAGTATGCACCTGTCAACGGGACCTGCCTTAAAATCACAGAGTTTCTGGTAAAGCTGTTCGGGGTCCTGACCCTTAAGCTGGCTGAGAGAGTGAATGCCGATGTTCCAAATATCCTGAGCAATTTTTTTGCCCACGCCCGGGATTTGTTCCAAATCTTTTAAGGATGATTGTTTCATAGTCCTTAACCTTTGGTTTTATTATATAGATAATAAGTTGCGCACGCACCCAAATAATGTAACAAAACTTTTGTCGGTGCCTGCCGTCAGGAAGATAAGGTCGGATCAGCCGGTTAATATTGCCTGTTTTAATAAGAAGATAATGGTCAAAAACGGCTTAAAAACGGCTCAGAAGTGAAAGAAAAGGCATCGTAAATTGGCTGAAAATAGGGGGAAAAAATGAATTTTGCATTGACAGAAATACTATGCTTGTATATATTGTCTATAGACAAACTATAAAATATTAGATTTTAATGAAGCTAACGACAAAAAGTGAATATTCGCTGCTGGCACTCATCTACATTGCGCGTAACGATAAGAGAGGTTTCATAAAAATAGAAGAGATTTGCTCTGAGTGCGATATTCCCAAAAAGTACTTGGAGCTTTTATTCTCAATCTTAAGGCAAAATCACTATATAAAAACCAAAAGAGGTTCCAGTGGCGGCTATAAATTAGCAAAGCCTGCATCGAAAATAAGTATTGCTGAAATAGTAAGACTGATGGATGGCGCCTTGGCACCGACGGAATCGGTAAGCGTTTACTTTTTTTCTCCTACTCCTTTGTTGAGAGAGAAAAATCTTATCAAGATATTCAAGGAGATAAGAGACTATATTGCGAACAGGCTTGAGTCTTTGAAGCTTTCCGAATTAGTTTAGTTGGAATTATGTTTCTTGTGCCTGTTTGCGATTAGCAAAGTCTTAACTTGGAAAAGATAAATCTTTTGGAAAGGTTCTTGTGTTGAAAGGAGCCCAAAGATGTTACTACCGTCAAAACCCTCAATCTTCTTCGGTGAAGAAACCATAAACTTAGATGTCTGGAGACTCAAGCAGATAGCAAATGCGGCCCACTCAGTACTTCCCTCAACACCGGGCCATCATATCTTTGTCAAGCTGGACGACCACGTAGATAATCGCTTCCTTGTTATGCACGGCTGTACACCAAACATACCGCTGGATTTATGGCAAGCAACGGTGGTCGATGAGGACGAGCAGCCGCACCTTAAGTGGATGAGCGGAAAGGAATAAGTTGTTTGGTGTTTTCGTCCTTCTATTTTATGAAATGGTTCGACAAGCTCACCGTCCTGAGCGAAGTCGGAGGAGATATGAATAGTCCCGTGCAGATCCGTCAGGCCTTCGATGTCTTTGTGGAGTTGCCGGACTGACTAAAAGAACGATAGAGAAGTTTGCAATCTGGTGCATTATAGTATAGAATACCTTGGTTTTTAGAGCGCTTTTAGTTCAGGTCCGTCAGGCCCTCGATTTCTTTGTGGAATTGCCGGACTGAAAGGATGTCTGTCTGTATGGGTCTTGAGAGTTTTTTCAATCCTAAATCTGTTGCTATAGTTGGTGCGTCCCGCCAGAAAAACAAGGTCGGGTATGAAATCTTAGCCAATATAATGGGGGCAGGGTGAGCAAAAGTAGTGCCGAGCAATGAACCGATGCTTGCCATTTTTCATAACTCCGGCTACAAGGTGAATACCGAATTCGACGGATATACCTATGATATTACATACGATTTGACAAAGCAAGCCCCCGACAGTCGCAATCGGGGGCAAGAACAATAGGAGTAACTTTGGCAACGAAAAAAGCTGCATTTATTTATTCGCAGGAGCTTGAGAAATTCAACTATCCGGCGGATTGTCCGTTTAACACGGACAGAGCAGGGCAGGTAAGGAAGATTTTAAATTCTATGGGCCTGCTCTCCAGTAACAACAGGACTGAAGTAGCGCCGGTGCCTGCCGAGAGACTCGTGCTGAAAAAGTTTCACTCGGCCCGTTATCTGCACGCATTAAAGACCGCTTCGAAGGGCCGATGGGATACCGAAGCGCTGGATATGGGAATTGGTACGCTGGATTGTCCGGTCTTTTCGGGGATGTATGAGTATGCGGTTCTGGCCGCCGGGGGAACACTTACCGCGGCGAAGCTGATTCTCTCAGGTTCTGCTGAGGTGGCGTTTAATCCGTCGGGCGGATTCCATCATGCAGGCCCGGAAAAGGCCTCCGGCTTTTGCTATATCAATGATGTTGCCTTGGCGTGTATGGTGTTTTCTGAGCAGGGCCGGCGAGTTCTGTATCTTGATGTGGACGTTCATCACGGTGACGGTGTCGCATACGGATTCTATGACAGACCTGATGTGATGACAATATCATTCCACGAGAGTCCCAGGACGCTATTTCCGGGGACAGGATTTGAGGATGAAATCGGCGAAGGGCAGGGTAAAGGCTATTGCGTAAATGTCCCTCTTCCAGTCGGGACTTATGACGAGGTGTATCTGAAGGCATTTGAGGCTATAGCTCTGCCGTTAATTGGCGCATATAATCCTGACGTAATTGTATTCGAGCTGGGGGCTGATGCTCTTGCGGGCGACCCACTTGCGCATCTGTATCTGACCAATAATGTTTATGTTGAGATAATCAGGCATTTGTTAAGTTTTAGTAAACCCATCCTTGCAACCGGCGGTGGGGGTTATAATGTCAGCAACACCGTCAGAGCCTGGGCTTTGGCCTGGACCGTTCTTGCCGGGGCCGACAGCGATAGTGATATGAATCCCGCCGTGGGGGGTGTTATGCTTGAAAGTACGGACTGGCAGGGGGGATTGCGGGACAGGACACTTGTTATAAGCCAGTCACAGCGGCAAACAGTAGTGCCTGCCGTAGAGGCGACAATAAAATCGATAAAGGCTAACATCTTTCCGATTCACAAACTATAATTGCTGTCAGGATAAATCCCGCACGTCAACATAGCCCATTTTCGATGGGCGGGGTCAAAGACGGGACGGGATGAAAAAAAAGCCTGGACAAAAAATGTTCAGGCCGTTCGTATTATTGTAGGTATTTACTGCCAGCTTATGCTTCGATGGGTTCGATTTTGTGATGTGGTGTTTTGACGAGTATTGTCATTATTGCAGCTAATATCAGCAGTGCCGAAGCGCCATAATAGGCGATAGCAAAGGTTTGGTGCTTGACATACATTATTCCGGCGAGCTTTGCCAGCATAAAGCCGCCAACGCCCCAGGCGGTAAATACCAGTCCATAATTCATTCCAAAGTTCTTCAGGCCGTAAAAGTCTTTAGTGATGGATGGGAAAAGCGAGAGGTTGGCCCCGTAGTTTGCGCCGATTAACGCCGAGATGAGCGCCATTGCAGGAATCGTTCCAAGGGTATTTTCGCCGGTTGCTTTTGAGAGCAGAAATATCAGAAAGGCCTGGAACAGAAAACAAATAAACATCGTTGTCTTGCGACCAATTTTGTCACTGAGCATACCGGCAAGTATTCGTCCGCCCCCATTGCCAATGGCAAGCACTGCTACCAGCACAAATCCCATAGTGATTCCGACCTGTTTGTCTGCGATTGAGTCAAGCTTTGAGATAACCATAAGACCTGCACCTGCACCGCATACGTACATGAACCAAATCATATAGAATTGCCAGGTAGTAAGCATTTCTTTTGGAAGAAAGTCTTCTTTTTTATTAGATTTTGTATCTGCATTTGCCCGTACGGAGCTAAGGGGGATGTAATCGGCTGATGGTGGTTTTAATATCTGAGCAAGTCCAACCACGACGACCAGAAATGCAATGCCCAAGACCAGTACCGCAGTGCCGAAACCAAGATTAACTATCAGCCATGTCGTCAGTGGGGCGGCATAAACCGAAGCCAGACCGAAACCTGAAACCACTATACCGGCGATAAGGCCTGTCTTTGCTGCGGGGAACCACTTTATCGCCGGTGGTGTTGCTGAAGCGTAGCCGAATCCAATGCCTGCACCGGCAAATACGCCGAAACCAATGGCAAAAGCGAAGGGAGATGTTGTTATGCCGGCGATTACAAAGCCAAGACCAACCAATATACCGCCAATTGTGGCTACAAGGCGTGGGCTGATTTTATCTTGTAATCTGCCCGCGGGCACCATAATAAGTGAAAATATGAGGCAGGCAATCATATAAGGCAGCGATTTATTGTCCTCGTTCCAGCCCCAATCTTCGGGCACTCGCTTGCTTATAACGCTCCAGGTGTACAGAATGCCGAGTGCGAGGTTAATACCCATCCCCGCAAACGTAACGCGCCAACCATGATTTTTGTTTTTTGGTTGGGCGACAGTAATTTCTTCCTTCATTAGTCGTTCCCTTTATCAGTCAGCTCCGACCGGAGCTGCCTGAACAGTCCAGCCGTTTGCTTAAAACGCACGTCCGGCTTATTTGTTGGTGAGGACGAGTTTATTCACCTCGGCCTTTAATCAGCACCTCGACCACATGCGGGTCTGCGAGCGTTGTGATATCACCAAGGTCGTCTGTTTTCTTCTCGGCTATTTTACGCAAGATTCGACGCATAATCTTGCCGGAGCGGGTCTTCGGAAGTGCAGGGGCAAACTGAATGGCTTCCGGTGCCGCGATGGCTCCGATTTCCTTTCGCACGTGCATTATAAGCTCTTTCTTGAGCTCTTCGCTTTCCTCGACGCCTTCCACAAGCGTAACGAAGGCATACAGAGCCTGCCCTTTGATTTCGTGGGGCATCGGCGTAACGGCGGCTTCGGCAACCTTCTGGTGGCTGACAAGGGCGCTTTCAACTTCTGCCGTACCGATTCTGTGACCGGAAACATTGACAACGTCATCGATTCTGCCCATTAGCCAGTAGTCGCCGTCTTCATCAATTCGGCAGCCGTCGGCGGTGAAGTAGATGTTGTCGTATAACGTGAAGTATGTATCAATGAACCTGTCATGGTCGCCCCACATTGTTTTCATCATTCCAGGCCACGGCCTGCGTATGCACAGTTTGCCGCCCTGATTTACATCGCATTGGCTTCCATCATCTCGCAGGATGACAGGGTCAACACCAAAGAAGGGTCGTGAAGCACTGCCGGGTTTTAATGTATGGGCACCCGGAAGCGGCGTAATCAAGATGCCCCCGGTCTCCGTCTGCCACCAGGTATCGACAATGGGACAGCGATTACGGCCGATTTTTTCGTAGTACCATATCCAGGCTTCAGGATTTATCGGCTCGCCGACAGTTCCAAGAACCCTAAGCGTATCGAGCTTGTACTTATTAGGCCATCCATCGCCGAACCGCATCAGTGAGCGAATGGCTGTAGGCGCCGTATAGAAAATCGTCACGCCGAATTTGTCACAAATGTGCCAGAAACGGCCAGCATCAGGATAAGTAGGAACCCCCTCAAACATCAATGATGTTGCACCATTTGCGAGCGGGCCATAGACAATGTAGCTGTGCCCGGTGACCCAGCCAATATCAGCAGTGCACCAGTAAATATCCTTATCGTGAACGTCGAAAATAACCTTGTGGCTATTAGAGACCTGGACGAGGTATCCACCGGTTATATGGACAACACCTTTGGGTTTGCCGGTTGAGCCGGATGTGTAAAGTATAAACAGGGGGTCTTCGGCGTTCATAGGTTCAGCTTTGCACTGCTGTTTTGCCTTGGCCATCTCGTCATCATACCAAACGTCCCTCCCTTTTTTCATCTCGCAGGACTCATTATCAACTTTCACAACTATTACGTTTTCAATCGTGGGCGTGCTTTCCAATGCCTCATCTGCAATCTTTTTGAGCGGTATATGTTTTCCCGCGCGCAAAGAAACATTGCTTGTAACAAGCATTTTGCAGTCGGAGTCGTTGATACGGTCTTTAAGTGAATCTGCACTAAACCCCCCAAAGACAACTGAATGAATCGCACCGATACGGGCACAGGCAAGCATAACTATAGGAAGTTCGGGAACCATCGGCAGATAAACTGCGACGCGGTCTCCTTTTTTTATGCCCTTTGATTTGAGGACATTAGCGAATTTGCAAACCTGCTTATGCAGTTCTTCATAGGTGAGTTTCCTGACGGCATCCTCGGCTTCACCCTGCCAAAGAATCGCGATTTTTTTTGCGATGGGTGTTCTAAGATGACGGTCGAGGCAGTTATAAGAGGCGTTCAACTGGCCGTCAGCAAACCAGGTGTGCTCAATTTTCCGACTCTTTGTATCCCAGGTATAACGAAGGCTTTTAGTAGGTTCCTTAAACCAGGTTAGCGTTTTTGCCTGTTCCAACCAAAAGGTGTCCGGGTCGTTAATTGACTCCTCCCACATTTGTTGATATTGCTCAATGCTGTTTATATAAGCGTTGGCTTTAACTGATGTGGGCGGCGGAAAGGTGCGCTTTTCAATCATAAGGGAGTCAATTGCCTTTTCTTGTGCCATAATGGTCTCCTTTGAATAATTGTTAAAGACTTCTGTGGAATTCTAATTCTATATTAAATAACGAGTTACGCTCATTATTTTCTTGCAATCTCCTCCGTTTCGGTCAATATCTAAACACCGTATAAATCTGCCAAATTCACTCATTTTGCAGGAGTCTTTCAAAAAACCAAAGTTGGCATCCACCGTGTATCCCGTGTGGAACAAAAATATATACGTGCCCTTTATTTCACAAAGACCATACCATTCAATTCTTGAAAAATCAAGAGCTTATGTTATCCGACATTTACCATAGACACGATTTAACAGATAGATGATAGTTTTATTTTTCGGTACGCCTGTAAGAAGCGTATGTATCCATATTCTTTCTAATTACCTTCAATTCTTGAAGCATCTGTTTTAATATTTGCTCCATAGATTTTTTACCAGGCTCGCTGGTCGTCAAAGCTTCTGATATTGGGTGAAGCAATCTTAACCTTTCCCTAAGTCGGTTATGGAGTTTCTCATATTCAACAAGGCCGGCCATGTTCCCTTCGTAACCGCTGGCAGACTGCGATTGACCCGCTGTTTGTATCCTGATAGAACCTATGCCTAAGAGCCGGTCGTATAAGGACCGCTGCAATATAAAATCAGTAATGGAACGATAAGGAATATTTTGTTGAGTCTTGGTGAGAATCCCTTTGTGAATAGTGATGCGGTCCTCCTGAATCAAATAGGATAGATTTCTTATCCATAATATTGCACTCGGATAGACTATAAGCCACATTACAAGAACGACAATTACAGCAATCAGCCAAATGACCGGCGGTGCATTTGGGTCCCCATCAGCGATGTAAATTATAAGGTGTATAATGGAAACGCCTGCCAAAATGAAAGCGGTTACTGTCAAAAGAACCCAAACCGTCTTTGTAAAAAGCTTTTTGTTCGGTTTAATCATTTCTTCCATAGACAATTACCTTTCAGATACGACCATTTAATAATTATAATTTTCTACTATATAATACCACTATCCACAATCGCTTAACAGCTCATCGTACGAAATCTGAGCCTGCTCATATTAACAGATGCAACTTACCCTGTCAAAAATCAACAAATTTTTCCATTTTAACGATGAGTCCGTCTTGGAGGGTATTAAAAAAACCGCCATCAAATTTTGGAGGAGATTGACACCAGAGAATACAATATGGGCTCCTGGGTCATAAATTTCAACCTGATTATGTCCCAACGGTAGTTGAAGGTTGGTGACGGTTCCAGCTTCTTCAATTTAACCTACCTTTCGTTTTTCAGCAAGAGCCTTGTCGGTTTCTAATTCGTCAAGATAAGATTTCAGCATCCAAAG
>Ga0315314_1000800_pt1 | contig 30960 bp, 21 predicted proteins | sample TDP9_MG_FD_203631 | JGI IMG/M metagenome (GOLD analysis project Ga0315314, IMG submission 203631) | Freshwater sediment microbial communities from Lake Towuti, South Sulawesi, Indonesia - TDP9 | ecosystem: Environmental > Aquatic > Freshwater > Lake > Sediment | place: Indonesia: South Sulawesi... | reverse complement strand
AAGGTTGGCGCCAAAGGAAACAACCCCCGAAGAACTGGGCTGGTTGAGAAAGCTCTTTTCCTCTCCATCGTAGAAGCGAAAATCTCTTCGCGCGCGCACGGCTCTTTGGTAATGAATCGTTCGCTTCAAGTCGCCGGCATGAATCAGGCCAACAATCTGTTCGTTTTCTGAAAGACGTTTCAATATGGCGGTGCGGATATTGTTACGCTTCAGGGAGCGGTTCAATTTGGAGATGAGGCGGGGATGATTATGAAGCAAAATGGGAAAGGAAGTGATTTTTCTCCATTCCTGATAGAGCTGCGGTAACTTGCGATTGCTGTGGTGCCAGAGGGTGATATCCACCCAGAAGAGGGGTCTCTTGCCCGCCCAACCAGAGTAAGCCTTGTCCACGGCTTCGATGTTGCTCAAGGTTTCTTCTGTCGAGCTGGCCGTGGGGCAGAGAAGCAGGGGTTTTTCTCCAGAGATAGCTTCCCCGGAGCCCTGCAGAAGTTCCAGGCGCATTCGGTTAGGAAGGAAGAGCCCTTCCCCGACTAGGCCTTCCCCGATGAGCAGGCCATCGCAAAAAGGCAGAGCCCGCTCGGTCAGTCGCCTAAGCGAAGGCCAATCGATCCTCCCCTCTTCATCGAGGGGGGTTACCAGAGCAAGGATTAATCCCCTGGGAGGATATTCCATTACCTCTAAAGAACCCGCAGGTCTCCCCGGCTCAGGATATCCTGCAGGGTGACCACACCTTTCATTCGCTTTTCTTTGTCCAGGACTGGAAGGGCCACTAAGTTGTGCTGCAAAATTGCTCGCAACGCTTCTACCGCCGATGCGCTTTCCTCGATGGTCAACGGGTTGGCCTTCATCAACCCTTCGATCAGGCAAGCCGGGAATTCGGGCGACCCGATGTCTCCCTGGCGCAGATCCCGGTCAGCGATGATTCCGGCAAGGCTTCCATCTGGATGGATGACTAAGGCAAATTCTGCTGCCTGCCGTTTGATCACCTGGAGGAATTCCAGAACGGTCGTTTCTTTGGAAACACTCGGGAACTCTGACGCCGGGCGCATGAGGTCCTTTACCCGAAGGTTAAGACGCTCTCCCAGGCTTCCCCCTGGATGGAGCAGGGCAAAATCTTTCTCCCCGAATTTTCTCTGGCGCATCAAAGAAACGGCAATCGCGTCGCCGATAACCAGGGTGGCCGTAGTGCTGGAAGTAGGGGCCAAACCTAAGGGGCAGGCCTCTCGCTCCACCCCCACGTCGATGACAATCTCGCTATTCTGAGCCAGGGTAGAGTTTAGGTGGCCTGTTAAACCGATGATTTTAACCCCAATCTTTTTCAGGCTGGGAAGCAAGTTGATGATCTCGGTAGTCTCGCCGCTGTTGGAGATAGCCATGACCATGTCCTGAGCCGTGACCATGCCCAAGTCTCCGTGGAGGCCCTCCACGGGATGGAGGAAGACCGCCGGAGTGCCGGTGCTGGTTAGGGTGGCCACGATCTTCCGGCCAACCAATCCTGACTTGCCAATGCCAGTGACAATTACCCGTCCCTTGCAGGTCAAGAGTGTCTCTACAGCCCGGACAAAATTTTCATCCAGGCGGTCGAGTAAACCTTGGACGGCCTCGGCTTCAATCTGGATGACTTCTCGAGCTTGCCGAAGAATCTCTTTCAAGGAGAATCCCCCATTAAAAGGGTTCTAGGATCCGAGGGGCCAAGGGTTCAAGTATTAATAGAGAATTCAAGAACCGGTCACTAGGCCCCTGGAATCGTTGGACCCTTGAACCCTATATTACCTCAGGCGAATTTCTCTGTCTATTTCAAAAATGGCCAGTTTGGCAAAGAGGGTCATTTCCCTAAGGCGAAGGCGTTCCCGTGTACTGGTAAATCAAAAGAAATTGACTGGTAGAGAATTTCCTGAGTATATTAAGTATGTAAATCTGGCCATTCTCGAAACGGAATTGGCCGATTGGCCTGAGGAGTGAGGGGTAGGAATTTTGCCCCTCCTCCTTCCCGCCATCGATTCATGGAAGAAAAGAATGTTGAAAGCAAGAGATCTGACCGAGGTAGAATCACTTTGACATAAAATTTGCAAAGCTGCCCAATCTCGATTATCGCCTGAAAGGAGATTCCCATGGCCCTTAAAAACCGCATGGATTACATCGCTTCCTTAAAAAATCTTCGTCCCAACATACATAAATTTGGCGAAAGAATTGGAGACGTGACCACGCATCCAGCCACCCGTCGGGTCGTGGAGAGCCATGCCCGGGCATACGATGCCGCCCATGACCCTGAGCTCTCCCCTCTCTTTACAACTACATCAGTCCTGACTGGAGAGAAAATCCATCGGCATAACTCTCTGATGCAATCCATGGAGGATGTCATCTTCAACTCCAAGTTCAAACGGCAGATGTTCCGGCTCACCGGGACATGCACCGGCGCTCTGTGCGCGGGCTGGAATGCCATGAATACCATGTGGGCTGTGACCCATGAAGTCGACAGCGCCATGGGAACGGGATACCATGAGCGCCTTAAAAAATGGGTGTGGCAGGCTGAAGCTGGCGGTTGGACTGTAGCCGGAGCTTTAACAGATGCTAAGGGGAACCGCAGTCTGAAGGCCTTCCAGCAACCCGACTTGGATTCCAACCTGAGGATTGTAAAGGTAAGCGAAAATGGCCTCCTCCTTAGGGGGGCGAAATTGATGATCTGCGGCGTGGCTGCCAGCAATGAAATTTTCCTTCTCCCAGGCACTACCTATGGGGAAGCAGAAAAAGAATTTGCCTTGGCCTGCGCCATTCCCCGGGATACGGAAGGCTTGATCATTGTGGAGACAAGGCGTCCCAGCGATACCCGTGAACAAGAAGAGGGGTTTGATATTCCTACGGAAACTGGGATTACTCAGGCCTATTTGATTTTCGAGGACGTCTTCGTGCCCCAAGAAAGGGTCTTCCTGTGCAAGGAGTTCACTTATACCGGCAAGATTATCCAATACTTCACGGCCATCTACCGGGCCTGCATCGGAGCCTGCGTGGCCGGCCAGGGAGATCTTATGATGGGGGCGGGAATCCTCATGGCCCGGGCCAATGGCCTTTCTGCCCGCACCTTCTCCTCCAAGTTCGTGGAGATGGCCGTCAACAATGAGACTACCTTTGCCCTGGGTGTCGGTTCCATTGCCTTGGGAAGCCGCCACCCATCGGGAATCTGGATTCCCGATTCCCTGACTGCTCACGCCAATAAAGTTCACGTGGCCACCCTGCCATACGAGACCAAACGGCTCTGCCAGGAGATTGGTGGGGGGATCGTGGAAACAGGATGCTTTCCTTCTTACAGAGATTTCATGGATGCCCGCTACGGGAAATTGATTCAGAAATACATCCAGGCGGGATCATGTAGCCCGCAAGCCCGGGCGCGAGCTGCCCGGCTGAGTGAATGGCTGACCCTTGGGGCTGGTGTTCCCGGATGCATGCATGGAGGCGGCTCTCCGGATGGTGCCAGGTTAGTGGTTAGATCCCTAACGCCCATGGAGAAATATGCGGATATGGCCAGAAAATTGGCCGGGATCACGGAAGAAATTCCCGAACCGGGCAAATAGAGACGATTATTTGGGGACACAGATTGACGCAGATTTAAGAAAATTTTCTGTGGTTATCTGCGAAAGACTGATCCGAGTAGAGAGATAAGGAGGTGAGTGGGATACCTAACCAGGTGGGCCAGGTTTATCTCTGCGAGGTCTGCGGGAATAAAGTTAAGCAAAAATTCCTTGACTTCATTCGTAAAATTTATTAAAAGAAGAAAACTTATTCTGCCGATTTTGTGTTCACTTTGGAAAGAAAGGAGAGAGGCTCCATGGACGGATATATGGGGAAGATTCTGCGGATCAACCTGACAGAGCGCCAGTTTAAAGAAGAGCCATTGAACCCAAAGTTAGCGCGGGATTATATTGGGGGGACTGGCCTGGGAGACCGGATCATCTATGACGAGGTCCCACCCTCCACGGATCCATTAAGCCCAGAGAACAAGATCGTTTTTGCTACCGGCCCGGTGACCGCCACCAATTACCCCTCCGGCGCGCGCTACCAGATTTGCTTCAAATCCCCCTTGACCGGCATTCTCTGTGATGCCAGCTCTGGCGGATATTGGGGGGCAGATTTGAAACGCGCTGGTTACGACGCTCTGATCATTGAAGGAAGGTCGGCAGAACCTGTCTACGTGTGGATCCATAATGGCAAAGCTGAAATTCGCCCTGCTTCCCATTTATGGGGCCAGGATGCCTTGAATGTGCAAAGGATTATCCAGAGGGAGATCGGTGACGAAAGGATCCGGGTGGCTTGCATTGGTCCGGCTGGTGAGAAACAGGTTCTTCTCTCCTGTATCATAAATGACGAAGGCAGGGCTCCTGGACGGGGAGGGAGCGGAGCGGTCTTAGGAGCAAAAAAACTAAAAGCCATCGCTGTCCGCGGCAACGGCAGTTTTCCCATCCATGATCTGGAAACTTACAACGCCCTTTGCAAAAAGATTGCCAAGGATAACGCCACTTCCCCAGTAATAGCCAATATGCGCGAGTATGGGACTGCCCAGGTGTTAGACAACCTTTGGTCCATAGGCGATATACCCATCAAGAACTGGCAGATCGGTCTGTGGGAGCAAGGATGCAAGAACCTGGGGGGCAAGAAGATGAAAGAGACCATTCTGGTGCCCCATCTGGCTTGTTACCGCTGCACCCTCGGCTGCTCCCGATGGGTGAAGATTGATAATGGGCCTTATAAGATGGATGGCCCAGGGCCGGAGTATGAAACCCTGGCAGCCCTGGGAACGATGTGCCTTATTGACAACCTGAATGCCGTCTCCTTTGCCAATGACCTTTGCAACCGATATGGCATCGACACAATTTCGACAGGGGTAACCATTGCTTTCGCCATGGAAGCCTATGAGAAGGGACTGATCCGTCCTGAAGATACTGGGGGAATCGAGCTGAAGTGGGGCGACGAGCAGGCCATGATTGCCATGGTGCACCAGATCGGAAAGAAAGAAAAGCTGGGAGCTCTCCTGGGCCTGGGGGTGAAGCGGGCTGCGGACAAGCTGGGGGGAGATTCCTGGAAGTATGCGGTTCACGTAAAAGGGATGGAAACACCCATGCACGATCCGCGTACCTTTTTCAGCATAGGCTTAACTTATGCCGTCGGTCCCCGAGGGGCCTGCCACCTGCATGGTCATGCACCTCTTTGGGAGGGGATTAAGGACCCTCTGCCGGAATGGGGTCTTAAAGGAACCCATCCGTTTTTTGTCAGCAAGGGAAAGGGAAACCTTGGCAAACTCTCTCAGGATTTTACGGCCGTGGTCAATTCCATGGTTTCCTGCTACTTCGTGACTTTCATCCTCAAGCCTTCAGACCTGGCTGCTGTTTTGACTGCGGCCACGGGAACTAAATACGGTCCTAAAAGCCTGCTGAAAGTGGGCGAACGCATTATGGCCCTCCACCGGGCCTACAACAACCTTTGTGGCATTACTCGTAAAGAGGACGTGCTGGCCCCTCGGCAGTTAGAACCCACCAAAGAGGGAGGCAACGCTGGAAAGGTTCCGGACATGGAGGTAATGATCAAAGAATTTTACAGGGCCAGCGGGTGGACTCCCAGCGGCAAGCCCTCCCGGAAAGCGCTGGAATCCCTCGGATTAAGAGATGTAGCCCGGGACCTCTACGGACCAAAAAGGAAATAGCTCCCCACTTACCCATTACTCAGAAAGTTGCTCGTTCACCACCAAGGGGCACGCAGACTCCGTCGCATTACATAATCACAACATTAAACCAGATGAATCCCCTCACCCCCTATGTAATTACAACTCTTTAACATTATTGATTTTTCAAGTCGGCCATGCGATCGGATCGCATAAATTTATGTCTAATCGTGTCCTTCAGAAGATGGTTTATGCAAAGCCCACTTGGCTCCTTTCCCTCGCTTGCCATCAATTGGCTTAAGGTTTCCTTTCCTTCGCATTTCCTGAAGAAGATTCATAATAAAGTTCTTTTTTTGCTCCGAGTTCAAGGCGTCTGAAATCTTGCTGAGCAGGAGCTTGTCAATGTCCTCCCGTTTCGCCTCGCCAAAGTTCTCCAGATAAGCCACGATCATCTGCTTGAAGTGAGCCTTGTCAAATGCCCGTTTTTTGATGTAATCGGCCTTTGTCTCCGTGGCGGCAGCGACTTCCGCCGAAACAAACAGGTTCGGGCGCCGCCCTTCGATGAGCCGTTTTGTCTTGAGGGACCTGAACTCTTCGTCCGTCAGGGGCTTACGCTTCTGGACCTTGTCCAACGCAATCACATCCAATAGATCTAGATCAGGTAAGGCCCTCAACATGCGGGTGTACCTTTCATCGATAACTCTGCCGATGATGCACACTTTCACCCGCTGGGGCTCACTGAGGTCATAATCTGGCATCGGGAAGTTCCGTTGCCGCTGCGTAATGAACATGCGTTTGATGCCGCTGCCGATGGTGTCGATCATATTGAAATTGACCATCGCCTCAGCCAGAAACCGGTTGCGGTACAGTTCAGGAGGCGCATCTCGCCGGATGACCTCCTCCACGCTTCCTGGAAGAAATTCTCCAAGATTTGTGAAGAGGACCGAATCCGGCTCCTCGACCACGTTGATGCGTCCGCCCTGTGTGTAGTCTTGGTGGGCGATGCAGTTATGCAACGACTCCCTCATGACCCAGGGATGATACTTTGTGACTTCATTGGGAAACAGGCTGGCGTCGGGCATATAGCGATAAGTTAAATTCCGAATTTTGGCGAACACTTCGTTAACTGCCAGAATAAGCGGGGGCCCGAAGTGCTGGTAGTGCTGTTCCACCGCGTTTGCATCTCGAAGGACCCAGCTTATCCGGGCGTAAGCGGGGGAAAGAAAATGCTCAGACTCGGTAGTTCCCAGAAGGACGATGGCCGTTCGGGTGATCTTCCTTCCAATGCAAACCTTGGCTTTGTTCAAGAAGGTGAAGTCATCCCATTGATCCATTTCAGCTGCAAGATGAGGATGCTTCTTTTTGTACTCCTGTCGGGCAAAGGAGATGGCCTCCGGAGCAAGGTCGTCAAGTGTAGCCCCCTCGCAAATTTGGGCCGACCAGTCTTCATTCCGGAAAATAGCCCACAAGGCTCGCTCCTTCTCGGGATAATCCCTCAATTTTCTCTTAGAGGTGCCGATGCGGATAAACTCCTCACCGCTGAATCGCACAGGCATGGAGCTTGCTGCGGGCACCTCGAAGATGACCAATGACTTCTCTTCGTGGGTGAACTCGTGGATTAGGAAATGGAGTCTAGGCTCCAGAAGACGACTCAGCCAGCTCTCTAGTTCTTCGTTGCCCTTCTTGGCCCGCCGTGCTTTAAACGTTGTCCCAACTACTCGGTGGCTGGCATTGTCCACGCCCCAAACGATATATCCTTTATCCTTTCGATGGAGCGCGGCGGCATTGGCGATGGCGGAGAGGTATTCGCCGATTTCCTGCGGGTTGTCGTTGTTACACTTGAACTCCATCCACTCGGTCTCACCTGTGGCGGCCAATAGCGTATGCAGAAGTGTGTCCACTGCAGAACCTCTTATGCCGCTGGGGCTAACATCAAACTTATTTTCCAAAATACATCGTTTTCAGGCTTTTTGGAGACATCTGGTACCTTTACTGTTAGCCGTTGGAAAGGGGCGGCTTAGGTTAGCCATTCGCTGCAAACGATCTTCGGGATGGGGTGGTCTTCAAGTAGTCCGGGCCTGCGATCCAACCATTCCCGCATGTTATGCTGATGGTAAATACGGATAAGAGTCTTGAATAACTCCTGGCCTGTTACACCATTCCTGCGCAAGAGGTTCAACTCGCGGTTGATGGCTGTGGTAATCGGTCCGCGAAAGGCCTTTTCTAATATATTAATCTGAGCTTTTATATCTTCATCTCCTGTCGCCCCAAAAAAGACCCGCATTTCCCGTAGAATATACCTTTGCCCATGAGTTAGTGAGAGGGTGTGCTCACGCTCTACTTGGCGATGCTTGACCTCTTCAGCAAACTGTCGCTTTACTCGCATAACAGCTGAGTTGTAATCGGCGGGTAAAGCGTCCCCCATTAACTCTGGCCCACATTTAATGACCCCGAGGATGCGCGGGATATCCCGTGAAAACACGTTGCTGTTTTCATCAAGCAGAAATAACTGTTGATACCGCCCTGCCTGGCAGAATACATACAGCCCTTTTTCTGCGGTAGGCTTTACAGATCGAATTCCATCCCTCAGGCTGGCTATGCGTTCATACTCACCAGGATTTTCTCTCTTTAGCTGCCTCAGAATTTCCTCTGCCTCATTAAGGTCCAAAAACTCCTCTTCCTCATCCTCGAAAAGGCTTAACTGCCCACCCTTTTTCTCGTAGATTGCGTACATGGCCTCCTCATTGATTTGCTCCGAACGATCAAGGATGGCCGAGTCTTCTCCAATCGTGTCATGAATTTCCTGGATGCGGTTTTTAAGCTTTTGCCTCAACCCGAGATTGCGCTCGATCCCCGTCTCCGGAAGGAAGTTGAAACCATAGACCACATCATGGTCGGATCCAATCCGGTCAATTCGGCCAAACCGCTGAATGAGCCGGACCGGGTTCCAGTGCAAGTCATAATTGATAACCTTGTCGCAGTCTTGGAGGTTCAAACCCTCCGCCAGCACATCGGTTGCCACGACGGTGAATAACTCCGATTCCCCAGTCTGAAAACGATATTCCGGGTTGGCCTTGGGGGCAAAGCGACCCACTACTCGGGCTTTACTCTTATCCCCGCTGTAAATGACGTCAATATCATCCCTTTTGCCATCTGGATTCAGGTTCTCAAATAAGTAACGGGCAGTATCCGCATACTGCGTGAAAATAAGGCGCTTCCCGTCCTTAAGAGGAGTCTCCCTTAACCGCTTTTTCAGCGTCTGCAGCTTATTATCTTTTTCTGGTGAGATGGGCTTAACCAGGGCCAGAATCTTTTTCAGGAGCTGGATGTCATGGTCAATTTGTTCTTTGAGGCAATCAAGGTCGAAATCCTCGGCATTGTACCTACCGGAAATCCGGCGCAAGGCATCCATCAAGTCCTGTTCCTCGGCTTGGTTAGGTTCATATAGGATGGCCTGGGCATCCTCTCCGGCGGGAATGATCCCCTGTAATAAAGCCTCCTGAAATCTCTCATGCACCTTCAGAAGTCTATTAACGGTCTCCTTGAAGGCGAACACACTCGACTCAAATCGTTTAAACAAAAGCACCCGGATCAGACCTCTTAGATTGGCCCCAGCGTGATGCAGACTGGCATAGGGCTCCCGCCGCTGTTTTTCTTTCTTAACATAGTGCCATAAACCATACCGGGCATAAGTGAGTTCATCTGAAGGGGCCTTTATGGTTATGCCCCTTCGAGATTTCCCTAGATATTTGCGGATTTGCTGGTAAAGTCCCTGATAGGTTTCTTCGATGCTGTACTCGATAGTTTCCAGCTCACGCTTGGGGAAAAACTGATGTCTCCCTCCCACGAGGACATAGGCCTGCCTTCTGCCGTCCAGATACTCTCTGAATCGTGTCGCGTCGAGCGGTTGATGAGTTTGTGAGTCAAAGCCATACCATCTTAAAATATGATTGCGGGTTCGCCGGATGAGAATATTAGCGAGCAGTTCAGGCAATTTTTTTTCGCCGTGCCCAATGAGCTTGAAATATTCTTTCAGAGAAGGAGGGGCCACTGGGAGGTCGGTTTTATCTTCCTGGTGAAAAAGTTTTATCTGGTGATAAATGTCCCAGGCGCTCTTATTTCGGGGAGTCGCTGTCAAGAAACAGCAGCGGCGCCCAGTGGCCAAAAAAGCCTGGATGACTTTATAGCGCTGAGTGTCAGGATAGCGGAAATTATGGCTCTCATCTATGAGCACAAAGTCTCGGTCGCGGTATTTTACATCTTCAAGAAGGAAATTCGGGGCACCATCATCATCTTCTTTGAGGTAACCCATCGAAAGGACACGGGCATTGAGCTGATAGACTTCATTGTAGCGTTCCCACATGTCGACAAGCGTGGCGGGGCACAGAACGAGAGGACGAGCATGGTCCGTGCGCTCGAAATGTTTGACAATAGCAGTTCCAATATAACTTTTTCCCAGACCGACCACGTCGGCGACAAACACGCCGGCGTAATCACGAATTATTTGAACAGCCTGGCGCACCGCTACCTTCTGGAAATCGGCCAGGCGTTTGGTAATTTCATCATCCCAGAGAATATCCTTGTCTTCCTCTCCTTCCAGCCGGTCCTTCACGAGGGTGTAGAGAGTCTTCATATATATATCGTAAGGGCGCATTACGGCCATGGCCCAGGACTGCCTCATCTCCTGCATCAAAGCTTCGTCAAAGTCCTGGGACTCTTTCCAGAGCTCCTCGAACCAGCGGCCTAATTCGGCGTGGTTATCGTTCCCTTGTACAACCACGTTGAGTTCCGTATTGTGATTGACACCGGACAGCGTGAGGTTGGACGATCCGACGATTGCAATGCCCTTCTCGTGACGCTCCACAGGCTTCCCTGCCCCGTCATAAACCAGCCCATAATCGAAAATATATGCCTTGGCATGCATTCTCCCCTTGGTGTAAACACGAACCTTAAGCCTTTTCTCCTCGATCATCCTAACTAATGTCTTGACCAATACCTCCCCCTCATCCGTCTGGTCCATCAGTTCCGCAGAAGAGCGAATATTCTCAGCAGTTTCAACAGCCATCCGTTTAGCTTCGGTTCTCTTGGGGTAGATCTGCGCCTCATTGGCTTCAGCTACCAGCTCGAGTCGTCGATAACCTTCGGCTAACTGTTCCAGCGTCTCCCGGTTGGTGGTGTTGCCGATGAGCAAACGCAGTTCTTTTATCCCTGCAAGTTTGCCAGCAATGCTGGTCAGGCCAGAGAGGAAGAAATAGCCCACCGCAAACCGCGCCGCGCTGGTCGAGGAAAGAATGCGGTTGATGTGGTCTATGAGCTTCTCATTGCGGTTGTCGATGATATCGTGGGCAGGCACATCAAGCTCCTTCCGTCCCCATCTCATTGGCGTCGTCGTGAAACATGCCCTTCACCGGGTCAGACTTGGTTTTCATAGAGCACTTTTCCCTCCCGGATGGCCGTGGTAGCAAAGGCCTGGCGAACCCCGCTCCATTCTTCGACCTCTTCCGGGCTGTAAACCAGGATGTCCATGGGAGTCAGAATATCCCTCAAGACCCCATAAAGCGGCGCAGAACGAAGGTAACGGGGCTCTTTTGAATCGCCAATGACTAAGAGATCCATATCACTCCCAGGTCGGACTTTGCGTCTTGCCTGGCTGCCGAATAGAATATTTTTTTTGGATGGCCCGTTTCCACAATCCACCGAACAATCTGCCCGATCAATTTTTTTTCAATTTGATTCATGGTGCTAAGTACTCCTGGCTACGATGCCAAATTCGATTAATGCTATTTTTGTTGGCATTTTTTCATTTTAAATCCCCAGGGTTCTCACTTAACACATTTAGGTCGAATATGTCCTGAGAAAACTTACTAAATCAATAGGTGGATGAGCTTCAGGACTGCTAAAGGGAATCAACCAGAAATCACGTGGATGTCCGGCGATATACCTTATGGTTTTATATGGCGGCATATCCCCCCATCGACACCATCCCATTAGATAAACATCCGGGTGAACATCAGAGACAAAATAAATTTGTAAAACTAGATCCTTTTCAGTTTTTCTTACAGGTTGGATAATGCTTTTATTTTGAAGAACTTGGGTTAATGCTACATTTCTTGCTAATTCATCGATTGCCTCAATTGATGAAGCAATTTCAATTTTACATTTATTTACTTCCAAATCGAACTTTTTTCTGCTCGAGCGCCAATTCATTCTCACATCATCCCAGTCTGTTACTTCAAAACCTTGCCTCTCTAACCACTCTTTTGCGCAAAGTTTCGCAATATCCCCGATCATTGAACTTCGATACCTGATGAACTCCGAATCTCTTCGCAAAAAAGTATCAGTGATTGTGGACATTTTTAATTGGGATAAAATTGCAGCCCTAATGATAATGCTAAGCCGTGGACGAATAGAAATAACTTGCCTAAAAGAAGTTACAGGCATAATGACCTCCTTCAATAATTATTATAAGCTTTTTTCCTTCTTTGATCTCGCATCCACCAACTCCAGAAATGAATTACACATTTCATTCCATAAAGCAGAAGGAATCTTTAAAGAACTCTTTACCAAGTCGTCTATCAATTCTCTTTCTGGCTTCACAATTTCTTTGGAAAGTGCATAAATTGGTGTTGTTGAAAATTTTTCAAAAGCACTTTTCAACTTGGCCCTCCCCACATGTTTCAAAAGACATGCTGGATCTGGCGAAAGCACATATCTAAATTCAGGACCGTAGAAATTTAGACGCCCTCCAATATTGGGTCTGCCAAGTATTTCTTGAGAAAAATAGGTAATTGTAGAATTCAAGGCTAACCAGGTAGCATTTTTATCCAGATTTTTTTTAATATTTCCCTGATAAAACATATTGCTTACCAAAACGGAATGGGGGTTTGCTGCAAAAAAGTATCGTTCCCTAACTAAAGCAGACATCACAAAATCACCAAATTTTTGATTGCTTATATTATACCAAGGTGAGTTGCCTTTAACTGATGGAACCATTGGGAAAGGGATTCCGGAAATGGTATGCTTAGCTCCTTTCCCTGTTCGTTGAGACTCTCCCCATTCTATATAATTTAAGGCCGCTTTTTTATTTTTCTTTTTCAGGTCGGACTTCGAATTATGACATATAAAAAGTTTGACAGTGGTTTGATCCGGATTAAGAACATAACCTTTCAATTCTTGGGTTGACGTAATAAATGGTATTAAATATTCCCGTTCGATACCCCATTCAGCTTGCTTTATATCATCAACATAAAAAAATTCAGTTAGTCCTGTTTTAATTCCGTACTCGACTTCCGAAATAGAAGTCAAGGTAACGAGCGAAGATTCAATAGTCTGAATTAGTTTATGGTAAATTTCTGGTGCGCGCATATATTTACTTCCCAATTTGTTACCTCCATATTTCCCTCGTTTCAGTGCGAATCCAAAACCTTTCTTTGCATCGTCGGTTGTATCTTCCGGCCATTCCCAGCCTTCTGAGAGCAAAGTTTTTTGACAAAGCGGGTAGGCGCGATATTCAGGCGTGGTCTTGCGATCGTGAGTGACCTCAATTTCATCAAAGATTATGGGGGAAAGAATATGTTCGAAAGGAACTTTGAACATGATAAACCGAGCCGATTTTTCCAAGGCCCAATCGCGGCGGTCGTCCGGTGAAGAGAAAATTGCAATAATTGTGTTAATATCCGCTTGGGCAAAGGATCGTCTGGCCTGGTTGTCCAAAATCATCTTGACATGGCAATGTTTCAACAAAAACTCCTGGAGATCCTTGCCATAGCCAACATCGAGCCAGGAATTTGAGGTGATAAAACAGAAGGAGCCCTTAGGGTTGAGGAGAGATAAGCCATGGAAATAAAAATAGATATACAAATCACTTTTCGCATCAATTTTATGTGCTGCGGAATCATTTCCTGCATTATAGCCAAAGAAACGGGGGAAGGCCTGGTAAAGTGACCGGGCAAGCTTGGCTTTGTAAGCCTTCTTTTTTTCTGGGGTAACATCCCCGGAGGAGAGATGTGGATCGGCTATGTTCTCCTGGCGGACATAAGGAGGGTTGCCGATAACAATATCAAATCCTTTCTTTTCCGCTTCGAATATTTCAACAAAAGCAATGTGCCAAACAAAGGGCACATCCTTGATCGTCTTCAGGGCTGAGCGGGAGTTTTCAATTCGCTCCAATTCTGCCTCGAAAGATTCTATCTGCCTCCTCCATTCAACCGCGTCCAATTTCATCTGATGGGGCTGTCCTTCCGTTGTTCCATCTAGTCTCATTTGCTGATGCATGGGGCCTTCGATCTTTCTTCGCAGGCTTTTGATATTTTCCTGGACCATGTGATGACTGGCATCGAGAATGTTTCGGAAAAGGCGGAGTTCTTCTTCTTTTAGTTGATTAAAAGTCTTGAATTGGCGATGGGGATCATTATCGTAAAACCTAAGCTTTTCGCTCTTAAGTTTTTCAATTCGAGAACTTATTTCTTGCGGGAGAATTTGAAGGCCGCGCATGTGGCCGAAGTTTATTCCGCCTATTTCCTGCACTAGGCTGTCTCCGCAACGGATTTTAAACGAGAAATGAGGCAATAAGGGATCACGGCGGATGCTGAGTTCCTGGGCCGTGAATTCCGCATCAATTATCAGCGCGAGCCAGAGTCTCAGCTCGGCAACATGGCAGGCCCAGTCCATTACATCCACCCCATAAAGGGACTGCCCAATAATTCGCTTTTTTCGGTCGTAAGGATTCTCCTGGTTTCCAAGGTGTCGGTCAGCGCGTTCCTGGAGGTCATCAAGGATATATAGCATGCCCACCAAAAAGGAACCTGAACCACAGGCGGGGTCTAATATGGTTATTTCCCGAAGTAGTTTGCTGAAGGGAAGCCATAATTTAGCGCTGGTAACGGCTTTATCTGCTTCGACTTTTTCATCGGGTTCCAGGGAAAAAACAAGTTGATTGAGCAGGCTCTTGTGCGCTATCCCCAAATGATTGGCAGCGCAATCCACCAGGGCAAGCCGGCACATAAGGTCGATTTCAGTTCTGGGCGTGTAAAAGATACCCGCCGCAGATCGCTGGTCAGCCGAAGTCTCCTCAACGTTGACCAGGCTTTCATAAACTTTTCCGATCATCTCGGGATCAACAGCCACCTCTTTGTCAAGCGGGCTGTCTTCGGCAATGGTGAAGTTGTAGCGTTCGAAAAATTTGAATACCTGCTCAAAACGTTTGTCGGAAATTATGGCTTCGTGCCTCTGGTCCAGATCATTTTCCGTGAAAAGGCCTCCGTTTAGAAATGGTGCAAGAGCCAGTGCTTCTCTTATCTTGTCTGGGAATTGGCGATGACCCCCATGAAATTTCTTGTTCAAAGCTTCAAAAAAGAGGACTTTAAGCCATTTATCTACAAATTTATCAGAGGGCTGAACGGCTTCTTGATAAGTTTCCCAGAATAATCGGAGAAATTCTTTATCCTTGCCCAGCCAACCTTTTCGCTGAATGAAATAAAGAAACATGCATCGGTTAAGAAATTGAAGAGAATAGTCATGCGCCCATGAGGGAGACTTGGCTTGCCGAGTCAAATCATCCTGGAGAAGTTGAAATACCGCTTTATATTCCTCAAAAAATAGCTTAGTGACTGCCTCTACATCGAAAGCTTCATCGTGGCGTTCCTGGATCGACAAAGGTGACAGCCCAAATAGGTCGGGGCTGATGGATTCCAGATCAAGAATGGCTATTCGCTCAGATGCAGTGCGAAGGCGTTCCTCGGGTCCCACGGTGATGCGGCGGAACAGACGGCGCTTGACGGTAACCTTATCATATTTTGCATTGAGGAAATGCCACCGTTCCAGTTTTGAATCTGAGAAGGCGAACAAAGCGTAAGGGTGATCACGCAAAAGACGAGAGACAACATGTCGCTCAGAACCTAGCAAAAGCCGGTCAGAACTCAAACGGGCGTAAATGACATGGAAGGCATTGTCTTGACCGGCGCTTGCAAACAACACGGGGTCTTCCGCGAGGGCTTTTGCCGCTGATTCATTCCACGCCTGGCGGGAAAGGGTTTTATTAACACGCTGGTAATTGAGTTCAGTCCAGAAAAGACGGCAAAATTTATCATACCTGGTGGCGGATGTGGTTGAGGGATCACCCATTCCCTTGAGGAGGTCAAGTACAGTTTGTTGGCGGTTCGACCGTGCCATGTTGATCCTCCAAATAACAGCCCAAGGCGCAATAACAGGTGGGATATTTCCCTGGGCAAACAATCAAGGAAGCGCCGGTAATCATTTTTAGCATAATTAGCCCAAGGATACAATAGGATCGGCTGGTAAGTGGTGAAAAATTTACGTGAATTCAGCAATGATATTCACTCTCCAACCATTGGAATTGCTGGCGAGGTCGTCTTAAAGTCCCATCCCCTCCCGAACGAAGAGACAATTCATGAATTGGCCCTACATGAGAAACGAGGTCAGTATATCTTCATTCTGACTATCCCGGGTTGAGGTAAGTTTGGCAAGCTGGAATTGATATTTACAATTTTTCCGTTCCTGGTTACTATTGAATTCTATTCATCATTCCTTCTTGTGTGATCAGCGCGAGATAAGTAAGTATGAAAAGGAAGCGAGGGTGCTACCCGGCGGGGAAACTGCCTCAGGAAGAGCTTTCAAGGATGCTGGCCAAATATACCCAGCGGGACGAGCGAGTAGTAGTCGGGCCTGGTATCGGAAGGGATGCCACAGTAATTTCTTTTGCCGACCAATACCTTGTGGCCAAGACTGATCCCATTACTTTTGCTACGGACCAGATCGGGTGGTATGCTGTCCATGTCAATGCCAACGACGTGGCGGTTATGGGGGGAAAACCTCGCTGGTTCCTGGCCACCCTCCTCTTGCCCGAAGGGAAGGCAGGTCCAGACGAAGTGGAGGATATCTTCGCCCAGATCTCGGGGGCATGTGAAGAACTGGGAGTTGTGCTCTGCGGCGGGCACACCGAGATTACCTGTGGGCTCGATCGCCCGATAATTGTGGGGCAAATGCTGGGAGAGGTTGAAAAGACGAAATTAATCATACCCGAAAAAGCCCGTCCTGGAGATGACATCCTTCTGACCAAAGGGATCGCCATCGAAGGAACAGCACTTATTACCAGGGAGCGAGGGGAATTGCGAGAGCGCTTCCATGAGGATTGGCTGAACCGATGCCGGAATTTTCTGAAAGACCCGGGGATCAGCGTGGTCCGAGAAGCCACCATTGCCAGTCAAGTTGCAGAAGTGCATGCCATGCACGATCCCACAGAAGGGGGGCTGGCTACAGGACTTCACGAGCTGGCCTTGGCTGCCAGAGTCGGTATGAGGGTGGAGATGGAAAAAATATTCATCCTGCCAGAGACCGCTCTCTTATGCCAGGAATTCAAATTGGACCCCTTGGGGTTGATTGCTTCGGGAGCTCTTTTGCTTGTGGCCATTAAGAAAGAATCATCCAAGATCATTGCTGCTCTTAAAGCAGAAGGGATTCCGGTCTCAGTGATTGGAAAGATTTTAGAAAGGGAAGAAGGCGTCAAGCTCATCAAGCAAGGGAAGGTCGAAGATTTGCCTGTCTTCAAAAGGGATGAAGTAGCCAGGTTATTCGAAAGGGGCAGCCCACGCAGAGGGCACAGAGAAAAAAATAGAAATATAATCAAAGAAGCATCATAGATCGATAAATTGTGGCCGTTCCTTGGAAAATGGAAAAGGTAATTGAAGATTTCGGCCTTTTAGTCGCAAATATTCATTTCATTAAAATCTCCGCGTTCTCCGCGATCTCAGCGGTGAAGGATGGGAAAAATGATCGTTAAGACCTTTTGTGCCCGCATGGACCATGGGGGATGTGGTCTCCTTGTCCACGTGGAAGATGGCCAGATCATAAGGGTGGAAGGGGACCGGGAATCTCCCTTGAACCAGGGAACCATCTGCGCCAAAGGAATAGCTCAGGTTGAGCGTCTCAACCACCCGGATCGGTTGCGACATCCCATGAAAAGGGCTGGATCGAAAGGAGAGGGCAAATGGGAGCGGATTTCCTGGGAGGAAGCCCTTTCTACCATCGCGGAGAAGATCAAGGAAAAAATCCAACAGGGAGAGGAGCGTTGCATTGCTTTTGCCCAGGGAACTCCAAAAGGGCTTGAGCTCTACATGATGATCCGGCTGGCCAACGTACTGAGAGTTCCCAACGTGGTCACCCCTGGGTCTATCTGCCACATGCCCAGGGAGAGCGCGGCCATGATTACCTGTGGCTTTTTCCCAGTGCCAGATTACGCCTATCCCCCGGCATTAGTTCTCGTATGGGGGAGTAATCTCTTCCAGACCAATGAGGAAGGAATCATCGGGTCGCAATTGCGTGAGGCTCTTGAAAGAGGCGCGAAGTTAATCACCATCGATCCGAGAAAGACGCAGCTCGCCACCAGGGCCCATCTCTGGCTTCAGCCCAAGCCCGGGACCGACCTCGCTTTGGCCCTGGGTATGGCGAAAGTGATTGTGGAAGAGGAGATCTATGATAAAGAATTCGTGCAGAAATGGACGGTGGGGTTTGAGGAGCTTAAGAGGCATTTAAGGGAATATCCCTTGAAGCGGGTTTCGGAGATCACCTGGATTCCGGAGGAGAAAATTGCCGCGGCCGCTCGGCTCTATGCTCGAACGCGGCCGGCCGGCATCCAGTGGGGAAATGCCCTCGAGCACAACATAAACAGCGTGCAGAGCGCGCGGGCCTTGATGATCCTGAAAGCTGTTACCGGAAACTTAGATTCACCAGGTGGGAACGTGAACCGTTCCGGTCCTCCCATCATGCGCCCGGGAGATTTTGTCCTGAGTAAAAACTTTGCCGATAAGAGAGAGAAGCTTTTAAGTCCTGAATTTGGCCTGGCCGCTATGATGGGGTTTACGCCAAGTCAAGCCATCGTCAAAGCCATCCTTTCTCGAAAACCTCATCCCATTCAGGTAATGTACATTCAGGGAGGAAATCCCCTTTTGAGTTACGCCCATGCTCAAGAAACATTCCAGGCCCTGAAAAAGCTCGAATTCCTGGTCGTGGCTGATATCTTCCTGACTCCTACGGCCCAATTAGCAGATGTTGTCCTTCCGGCAGCCACGAATTTTGAATTCGATGACCTCGGGCATTATGGTTTGCCCCATGGCTTTATCTTGGCCCGCTCGAAAGTCGTCGATCCACCCGAGGAGTGCTGGCCAGACTCCTTGATCTTGAATGAGCTGGGGAAAAAATTGGGGCAGGAGAAATTTTTTTGGCCGAACCTGCGAGCTTGCCTGGATGAAGTGCTGAAACCTGCGGGAATGACCTACGAAGATTTCCGGAAGGCGGGAATCCTTAAGGGAAATTGGAGGTATAGAAGCTATGAAGGCTGGGGTTTCAACACGGCCTCGAGAAAAGTAGAGATCCATTCTTCCCGGCTCAAAGAATGGGGGTATGACCCGTTGCCTGTTTATCGAGAGTTGTCGCAGTTTTCAGAGGCTGATTCTGGGCTCACTACCCGTTTTCCATTGATCCTCACCTCAGCCAAGGACCCCAATTACTTTCATTCTGCCTATCGGAACATCCCTGCGCTCCGAAAGCTCTCACCGGACCCCGTGGTGCTGTTGCACCCCGATACTGCCGGAAAACTCAATCTTCAGGAAGGGGATTGGGCGAGTATCGAGACTCTGAGGGGAGTGATTCGTCAGAAAGTTGCCCTCAGTGCCGACCTCGATCCGAGAGTTGTGGTCGCGGCCTATGGGTGGTGGTTTCCAGAGAGAAAAGATCTGGAACTCTTTGGCTGGAAAGAATCCAACATCAACATCCTTACCGACAATAATCCCCCCTACGAGCCGTCCATTGGTTCGACGAACCTTCGGGCAATTCCCTGTCGGGTCTTCAAGGAATAATGGCAAAATATTTAGCCACAGAGATCACTGAGATCACAGAGGTCTTAGAGAATAACACGGCAAAAAATTGATGAAATATTTTTTATAACTCTATGTCCTCTGTGGCAATTTATTTGGGATCTTTATGGGTAAGGAAGAAGCGCATAGTAACTGGATCAAATTCATCGGAACGGCCGGTGCCCGATTCGTAGTCGCTAAGCAGCTCAGGTCATCGGGAGGCCTCTGGTTATCTCTTCAGGGAGTCAACCTCTACATGGACCCCGGGCCGGGCGCGCTGGTGCGATGCCTCGCCAGCAAGCCCAAGCTCGACCCCACGAAGCTGGAAGGGATCGTTCTTTCGCACAAGCACCTTGACCATTCCGGCGACATCAACATAATGATCGAAGCCATGACAGAAGGCGGTTACCGCAAGCGCGGCGTTCTCTTTGCGCCAGAAGATGCCCTGGAAGAGGATCCGGTGGTTTTTCGCTATGTGCGCAGTTATCTTGAAAGGATCGAAGTTTTAAAAGAAAATGGAAGATACTCTGTGGAAAATCTAAAATTTTCCACGGCCAGAAGACACATTCATTCTGTCGAGACTTACGGGTTCAATTTCCATCTTCCCCCTGTAACCATCTCCTACATCACGGACACGAGATTCTATCCAGAACTCCTTTCTCAGTATCCCGGCGAACTGCTTCTCCTAAATGTCGTCCTCCTGGCCGATAATCCAGAACGACAAATCGATCATCTCTCCCTCGATGACGTCAGGCGTATACTGCCGGAGACCAAAGCCAAGGCTGTTGTCTTGACCCATTTCGGCATGCGCATGCTCCAAGCCAAGCCCTGGGAGGTGGCGGAACGCCTAAGCCAGGAGACAGGGGTAAAGGTCATGGCTGCCCGGGATGGGATGACCCTGGAGATTGATAAGGTAATTGGCGGCTAACGAAGGAACTCTTGAGACGCAATTCCCTGAGATGCTTGGCCTGGGAACCACGAAGTTAAACGAACTAAACAGCGCTCCCGCCAACAGATCTTTTGCAGCAGGGAATGAGCTAGTCAACCTTGTCAACACCGCCCCCTATAATGATAAAGGGCCCTGGGAAATGAATCCTCGGTTTCCTCGCCATAACGGCAGATTACCCAGAAAGGGGCAGCGAGTTAATTTCTAAATACCCAAGCCTACCCCCATTGCCCCTTCCTGGCATGGCGTAAGTTTACTATTCCCCTTCAATCGTTTTAACGGAATTATCGGAGTAACGTTCCCCTGCCCGTAAGATCGTTGATTATGGCGCATTCTGTGAGGTCATTTTTTTCTGCATGTCGTCCAAGAATCTGTCTGGGGACTTTTTCTACAGCCTCAACGACGTGCATCAGCCGCGGCAGGCGAAATCGCCGTCGCGGCGATGTCTAGTTCACCGCGCGCCCGCCGCCGGCTTCATGCGAGTGTTAGCGGGCAACGATTACTTACTCTCCGCGCAGTAGCCTGATGACTTCAGGAAGCCATCGAAGCAGCAACGGGATCAGGATGACGGCCAACACAGCCCAAAGCGCAATCGCACCGCCCTTGACCAGATGAAACGTCTTGGTGAGGTCTTGAATTGCCTTGGTGAAGCGATCCTCCCCGCGTTCTCGTGCCTCCTTCTCCTCCTTCAAACCCTGGATCAGTTGGCCAATCTGAGAATCGTGGCGATCGAGGCGCTCCTTCCACTCGTCGCGGCGCTTCAAATCTTGTCTAACATCCTCGATCTCCTGCTGAAGACGCTCCAAGGATTCCATCACGTACTTGGTACCTACCGGTCGGTACTTCTGCATAACATCGACTAGTTCCTCAGGAAAGCCGCCGAGGCTCTCGCTAACTCCCTTGAGATCCTTCTGCTCGTCCGCGGTGAGATGGTAGAAGGTGGCAGCGATCAGTTTCCGGCCGGGTTGGAGAACGAAGGGTGTTGAGGAGAAGTTAAGCAGACCTACAAGGAGAGGACCTTCATAGCCTGGATCGATGGTGAGACCGCCGAGCGTTAGCACGCCGGCCTGGCTCATTTTGCGCTTTGGGCTCAGCTGAGCAACCATGTCGAGTGGAAGAGAGAGTGTTTCCTCTGAGAGTACGAAGACTACCTCGCCGGGTTCGACCACGAGCTCTGCGGCCTCGCTGGGAGAAAGCCTATTGGCGTCGATCGGTCTGCCGAACTTCGCCTTCAGGATCTGCTTGCTGAGCCGGAAGTCGTATTTGACGTCCTCCGCATTGCGCGGTTCCCCGTTCTTGATGAAGCTCTTCTGTTCGACTGCGGCGCGCAGCTCCGGACCCGTTATTAGCCTAGGCATGCATTTGCCCCTCCCTAACTTGCTCTGTGCTGTCCAGGGCACACCTCGCTATTCCGCCGAGCTGATAGTAGCGCGAGTCGGTTGCATGTTCGGCCTGTCCCGCTGTGGATTATATGGTTTCCATCTAAGAAACTTGATTTGGTTTCTGGTCAGCCTAAGAGACCACCGCATTACTTGTTCTAAATTATGATAACAAAAAGGCTTTTGTTACGCATTCTAAGTTTCTCTGCGCCTTATATAGGTTCGGCCTAAGCCCCGTTCCATTGATCGTTAAAAGGCGTCTGCCGGCCCGCGCACAGAGTTTCCAATTTCTGAGGATTACGATACGAGTCTACAACTTTCAGCGGGACCAGTCAATCGATGCTCTCAGCTTGCCCCCGTTCAGTTTTTGAGAAGTAGTTAAAATCTTTCCAAGAAATCAATACAAAAAAATCAATTAGAGTATGTATTTTTTATTGATATACATACAAGAATTTATTATCCTCCTTTTAACCCCACGGAGGGAGGATAGCATGGAAAAAAATCCTCAAAGGTCTCCTAAATCTTTATGAATCACCCCTATCAGCCCAACTCCGCATTATCAGACAACTAGAAGCCCCCCCCAGCCCCTAAAAACAAAACGCAAGAAAGAAAAAGGTATGTCTAATATTGATATGGCCTTAAACATACCCCGCCAAGCCCAATAACCCGGATGCTGACCGCCCACTTTGCTCAATCCACTTATCTTGCCATCGCGACTCTACAGGTTTAAGCCTCCAATATATCTACCCCACGTCTGCAGGCACAAAAATGGCATTTTTGATCTGCGTCCGGTCGATATCTGCCGGTAATTCAATCTCCTCCGGGATCAGTATTCTTGTTTGGCTCTCGCCACGTGTGAGCAACGAGACCATTTTTTCTTTTTCCGCGTTCAACAGGTACTGCACGACAGTTGCGTAAGGCGACAGGTTGGAAGGGTGAGCCCCTGCTCTTTCCGCCTTACCCTGGTCGAGAATCTCCTTCAGCCGTCCAATCTCAAGGCGAAGCGCTCCGATCAGGTTCGTGATGTTACTAGCAAGCCGGCGCACGTCGTCCGGCAATTCATCTTTGCCCCATTGAGACTTTAGGAGTGTGATCCCTTTCTTGATGGCTGCCGTTTGTCGGTCTTCCTTCGCTAGGGCAGCGCATGCCGCCAGCCTCTCGGCTTCCTGAATCGATACTTCTGCATGTTCGAGCATTGCTTTTATCTGGTAAGCAATCCTCTCCTTGCTCCAGTTCACATCGTCGGTCTTGTACAGCAGGTCATGGGTCGCGATAGACCAGGCATGCTGTAAAAAGGTTTTGATCTGCACCTCAAAGACAACCCCAGTCAAGTCGGTCGGCGGCACGGCTGGTTTGTCCTCTATGAATACATAGAGACGGAGGTCGTCAAAAGGAAAAGCATAGGACGCTTTGTGGGTCTGATCGGGACGCGGCGGCCGCCGCTCCTTTACGGCGAAATTCTCACCTATCAGCCTCTCTGCTTCCTCGATTTCAGTCGCGTTTGCGACTACAACGGTGCATGCGAAGAAATCCTCAAGGGCTTGCGGATTATTGAACCGTCCGGATTCGATTTTCAACGCGAAACTCGGCATTTCTTTCACCCTGCTCTCATAATGCCACCGCGGATTCTTAAGATTCCGCATTCGTTCATCGATGGTTGCCTTCAACCGATCGTTAATCTCTTTCTGGTCTTCGTAGAGCCGCCTGATCGAAGCTGGGACTTTCATACCAACTACCCGAGAAGCGCAGTCTTTAACGCTTCGAGACGGTCCTTGCGGGGCCCCAGATCCGTGCTTGCACCGCGGGAGTTTGTCAGATAGGTGAGGGGAAGGGTGTACTCACCGGCCGCCGCATTGCGCAAGAAGGCTTCCAGATCTTGCTGCTCCGCAAGCTTCCCGACCTCTTGCATAAAAACCGCGTAGCGCCGCGCCAAGTCGGCGGGAGTAGGAAGACCATCCGTAAGGGCAACCAATGCCCAAAGAGTATAGAAATTGCCCACCCCCTTAGCATGCCTGATTACAGCCTGCTCCTCTCTGTTCATCTGAAGAAGGTAGTTCTTAGTATTGGAAAAGTGCTGTTCGAATGCATCTTGGTTTAGCTCCGGCACTGTATCTGATGGTTCCTCATACTTTGCATATAGTTCGTCGAGCACATCCTGATCAAAGCCGAGCACTCGTCCTTCCAGAATCACGAACATCAGTTCTGAGATGAACTGGCTATCGACCATTCGCTTCGCCCGAGCTGTGGTCACGACGCCAAGATCTCGCCACTCGTCGCGCGTGGACTCCCTTTCGACCTCTGTGATAAACCAACCCCCAAACTTCGCATGCCGCAGCTCCTGTCGCGTGAGCTTTCTTACGTTTCGATTCAGACGGTCAAATACTTCATTAACGACCGAGCCCTCTACAACGTCTATCATCTCTACGGTGATCTGATAATTCCAGAATATCTGCTTGATGGCCTGCTCGCCCTGCAGCTCGCTCCATTTCTTCCCATCGAGGCGGATGTCGCCAAAGTCGTTGGCGATCCTGATCCGATCGTTCACGAAATCTATTATGGTCTGCGTGCGCTGCTTTCCGTCGACGACGTGATACGTGGCCTTCCCGGCATTGTCAATGCTTTTTTGCAAAAAGATCGCTGGGCACGGATAGTTTCGAAAGATTGTATCGATGAAAAACTGTTTATCCCCTCGTGTCCAAACACTCCGTCTCTGGTAGGGAGGATCGAGGTCAAGCTGCTTATTCTGGTGAAGGTCCAGTAACCAGGTGAGGTCCTGCGTGGTGGGGCGGCGATTCATTATTTTCACCTCTTCCTTTCAGCTGGATTGCAGAGACCATCTGAACTCCATTCAGATGATCATATCCGTTTATAAAATACGAGATATCTTGATATCCATTAGGGTGAAGCGGTCAATCCGTGAAATTACGAATTTTGTTGATTTGGCAGAAAGGATTTCCGCCGTGATCCAACTCGAAGGGGCTCTTGATCACCAAGTTAAGCCGAAAAGAGGAGTGGACCAGAGAAAATTCCCGATTCATGGACTGACTCCTCTTGCCGGCCTTTCTTGTCTGCCCTCACTCATAGGGACCAAGGAACCGCTCACCGTTGAAATGGATGATGTGGCTCGGTGTCTCGGCGATCCAGACCTCGGTTTCCCATGCGATCTCGGAGAGGTACTTGATCATGGCTCGTCGCGTGAGGAATGCAGTCACAAAGACCAACCCGGCCTTAGCCACCTTGAATAGGTCCTTTAACTCATTTTGGCGCTTGAGGCCAATGGGGCCATGACTCGTGACGGCCTCGATGAGAACAAGCCAGTTCTTTTTCGGAAAATGCACGACCACATCGGGTATCTTTCCATGTTCATCGAACATCAGTCCAAGCCGCTGCAGGTAGCCCTCCTCAAGGTGTCGCTGCTTGTTACCAGTGTCACCGACATAGACCAGCACACCGCCAGGGGTGAAGCGGGGGCAGAAGTCCTCGATAATCCTCTTGACGAGTTCGTTCTGACCACCGGCTGTGAGTTTCAGCTCTGGGCCATCAGGAAGCTTAACCGGGATTAACTCCATCTTGCGCTCCCTGGGCTGGAGCCGACGAAGGGCTTCGGAGCTGTTCACGAAACCCTCCAGGGATTCATGCCACGAGGCAGAGCCGAACTCCCGGGCAAGCTTCAAGAGCGTCGGTGCGACCTGATAGCGATTGTCGGGACTGTTCACCGGTCTCATAGGATCGTCGGGATTCGCCAGGACCAGGTCCATCTGGACGAATTGGTGTACTGTGAATCGGCGGACCGTTTCCCTGGTGTTCGGAGCGTACTTCTTGCCGAAGCACTTCTGGAAGTAGTTCATCATCTCGGTGATGCCGAGCAAGGGTGCCTCGGCCTCAGCCCATTGCTTGCCAGGCTTCATGTCTAATAGAGCAAGGAGAGTGAGGGCGGACCGCTCGTTCTGCTGTTCTCTTGGGACCTTTAATCCCTGGAGGATTCTCATAGCCTCGGAGATCCTCCTTGCAGCACCTGTAGGCTTCCGACGTGCACGGTCAGCCACGGTTGATGACCTCCTCGACGAGGTGATCCAGTTCCCGTTGATCTGGAAAGCTCCTCCCGATTCGCCGACCAATCGCCACAAGCATGTCCCTCGACGGATACCGAAAGGAACGCAGGTCCGCGGCGTTCACTTGAGTATGTCCGCTGAATTGGCGGAAGTAGGAATCTACAAGTGTCGAGTTCAGAAATGCAGCCAGACCCTTAGCTATGGTCACCGGCAAGCCAGAGCCCCGAATATGGTAGTAGTTCAAGTGGTTCTCAAATGCGACCTGGTCGGATGGGACACGCTCAGGGTCGTAAACTGCCGCCACCACACGACGTCGCTCCTCCTTAGCTGAGAACCTCTTCACGAGAACATAATAGCCCTGCGGGACCAGAAGATCCTCTGCACCCGGGCCGAGCGCGAGGGCATTCGCCTTCCGTGTGCGCCCGTTGGGCCACTCTACAAAACCGTCTCGAAGGTGACATGGATAGATGAGAGGAACTGTGCCCCTCCCTGGTTGAGCGCGGAGGAGGTGCTTCGCCCGGAAATCCACCACTCGTCCGGTAGAGATGGTCAGGCCAAGATCTGCTAAGGTGGAGCCGAGGTTTATAATCTGATGACGGATTGAATCCCCGCCGCCGTCTGGGACGATGTGGATGAAGACGTGAGGATCACCAGGCCGAACAAGATCCCCCTGCCTTATCGTTCGAATCCGAGGATTTGGGTCGTCGGGATCGAGGCTGGACGATACAACTACATCTCTAGGCGGCCCCGCCGCCTTTACAGATCGAAAAACGATGTTTTCCTGTAACACTGCATCGTCGGCGAAGGCACGGTCCCTCGTGTCGAACACGTGAATGCGACGGAAGCGCATCTCCTTGAGAAAGAAACGGCGGAAGGGCTCGAAATACGGCCCGTTACAGAAACTCCTGGGGGTAATCGCAACCATTTCGCCATCTGGGGTGAGGAATTGGGCCGTAACTGCCAGGAAACCCGTGTACAGATTGCTCGTTTCCAGCCCGAGCGCGCGGAGGAGCTTACGTTCACGGGATTCTGTGCGGATCTTCCTATACGGTGGGTTAAGGATGGCGCAGTCGAATCGTTCGTCCTCGCCTGCCGTGAAGAGATCACCGGCAAAGGTGCTGGCACCGACTTCCAAGAAGTCCTTAGCAAGGATGCGTGCCTCAAATCGAATACCGGCATCCTCGCTTACTGCCTTGCAGAGTTCGAGTGTCGAACGGAGATAGTCGATGAGCATGGGATCAAGTTCGCAAGCTGTCACAGCAATCGTATCCGGCCGGATCTGCCTGCGGCACATCTCAGCCACAAAAGCCGCAGAGAGCGACCCAAGTCCAGCTCCAGGGTCGAGAAGACGGACAAAAGGCTTCTTGCACTCGATCATTCGGGCCATGAACATGGCCACGGACGCAGGCGTGAGGAACTGACCCATGATAACACGGTGCCGAGCCTCCAATCGGAGCGATGCTTCACGCCGGGAGGCTTCCACCGATGCCATTAAGGAATCCGCCCGGGTCTTCACGATCTGCTGAATAGATTTACTTTCACTCGCCATCAGGTTGCCCGTTCGATTATCAAGCCTTTCCGGCTAACATCTTGGATAGGACTTCGTTAAAAAATGAGACTTATTTTTGTTCTCCAAAAAACCAAAAGCCTCCGACGGTGAATAAAAAGCACCGTTTGAGGCTTCATAGTGGCACCTTCTGGAATATCCATCTCATAACAAACTCCAAAAGGTTAGGGATATTCTCGGGGGGTAAATCAAGTTGCAGCCTTATATCTTGATCAAAATCTACTCTCTTTAAACAGACATGTCAACATGAATTTAGCCGGCAATTGTTGTCGTGAGCAGGTTTAGACTTGTACCTTTTTTCTTCTTTCTCCCGTGATAATGATTAGTGGGGGAAAGAACTTGGACGTTTAGGAAAAAGGCGTTCATGGCAGACAAGGCTCCCAGGAAGGGGGCGACGATCGCGAAATAGAAAGGTCAGTAAGAAATGGCCAGGAAAGGTTTTATCGCCCTGCAGAATCCGCTCTGAGGCGCTGGTAGGCGATGAAATGGCTCAGGGCGCGGGCAGCTCGGTCTAATGATTCATAAACTGGGAATCCGGCCGCCTGGTAAGCAACTCTCTCCCGACGCCATTCAGCTTCCAGGTCCACCATCCCTGTATCCGTGCTGATATCGGGCAGAATCAAAATAATCGATTTGCCGTATTTTTCCCGGGCCTCTTTGCAGGCCTCAAGCAGCTCTGGCTGAAAGCTGAATTGAGAGAGTGGGCGGTCATCCATTCCCAACTGATGGCGCACCTGGAAAAGAATATGGAAGAGAATCTGAATGATCATCAGGGTGTCGATCCCTTCGTCTTCTCCGGCGGCTTCCATCACCTTTCGCAGCATGGAAGGCGGGATCATGGGATTGCCTAAGTCCACCGGGTTTCTCAGACTGTTTCCGACTGGGGGAAAAGAAGGCCTCAATTTTTGCAGAGTGGCTGGGGAAAAGAGGGGCACCGCAAGCCCCAGCCGTTCCAGGGCGTCGGATGCGGCCACGCTAATAGCCCCTCCGCCCCCCATCACCGCCACATTCGGGCCGGCAGAAGCCGGCAGGTAGAGAAAGGCGTAAATGGTATCGATTAGCTCTTCCGCACTGAAAACCTGGATTACTCCAGCCTGTTTCAAGGCTGCCTCCCAGAGAGTCCCGGAACCGCTCATTGATCCCGTATGACTCATGACTGCCCGGCTTCCAGTGACTGTCAGCCCTGCCTTCCAGAGAATCACGGGCTTCTTCCCTTTATTTTTCCTAAGAATCCGTAAGAACCTGGACCCGTCTTCCACCCCTTCCAAGTATCCGCCAATAATCCGGGTCTTTTCGTCGGCGAAGAAGTATTCCAGGAGATCACTGGCATTTACATCGCAGCCATTGCCGTAGCTGACCATCTTACTGAAACGGATGCCCAGCCCCTTGGCGATTTGACCAAGATCTGCGCAGAGGCCCCCGCTTTGGGAAAGAAAGCCCACAGGCCCAGTTTCTCTGGAGAAATTTTGTCCCGGCAGGATCGTCAAGCCACTCTCCGGGCAGTAAATTCCAAAGCAATTGGGGCCCAGAATCCGTATGCCCCGCCTGGCAATCTGGGAGATTTCTTCCTCCATGCTTTTCCCTTCAGGTTGCCCTGTCTCTTTGAAGCCGGCAGTCAATATTTCAGCCCCTTTAACTCCCTTCCGAAGGCATTCTTCCAGAGCCGCCTGGACTGAAGGTGCAGGAACGGTTAGGATGGCCAAATCCACTTGTGCCGGGATCTCTCTTAAAGAACCATAGACTTTGAGCCCGTTTATCTCTCCTCGCTCGGGGTTGACGGGATAGATCTTTCCTCCGTAGCCGATCTCCATGAACGCCCTGAGAATAATGTTGCCAATCAAGATTCGACGTGGTTTCTGGTCGGATTAAGGAAAAAACGAGTCAGGCCCGAAAGCCTTCAAATCCTCGAGAATGGCGAAGGGATATTTGGAAATGAATTTGGTGGAGCCACACCAAATAGGCCACAGAGCCCGATGATCAGATGGGCGAATGGCCAATAGGCCGACAGGGGTGCGGAAGGTTAAACCCTCGAGCGTTCCCATGACTCTTTGGGAGTCCATAGATCCAGCCTTTTTCATTGCCTCCAAGAGGGCATATATGCTTACGTACCCACTCAAGGCATCCAAGCTGGGGTAAGATCCGGTTTTTTTTCTGTATTTGGCCACAAATTCGTGGGTTTCTTTCCAGCCTAACGCCCAGAAGGGAAATGCGCTTACCCCCCAAACTCCTTCTGGGGTGTCTTTCTTTGAGGCTGCGAGCGACTCCAGGGCCCCGTTTTCCAGCTCGAAGTGAATTATTTGCCTGAAATAGCCCAGCTTCTTGGCGCTCTTGGCAAAGCGGGGCCATTCCCTCACACCGAGATGACTTACGCACACCTCTGCTTTCGTCGAAAGAATTGACTGGACATAGGGACTATAATCATCCACTTTCCAGGGAAGAAAAAATTCTCCCACTGGCATGGCTTCTGGCTTCAGCTTTTTCAACTCTTCCCAAAAATATTTTGCCCAGTTTCGGCCGAAGCCCGAATCTCGGGTCAGGAGGTAAAACCGCTTTTTCGGAAATTGGGCGGCTGTCCGGACAGCAGCCCGTTGAAAAGCTTCGGGAGCGGGGCTGATCCAAAAAAGGTTGGAGGGCTCTGCCCCGGTTGAGGCGGCTTCGATAAATTCGATGGGGAAGACCAAGAAAGGCATCCTTTGTTCCTGAGCCAGCTTCGATATCCCGTGAATGGCCTCTTTCAATACCTCCCCCATAAGAAATTGTATCCTCTCTTCCCAAATTAGCTCCCGCAATTCATTCAGGTCTTTCCTCTGGATGTAAAGTCCCTCGCGAAGGACGAGCAAGAGTTGAACCCCCTTTTTGCCTTCCCTGGCATTCACCTCAGCTACAGCCATCTCTGCACCGCGGAGGTATGGGTTGGCTGGCCCGCTATGGAAAGCTTGGGGGGAAGTGAGAAGACCAATTTTTACCGGTTCTGCTGGATGAGCCAGCGAAAAGAATAAGGAAAAGAAGAAAAGAATAGAGAATCTAATGGCCAAGAGGGGGATCTCTTTTTTACCCCATTTACCCGAATGGAAAGCTTTCATACCTATAGTTCGATTTTCTCAGAGGCCCATAAAGGGACTCATTATGGATTGATAGAGACCCCTGGATTTTCATCTATTTCAATTGGCTCGGGATTTCAAAGTTATCGAAAAAAAGCCTCTTGTTTAGATCCTCTGATAGCGCCCTTAATACCACCCTATCTTAGCAGGGATAGGTTGTCAAGGGAATTAAAAAATGCGTTGAAATCTTATGGGATTAACCTAACTGGCTCCCTTCAAAATTTTCTTGAATCAGTTAAAGATGGCAGGATCAGTTCATGTCTTCATTCTGGCACTGCAATTCAGACACTAGCCAAACTGCTGCTGAGAAGCCTACCAGAGTAGTGCCCGAGGTTACCCCTAAAAACATTTTTTCCTAGGGTCCCCGATTTTTTTCTTGACTTGTCCTTTTCTGTAT